>Ga0268288_10037_pt1:0-125000 | contig 160725 bp, 157 predicted proteins | sample BraspS3V5C_FD_191349 | JGI IMG/M metagenome (GOLD analysis project Ga0268288, IMG submission 191349) | Soil microbial communities from Anza Borrego Desert, Southern California, United States - Bradyrhizobium sp. S3-V5C | ecosystem: Environmental > Terrestrial > Soil > Desert | place...
GCGCTCGTCTCGTCTCCGCAATCCCGGCCAGCTCCGACGAGACGAGCGCTACCGCCAAACCGAGCCGCTCAAGGGGGTCAAAATTGGAAGCCGATACGGGGTCAAATTTGAACGCCGATTGACAGTCAGGGACTGGCGCGGGATATGCGGGTGCGATGGGCGCTGGAAGAAGTCGGTCGGCCTTATGACGTACGCCTAGTGTCCATGAAGGCACTCAAGGAGCCTGAGCACCGGGCGCGCAATCCGTTCGGGAGCATTCCGACCTACGAGGAAGGCGAACTGACGCTATTTGAATCGGGTGCGATCATTCTCCACATTGCCGAGCGCCATAGCGGGCTGTTCCCGAAGGACGCAAATGCTCGAGCGCGCGCGGTCACCTGGATGTTCGCCGCGCTCAACACGGTCGAGCCGCCGATCGTGGAGTGGGAAATGGCGCAGTACTTCGAGCAAGACAAAAGCTGGCGCGACGATCATAAGGAGATGATCGAGACGAACGTTCGTAACCGCTTGGGCGACCTCTCCGCGCGCCTCGGTGTCTCCGACTGGATCGACGGAGACTTCAGTGCCGCCGATATCATGATGGTCTTGGTCCTGCGCCGACTGGAGGGATCGGGCATCGTCGAAGAGTATGGCAATCTCGCCAGGTATGTGGCACGAGGCGAAGCGCGGCCTGCCTACAAGCGCGCCTTCAAGGCCCAGCTCGAAGTGTTCAAGGCCGCGTCCGCCCGTTGACGTCAGCCTGACTCTTTGAGCGCTGCGCCAACCGTCAAAGCAAAACCTGCATGTCCGCAATCCACTAAGCCGAGTTCAAGCGCCACCGGCTGCGTTTTGAGTTCGGACCATAGCTACCAGACCGTGAGCGTCGACGCGTCGTTTCGCGACGGTCCGCCGTTCGCCTGTGTTTGCACGCCAGCCTACTACGACGATCTATTCTTGTTGAACCGCCCGATTTTCTGCCTCTTCTACTGATCCCCGATCCAGGGCCGGCCGAACGGTCCCTGAAGGCAAGGGGACGACATGGCGGTTTCTCACCTCAAATCCGAAGCGACGATCCGGGGCGCGCGCATGCTGCGCACCGCGCTTGGTCCTGCCATCGCCGGATTCCTTGAGGATCCGGGCGTCGTTGAGGTGATGCTCAACCCCGATGGCCGGCTCTGGATCGACCGCCTTTCCGAAGGCCTCTCCGATACGGGGGAGCGCCTGTCGCCCGCCGATGGCGAGCGCATCGTGCGCTTGGTCGCCCATCACGTCGGCGCCGAAGTCCATCCCGGTTCCCCGCGCGTCTCCGCCGAGCTGCCCGAGACGGGGGAGCGGTTCGAGGGGCTTCTGCCGCCGGTCGTTACCGCCCCGACCTTCGCCGTCCGCAAGCCCGCCGTCGCGGTCTTCACGCTCGGCGACTATGTCGCCGCCGGCATCATGTCCGCCGACCAGGCGGACATGCTTCGACTGGCGGTCGCCGAGCGACGCAACATTCTCGTCGCCGGGGGCACATCGACCGGCAAGACCACACTGACGAATGCGCTGCTCGCCGAAGTCGCCAAGACCGACGACCGCGTCGTGCTGATCGAGGACACGCGCGAGTTGCAATGCGCAGCGCCCAATCTTGTCGCCATGCGTACCAAGGACGGCGTCGCCTCGCTGTCGGATCTGGTGCGCTCCTCGCTGCGGCTGCGGCCCGACCGGATTCCCATCGGCGAGGTTCGCGGCGCCGAGGCGCTCGACCTGCTCAAGGCCTGGGGCACCGGCCATCCTGGCGGCGTCGGCACGATCCATTCCGGCTCCGCGATCGGCGCGCTGCGCCGCATGGAGCAGTTGATCCAGGAAGCCGTCGTCACTGTTCCACGCGCCCTCATCGCCGAAACCATCGACCTGGTCGCGGTGCTTTCCGGCCGCGGCGCGCAGCGCCGCCTCGCCGAGCTCGCCCGCATCGACGGCCTCGGCCCCGATGGCGACTACCGCGTCACCCACGCAACGCCCGTTCCATCAGGAGAGCCTTCATGATCCGTCGTGCCTTAAGCGTCCGCCGCCGTCTTGCGACGGCCATGTCGATGTTCGTCGTCAGCATGATGCTGGCGCCCGCTGCCCATGCCTCGGGCTCGTCGATGCCGTGGGAGGCCCCGCTGCAGTCGATCCTGCAGTCGATCGAAGGTCCGGTCGCCAAGATCATCGCGGTGATGATCATCATCATCACCGGCCTGACACTCGCGTTCGGGGACACGTCGGGCGGTGCTCGCAAGCTGATCCAGATCGTGTTCGGCCTGTCGATCGCGTTCGCGGCAAGTTCGTTCTTCCTGAGCTTCTTCTCCTTCGGTGGCGGGGCGCTTGTCTGATGGACAGCGTTCCTGGTTTCACCGTGCCGGTCCACCGCGCCCTCACCGAGCACATCCTGCTCGGTGGCGCGCCGCGCTCGATCGCTATCCTCAACGGCACCTTGGCCGCGGCGCTCGGCCTCGGCCTGCGCCTCTGGCTGGTCGGCCTGGGGCTGTGGGTGATCGGCCATGCGGCGGCGGTCTGGGCAGCCAAGCGCGACCCGCTGTTCGTCGAGGTCGTGCGCCGCCACCTGCGCATCCCCGGTCATCTGAGCGTCTGAGGCCGGTCATGCTGAACCTCGCCGAATATCGTCGCACCGCCACCCGACTCGCCGACTTCCTGCCCTGGGCGGCGCTGGCCGGTGACGGCGTCGTGCTCAACAAGGACGGCAGCTTCCAGCGCACCGCGCGCTTCCGCGGACCGGACCTGGATTCCGCCGTCGCCGCCGAGCTGGTCGCGGTCGCCGGACGCCTCAACAACGCCTTCCGCCGCCTCGGTTCCGGCTGGGCGATCTTCGTTGAGGCGCAGCGCCACGGCGTGGATGCCTATCCCGCCAGCCGTTTCCACGACGCGGCGTCCGCGCTGGTCGACGCCGAGCGCAAGGCCGACTTCGAGGAAGACGCCGCGCACTACGAGTCGAGCTACTTCCTGACTTTCGTCTATCTGCCACCGGCCGAGGACGCCGCGCGAGCGGAGTCATGGCTCTATGAGGGCAAGGCCGCAAAAGGCGTCGATCCGCACGAGGTGCTGCGCGGCTTCGCCGACCGCACCGACCGCGTCCTGCAGCTGGTCGAGGGCTTCATGCCCGAGTGCCATTGGCTCGATGACGGCGAGACACTCACCTACCTGCACTCGTGCGTCTCGACCAAGCGCCAGCGCGTACGCGTACCCGAAACGCCGATGTATCTCGACGCGCTGCTGGCCGATCAGCCGCTCACCGGCGGTCTCGAGCCGCGTCTCGGCCATGCTCACCTCCGAGTGCTGACCATCGTCGGCTTCCCGACCGCCACGACGCCGGGCCTGCTCGACGACCTCAACCGGCTGGCGTTTCCGTATCGCTGGTCGACGCGAGCGATCCTCCTCGACAAGACCGACGCCACCAAGCTGCTGAGCAAGATCCGGCGGCAATGGTTCGCCAAGCGCAAGTCGATCGCCGCCATCCTCAAGGAGATCATGACCAACGAGGCCTCGGCGCTCGTTGATACCGACGCGGCGAACAAGGCTGCCGACGCCGACGTGGCGCTGCAGGAGCTGGGCGCCGACTATGCCGGCCAGGCCTATGTCACCGCGACCGTGACAGTCTGGGATAACGATCCGCGCATCGCCGCCGAGAAGCTGCGGCTGGTCGAAAAGGTCATCCAGGGTCGCGATTTCACCGCTATGGCCGAGACCATCAACGCCGCCGACGCCTGGCTCGGCTCGCTGCCCGGTCATGTCTACGCCAATGTCCGGCAGCCGCCGGTCTCCACGCTCAATCTCGCCCACATGATCCCGCTCTCGGCGGTGTGGGCGGGGCCGGAACGGGACGAGCATTTTGCAGCGCCCCCTCTGCTCTTCGGGAAGACCGAAGGCTCGACCCCGTTCCGGTTATCCCTTCACGTCGGCGATGTCGGCCACACGCTCGTGGTCGGGCCGACCGGCGCCGGCAAGTCGGTGCTGCTGGCGCTGATGGCGCTGCAGTTCCGGCGCTATTCCGGCGCTCAGGTCTTCGCGTTCGATTTCGGCGGCTCGATCCGCGCCGCGGCGCTTGCCATGGGCGGCGACTGGCACGATCTCGGCGGCGGCCTGACCGAAGGCGCGGACGCTTCCGTCTCGCTCCAGCCGCTCGCCCGCATCCACGACACCTACGAGCGTGCCTGGGCCGCCGACTGGATCGTCGCCATCCTGCTGCGCGAAGGCATCGCCATCACGCCCGAGGTCAAGGAGCATCTCTGGTCCTCGCTGACCTCGCTCGCGTCGGCGCCGGTCGCGGAACGCACGCTGACCGGCCTGTCGGTCCTGCTCCAGTCGCAGACGCTCAAGCGCGCCTTGCAGCCCTATTGCGTCGGCGGCCCCTATGGTCGGCTGCTCGACGCCGAGAGCGAGCAGCTCGGCGAAGCCGACGTCCAGGCGTTCGAGACAGAGGGGTTGATCGGCACCGGCGCGGCCGCCGCCGTGCTTGCCTATCTCTTCCACCGCATCGAGGACCGGCTCGACGGTCGGCCGACTCTGCTGATCGTCGACGAGGGCTGGCTGGCGCTCGACGACGAGGGCTTCGCCGGGCAGCTGCGCGAATGGTTGAAGACGCTGCGCAAAAAGAACGCCAGCGTCGTTTTCGCCACCCAGTCACTGTCCGACATCGATGGTTCGGTGATCGCGCCGGCGATCATCGAAAGCTGCCAGACCCGGCTCTTGCTACCGAACGAGCGCGCGATCGAGCCTCAGATCACCGCGATCTATCGCCGCTTCGGGCTCAACGATCGCCAGATCGAGATCCTCGCGCGCGCCACGCCGAAGCGCGACTATTATTGCCAGTCGCGCCGCGGCAACCGGCTGTTCGAGCTCGGCCTTGGTGACGTCGCGCTGGCGCTTTGCGCAGCGTCGGCGAAGACCGATCAGGCCGCCATCGCGCGGATCATGGCCGAGCATGGCCAAAGCGACTTCCTCACCGCCTGGCTGCGCCACCGCGACGTCGGCTGGGCCGCCGACCTCATTCCCGACCTCACCAACCTGGAGACACCGTCATGACCCTCAGTCGCTCGCGCGCGGCGCTTCTCGCCGCGTCCATTCTCGCCCTCCCGGCCATGTTCTCGCCGCTGCTCCTCCAGCCCGCAGCGGCACAGATCACCGTCTGGGATCCGAGCAACTACACCCAGAATGTCCTGTCGGCGGCTCGGGCGCTACAGCAGATCAACAACCAGATCACCTCGCTGCAGAACGAGGCGCAGGGGCTGATCAATCAGGCGCGCAACCTGGCGAGCCTTCCCTATTCGTCGTTGCAGCAGCTCCAACAGTCGGTGCAGCGAACCCAGCAGCTCCTCGGCGAGGCCCAACGCATCGCCTACAACGTCCAGAACATCGACCAGGCGTTCCGCACCACCTACGGCAACGCCTCGATGTCAGCCTCGGACGCCCAGCTCGTCGCGGGTGCGCGCGAGCGCTGGCAGAACACCGTCGGCGGCTTGCAGGACGCCATGCGCGTTCAGGCCGGCGTCGTCGGCAACATCGACACCAACCGCTCGCAGATGTCGGCGCTGGTCGGCCAGAGCCAGGGCGCGACGGGCGCACTGCAAGCGACACAGGCCGGCAATCAGCTGCTCGCGCTCCAGGCGCAGCAGCTCGCCGACCTCACTGCCGTCGTCGCCGCCAACGGGCGCGCCCAGGCGCTTTCCGATGCCGAACGCGCCGCGGCCACCGAACAGGGCCGCGAACAGCGCCGGCGATTCCTGACCCCCGGCGTCGGCTACCAGCCCGGCAACGCCCGCATGTTCCCGAATGGCAACTGAGGTAGGGCCGATGGACGGCAAGCTGTTCGCCCGGATCGGCGCGATCGTGTTCGTCGCGGTGGCCATCACCGCGACCGCGATCGAGATGACCCGGAAGGAGGAGGAACCCGCGGCCGCAGTGTCTGCGCGGGTTCAAGAGACGGCCACCGATCCACTGCGCGCGGCGCAGCGCCGCTGCCAGCTGCTCGGCGAAACCGCCGCGCGCGACACGGAATGCCTTCGCGTCTGGGCCGCAACCCGGGACCGCTTTCTCGGCGTCGCGCCCGCGCCACGCCAGCCCGCCGAAGGACTTTGATAGATGGGCGGCACCGGCGTCATCGACCAGTTCCTCGAGGTCTTCACCCGCTATATCGATAGCGGCTTCGGCCTGCTGAGCGGTGAGGTCGCCTTCATCGCCACGACCTTGATCGTCATCGACGTGACGCTCGCCGCCTTGTTCTGGAGCTGGGGCGCCGACGACGACATCCTGGCGCGGCTGATCAAGAAGACCCTGTTCGTCGGGGTCTTCGCCTACATCATCGGCAACTGGAATAACCTCGCCCGCATCGTCTTCGAGAGTTTTGCCGGGCTTGGCCTGAAGGCGTCGGGCACGGGCTTCACCGTCGCGGATCTCATGCGGCCGGGGCGCGTCGCGCAGACCGGACTCGACGCCGGCCGACCGCTGCTCGAATCCATCTCGAGCCTGATGGGGTGGGTCTCGTTCTTCGAGAACTTCATCCAGATCGCCTGCCTACTGTTCGCCTGGGCGCTGATCCTGCTCGCCTTCTTCATCCTCGCCGTGCAGCTCTTCATCACACTGATCGAGTTCAAGCTGACGACGCTCGCCGGCTTCGTGCTGATTCCCTTCGGCCTGTTCGGCAAGAGCGCCTTCATGGCCGAGCGGGTGCTCGGCAACGTCATCTCCTCGGGCATCAAGGTGCTCGTGCTCGCGGTCATCATCGGCATCGGCTCGACCTTGTTCTCGCAGTTTACCGCCGGCTTCGGAGGCCAGACCCCGACGATCGACCAGGCGATGGCGATCGTCCTCGCCGCCCTGTCATTGCTCGGCCTCGGCATCTTCGGCCCCGGCATCGCCAACGGCCTCGTCTCTGGCGGCCCCCAGCTCGGCGCCGGTGCAGCGGTTGGCACCGCCCTCGCTGCAGGCGGCATGGTCGCGGCCGGCGGCGCGGCACTCGGCGCAGCCGCTGGCGGCGCTGGCGCCCTGGCCGGCGGTGCGGCCGCCGCCGCGCGGGGCGGTGCGGCCATGGCGGGTGGAGCCTCCACCGCCTACAGCCTCGGCGCCGCCGGTCAGTCCGGCGCGTCAGGTGTCGCGTCGGGACTCGGCGGCGTCGCCCGTGCCGGCGCCAGCGCCGCGACTTCGCCGCTTCGCCGGGCCACCTCTCGCGCCGCCGAGAGCATGCGTTCGAGTTTCAACGAGGGCGGCATGGCCGCCTTCGAGGCGACCGGAGGCTCCTCGACCAAGGGCACGATCGGTAGCGACGCCGCCGATACAGCCTCGTCTTCATCCGGAGGGTCCGGCGGCGCCCCCGCCTGGGCCCGGCGCATGAAGCGCTCCCAGTCCCTGACGCACGGCGTCCAGGCCGCCGCCCACGCCGTCCGCGCCGGCGATGCACACGGCGGCGGCTCTTCAGTCAACCTCGCCGAAAGTGACCGCTGATGTTCAAACGACCCTCCACCCATTACGGCAAGGCGCCCGAGCCCGAGACGCCCTACCAACGCGCCGCCCAGGTCTGGGACGACCGCATCGGCGCGGCCCGCGTCCAGGCCAAGAACTGGCGCTTGATGGCCTTCGGCTCGCTGATCCTGTCGGCGGGGTTTGCCTCCGCCCTGGTCTGGCAGTCGGCGCGCGGCACCATCGTGCCGTGGGTGGTGCAGGTTGATCGGCTCGGCCAGTCGCAGGCCGTCGCGCCGGCGGTCGCCGACTATCGCCCGACCGATCCGCAGATCGCCTGGCATCTGGCGCGGTTCATCGAGCAGGTCCGCTCGATCCCCGCCGACGCCATCATCGTGCGGCAGAACTGGCTGCGCGCCTACGACTTCACCACCGATCGCGGCGCGATGGCGCTCAACGACTATGCGCGCTCGAACGACCCCTTCACCAAGGTCGGCACGCAGCAGATCGCGGTCGATGTCTCCAGTGTCATCCGCGCCTCGCCCGACAGCTTCCGCGTCGCCTGGACCGAGCGCCGCTATCAGGACGGTTCGCTCGCCGAGACCTCGCGCTGGACCGCTATCCTGACAATCGTCGTGCAGCCGCCACGCGACGCCGAGCGTCTGCGGAAGAACCCGCTCGGCATCTTCGTCAACGCCATCAACTGGTCACGGGAGCTTGGGCAATGAAGCCGTCTTTCCGTAAAGCCGAAAACCCGGCCTTACCCGCAATCGCTAATCCGTCGTTCCGCACATCCGCCTTGCCGCTGGCCCTGCTCGCGGCGACGGTGCTCGCTGGCTGCGCCACCACGCAAAAGCCGCCCGAGATCGCCTATGACGACGCCGCGCCGGCGACGATCGCGGTCGACCCGCCCGCGCCCATCACCGTGGTCGAACTTTCCCGTCCGCTGCCGCTGCCGGGCCAGATGAAACCGGTCGAACCGTCGCGTCGCGCCCCGGAGGCCACCGACCCGGCGGCACGGGTGAACCAGGCCAACGCCGCCGCCCGCGTCCAGCCCGTCCGCGACGGCTTCATCAACGCTATGCAGGTCTATCCATACACCGGCGGAGCGCTCTATCAGGTCTATACCGCCGTCGGGCAGATCACCGACATCGCGCTCCAGCCCGGCGAGCAGCTCGTCGGCGCAGGCCCCGTCGCCGCCGGCGATACCGTGCGCTGGATCATTGGTGATACCGAAAGCGGCTCCGGTGCCTCGCGTCAGGTCCACATTCTGGTCAAGCCATCGCGCGCTGACCTGATGACCAACCTGATCATCAACACCAATCTGCGGACCTACCATATGGAACTGCGCTCGACCGAGCGGACGTATATGGCCTCGGTCTCCTGGCAGTATCCGCAGGATCAGCTCATCGCGCTGCGTCGGCAAAATGCCCAGGCGGAAGCCGCGCAGCCGGTCGCCTCTGGCGTCGATCTAGCCAACATCAACTTCCGCTATGCGATCGAGGGCGACCGAGCGCCGTGGCGGCCGCTGCGCGCCTACGACGATGGGCGGCAGGTGTTCATCGAGTTCCCGCGTGGCATCGCCCAAGGGGAAATGCCGCCGCTGTTTGTCGTCGGCCCGGAAGGCAACACCTCCGAACTGGTCAACTACCGCGTCCGCGGCCACCACATCATCGTCGATCGCCTGTTCGCCGCCGCCGAGCTGCGGTTCGGCAATGGGAATTCCCAAAGGCGCGTCCGCATCGTGCGCACCGACGGGAGGCCGACCTCGTGAGCGAGCCTGAGCCCCGGAAGGAGGACGAGGATGCGCCACTCGGCGGATCGGTCGCGGACGCGGCCGCCCCGATGCGGCTTCGCGGCGAGGCGCCGCGCGTCACCCGACTGTCGCGAAAGGCGCTGGCCGGAATCGGCGTGGTCGCCAGTGTCGGCCTCGGCGGTGCCTTGATCTACGCTCTCCAGACCCGTGATGGCTCCGGGCCGAGAGAGGAACTCTATTCGACTGAGAACCGCTCAACAGCCGACGGGCTGGCCGGTCTGCCCCGCGACTATAGCGGGGTGCCGCGGTTGGGGCCGTCGCTTCCGGGCGATTTGGGACGTCCGATGCTCGATGCTCAGAATCGCGGCCAGCCGGTCCCGGCGCCCGGTATCGCCACGCCTAATCCTGGGATCAGCGCCGAAGAGCAGCGGCGGCTTCAGGAGATCGAGGCGGCGCGAACGAGCAAGATGTTCGCCGGGACCGAGAGTCGCACCATATCCGTGCCGGGTGTCGCACCGGAGGTCGCCGCGCCGCCGCCGTTGCCCAATCTCACCGGCCTCGGGCTCGCGCCGCCGCCTGCGACGCCATCCGCCCAGGATCGGCAGCTCGCCTTCCTCAACGCCGCCGCCGACCGGCGCACCGTCGCGCCTGATCGGGTAACGGCGCCGGCGTCCCCGAACGTCCTCCAGGCCGGAGCGGTCATCGCGGCCGCGCTGATCACCGGCATCCGCTCCGATCTGCCAGGGCAGATAACCGCGCAGGTGACGGAGAACGTCTATGACAGCCCGACCGGCCGCATCCTGCTCGTGCCGCAAGGCACGCGCCTGATCGGTCAGTATGACAACGGCGTCGGTTTCGGTCAGCGCCGGGTGCTATTGGTGTGGAACCGCCTCATCCTGCCGAACGGCCGCTCGATAGTGCTCGAGCGCCAACCGGGCGCGGACACCGAAGGATACGCCGGCTTGGAGGACGGGGTCGACTATCATTGGTGGGACCTCGCCAAGGCCGCCGCGCTGTCGACATTGCTTGGCATTGGCGCGGAGTTGGCTACCGACGACAATGATCGTCTGGTGCAGGCAATCCGCGACGGCGGGCAATCGACGATCAATGACGCCGGCCAGCAGATCGTGCGGCGGCAGCTGAACATCGCGCCCACGCTGACGATCCGGCCGGGTTTCCCGGTTCGGGTCATCGTCACGCGCGACCTCGTCCTCGAACCCTATGGAGGTTGAAAATGGCGAAGCTAAAGCTCGGCGCGCTCGATGACGACAAGCCAGTAAAGGTGTCGCTTGAGGTGCCAGCCGCGGTGCATCGGGACTTGGTGGCCTACGCCGAGGTGCTCGCTGTCGAGACCGGGCGACCAGTGGGCGACCCGGTCAAACTCATCATTCCGATGGTCCAGCGCTTTATCGCCACCGATCGCGGGTTTTCAAGAGCTCGAAGTGCCCGGTGATATCGATCAGCCCACAAATCCATAAATTGGCAGGCCCAAGCAGAGAAGCACACTCGGCAGCAGGCTCCTGGACATTGTTCTAGCGAGGCTAAGCAATCGTCTGAGCGCGGGGTTGTCGTTTTTCGATGACCAGATCGCGCAGAAGGGCAGGATTTCGTCCTTGATCTGACGGTAGATGACACCCGGGAATCTTGCGGCTCCGGCCGCTTCATGAACGAGCGTTAGGCCTTGGCCCATCGCAACGAGATGCATTAGATTATCCCTACCGACGCGAAGCCGCGCGATGCTTGGATGGTGCCCGAGATCGCCGAGATGCTTGACGAGATAGTCATAAATTTCCGGCCCCGGGTCGTCCTCGCTGAGAATGAAGTGCCGGTCGCGAAGATGCATCCAGTTGAGTGTACGCAGCGACGCGAGTTCATGCTTGCTCGGCATGACCGCCAAGACCCGCTCGTTCCATAGGTGAGCCACATCGCAACCTTCGGCGACGGGCTGTCCCGTCAGAAAAGCGATATCCAGATGAAGACGCTGGACGGCGGCAATGTGCGCAGCGGGACCGCCCTCGATCAGGTCAGGTCGAACACCTGGATTAGCGCTGACATAGGCGCGCAGCAGATCGGGCAGGAATCCGGAGGCGAGCGACGTGAAGATCCCAATTCTAACGGTGCCGGCCTCGCCGCGTCCGAAGGACCCAGCATCGGCAGCTGCGCGCTCGATTTCATTCAATGCCCGAAGCGCGCGATACAAAAATCGCTGGCCAGCGTACGTGAGACGGACGCCGCCATGATGGCGAATGAAAAGAGCCACGCCTACCTCGTCCTCTAGGTCGCGGATACGTCGGCTGACTGCGGATTCGCGAATGTCGAGCGCAATTGCCGCGCGACGAAAGCTGCCACGCTCTGCGGCTGCGACGACGTATCGGAGATGGCGCAATTCCATGACGCTACTGCTGTGCCTTCGGTTGGCGCTCGGCTTCACGCGTTGAGCACTGTGACGCGGCCGACTTGTGTAGGTAGCCCGGGCGCTCGCTCGATCAGGCGCTCGCACCGCGAGGTATGCTCAGCGCCGTCCCGCCCGGTGCCTTATTGAGTACGACGTAGCTCTTATGTATCCGCGCGCGCGCTCGACGAAGCGTCCGGGGCTTCAAGATACAATCTGACAGACGCCTCACATCGCGCACTAAGCACGTGCCGTAACACCTCGAGGTCATTCATGATCTGTATCGGATCCTGATCGATAGCCGATCGCAACGCGTCCTTGAGCCAGGGGCTCATGCGCGGATGAGCAAGTACCCACTCAATCTGCCGCTCAGCCTCGCGCAGCTCATTACTGGACGGCACGGACATACCCATTCGAACCTCCTTTCTCGGATCACGGCGTCACGGGTTGCATCCACTGCACTGCCCGGGATCCGCGGTTGTTGCTGGTGCCAGGCGCTCGATCCGGTGGCCACAAGCCGCGCAGGACAGCACCTCCGCCTTGATCGCCAAGGTCGGCTCGCCGCACCATGAACAGGGCAAACCGACGAGGCGCTCGGTCACGGCGAAACCGGGCGCTGCGCAAACCGGGCACGGGCTGCGGAACCGACGGACCAGGTCGAGGGTCGCTCGCTTGATGGCCCGCATGCGCGTCGGATTGCGGTGCGCGCGCATGTCGGTCTCTACAAAGCCCGCGCCGCACATCCCGATCACCTGCGTGACGGCATTTTCGAGGTCCTCCGCGTTGCGGATATTCTTGATCAGCGCGCGAGCCGGCGCCGGCTGGCCGTCGATGGCGCCCATGACGATCACGCCGTGCTCAGGGAACTGCGCGCGGTCCGCGAAGGCGCGGGCCGCACCCACGTCCGATACAACCGCGTGGCTGAAGTTCGTGGTCGGACTCGCATGATGCCCGATCAGTTCGAGGCCGGAGGCGCGGTCGGCGAGAACCACGATCTCACGGGCGAACGGGAGGAATGGAATGTAGGGGTGCGGACCGAAACTGCCTTCGCTGGCCAACGCCACCTGGGCGTCGGGCGCGTCTGCGAACGCCGCTGCGATCTTGGCGCGCGCCGCATCGAGCTGCGAGCCGGTCCGCTCGACGTCCCGGCTAAAGGTGCCGAAGCGGTCGGTATCGATGCTATCGCTCACCCGGACCCGCAGGCCGAGCGCGCGCTCAAGCAATGGAGCGATCACCCGCTCCTTGCCGTGCATCGTCGCGAGCACCGCCGGCTCTTGCCTGTAGGGTCGGGGCGCGCTGGCCATCGCTAGAAATACCCCTCGCGCTTCTTCTGCTCGAGCGAGCCGCCGTCCTCACCGTCGCTGATCCGGCCCTGACGCTCGGAGCCCGAGGCCGCCAGTGTCTCCCGAACCACGGAATTGAGGTCGGTCGCCTCCGATTCGACCGCCGCGGTGACCGGCCAGCAGCCGAGAGTGCGGAAGCGCACCGTCATTGTTTCGACGATCTCGCCGGCCCGCAGCCGCATGCGAGGTTCGTCATCGACCACGATCAGTCCGCCGCCGCGCTCGACCACCGGTCTCGGCATCGCGAAGTAGAGCGGCGCGAGCGCGATGTTGTGAGTGAGCGCGTAAGTCCAGAGGTCGATCTCGGTCCAGTTGGAGAGCGGGAAGACGCGCGCCGACTGGTTCTTGCCGAGCCGGGTGTTGTACAAGCGCCAGAGCTCGGGACGCTGCTGGCGGGGTTCCCAGACATGCCCCGCGCCGCGAACGGAAAAGACCCGCTCCTTGGCCCGCGATTTTTCCTCGTCACGGCGGGCGCCGCCGAAGACGATATCATAGCCGCCCTGGTCGAGTGCGGCCTTCAGCGGCTCGGTGCGCATCGCCAGCGTGTAGCGGTCGCCATGATCGAAGGGGTTGAGCCCCGCGGCGCGACCTTCCTCATTGGCGTGGACGATCAGCTCAAACCCGTGCTCGCGCGCGAAGGCATCGCGGAAGTCGAGCAGCGACCGAAATTCCCAGGTCGAGTCGATGTGGAGCAGCGGAAACGGCGGGGGACCGGGATAGAAGGCGCGCAGGGCGAGATGCGCCATCACGGTCGAGTCCTTGCCCGCCGAGAACAGCATGACCGGCTTGCGCGCTTCGGCTACCGCTTCGCGCAGGATATGGATCGCCTCGGATTCGAGCCGCGCCAGATGCGAGAGCCGCGCGGTCATTCGACAGCATCCCACAACAGACCGCCGGCGTAGCGGCGGATCGTTCGGCCGTCCTCATCGATCCGGAACAGATGCACCCAGCCATTGTCGACGAGTTCGCGAACGCCGCCATGGGCGGCGATCATCTGGCTGAGCACCTCTTCGGGCGCTTCGATGAAGACGTTGAGCCGCAGCGGCTCATGGACGAACCGTGTGCCGTCATGCACCGACTGCCAGGGCAGCCCGACCTTCAGGTCACCGGAATTGCCTTCCAGCACGCCCAATTGCCCGACGACGTTGTGGAGCACCTTGTTGCCGCTGCCGAAGGCGCGGTTGTTCACGGTCGAGCCGTAATATTGCAGGTTGATCCAGCTCGCGACGACCATCGGCGCGGTCATGATCAGTTCGAGAACGCCGAACCCGTCGTCCTTGCGCCACTCATAGTCATGGAGGAACGCGCGGCCGCCGAGGTCGAGCCCGCGGGTGCGTTCGCGCGGCGCGGCGATGAACGCGGCGTTGCCGGCGAGACCCCATTCGGGGCGAACCTGCGCCCAATCGCGGCTGCGGGCCTTCACCGCATGATCTATGTCCGCGGTCTGCTTGACGCCGAGTAGCAGCGCTCGCTCGGCGCGTGCCAAGGACGAGGCTTTGGCGAGCGCAACGCGCAGACCGGCCAGATCACCGGCGTGCGAAATGGGCAATCCGTCGGCATCGAAGATGCGGACCTCGTCGGTCGTCGTATCGTGCAGGCAGCCGAGGAACCACGTATCCTCAGGGATAACGATCCCCTTGTCGGCAAGGCCGGTGCGGACGCCGGAATCGTTGAGAATGGCGGCGGCGACGCGCGCGTTCGCCTCACCGGTATGGCCGCCGCACGCGCCGCAATCGAGCCCCGAGGCGTGCGGGTTGTTGACGGTCGTGCTGCCATGTCCGGTAAGCAGCACCAGCCGCGCGAACCCTTCAGTCATCGACATCGCGCGCAGCACCGCCTCGGCCATGGCGACGCGCTGTTCGTCGTCGAAACCGGTGAGCCGGCCGCCGACCATGCTCGTCTTAAGACGCGGCCCGATGCGGCCGATGATGCTTGCGTCGAGACCGTCAGTGTTCGGGTCGGTGACCGTGCGGGTCAGCCGCGCGCTGTCGCCGACGAGCTTGCCGGCGAACAGCAATCCCGCCGTCTCGACATAGGTGAACGAGGACACCGCCGAGAGCTTGAACGCCTTCCACGCCTTGGTCGCGCGGCGGCGCAGCAGGCGCAGGTTGAGTATCTCCGATTCCTCGGCCTGGGTGGCTCCGGCGACAGCCTCGCACACGATGAAGGCTGGCTTCAGCAACACCGGGCACTGCGCGCCGCCGGTGTCGCGACCGATCGGCACGTATTCGATCGGGAAGCCGAAGAAGCCGGCGAAGCCAATCGTCTCGGCCTCGGGACAGACGGTTTCGAACGCGCGCCGATAGACCTCGGAGCGGACGTCGATGCAGAACGCCGCCTGGAACATCGGGCGGATTTTAGCCGGATGCGCCGCCGGTGTTGTGAGGTGCTGCGCCATTCGCGCCAGCAAGCGCCGCCGGTATGCGGCCTCATAGGCTTCGTGGAGGATCAGATCGAGCGCGAGCTCGGGATCGTCGCCCAGCCGCTCGTCTTCGGGCAGAGTGGCCGCCGCGGCCATTGCCTTGCTCCAGGCTGCCCTGAAGTCCGGATCGACGCGCTCGAGGAACAGCGCATAGCCCCACACGACCCGAACCGCGAGCAGCTCCACCAGCGTGTCGTCGCCGCGCCCGTAGAGCGCATTGTCCCAGACGAGGTAGCGCGCATAGGCTGCCCAGCCGCCAATATCGATCAGCGCGCGGTGCAGATAATCCTCGACCGCGCGCTCAGGAATGCCGAGCGCCGCAACGACCGCGGCGATCGCATCACGCGGGTCGTCGGGCATCGACGCGACGGCCTGGCGGAAGCCCTTGATCCCCATCGTCTCGGGATTGCGGTCGAACCGCATCGCCGTACGCCAGGCGGCATAGGGAGGCAAAGCGCGCGCTGGCAGCTTCCAGGCGGCCTGGCCTTCATCGAAATAGGCCGCGCACCATTTGGAGATCTCGTCGATCATGAAGGCCGTGCGCGAAGCCTGACGGTCACCCGCCGCCAAGCCGTCGAGGGTTTCGGCGACGGTCGCGACCACGGCCTTCGGCCGGCCATTCCTGACCGGTTCGTGTGCGGCCGCCCGGCGCAGCGAAGCGGTGTCCCTCGCCAGCGGCGAGAGACCCGATGTTGCGGCTATGCCCGCCGCGAGGTCGCGGTCTTCGATCAGTCCTGCCGCTAGCGCCTCGCGGTAAAAAGCGCGCGGCATCAGCATATCGACCCCGGCCACCCGCTTCAGCGTCGCGCAGGTCGCCGCGAAGCTCTGGTCGCTGAACCCGAGGAACGGATTGACCGCGACGAAATGCTTGAGCGGCCATAGCGGCGCGATCTTGTTGCAGGCGCGGTCTATCGCGGGGTCGATCGTCAGCTGTTCAGGGCTCATCGAGGGCGGCTCGGTGGCCGCGTGGCCTGGCGGATCAATCGCAATGGCGACGGTGTGGCTCATGGATGGACTCCGCTGGCGGTGGTGGAGGGGGTCGCGCCGGTGCGCGGCGGCGGGCTCGGCCAGAAGCGCAGCACCAACCGGTTGGCGAGCGTGTTGACGTAAAGGCCGTTGGCGAGATGGACATGGAGTGCCTGCCAGCGCGGCGTGGCTGCCTTGCCCGGCAACAGACTTTGGAAGACCGTTACCGCCGCGAAGGCGAGCACGACCAGGGCGACAATGACGAGGTCGAGCGGGCCACGCAGCGCGTGCACCGGCGGCACCGAACCGGCCAGCACATGCTCCGCCGCCCACTGCAGCACGAAATAGGCGATCGCCACGACCGCCGCGAGCGCGAGGATCCGGCCGATGACATAGAGGCTGGGACGCTCGTCGAAGGCCTGGGTGATCAGGTGCGCAAGACCGAGCATCACTACTGCGCCGAGCGCGAACACCCCGGGCTGCGCGGTGATCGTCGCGCCGAACAGCGTGCCAACGAGGAGGGTGACCGCCAGAACCAGGCCGACGATCATCGCCATCCGAGCAGGGTGCGGGTTCCCGCCAGGGCTCGGCGACCACGACGCCCGCGCCAGGTCGATGACGCTGCCCGACGAGAGGAAGGCGTGCGCCTTGTAGAGTGAGTGGGCAACGATGTGCAGGAGGGCGGCGGCGAAGGCGCCGAGCCCGCATTGCAGCATCATGAAGCCCATCTGCGCGATCGTCGAATAGGCCAGCGAAACCTTGACGCTGGTCTGGGTCAGCATGACCACTGATCCGAACAGGGCGGTGATGCCGCCGATTATGACCAACACCTCCATCGACGGCACCGATAGGGAGATCAGCCCGGCGAATCGCAGCACGAGGAAGCCGCCGGCATTAATGACACCGGCATGGAGGAGTGCGGACACCGGCGTCGGCGTCTCCATCACCTCGGTCAGCCAGCCATGAAAAGGAAACTGAGCCGACTTGAGCAGCGCGGCGACCACCAGCAGCACCGCGACCGCGTGGATCGTCCCCGGAATGTCGCCTGCAACGCGCATCGTCTCCGCCCCGGCGAAGAGCACCGCATAGTCGAGGCTGCCGAAGATTCGGTGAAGCAGCACCATCGCGCCTATCAGGCAAAGGTCCCCGAGGCGGCTGGCGAGAAACTTCTTGCGCGCCGCGAGCATTGCCGCCTGCCGCTCGGGATAGAACAGCAGCAGCTTGTTGAGCCCGACACTGGTCGCGATCCACGCCAGCGCGAACTGGAACAGGTTGCCCGATACGATCAGCAATAGCACGGCTGCCAGCGTCAGGCACAGCCATCGGGTAAACCGACCCTGCCCCGGATCGCCGTCGAGATAGTTGCGACTGTAGAGGATGACGATCAGGCCGACGAAGGCGACGAGGCCGACCATGATCGCGCTCAGTGCATCGACATATATGCCCAGCCCCACGCCGCCGATGCCCAGCGTGCCGGTCGTCAACGGACCATAGGCAACAACGGCAACCCCAGCGGAAAGCGCCATAGCCAACGTGAAGGCAGCCGCGAGGCTTGCCGCCATCGCGGTGCCAGCGATGCGTTGCCGCGCGCCCGGGGCTACCGGCGCAAGGCCAACGGCCGAAAGGACGAGCGGACCGAACCCAAGAAGCCAAAACAGGGATGATGACATGGTCGCCTCCAGGGAGCGGGGAGCAGCAACCACCTAACTATCGTGAGCTAGGCATTCTATAAAATACAAAGATTGTAAGATATCGTTCGGTTTCCTAAACTCACCGGCATGGCGAGTCTGAACTATCATCACCTGCGCTACTTCTGGGCGATCGCTCATGAAGGCAGCCTCACCCGCGCCGCCGAGCGGCTCAACCTCTCGCAGTCGGCGCTCTCGGTGCAGCTCGGCAAGCTCGAACTGCAGCTCGGACACCCGCTGTTCGACCGGACCGGCAAGCGCCTCATCCTCACCGAGGCCGGGCGTATCGCCCTTGACTACGCGGACACCGTATTCCAGGCCGGCGACGAGCTGGTCAGCACGATGAAGGGTCGGCCGGTGGATCGCCGGCAGGCGTTCCGGGTCGGCGCGTTGACCACGCTCTCGCGGAACTTCCAGCTGGAGTTCCTGAGCCCGCTCGTGGGCCGGGCCGACGTTGAACTGATCATCCGCTCGGGCACCATGCGCGACCTGCTGGCCCAATTGGAGGCCCATGCGATTGATGTCGTGCTTGCAAACAGCGCTCCTCAGCACGACGCGCGGTCAGACTTTCGCAGTCACCTGCTTGCTCAGCAACCGGTCGCGTTGGTCAGGCGATCAAGCGTCGAACCTTTTGCGTTCCGTTTCCCGGAAGATTTGCGATCCCAGCCTGTCCTGCTCCCCAGCCTCGAAAGCGAAATCCGGGTCGCGTTCGACCGGATCCTCGACCTCGCCGGGGTGCGCCCGATCATTATTGCTGAAGTGGACGATATGGCCATGTTGCGACTTCTTGCCCGCGACAGCGACGGTCTGGCGCTCGTGCCGCCGATCGTGGTGCGCGACGAGCTGGCTGCCGGCCTTCTCGTCGAGGTCTGCCCAGTCCCGAACCTCAGCGAGACGTTTTATGCAATCACACAGAAGCGCCGCTTCCCCAATCCCTTGCTCGCAGAGTTGCTCATGCGGGCGGCGAAGGGAAAGTGATCCGGCCGCTTTGGCTGGCTCACCAAGGGCACCATCGGCTTTCACCTTGGCCAGGTTTCTGGATCCAGCGCCAAAACCTCTCCGGCGAGATAGAGCGACCCGCAGATGACCACACGCGGTGGTGGTCCAGCGTCCGAAAGCGCCAGATCGAGAGCCGACGAGACGTCGGGCCGAGCTTCCGCGCAAAGGCCCGCCGCCCGCGCGCCATCCAAAAGTAACGCCGGATCGGCTGCCGAACTCGCATCGAAGCCCACGAGGAACAGCTTTAGGGAACCGACCGACCGCAACGCCGCAAAAATGCCCTCAAGGTCCTTGTTCGCGAGCACGCCGAGGATGACCACCAAGGGCCGACCGTCCGCTTCTCTGAGTGCGCGGAGCGACTGCGCCAAAGATTTGAACGCGTGCGGATTATGGGCGCCATCGATCCAGAGATCGGCCCCTCGCGCTGATGCTCTTTCGGCTAACGGACCGGCCGTCAAGGGCTGCATGCGGGCTGGCCACGAGACGCGTCTCAGCCCCTCCGAGATGGATTGGTCCGGGAGGCCGAACGTGCGGGCGACAGCGACCGCGAGCCCAGCGTTCAAGACCTGGTGCGCTCCTGCAAGACGACCGGCGGGCAGGTCCAGAACGCCGGTCGCATCCTGGTAACGAAGACCTCCGTGTTCCAACCTGACGTCGAAGTCCCGACCCGCAAGCATGAGCATTGACCCGGCGCGCGCGGCCACCTCCCGGATCACGATCGCGGCGCTTTCGGGCTGCCGGGCCGAAATGCAGGGAACGCCAGCTTTGATGATCCCGGCCTTCTCCTCCGCGATCTTGCCGATCGTGTCTCCGAGAAACTCACAATGATCGAGGGCGACGGGCGCGATCACGGTGATCGCCGGACGCTCGATGACGTTCGTTGCGTCATAGCGCCCGCCGAGCCCGACCTCGACCAGACACAGATCGGCGGGCGTCTCCGCGAACGCCAGCAACGCCGCCGCGGTGGTTACCTCAAAGAATGTGATCGGCTCGCCCGTGTTTGCTGCTTCGATCCGCGTCAGCAAGTCGGTGAGGTACTCTTCAGAAATCAATTCGCCGGCCAGCCGGATCCGCTCGGCAAACCGCACGAGGTGGGGTGAGGTATAGACGTGCGCGCGCAGACCAGCAGCCTCTGCCATTGCGCGCAGGAAGGCGATGGTTGAGCCTTTTCCGTTCGTTCCCGCGACATGGATTACCGGCGGCAAACGCCATTCGGGACGGCTCAATCGTTCTAAGAGACGATCGATCCGGGTAAGCGACAGGTCGATCATCTGCGGATGCAGCGTTCGCAAACGCTCCAACGCAGCGTCATGAGGCCGGAGATGGTCCGTCAAGAACTTCCGTCCGACACATTCGGCCCGTCGGCAGCGCCCAGAGGGCTGCGGCCAGCGGATGGCCGCCCAACGTCTTTGACGCGGCGCCTAGATCGGCTCATCGACCCGTCCCCGACAGGTCCAGGCAATGGCCGCGCCGGCCCGGAAGGGCACGATGCGGCTGCCGGCGGCGGCATAAGAGGATGGCGCCCGCCACGCCGTCCGCTCAAGCACGATCGACCCCGCGTTGAGCGGAAGACCATAGAAGCGCGGACCATGCTCCGAGGCGAAAGCTTCGAGCCGGTCGAGCGCCCCGTCGTCTTCAAAGACCGTGGCGTAACTCTGCAGCGCCACGGGGGCATTGAAGATGCCGGCGCAGCCGCAGGCCGACTCCTTGTCACCGACGACATGCGGCGCCGAATCTGTTCCGAGGAAGAATTTCGGATTCCCGGACGTCGCCGCGCGGCGCAGCGCCAGACGATGCCGTTCCCGCTTGGCGATTGGCAGGCAGTAGAGATGCGGCCTGATGCCGCCGTCAAACATGGCATTACGATTGATCATCAGGTGGTGCGGCGTGATCGTGGCGCCGACGTTCGGCCCACTAGCCTCGACGAAGGCGACTGCCTCGGCAGTGGTGATATGTTCGAAGACGATCTTCAGAGCCGGGAAGTCCGCGACGATCCCGGCAAGCACACGGTCGATGAACACGGCTTCGCGGTCGAATATGTCAACGTCATGGTCGGTGACTTCCCCGTGGAGCAGCAGCGGCATTCCGATGCGCTGCATGACGTCGAGGACGCCGAAGATGCGACGCACGTCGGTCACCCCCTGCGCCGAGTTGGTGGTCGCATGCGCAGGGTAGAGCTTGGCCGCGGTGAATACGCCCGATCTGAAGCCGCGCTCGATTTCCGCCGGATCGATGCCGTCGGTCAGATAGGCCGTCATAAAAGGCGTGAAGGCGAGACCCGGCGCGAGCGCAGCCTGGATACGTGAGCGGTAGGCTTCCGCCGCGGCCACGGTCGTCACAGGCGGATCGAGGTTGGGCATGACGATCGCCCTGGCGAACTGACGGGCGGTCTCGTTGACGACGGCGGCGAGCATCGCGCCGTCACGCAGATGCACATGCCAATCATCGGGCTGGCGAAGGATCAAGCGGTGCGCGCTGGATGGCTCTAGCCTCTCGGCTGCGGCGCCTGGGTCAGATATCGGCATAGACGTGCTCTTCCGCGGCAGCGCCTGGATGGGTCACCGCGCCCTTGCCGGCGGAACCGACGGTCTGCGCGTAGCGCCACAGCGCCCCAGACTGGAAGGCATGCCGGCGCGGCTGCCACCGCTCACGGCGCGACTCCAGTTCTTTAGTTTCAAGGCGCACGGAAAGCGTTCCGCGCGCGGTGTCGATCTCGATCATATCGCCGTCCTCGATCAGCGCGATTGGACCGCCGACCGCGGCTTCCGGGCCGACATGGCCGACGCATAGGCCGCGCGTCGCGCCCGAGAAGCGGCCATCGGTGATCAAGGCCACTTCCTCGCCCATGCATTGGCCATAGATGGCCGAGGTGGTGGACAGCATCTCGCGCATGCCGGGTCCCCCGCGCGGCCCCTCATAGCGGATCACCAGCACCTCGCCCGCCTGATAGCGCCGCTGCATCACAGCTGCGAAGGCGTCCTCCTCCCGGTCGAACACGCGCGCCGGACCGCTGAAGGTCAGCGTTCGCAGGCCCGCCACCTTAACGATCGCTCCTTCAGGCGCGAGATTTCCCGAAAGGCCGACCAGGCCGCCGGTCGGGGACAGCGGCTGCATTGCCGGTCGGACGACGTCCTGGTTGTCCGGCAGACGCACGCCTTCTAAGTTCTCGGCCAAGGTGCGGCCGGTCACGGTCAGACAATCCCCGTGGAGGAAACCGCCGTCGAGGAGCGCCTTCAGCACCACCGGCACGCCGCCAACGTCGTGCACGTCCTTGGCGAGATAGCGTCCGCCGGGTTTCAGATCGGCGATCAGCGGCGTGCGCCGGAACACCGCGGCGACATCGAAAATGTCGAAAGCAATGCCGGCCTCATGTGCCATGGCGGGCAGATGCAGCGCGGTGTTGGTCGATCCCCCCGTCGCCGCCACGACTGCCGCTGCATTCTCCAGCGCCTGGCGTGTAACGATGTCGCGCGGCCTGAGGCCCCGTTCCAGCAGCGCCATCACAGCGCGACCGGACGCGTCCGCGAAGCGGTCTCGCGACTCGTAAGGCGCCGGCGTGCTGGCCGAACCCGGCAGCGCAAGGCCGATCGCCTCCGACACATAAGCCATGCTGTTGGCGGTATACTGGCCGCCGCACGACCCCGCCGATGGACACGCCACCGTTTCGAGTTCGGCCAAGTCGGTATCGGTCATGGTCCCGGCGGCGTTGGCGCCGACCGCCTCGAACACGTCGAGCACGGTTACGTCCTTTCCGCGGAAACGTCCCGGCAGGATCGAGCCGCCGTAGAGAAACACTGAGGGAACGTTAAGGCGCAGCATCGCCATCATCAGTCCCGGCAGGGTTTTGTCGCAGCCGGCCACCCCGACGAGGGCGTCGTAGCAATGCCCGCGCATCGCGAGTTCGACCGAGTCGGCGATTACCTCTCGGCTAACCAGCGACGCCTTCATACCGGCATGACCCATCGCGATGCCGTCTGTGACCGTGATCGTGGTGAATTCGCGCGGGGTGCCGCCCGCGGCTGCCACGCCCTTTTTCACCGCCTGCGCCTGGCGGGACAAAGAGATGTTGCAGGGCGCCGCCTCGTTCCAGGTTGAAACGACACCGACGAAGGGCTGGGCGATCTCGCGCTGCGACAGGCCCATGGCGTAAAGGAATGACCGGTGCGGCGCCCGCTCGGGACCGACCGTTGTATGCCGACTGGGCAAGCCCGTCTTGTCCGCGTCCCAACCTACCGTCGGCGCTCGACCCTCTTCAACGCCTTCCGGATGATCGTTCAAGATTCGCCCTCTCGGCCAAAAGGCCCTCGCGCATCCTGCGGCTTGCTTGCATCACCACGCTTGTTCCACGACGCCGGGAATCCATGGCGAGACAGGCAGCATCAGCTCGCAGGCCGCTAAGTGCTGAAGATAGACTCAATGATACCTTCTGTTGACTACAAAGATTGCAAGACATCGTTCTGTTTTATGTATCGTCACCCTTGGTCGGTCGCGCCGTTCAGACGTTGAACACACGTTTGGCGCCGACACATGTCGAACTACGGTGCGTCGGCAATACCGAACTCGGCGGCATCGAGCCCAAGGACCTCGCAGATGCGCAGGGCCGCCCGGCGCTCTTCAGCATCAAAGCCGCCATCGGCGGCGGCGATTGCGCAGCATGCCTCGACCAGCATTGCCGGGTAGCGCGCCGCACCTTTGACCCTAGCGACGGCTTCTAACGCAGCGGCCTCGCCGCCTTTCTGGTCGGAGGCGAACCGCTCGGTCATTGCTTCGAAGGTGGCGCCGACATCGTCGAGACCGAACGCGGCGATCGGCTGGAATCCGCGGAGCAAGCCCAGCATCCGATCATGCTCCTCAGTCGTCACCCACCCGTCAGCGTAGGCGACCAGCGCGCATCCCGCCACGATGCCCTCCATCAGATGCTCGTTCCGCGCCCTGTGAACCTCGTCGCCGAACTCTTCCCAGGAGCGTTTGGAGAAGCGGCCAAGCGAACGTCGATATGGCATGGTCTGTCCTTTCGTGGATTGGCCTTCGGGCGCTGCCTGTGATGGCTGGTCAGTCGAAAATGTCGAAGATGCTGGAGCGCTTTTTCTTGCGCCGATAGCCGTCGTCATTGTCCCAGTCGCGCTGGCCGTCGTGACGCTGTTCGAACGCTGATCGTGGCGCTTGGCCATGCACCGGCCGGTCGTCGGGTTCGGCTTCGCGCCCCCCAGCAAGCAGTTTTTCAAGTTCGCCACGATCGAGCCAGACGCCTCGGCAGGTCGGGCAGATGTCGAACTCGATGCCGGACCGCTGTACGGTCTGCATCGATCCGTTGTCGTTGGGGCATAGCAACAGGGGCATCAGGATTCTCCTTTCAGGGTGGGGACGGGATTGCGGGTGCGCCAGAGGGAATAGGCGATGCCCGAAGCGAGGATCGCGAAGGTGACGCCGAGCGACCAGGCTGGTGGGAACTTCGTAAGCCCGAGCAGGTCGGCGACGAAGATCTTCGAGCCGATGAATATCAGCAGCACGGCGAGCGCCTGCTTCAGATACGCGAAGCGGTGCAACACCGCCGCCAGCGCGAAGTAGAGCGCGCGCAGCCCCAGAATTGCGAAGATGTTCGAGGTGTAGACGATGTAGGGATCGGTGGTGATCGCGAAGATCGCCGGCACGGAGTCGACCGCAAAGATCACGTCGGCGATCTCGATCAGAATGAGCGCGAGGAACAACGGCGTCATGTAGCGCGCGAGCTTGCCCGTTTCAGGGTCGGGCAGCTTCACGAGGAAGCGCTCGCCGTGCAGTTCGTCCGTAACGCGGAAACGGCGGCGGACGAACTTAAGCACCGGGTTGGCGGCAAGGTCCATTTCCTTGTCGCCGAAGGCGAGCATCTTGATGCCGGTGAGGATCAGGAATCCGGCGAAGAGGTAGAGCACCCAGCCAAACTCGGCGACAAGCGTCGCCCCGATGCCTATCATGATCGCGCGCAGCACGATCACGCCGAGGATGCCCCAGAACAGCACGCGGTGCTGGTACTGGCGCGGCACGGCGAAGAAGCCAAAGATCAGCGCGATGACGAAGACGTTGTCGAGCGCGAGGCTCTTCTCGACCACGAAGCCGGTGAGGTATTGGATGCCGGCGGTCTCGCCGAGCTGCCACCAGACGAGCCCGGCAAAGCCGACACCGAGTGTAAGATAGCCCGCCGAGAGCGCTAGGCTCTCGCCGACGCCGATCTCCTTCTGCTTGCGATGCAGGACGCCGAGGTCGAGCGCCAGTAGCACGCCAACGATCGCGAGAAAGCCGAGCCACATCCAGGCGGGCTTGCCGAGCCACTCAAGAAACAGAAATTCCAACTGCCGCCTCCTTTAAGGAGCGCAGCTCGAACGGGAGCGGTGAACATCGGACCCGGGCATCGAGCGCGCTCGATGCGGTCCGACATCGCGACCATCAGGGTCGCCAGAGGGGCCCGGCCCGCAAAACGCCAAGTAGGCGAAAGCAGATGACGTTACAAGAGGGCTTCAGCAATATAAACTGTCGAGAGATGGCGCACCCGACGCGATTCCAGCGAAGTTGCCTATTCTAATGGCATCGCGATCTGACCGGTGGTGCGGGTGGCCGGGGTCGAACCGGCACTCCTTTCGGAACTGGATTTTGAATCCAGCGCGTCTACCAATTCCACCACACCCGCATTTTGGCCGCCGATTCTAGCCGTCGCTCTCTGCACCTATACTGCACCTAGCGCGATTCCAGAACTGCGGCGGCTTCAACTCCTGTCTTTGTAAACAACTGATCTTACTACACTTTCGGCCCGTCTCAAAAGCTGTGGATATGGTAGACAAACCACTTTTTGAGTCGAGCGCGTCTACCAGTTCCGCCACAGGGGCATTCGCGATGGACCGGACCGGGAAGGGCCGGGGTCGCGAAGCGCGGCGGACTATAGCGGGCGGCCCGTCACGGTCAACCCGCGCGGAAGTGATTGTCCCGTGCCTCGACAGCGATATTTTGGCGCGATACGACCCGGATCGAGCATGGAGCAGGGGCCACGGCGCTCCCGATCGATGCTCCCAGGAGGACTGCCCGTGACAACCGCCACCGCCCATCCGTCGCATGCTTCCGCCGCCGTCAATCCAGCGCTGACCTCGGCGCTCGCGATTGCGGTGATCGCGGCGGCGACGCTGGCCGGCGCCTGGTTCTTCCAGCTGGTGCTGGAGATCATGCCCTGTCCGCTTTGTCTCGAGCAGCGCTATGCCTATTACCTCGCGGTCCCGCTCGGCGCCCTGGTTGCGGTGGCCGCCGCCCGCGGCGCGTCGCGGCCGGTGCTGCTCGCCGGGCTTGCGATCCTCGGCCTCGCCGCGCTCGCCAATGCCGGGCTCGGCGGCTATCACGCCGGCGTCGAATGGGGCTTCTGGCCGGGGCCGACCGATTGCACCGGCCCGATGGTGGATTTCGGCAAGGCCGGCTCGCTGCTGGAGCAACTCGACAAGGTCAAGGTGGTGCGCTGCGACGAGGTGCAGTTTCGCTTCCTCGGCGTCTCGCTGGCCGGCTACAACGTGCTGATCTCGCTGCTGATGGCCGCGATCGCCGGCTGGGGCATGGTGAAGGCCGCGAGGGCCTAACCTGTAGGGTGGGTTAGCCGACGGCGTAACCCACCATGTCGCGGTGAGAAGGTGGTGGGTTACGCTTCGCTAACCCACCCTACGCTGCTGCGCTTTCCAGCTAGTCGTCGACGTCGTCCTGCGGCCGTCCGAACAGATGGATGATGCCGGGCGTCGAGATGGTGACGAACAGAAACCGTGACAGATGATGCGCCCCGACGAAGATCGGGTCGATGTGCAGCGTCAGCGCCAGCGCCAGCATCGCGTCCATCGCACCCGGCGCGAAGGCAACCACGACGTCGGCGAGCCGCACATGGGTGGTGAAGGCGATCACCGCGACGAACACCGCCGAGATCAGGATGGCGATCGCAAACGAGCCGAGCCCGGCATTGACGTGGCTGAGCAGGGTCGAGGTCTTCATCCGCGCGAAGCGGGTGCCGATCAACGCGCCGATGCCGACCAGCGCGACATTGCGGAGCCAGGGCGGCAGGCCGCCATCGACCAGGCCGGAGCCGTGCAGCAGGCTGGAGGCGAGCATCGCGCCGAACATCCAGCTCGCCGGGAATTTGATCCAGCGCAGCAGCAGCGAGACGGCGACCGACGCCGCGACCAGAAAGATCAGGCCAAGCGGCGAGGCAACCGAGGTCGGCAAAGGCGGCGGCGCGGCATGCGTCACGCCGGTCAGCGCCAGCACCAGCGGCAGCGCCGCGGTCAGGATGATGACGCGCATGGTCTGCACCACGGCGATCGCCGCGACGTCGGCGCCCTTTTCCGCGGCCAGGATGGTGATCTGCGAGAGCGCCCCGGGGCTGCCGGCGAGGAAGGCCGAGGTCTGGTCCCAGCCATGCACGCGCTGGAGGTATAGGCTCGAGCCGAAGGTGGCGCAGAACGTCGCCAGTGCCAGCAGGCCGATGGTGAGCGGATAGGAGCTCATGTGCTGCAACAATTGCTGCGACATCAGCGAGCCCAGGGAAATGCCGAGCAGCAGCAGCACCGTCTGCGTCAGCACCGGCGGCACCGCGAGCGGCCGACCGGCCAACGCCGCGATCCCGACCGCGCACATCGCCCCCGAGATCAGGCCGCCCGGCAATCCCGCCCACAGAAACAACAGGCCGCCGCCGGCGCCGATGACGAGAGTCTCAAGCCCGTTCAGGACCTTGCTGCGGTCGGGAATGGCCAGGGCCATCGAAGCGCGGATCTGAGTCACGCCGCGTTATGGCAAATTCGCACCCGCGGGACAATTGCAACCACGCGGTGCAGCAATGCACCGCCGACGGATTCACGCCGGCAGCGCGGGCAGGGAGCGGCGCACGCGCCGCTCCGATGCCGTCGATGGCCGGAGCGGCGCGCTGGCCCTGCGGGCTTTACTGCTTGGTCGCCGGGGCGGCGGCCGGCGCGGCCTTGTCGCCGGCTTCCTTGATGCACGCCTTGCGAAACTTCTTGCGCTCCTTGCCCTTGAGGCCCTTCTCGTCGGCCTGCTTCGAGCAGTCGAGCGAAGCGGCGCTGCGCGGCTTGGCTTCCTTCGCCGGCTTGGCGGTGGTGGCGGCCGGGGCGGCCTCCTTGGCGGCCGGCGCGGCGGTTTGCGCAAAGGCTCCGCCCATCAGCAGCAGGGAGGCAACGGCGGTCGCGGTAGCGAGCGAGGAAATGGTCTTCATGGGGCACCTCGTGAGGAAAGGAGGCCGAAACGTCGCGCGGCGATGCTGAACCGTGGATGAACATGCCACGATCCCGCCGCCACAATATTTTAGCGCGCGGGCGCAGCCGCACATTGTCGCAAGTCGGGGTTGCGCTAGGATAATGGTCTTATGCCAATGCGCCCCAAGGGAGACCAGGGATGACCATTCAGACCAGATTGTTGTGTGCGATTGCGGTGTCGGGCTTTGCAGTCTTCGCGGCGAGCGCGCCGGCGCAGGCCCTGACCGCGCAGGAGTGCAGCGCCAAGTACCAGGCGGCCAAGTCGGCCGGCACCCTCAATGGCCAGAAGTGGAATGAATTCCGCAAGAGCCAGTGCAGTGCCGATGCGACGCCGGCTGCGGCCCCCGCCGCGCCGCCCCCTGCCGCCGCCGCGCCTGCCCCGGCCGCGCCGAAGGAAGCCAAGCGCGAAGCCGCCCCGGCTGCGGCCCCGGCCATGCCGGCGGGACCCGCGGTGTTTCCGAACGCCGTCGATCCCAAATACGCCAAGGAATCCGAAGGCAAGCAGCGCATGCACACCTGCGTCGACCAGTACAATGCCAACAAGACCACCGGCGGCAATGGCGGCCTGAAGTGGATCCAGAAGGGCGGCGGCTATTACAGCGAATGCAACAAGCGCCTGAAGGGCGCCTGAGCGATTCGACGGTGATCCAAAGGGGGCGGCCGGCACCGAGCTGGCCGCCCTTTCATTTGCCGTCGTCGAGCAACTTGTCCGCCGATCGGGCCAGCAATTGCGCGCGCTTGCGCGGGCCGCGTTCGAGAAACAGCAGGCTCTGGCCGAAGATGAAGCAGTAGAACAGGAAGGCCTGGGCGTCGGCCTCCTCGGTGGGCAGGCCGGTGGCGCGATAGAGCTGGCCGACATTCTTCAGCCGTGCGGCGTCGACGCTCGCGGCTGCGGCCGCGGCGGCCTCGTCGGTGCGCGCCCATTGCCGGATCGCGAGCTCGATCGCCATCGCCTCGGTGTTCATGCGCTCGGAATACAGCGTGATGATCGCCTTCAGCCGCTCCCGCGCGCTCGCGCCGTCGAGCGCGGTCTGCTTCTCGATCGTGGCGATGCGGCCGTCGCGCCAGCGCGTCAGCATGGCCTCCAGCAGCGCGGCGCGATCCCGGAAGCGGCGGTAGAAGCCGCCCTTGGTGACGCCGAGATTCTTCGCCAGCACCTCGACCCGCACGCCGTCGATGCCGCTATGCGCCAGTTCGGCGAAGCCCGCCGCGAGCCAGACATCGCCCTTGTTCTCAGTCATGTGATCTCCGGGGACCTCCCCTGATACGCCACCGTATTGCTAGCCCGGCTCGGCCTTGATACGCTACCGTATCAGACATCGGGGAGGGTTCGATGGAGGGCGAGGCGACCTATCGCGGCACGGTCTATCCCTGGCATTGCGATCATATCGGCCACATGAACGTCATGTGGTATGTCGGGAAGTTCGACGAGGCGAGCTGGAACATGTTCGCGCGGCTCGGCTTGACGCCGAGCTATCTGCGCGAGTCCGGTCGCGGCATGGCCGCCGTGCAGCAGAACATCTCCTACAAGCGCGAGCTGTTCGCCGGCGACCTCGTCGAGGTCAAGAGCCGGCTGGTCGAGTTTCGCGACAAGTCGATCCGCATCCTGCACGAGATGCGCAACGCGGAGACCGGCGAGATCGCCGCGACCTGCGAGATCGCGGCCGTGCACATCGATCGCACCGCGCGCCAGTCGACGCCGTTTGCGCCGGCGATCCGCTATGCGGCGATGCCGCATCTCGTTCCGTCCGAGCCGGTGAGCGCGTGACCGCCATGTCCGGCTTCGAACCCAGGAATCCCGACTATCGCGCGGTCGCGACCGAGACGTTCGAGCGCCAGCGCGCGATGCGGACGCTTGGCATTTCGATCGCGCGCATAGAGCCGGGCGAGGTCGATCTCGCGATGCCCTACGCGCCGGAGTTCACCCAGCAGAACGGCTTCATGCATGCCGGAATCATCACCGCGGGTCTCGACAATGCCTGCGGGATTGCCGCCTTCACGCTGATGCCTGAAGGCTCCGACATCCTCACCGTGGAGTTCAAGACCAATCTGCTGGCGCCGGCGCGCGGTGAGCGCTTCCTGTTCCGCGGCGTCGTGGTCAAGCCCGGCCGCACGCTGACCGTCTGCGACGGCCGCGCCTATGCCGTGCAGGACGGCGTCGAAACCCTGGTCGCGACCATGACCGGCACCCTGATGGCGCTGCCGCGGCGGGAGGGGTAGACGAGGAAGCGCAAGGCCCATCACCGTCATGCTGAGGAGCGCGCAGCGCGTCTCGAAGCATGCACGGCCCGGCTGGTGGCCATCGATCCTTCGAGACGCGCTGCGCGCTCCTCAGGATGACGGGTTTGAGAAGGCGCAACGGGTCTGAGAGGGAGCGAGTGCTCAGCATTTGCGCACGCGCTTCGGGCCGACACATTGACAAGCCTTCCGCGCAACGACCTGATAGGCGCATGCTTCGCGCGAGCGCCCTGTCATGATCGCCAGCCTCAGCCTGATCCTGCTCTGCCAACTCGCCGGTGAGGTTGCCGTGCGCGCGCTCGCGGTGCCGGTGCCCGGCCCGGTGGTTGGCCTCGTGTTGTTGCTGTTGCTGCTGCTGGCACGCGACCGATATCCGGCGCTGGCACGCGGGCCGCTCGGCAATGACGGCGTCGAGAACGCGAGCCGCGGCATGCTGGCCAACCTCTCGCTGCTGTTCATTCCGGCCGGCGTCGGTGTGGTGCAGAAGCTCGATCTGCTCGCCGAGCATGGTGTCGCGATCCTGGTGATCCTCGCGGTGTCGGTCATCGTCACGCTGCTGGCGACGGTCGCGACCTTCGTTGCGGCGAGCAGCCTGTTGTCGCGCGAGGAGGAGACGCCGCCGTGAGCGACAACCCGTTCGCGCTCTGGGTCTATCTCTCGCAGTCGCCGCTGCTCTGGTTGACGGTGACGCTCGTGACCTATGCAGTAACCGACGCGGTGTCGTTGCGGACCCACCGGCATCCGCTCGCCAATCCGGTGCTGCATTCACTCTGGATCATCGGCCTGTTCCTGCTGCTGACCAACACGTCCTACACCACCTATTTCGCCGGTGCGCAGTTCGTGCATTTCCTGCTCGGTCCGGCGACGGTGGCGCTGGCGGTGCCGCTCTACGAGAACCGCAGGCGGGTCGCGGCCGCGGTGCTGCCGATGCTGGTCGCGCTCGCGGTCGGCTCGCTCACCGCGATCGTCTCGGTGGTGCTGCTGGCGAAGGCCTTCGGCCTGCCACGCGACATCATCCTGTCACTGGCGCCGAAATCGGTCACCGCCGGCGTCGCGATGGGCATCAGCGAATCGCTGCATGCCGATCCCTCGCTGACCGCGGTGTCGGTGATTCTCACCGGCATCATGGGGGCGATCATCGTCACGCCCTTGATGAACCTCACCGGGATCACCGACTATCGCGGCCGCGGCTTTGCCGCCGGGATCGCCGCCCATGGCATCGGCACCGCGCGGGCATTCCAGGTCGACGAGGTGGCGGGCGTCTTCGCCGGCATCGCGATGAGCCTGAATGCGCTGGTCACCTCGCTGCTGGTGCCGCTGGCCGTGACATATTTGCTGCGCTGACTGCGGTTGCAGGGCAGTTTTGTGCTGTTGGTATGGCGTCAGATAGCAAATCCTTCTAGGGTGCCGCCTCAAACGCGAGTCTGTTCCCCTTGGTCTTCTCCGCAACTCAAAGCGTGCTTGGGCTGGTATCCGGCATGCTGGTCGGCTTTTCGCTGGGCCTCGTCGGCGGCGGCGGGTCGATCCTGGCCGTGCCGCTGATGGTCTATGTGGTCGGGGTGCCCCAGCCGCATGTCGCGATCGGCACCTCGGCGATCGCTGTCGCCGCCAACGCCGCCATCAACCTGTCCAACCATGCTCGCGGCGGCACCGTGATATGGTCCTGCGCGCTGGTGTTCGCGCTGTCGGGCATGTTCGGCGCTTTCGGCGGCTCGATCCTCGGCAAGATGCTGGACGGGCAGAAGCTGCTGGCGCTGTTCTCGCTGGTGATGCTGGTCATCGCCGGCCTGATGCTGAAGACCCGCGCGCGGGTCGGGCTGACCGACGTCAAGATCTCGATGTCCAACATGCCCGCGATCGTGGGCCTCGGACTGGCCACCGGAACCATGTCCGGCTTCTTTGGCATCGGCGGCGGCTTCCTGATCGTGCCCGCGCTGATGCTGGCGACCGGGATGCCGATCATGAACGCGGTCAGTTCCTCGCTGGTGGCCGTGACCGCCTTTGGCATGACCACGGCCCTGAGCTATGCGTGGTCCGGGCTGGTGTCATGGGGCCTGGCGGGGCTATTCGTCGCCGGCGGCATCGCGGGCGGCCTGCTGGGCACCCGCAGCGCCCGGCACCTGTCGGAACGGCGCGGCGCGCTGAATATCGTGTTTGCGACTGTGATTATCGTCGTGGCGATCTATATGCTGCTGCGTAACATCAATCTGTCCTGAACGTAGAAGGGCGAGCAGCCCTTGCGAAAGCCAGCCATGAACCAATTGACCAAATCGCCCCTGATCGACGTCGGTGCCAGCCGCCGCGGCGCGCTCGGCCTGATCGGTGCCGGCATCGCGCTGCTGGCCGCGGGCGGCGCGCGCGCCGACGACGACAAGGTCCTGACCGAGGAGCAGGTGCTGCGCGATCCGGAGATTCCGGTGATCGGCAACCCCAAGGGCGACATCACCATCGTCGAATGGTTCGACTACAATTGCCCGTATTGCCGCAAGCTTGCGCCGGAGCTCCGCCAGGTGGTGCAGGACGACGGCAAGGTCCGCCTGGTGCTGAAGGACTGGCCGATCCTCGGGCCGGTGTCCAAGGTCGCGGCGCGGATGGCGCTGGCGGCGAAGTACCAGGACAAGTTCGAAGCCGCGCATGAAGCGATGATCTCGGTCAATTCGCGCATCACCGAGCCGCGCATCACCGAACTGCTCTCGGGCGCCGGTCTCGACATGGACCGGCTGAAGAAGGATCTCGACGCCAACGCCAAGGCGATCGACGCGCTCCTGTCCCGCAACAACGAGCAGGCGCTGGCGTTCGGCTTCAACGGCACGCCGTCATTCATCGTCGGCAAGTATCGCGTGCCCGGCGTGCTCAGCATCGACCAGTTCGAGCAGGTGATCGCGGACGCCCGCAAGGCCAATATGGGCCGCAAGACCGAGCAGAACTAAGCGCCTTCGCGTTCGCTCACGCGGAGCCCTTGCGCTTGGCATAAGCGCGCCGCGCCCGCTCGCGATTGCCGCAGACTTCGCTCGAACACCATCTGCGGGTCCGGTTCGGGCTCTCGTCGACGAAGAACCAGCCGCAGCCGTCAGCCTCGCAGCATCCGATCCGCCTGGCATCGTCGGAGGCCAGCAGCGCCGTCAGCGACCAGAGCACCGGCCATAACGGCTCCTTCAGGTCGATCCCCGCCAGCGCATGGCGATATGCTCGATCCTGCCGCACCAGGTCGGGCTGCCGGGGCGCCACTGAGAGCAATTGATTGACCAGACGAAGGTCCGCACCGCGACCGTCGCGCAGCGCATCCGAGATGGTCCAGATGTCGCGGCGCAGCTCATACGCCGTCTGCATCGCGGCTGCGGCCTCGCTGCTTGCCGAACGTGCTCTCAGCTTCCTGGTCGCGGCAAGCGGCAAGGTCCCGCGGCGTTCGCTCCAGGACAGCAGCGCCGCATAATCCGGGATCAGCTCCTGCGGATCGTCCGAGGTGCGCCAGTCCAGCGTGTTCGCGAAGTCAAGGCAGACCCGTCCACCGAAAAACTGGGTCGCTGCCCGCGCGGGATCTCTTGACATCACGGCCTCTCACAAAGTCTAATCTAATGGTCATGACCATTACAAGTACTCGCCGCTCGCCAGGTGCCCCAACGATGACCGCCGCCGGCTTCAGGCGGGGCCTGGTCGCGGCGCTGCCGTTCCTGCTCAGCAACGGCGCCGCCGGCCTGGTGATGGGGCTGACCTACAAGGGACTTGGGCTGGGGGCACCACACGCCATTCTGTTCAGCCTGCTGGTCTACTCCGCCACGGCCCAGGCGATCACACTGAGCATGTGGGCTCATCCGCTGCCGATCGCCGCCATGGTGGTTGCCTGCATTGCCACGAATTCGCGATACTTACTGATGGGCGCCCATCTACGCCAGATGTTTGGCGCGCTGGCACCCCGGAGGATGCTGCCCACGCTGTTCCTGCTGGCCGACGCGTCATGGCTGATGACCAACTCGGATGCCGAGCGCAACGGACCCGACGCGGGCTATCTGCTCGGATCGAGCATCCCAATGGCGGTCGGCTGGGTCGGCGGCACCGCGCTCGCCTATGCCGCCCCGCTCGGGTCGAACGAACCGCTCAAGCTCGCCGCCGCGTTGCTGCCGACGATGTTCATCGCGACCCTGCTGCCGAGCCAGTGGAAGACCGCGAGATCGCCGTGGCCGTGGCTGACCTCGGCCGTCGCAGCGCTTCTCGTTGCCCGGTTCGTGGATCCGAGCTGGTCCATGTTGATCGGGGGTGGATGCGGTACGCTCGTGAGCATGATGGAGCCTGCCGATGCATGATTTGCAGGTGCTCGACTTGCAGGTGCTCGGCGTGATCTGCGTCCTCGGCGTCACTTGCTACGCCATGCGCGCCGGCGGCTACGTCCTCGCCGCATCGATGCGCGAGGACGGCATCGCCGCCCGGTTTCTCCGGCTTGCGCCCGGCAATCTGTTCATTGCGTTCATTGTCGGCGGCTGCCTGTCAGGCGGGATGGCAGGCCTTGCCGGGACCGCGGTCGCAATCGCGACAATGGCGATCACGTCGAAAGAATGGGCCGCGCTGGGAGCGGGGTTCGGCGCGGCCCTCGCGGCGTCGGCGATCGGATTGTAAACGTCAGCCGTTACTTCGACGCGACCCTGGTCCATTCCTCACGTGCGCGAGACTTCAGCAGATTCCAGTCATGCGCCGCGACGTCCCAATTGACGATGGTGCGCGTGCCCTGCGCCATATCGCCATTGGCGACGCTCGACGTCCGCGCCGAATCATAGACATAGACGCCGCAAACCAGCAGCAGCGCGCCCAAAATCATGTTGAAAAAAGTCCGCATCGCACATCCCTCCGGTGTCGGCGGGATAACGTCGCGGGGCCGGGTGTGGTTCCGGCGATCGATCAACTCCGCGCGAACATCCGCATCACATAATCGATGAACACGCGGACCCGCGGCGAGAGCTGGCGGTTGCGCGGATAGAGCAGGTTGACCGGGACCGACGGCGGTGGCCATCGCTGCAACACCGGGATCAGCGTGCCGTTGGCGAGATCGGCTTCGGCGTGGAAGCGCGGCACCTGCACGAGGCCGAGGCCGAGCTTGGCGCACGCCAGATAGCTTTCGGGGCCGGTCACCGCCATCGGCGCGGGCAGCGGAAACTGCTTCAGCTCGCCGTCGATCACGAACTCTATCGGCCGCAATCGCCCCGTCGTCAGCGAGCGGATGCCAATCATCCGATGGCCGTCGAGCGCGAACGGATCGGTCGGTGTGCCGAAGCGCGCGAAATAGTCCGGCGTGGCGCAGGTCAGCCGCTCCAGCATCGTAACCTGCCGCGCAATCATGTCGCTGTCGGGCAGCTTGCCGAAGCGCAGCACGCAGTCGACGCCTTCGCGGATCAGATCGATGAAGCGGTCGCTCTCGCTCATGGTGATCTCGATGTCGGGATACTCCGCAAAGAAGCCAGGCAGGTTCGGCAGCAGGAAATGCCGCGCCAAGGTGCCCTGCACTTCGAGCCGCAACAGCCCCTTCGGCCGTGCGCCGCCGAATGCGCCCTCGGCGTCCTCGAGGTCCGAGATCAGCGCCAGGCAGCGGCGGTAGTGCGCCTCGCCATCGAGCGTCGGGCGCACCGTGCGGGTGGTGCGCTCCAGCAGCCGCACGCCGAGCCGCGCCTCCAGGCCCTTCACCGCGTCGGTCACCGTCGAGCGCGGCAGCCCGAGATCGTCGGCGGCGAGCGAAAAGCTTCGCCGCTCCACCACCCTGACGAACACGCGCATCGCGTCGAAGCGGTCCATTTATTATCCGGATACTGCGAATAGTGATGCCAAAAGATGCCTGATTATCCGGTGAATGCCAAGGCGTAGCGTCCTCCCATCGAACGCGGCTCGGCCGCACTCTTGATGGGAGTTTCAAAATGACTAAGCAAACCAACAAGGTAGCTCTGGTAACGGGCGCTTCGCGCGGGATCGGTGCGGCAGTGGCCGAGCGGCTCGCCAGGGACGGCTTCACCGTCGTCATCAACTATTCCGGCGATGCCAAGCCGGCCCAGGCGGTCGCCGACCGGATCGAGGCCGCCGGCGGCCGCGCGCTGACCGCGAAGGCCGATGTCAGCGATGCCAGTGCCGTGCGCGGCATGTTCGACGCAGCGGAAGCGGCGTTCGGCGGCGTCGACGTGCTGGTCAACAATGCCGGCATCATGAAGCTCGGCAAGATCGCCGACACCGATGACGCGACCTTCGACCAGCAGGTCGCGGTCAATCTGAAGGGCAGCTTCAACACCATGCGCGAGGCGGCGCGCCGGCTGCGCAACGGCGGACGCATCGTCAATTTCTCGACCAGCGTCGTCGGCACCAGGCTCGAGACTTACGGCATCTATGTCGCGACCAAGGCGGCGATCGAATCCTTGACCGCGATCCTGTCCAAGGAATTGCGCGGCCGCGGCATCACCGTGAATGCGGTCGCGCCGGGCCCGACCGCGACCGATCTGTTCCTGCACGGCAAGTCGGACGAATTGATCGATCGCTTCGCCAAGATGGTCCCGCTGGAGCGGCTCGGCACGCCCGACGACATCGCCGGCGTGGTGTCGTTCCTCGCCGGCCCCGACGGCGCGTGGATCAACGGGCAGATTCTGCGCGCCAATGGCGGCCTGGTCTGACGTTTTCAACCCAACACTCGTTCAACTCGTCATCACAAGGAAACGTGTCATGAAGCAAGTCATCGTCATCACCGGCGCGTCGAGCGGCTTTGGCCGCCTCACCGCCAACGCACTCGCCAGGGCCGGCCACACCGTCTACGCCTCGATGCGCCACACCACCGGTCGCAACGCCGCCGCGGTCGCCGATATCGAGGAGTTCGCCAGGGACAACAAGGTCGATCTGCGCGCAATCGAGCTCGATGTCGGCTCGCAGGCGTCGGTCGATGCGGCGATCGCTCAGATCGTCGCCGAGGAAGGCCGCCTCGATGTCGTGATGCACAATGCCGGTCACATGGTGTTCGGTCCGGCGGAGGCGTTCGCACCCGAACAGCTTGCCGAGCTCTATGACATCAATGTGCTCTCGACTCAACGCGTCAACCGAGCGGCGCTGCCACAGCTGCGCAAGCAGGGCAGGGGGCTCGTGGTCTGGGTGTCGAGCAGCTCTTCGGCCGGCGGCACGCCGCCTTACCTCGCGCCGTACTTCGCGGCGAAGGCCGGCATGGATGCGATGGCCGTGATCTATGCCCGCGAGCTCACGCGCTGGGGCATTGAGACCTCGATCATCGTGCCCGGCGCCTTCACCGGCGGCACCAATCACTTCGCGCATTCCGGCCGTCCCGCTGACGAGGCGCGCGTCGCCGAATACGAAGCCGGCCCCTATGCCGGCTTCGGCGAGCAGATCATGAAGGCGTTCGCGGCCATCGTGCCCGAAGACGCCGATGCATCGCTGGTCGCGGACGCGATCGTCAAAGTCGTTGACACGCCGTTCGGCAAACGGCCGTTCCGTGTCCACATCGATCCGACCCAGGACGGCGCTGAGGTCGCATTCGGCGTGATCGACCGCGTCCGCAACGAGATGCTGCACCGGGTCGGGTTCGCAGACCTGCTCAAGCCGCGGGTGAATGAGTAACCAAAGCATGATCCGAACAAATGCGAAGCGGTTTTCCGAAAAGATCATCCGCAAACAAGAAGCCAAAGCGAAATGACGATTCAACCCTCATCTCGCTTTGGGCGCACTCTCGCCACGTCATTGCGAGGAGCGACAGCGACGAAGCAATCCATGCCTCCGCTTGCGGCGCGACGGATTGCTTCGCTTCGCTCGCAATGACGGGGATGAAGCCGCAACCAGCCGAGGATGCTTTAGGCGCCGCCGGCTGGAGCGCAGTCCAGCCAGCGAAGTATCTCCGCATTGATCTCGCGCGGATAGGTATGGCTGAGATCGTCGATCTCGCGATAGACGACCTTGGCGCCGGCGGCCGACAGCAGGCTCTGGGTCTGCCGCGCGGTCTGCACCGGGAACATCCAGTCCTGCCGGCCATGGGTGATGAAGATCGGCAGGCCGCGCAGCCGCTCCGCATCGGCCATCTCGGCCATCAGCGGATGGAAGGTCGCCGCGACCGGGGCGAGATGCGTGAAACGCGAGGCGCCGTCGAGCCCGGTGACATAACTGAACGTGCCGCCATCGCTCATGCCGGTCAGCAGCATGCGCCGCTCGTCGATGTTCCAGCGCGCGCGCACCTGGTCGACGATGCGGTTGAGGTTCGGCGTGTCGGTGTCGTCGCCCATCAGCGCCCAGGTCTGGCCGGTCGCGGTCGGCGCCACCAGGATGGCGCCGCGGCTGCGCGCGTCGCGCAGCCAGCTCCACAGGAAGCCGCGGCCATTGCCGCTGCCGCCATGCAGCGCCATCACCAGCGGCCACGAGCGATCCGGCGTGTAATATTCCGGCACATACACCGAGAAGCCGCCGCGGCTGCCCGGCTCGTTGCGCTCATGGAAGATGCCGGTGTCGTCGTTGGGCTGCGCCGCGAGCCTGGCCTGCAGATCGGTGTCCTCGCGCAACTCGGGCGTGATGAAGAAGCCGCTGACCGGCGGCAACTCGGTCAACGGATACAGCGCCTCCTGCGCCCGTGGCAGGTAGCGCAGCGCGCGGAACACGCTGACCAGATCGCCTTCGCCGTTCTGCACCGCGCGCAGCCCCGCATAACCCGCCAGCGCCGGTTCGATCGATGCTTCCAATGCGACCTTGATATGCGCGAACTTCTCTGGCCAGTCGGCCAGCCGCGGCCGCACCGCCTGCAACGCCGCCTCGGGCTCGCCCGCGATCTGCATCACCCGGTCGAAGTCGGGCGGGTTGAGGTTGCGCGCGACGAAAGCCAGCGATTCCAGCGTCTGCAACAACGGCGGCAGCACGGCCACGATATCGTCAACCACGGCCTCGCTCATCGCCGCTGTCCCCTTGTCCTAGTGTAGCCGCGGTGCCTTCAAGAGCTTCATGCGGTCGATCGAGGCCAGTGTCACGTCGAAGGTGACGCCCTCATGATAGACCGTCAGCGGCACGTCGACGCCGGCGGCGCCGAGCGACCAGAGCTTCCTGTAGAAGCCGGTCTGATCCGCCACCTTCTCGCCGGCGACCGCGAGGATCACGTCGCCGGTCTTCAATTCGGCGCGCGCCGCCGGTCCCATGCTGGCGACGCCGATCACCACGAGGCGGTTGTCGATCTCCATCGTGTGCATGCCGAGCCACGGTCGCGCCGGCTTGTTGACACGGCCGAATCTGCGCAGGTCGTCGAGCACCGGATTGAGCAGATCGATCGGCACGATCATGTTGACGTGCTCGGCGCGGCCCGAGCGCTCGCGTTCGAGTTGCAGCGAGCCGATGCCGATCAGCTCGCCGGCATTGTTGAGCAGTCCGGTGCCGCCCCAGTTCGGGTGCGACGGATGGGTGAAGATCGCCTCGTCGAGCAGGTACTCCCAGTAGCCCGCGAATTCCTGCTTCGCGGCGATCTGGCTCGCGACCGATCGGGTGCGGCCGCCGGCGCCGCCGAGCACGACATTGTCGCCGACCTGCGTCGCCGCCGACGAACCGATCGGCAGCGGATCAAGGTCGAGCCTGCCGAGCACCTGCACCAGGCCGAAGCCGGATTCGAAATCGAAGCCGAGTGCGTGGCCCTCGACCGCGCGGCCGTCGCCGAGATGCAGCCATACCGTGGCCGCCTCGGTGATCAGATAGCCGATCGTCAGCACCAGCCCGTCGTCGATCAGGACGCCGTTGCCGGCGCGCTCGGTGCCGAGCGTCTCGGCACTGAAGGCGTCGGGTGGAATGATCGAATGCAGTCCGACCACACTCCTCAGCGCGCGATCGAGATCGAAGCGGTAGTCCTCGGGGCGAGGCTGAAAGGCCGGTGGCACTTTCCATTCGGTGGTGGCGGGCATCAGGATCTCCTGGCGTGCAGGGCGCTGGAACCTCAAGCTAGTCCGAGGTTATGCCGGCAGGGAAGATGGAATGATATACCTTGCATGGCCGGCTGCACAGCTCATGTGGCGTGCAGACCTGCCTGTCGCAAGATGAAATGGACTACTCGCTTTTCGTCGATGCGCGCGCCGGCATGATGCGGAAGGCGCGATCCTCCTTGATCCACGCGGCGCGCTCGTCGCGCAGCATGGTACGGCGGACCTTTCCGGAATCGTCGCGCGGCGCGACGCCGACGCGCTCGAAACTCTCCGGATGCTTGTAGCGGCTCAACCGGTCTTTCAGGAAATCGCCCATGCCGTCGGCGATTGTCTGCGCGTCGGCATCGTCGGCGAGTTCGAGGATCGCATGCACGCGCTGGCCGAATTCCGGATCGGGCAAGCCGACCACGACGCAGGAGCGCACCTCGGGATGTTCGCTGACCGCGGCCTCGACCTCGGCCGGATAGATGTTGGCGCCGCCACGCAGCACCATGTCGGCGAGCCGGTCGCCGAGATAGAGATAGCCTTCCTCGTCCAGACGTCCGATGTCGCCGAGTGATTCCCAGCCGTCCGGCCGCCGCTTCGGCGCAGCGCCGAGATAGTGATAGGTCGAACCGGCGCCGTCATTGGGCAGGAAGTAGATCTCGCCGGTCTCGCCCGGCGCGACGTCGTTGCCGTCCTCGCCGATGATGCGTAAGCGCGCGGTCTCGCCGATCTTGCCAACCGAGCCCTTGTGCGCCATCCATTCGACGCCGTTGATCACGCAGGCGCCCTGCCGCTCGGTGCCGCCATAGAGCTCCCAGATCCGCTCCGGCCCGAGCCATTCGATCCATTTCTCCTTCAGCCAGGGCGGCATCGGGGCTGCCATGTGAAACACGATCCGCAGGCTGGAGACGTCGTAGCGGTTGCGCACCTCCTCGGGCAGCGCCCAGATCCGGTGCATCATGGTCGGCACGAAGTTGACCCATTGCACGCGCGCGCGCTCGATCAGCCGCAGCGTCTCCTCGGCGTCGAACTTGATCATACCGGTGAGCTGGCCGCCGCCGAACAGTGCAAAATGCGACAGAATGAACGGTGCGTTGTGATAGAGCGGCCCCGGGTTGAGGAGCGAGGTGTCGCGCGCGATGCCCAGCGTTGCCTCTGCCATGGTTTCGATCACGGCGGGGTTGTGATCGAGGATCACCTTCGGCCGTCCGGTCGAGCCGCCGCTCGTCATCGCCTTCCAGTAGCGCGCAACCGGCGCATCGAACGGCTCCTCGGAGAATCCCTCCGGCACGAAATTCACCGGCAGCGAGTTCGGCGCGTTCCAGTCAGCTTCGCCGCCGACCACCAGCGAGGGTTTGAGGATATCGAGCACCGCAGCGGCCTCGCCGCGCGGCAGCCGCCACGACAGCGAGGTCGGCGTCGCGCCGCATTTCCACACCGCGAAACTGGTCTCGAAGAATGCGTTGCTGTTGGGCAGCCCGATTGCGACGAAGTCGCCGGGCTTGACGCCCTTGGCAGCGAAGGCCCGCGCCCGCGCATTGGCGCGGCGCTCGAGCTCATGCCAGGTCAGCGTATCGGCGCCGTGGCTGATGGCGATCGTGTCAGCGGGCTTGCGTTCGGCATACCAGCGCGGCACGTCGGCGAGAGGGAGAAGCATGGGGCGTTTCCGGACGGAGAGGCGGTTCGAAGCGCTCTTGTTGCAGGGGGGCAGGCTCAAGGCCACTGCCGCCACTTCACCAACAGTGCGGTCTCCATGTCAAGCGGAGGCCTGCCGGCGTAACCGGTATCCCGCTGATGGACTTGTAGAATCCCGGTTTGATAAAAGCTCCGTCAAGATTCCGGTAAAGTTCAAGCGATCGCGCTAAGGCGGACTTTACGGGGGCGACGGCATGGTGGCCGGTGCGATTGTGTGCCGGGCGCGTCGATCGACCTGCGCGGTCTCCGAGTTTTTCAATGACCAATGTCTTCAAGGGCGATGACGATGGCGAGCAATGGAGCACGGACCAAGGTCAGTCGCGAGCCGCGGCGTCAGCTCAACAATCGTGCGGCGTGGATCACGGTCGATGATGGCGCCACCGAGAGCGCTTGCGCCGTGGTCGACATCTCGCCCGGTGGCGCCAAGATCACCACCGAAGTCGCATTCGACGTCACGGATCGCCTCGCGCTGACCCTGCTCGCCGACCACGCCAAACGCTACCCCTGCGAGGTGGTCTGGCGCCGCGGCAAGACCTATGGGCTCAAATTCGTGATCGCGGAGGCCGAGCCGGATCAGCCGGCCACGGCGATCTAGCACGGCTCATTGGTCGCGGTTTGTCGGCAAACAGATACCTGGCTCAGCGGCCGCTTGAGCCGTTGGAATTGCCGAAGTAGCCCGGCGCTGCCGGTGCCGCACTGCCGGCGCTGCTGCCAGACGATGGCGCAAGGCGTGAGCTCGCTTGGTTGGGAATCACGCTGCCGCCGACGCCGTTCGACGGCGCGGCGCGGGCGCCCGGCTGTGGCGGCAGCTGCGTGCCTCCGGTGCTCTGCGCGAAAAGCGCCACCGGTGTAAGCGCGATGCCGGCGGCGATGATGATGGCGAATGTGGTCTTGAGCATGGTGTAGATCCGAACTGGCCCGGGCAGGCTGAAGCAGGATGCCCAGCCGCGACGGTCAACGATATCCGCCGGCCCGCGAGATGCATGTCAACACAACGTCAGCCGCACGGCTCTCGTTCCGAGAGGTCCGCACCGACAGCGATGCAATTCTTCGTGTCCTGCAATCCCGCCGACCATCACGAGGGCGTGCTCGAATGGTGTCGCGCGGGGCCGTTGCGAGATCATCCCCGAAGGCGCAGCGTTTCGACCAGCAACGCAAAGGCCGGCGCGGATTGGCGGCGGCTCGGGTAGTAGAGGTGATAGCCGGGAAACGGCACGCACCAATCGTCGAGCACCTGGATCAATTGTCCTTTGGCGAGCGGCGCGCGCACCTGATCCTCGGCGACATACGCAAGCCCCAGCCCGGCCAACGCCGCCTTGATCCGCAATGCGGCGCTGTTGAACACCAATTGTCCGTCGACTCGGACCTTGAGCGGACGGCCGCGCCGCTCGAACTCCCAGGCATAGATGCCGCCCAGGGTCGGCAGACGGATGTTGATGCAGGCGTGCTGCGTCAGGTCCTGCGGCCGTTTCGGACGCTCCCGCTGCCTGAAATAGGCGGGAGCACCCACTACGACCATGCGGAAATCCGGGCCGATCCGCACCGCGATCATGTCCTTGGCGAGCTGTTCTCCGAGCCGAACCCCGGCGTCGAAGCGCTCCGCGACGATGTCCGCGAGCCCGTTGTCGACCGTCACCTCCACCTTGATGTCGGGATAGCGCGGCAGGAATTCGGCCAGCGCCGGCCACAGGATGGTCTCGGCCGCGTGCTCGCCGGCATTGATGCGGATGGTCCCGGCGGGCTTGTCGCGCAGGGCGCTCAGCGCGGCGAGTTCGCCCTCGATCTCCTCGAAGCGCGGGCCGACGCCGTGCAGCAGCCTTTCGCCGGCCGCGGTTGGCGCGACGCTGCGCGTGGTGCGGGTCAAGAGCCGCACGCCGAGCCGCTCCTCGAGCGCACGAATGGTGTGGCTGAGGGCCGATTGCGACACCCCGAGCCTCGCCGCGGCGCGGGTGAAGCTGCGCTCGCGCGCGACGGCGAGGAAGGCGATCAGGTCGTTGATGTCATGCCGAGGCATTCATGAGTCCTGCTCATAAGTCCATCTCGATTTTTACGTCTAATGATCTGTCGGTGCACGCCCTAAATCCCGCTGCGACGAATTGCAGTCATCGACGCGGAGAGACATCATGCAGAAACGCAAACTCGGCAACGGCAACCTCGAAGTCTCGGCGACCGGCCTCGGCTGCATGGGCCTGAGCTTCGCCTACGGCCCGGCGCTCGAGAAGACGCAGGGCATCGCGGTGCTCCGCGGCGCGGTCGAGCGCGGCATCACCTTCTTCGACACCGCCGAGGTCTATGGCCCCTATGTCAACGAGGAACTGGTCGGCGAGGCGCTGGCGCCGGTGCGCAACGAGGTCGTGATCGCGACCAAGTTCGGGTTCGACATCGGGAGCATGGCCGAGCGCCACCGGTCGCTGAACAGCCGGCCCGAGCACATCAAGGCGGTCGCGGACGCCTCGCTGAAGCGGCTGAACATCGATGTGATCGATCTGTTCTACCAGCACCGCGTCGATCCCAATGTGCCGATCGAGGACGTCGCCGGCGCCGTGAAGGACCTGATTGCCGCCGGCAAGGTCCGCCATTTCGGCCTGTCGGAGGCCGGCGCGCAAACCATTCGGCGCGCCCATGCCGTGCAGAAAGTCACGGCCTTGCAGAGCGAATATTCGCTGTGGGAGCGCGGGGTGGAAGCGGAGATCCTGCCGCTGTTGGAAGAGCTCGGCATCGGCTTCGTGCCGTACAGCCCGCTCGGCCGCGGCTTTCTCACCGGCGCGATCAGCGCCAGCACCACATTCGCGAGCGACGACTTCCGCAACCTCGTGCCGCGCTTCACGCCGGAAGCCCGCCGCGCCAATCAGGCGCTGGTCGATCAGCTCGGCCGGATCGCCGCCGGCAAGGGCGCGACGGCGGCCCAGATCGCGCTGGCCTGGCTGCTTGCGCAGAAGCCGTGGATCGTGCCGATCCCGGGCACCACGAAGCTCAATCGACTCGAGGAGAATATCGGCGCCGCGCGCGTCGAACTGACCGCAGCGGATCTCGCCGAGATCGGCAAGGCGGTGGCCGAGGTCGAGGTGCAGGGCGCGCGCTATCCGGAGCATCTGCAACAGATGGTCGGACGCTGAACGCGTCTTTTCCTCCGTCATTCCGGGGCGTGCGAAGCACGAACCCGGAGTCCCATCAGGCCGCATCACCCGTCGTGAAATGGATTCCGGGCTCTCGCTTCGCGAGCCCCGGAATGACGAGAGAGACGGATGGTTTGTGTGTTACCGCCAACCCCACGGCGCGATCAGCGTTCCGTCAGCTTCAGCTCGATGCGGCGGTTGCGCTTGTAGGCGTCTTCGGTCTGCGCGGTGTCGAGCGGCTGGAATTCGGCGAAGCCGGCGGCGACCAGGCGCTGCGCCGGCACGCCGAGCGAGACCAGATACTGCACCACCGAGATCGCGCGCGCCGAGGACAATTCCCAGTTCGACTTGAACAGCGGGCTGTTGATCGGCCGAACGTCGGTATGGCCGTCGACGCGCAGCACCCAGCCGATCTCGCTCGGGATCTTCTTGTCGAGATCGACCAGCGCACTCGCCACGGTATCGAGTTCGGTCTTGCCCTCCGGCAGCAGCGTCGCCTGGCCGGTGTCGAAGAACACTTCGGACTGGAACACGAAGCGGTCGCCGACGACGCGGATATCGGGGCGGTTGCCGAGGATGGCGCGCAGCCGGCCGAAGAATTCCGAGCGGTACTTCGACAGCTCCTGCACCCGCTGCGCCAGGGCCACGTTGAGGCGCGAGCCGAGATCGGCGATCCGGTTCTGCGATTCCTTGTCGCGCTTCTCGGAGGCATCGAGCGCCTCCTCGAGCGCAGCGAGCTGGCGGCGCAGCGCGCTGATCTGCTGGTTCAAGACCTCGATCTGCGCCAGCGCGCGCGACGACACGCTCTTCTCGGATTCCAGCGCCTTGTTGAGCTCGGTAGCGCGGCCCTGTGCGTCGTTGCCGGAATTGGCGAGCCCTTCATAGAGCCCCTTCATGCGGTCGCGCTCGCCTTCGGCCGAAGCCAGGCCGGCGCGTAGCTGCGACACCTGGTCGTCGAGCGTCAGCTTGGAGAGCTTCTCCAGCGACAGTAAGTCGTTGAGCTGGGCGATCTTGGCGGTGAGCTGCTCCAGCGCCTTGTCCTTGCCGGTGACCTCCTGCGACAGGAAGAACTGCACGACGAGGAACACCGAAAGCAGGAACACGATCGACAGTACCAGCGTCGACAGCGCGTCGACGAAGCCGGGCCAGTAGTTGAAGCCGGATTCGCTGCGGCGCGAGCGGGCGAGGGCCATGAAATGTCTCCCTGGGCTTGGTGCGCCCCGGCTAGCTCTTCTCGGGCTGGCGGGCGAGGCGTTCGAGCAGCCGCTTGATCTCGCGGTTCTGCTCGCCCTGGCCGTCGGCCCATTCGCGGATCATCTGCTGCTCGGTGCGCATATGCGCCACCAGGCCCTGGATCGCCTCGGCCAGATTGGCCATCGCGGCCGTGGTGTTGCGGCCGCCGCCGCTGCCTTCCTCGAGCGTGGTGCGGAGGCGATCGATCGCGCCCTGCATGTCGCCGGAGGCGCCGGTCTCATCGCCGGAAATGCCGCGTACCGTGGTGGCAAGCCAGTCCTCGAGGTCGGTGTAGAAGCGGTTCTGGGCCTGGCTCGATTGCAGGTCGAGGAAGCCGAGGATCAGCGAGCCGGCGAGGCCGAACAGCGACGACGAGAACGAGATGCCCATGCCGCCGAGCGGAGCGGCCAGCCCTTCCTTCAGCGTATCGAACAGCGCGCCGGCGTCGCCGCCGACCTTGAGCCCGTCAATCACCTTGCCGACCGAGCCGACCGTCTCGATCAGGCCCCAGAAGGTGCCGAGCAGGCCGAGGAACACGAGCAGGCCGGTCATGTAGCGCGAGATATCGCGGGCTTCATCCAGGCGGGTCGCGATCGAATCCAGCAGATGCCGCATGGTCTGCTGCGTGATCGACATCCGCCCGGTGCGCTCGCCGCCGAGAATGGCTGCCATCGGAGCAAGCAGCGTCGGACGGCGCTCGATCGCAAGGCCGGGATCGGCGATGCGAAAATTGTTGACCCAGGCCACTTCAGGATAGAGCCGGATCACCTGGCGGAACGCCAGGATGACGCCGATCAGGAGCACCGCGCCGATCAGGGCGTTGAGCCCGGGATTGGCGAAGAATGCGGTGACGATCTGCTTGTACAGCACGACCCCGACCAGCCCGCAGAGCACCAGGAAGACCAGCATCCGCACCAGGAAGATCCGGGGCGAGGACAGCTTGCTCAGTTCGATCTCCATGTCGGAGCGGGTAGTGGGCATTGCCTAGTCATCCGTTCGCGAAGGCCGCATCTGTGCGCAATATGGCACAGCGGTGCAGTGAGGAAAGCCGAATCCAAGGGCGGTGGACAGAACCTTGGGCTGAATCCGGCACTGGCCGCAGCCGTATCCCGCCTTCCGGGGCTCGGTGCCGCGTCATCCGCGGCGGCGGCCGGTCCCGCTTGCGAGCGCAAGGCGCCGCCGCGGCGGCATGCCTTGCCGAGGAGCCGGGTGGTGCGGTGGCTGATTCGGGCCAAAGGGCTCGTCATGCGATGTGCCGCATGGATGCGCACCGAACTGCCCTGTTCCCGCTCATGTATTCGTTAACGCATTCCCGCAGCCTCCGATGGAACCCGCTCACAATCCGGTGAGTCGATAAAACATGCCGCGATATCAGTGCGATAGGTTTGTGTGACAATGAGCCGCCCGGCAAACGCATTGCGTCGCAGCAAGCGAGATTTATTTTCACCGCAACAACACGCGCGGTGTCGTCGTGACACCGCCGTTGGTTTGTCTGAACCTACAGGGGGCGATTTCTTCGATGTCTGGTCTTCGCGCGCAATCGGCATGCATTGCTCTGATGCTGGCCGTAACGGCGCCACTGCTTGCTGGCTGTAACGAGCCGAATTCCGCAACCGCGGCCGTGCAAGCGCCTGAGCCGGACGTCAGCGTCGTCACCGTGAAGCCGCAGGCACGCGCGATGGTGCGCGAGCTGCCGGGCCGCATCGCGCCGACCCGCGTCTCCGAGGTACGCCCGCGCGTCTCCGGCATCGTGGTCAATCGCATGTTCCATCAGGGCAGCGAGGTGAAGGTCGGCGACCCGCTGTATCAGATCGATCCGCGTCCGTTCGAGGTCGAGGTGCAGTCGACCGAGGCGGCGTTGGCGCGCGCCAAGGCCGTGCTCGAACAGGCCTCGTTGCAGGCCCGCCGTATCGCCACCCTGACCAGCCAGCGTGCGGCGCCGGAAGCCGAGAACGAAAAGGCGATCGCGACGCTGAAGGGAGCCGAGGCCGACGTGCAGGGCCGCGAGGCCGATGTTGCGCGCGCAAAGCTCAACCTGGATTACGCCACCATCCGCGCGCCGATCGACGGCACCATTGGTGCCGCGCTGGTCTCTGAAGGCGCGCTCGTCGTGCAGAACGACGCCGCGAGCCTTGCCACCATCCAGCAGCTCGACCCGATCTACGCCGACTTCCAGCAGTCGGTCACCGAGTTGAGCCAGCTTCGCCGCGACTTCGAGAGTGGCGATCTCGATCGCATCGAGTCCGATGCGATGAAGGTTCGCCTCGTGCTCGACGACGGCTCGATCTACGCCCTGCCGGGCAAGCTGCTGTTCTCCGACGCCAAGGTCGACGCCCACACCGGGCAGGTCACGTTGCGCGGTGAATTCCCGAATCCGAAGCGCGTCCTGCTGCCGGGCATGTATGTCCGCGTCCAGATCGAGCAGGGCATCGACACCGACGCGATCGCCGTGCCGCAGCAGGCGATCCAGCGCAATGGCGGCGGCGGCAGCGAGGTGTTCGTCGTCAAGGACGACAATCTCGTCGCGGTGCAGCCGGTGCGTACCGGCTCGTTGCAGGGCGGCACCTGGTTCGTGACCGAGGGCCTGAAGGCCGGCGACAAGGTCGTCGTCGAGGGGTTCCAGAAATTCGCTGCCGGCGACAAGGTGCGGCCGCGGGCCTGGCACGAGGCCGACGCGGCTGCCGCACAGCCGGATTCGCAACAGACCGCGCACGCGCGGCGGTGATCCGAGATGCCTAGTTTCTTCATCGACAGGCCGATCTTCGCCTGGGTCGTCGCGCTGTTCATCTGTCTGATCGGCGCGATCTCGATCCCGCTGCTCGCCGTCGCGCAGTACCCGATCATCGCGCCGCCCTCGATCTCGATCTCGACCAGCTATCCCGGCGCGTCGCCGGAGAACCTCTACAACAGCGTGACGCGGTTGATCGAGGAGGAGCTCAATGGCGCCGCCAACATCCTGAACTTCGAATCGACCTCCGACTCGCTCGGCCAGGTCGAGATCATCGCCAACTTCAAGCCGGGCACCGACACCAGCCAGGCCTCGGTCGAGGTGCAGAACCGCCTCAAGCGCGTCGAGGCGCGGCTGCCGCGCGCCGTGATCCAGCAGGGCATCCTGGTCGAGGAAGCGTCCTCGGCCGTGCTCCAGATCATCACGCTGAACTCGACCGACGGTTCGCTGGATGAAGTGGGCCTCGGCGACTTCATGATCCGCAACGTGCTGGGCGAGGTGCGCCGCATCCCCGGCGTCGGCCGCGCCACGCTGTATTCGACCGAACGTTCGCTGCGCATCTGGATCGATCCGGCCAAACTGGTCGGCTACGGCCTGTCGGCCGACGACGTCAACCGCGCGATCACGGCGCAGAACGCCCAGGTCGCCTCCGGCAGCATCGGCGCCGAGCCGAGCACGGACACCCAGAAGATCTCCGCGCAGGTGCTGGTCAAGGGCCAGCTCTCCTCGCCCGACGAGTTCGGCGCGATCATCCTGCGCGCCAATGCCGATGGCTCGACGGTCCGGCTGCGCGACGTCGCACGGATCGAGATCGGCGGCCTCAGCTACCAGTTCAACACCCGTCTCGACGGCAAGCCGACGGCCGGCCTCTCGGTGCTGCTGTCGCCGAAGGGCAATGCGCTGGCGACCGCGAGCGCGGTCGAAGCCAAGATGAAGGAGCTGTCGCGCTTCTTCCCGGCCAACATCTCCTATGAGATCCCCTACAACATCACGCCGGTGGTGAAGGCCTCGATCGAGAAGGTCCTGATGACCCTGGTCGAGGCGGTGGTGCTGGTGTTCATCGTGATGTTCCTGTTCCTGCAGAACATCCGCTACACCATCATTCCGACCATCGTGGTCCCGGTGGCGTTGCTCGGCACCTGCGCGACCCTGATGGCGGTCGGCTTCTCGATCAACATGCTGACCATGTTCGGCATGGTGCTCGCGGTCGGCATCCTGGTCGACGACGCCATCGTCGTGGTCGAGAACGTCGAACGCATCATGGCCGAGGAAGGCCTGCCGCCGAAGGAAGCGACCCGGAAGGCGATGTCGCAGATCACCAGCGCGATCATCGGCATCACGCTGGTGCTGATGGCGGTGTTCGTGCCGATGGCGTTCTTCCCCGGCTCGGTCGGCATCATCTATCGCCAGTTCTCGGTCACCATGGTGGCGGCGATCGCGTTCTCGGCGCTGCTCGCGCTGTCGCTGACGCCGGCGCTGTGCGCGACCTTGCTCAAGCCGGTCGAGAAGGGCCATGGCCATGCGCGAAAGGGCGTGTTCGGCTGGTTCAACCGCGTGCTCGATACCAGCCGCGCCGGCTATACGCGCACCGTGCAGGGCTCCCTGAAGCGCACCGGCCGGCTGATGGCGATCTATCTCGTGCTGTTCGCGGGCGTCGCCTACGGCTTCGTGCGGCTGCCCGGCGGCTTCCTGCCGGTCGACGACCAGGGCTTCATCACGACCGACGTGCAGACGCCGTCGGAATCCTCCTATGCGCGTACCGAAGCCGCCGTCGAGCAGGTCGAGAAGTACCTGAAGACCCGCGCCGGCATCGAGAACGTCACCTTCCTCACCGGCTTCAGCTTCCTCGGCCAGGGCATGAACACTGCGCAGGCCTTCATCACGCTGAAGGACTGGTCGGAGCGCGGCGCGAAGGATTCCGCCGCCGCGATCGTCGCCGACATCAACCGCGAGCTGTCGTCGATCCGCGACGCCAGGATCTCGGCGCTGCAACCGCCGCCGATCGACAACCTCGGCAACTCCTCGGGCTTCTCGTTCCGCTTGCAGGATCGTGGCCAGAAGGGCTATGCGGCGCTGATCGCCGCCTCCGACCGCCTGATCGCGGAGGCCAATGCCAGCCCGATCCTGCAAAAGGTCTATGTCGAGGGCCTGCCGCCGGCGCCGCAGGTCAATCTGATGATCGACCGCGAGAAGGCCGGCGCATTTGGTCTGACGTTCGAGGACATCAACAACACGATCTCGACCAATCTCGGCTCGAACTACATCAACGACTTCCCGAACCGCGGGCGCATGCAGCGCGTCATCGTGCAGGCCGACAAGACCAGCCGCATGAACGCGGACGACATCCTGAACTACAATGTCAAGAACAGCCGCGGGCAATTGGTGCCGTTCTCGGCCTTCGCCACCATCGAATGGTCGAAGGGGCCGACGCAGATCGCGGGCTTCAACTATTATCCGGCGGTGCGCATCTCCGGCGAGGCGAAGCCCGGCTTCACCTCGGGTGACGCGATCGCGGAGATGGAGCGGCTTGCCGACAAGCTGCCGCGCGGCTTCGGCTATGAATGGACCGGCCAGTCGTTGCAGGAGAAGCTGTCGGGCTCGCAGGCGCCGTTCCTGCTCGCGCTGTCGGTGCTGGTGGTGTTCCTGTTGCTGGCCGCGCTCTATGAGAGCTGGACCATTCCGCTCGCGGTGCTGCTCACCATTCCGCTCGGCATCTTCGGCGCCGTGGTGGCGGCGACGCTGCGCGGACTGTCCAACGACGTGTATTTCACGGTCGGTCTGATCACCATCATCGGTCTGGCCGCGAAGGACGCGATCCTGATCATCGAGTTCGCCAAGGATCTGCGCGCGCAGGGTAAGCCGCTGGTCGAGGCGACGATCGAGGCGTGTAGCTTGCGGTTCCGTCCGATCCTGATGACCGGCCTTGCCTTCGTCTGCGGCGTGCTGCCGATGGCGATCGCGACCGGCGCCGGCGGTGCCAGCCAGCAGGCGCTCGGCACGTCGGTGATGGGCGGCATGATCGCCGTCGTCATCCTCGCGCTGCTGCTGGTGCCGGTGTTCTTCGTCAGCGTGCAGCGCGTGCTTGCCGGCGATCGCGAGCAGGCGGCGGAGAAGGCCGAGATCTACGGCCCGCCCGCGCCGGCGAGGGGCGGCCACTGACATCGGGGCCGGTCCTGATTGACTCGGGACCGGCTTGCTTTCGGCACATCGTCAATCCAGACTGCATCCCCGGATCGAACGGATTGTCCTTGGCACGGTGACGGAATGCGCAGGCATCGGCCGATCGAGAGCAGGTGATGCGCCCGACCGATATCGAGATCGCGAATTATCGTTCCATTCGCCGGCTCTTCTTGCCCATCCATCCGCTGTCGGTGTTCGTCGGCGAGAACGGCGTCGGAAAATCCAATCTGTACAAGTCGATGTCGCTGTTGCGGGACGCGGCGGCGGGCCGGATCACCCATACCATCGCCGATGAGGGCGGATTGAATTCGGTCTCCTGGTCCGGCATGCGCAAGCGGGGCGATGATCCCCGACTGCGGCTGGCCGCCCGATTCGACGACATCAGATATTCGATCGAGCTCGGATATCCCGGCCCGGTCGAGGCGGCGTTTGCCGGCGAGCCGATGATCAGGTCCGAGCGGATCGAGATGATCAGTGGCAAGCGGAACGTCCTGATGGTGGAGAGGACCAACGCGCTGGTCAGCATCCGCAACGAGAGCGGCGTCTGGGAAAGCCACAAGGATGCGCTGCTGCCGTCTGAAACCGTGCTGGCCGGCTTCTTCGACGGCAAGAACTCTCCCGAGATCGACCAGATCAGAAACGCGATGCTGGGCTGGCGCTTCTATCACGACTTCCGCACCGATCAGGCGTCACCGATCCGGAAACCCTGCCTCGCGGTCACGACGCCGTCGCTGAGTGCCGACGGCAGCGATCTGGCCGCGACGCTGGCGACGCTCTATGCCATCCGGCAGGACGCCGCCGAGTTGCAGGCCGCGATCGAGGATGCATTCCCGGACGCGGAGCTCCGCGCCTGGGTGGAAAACGGCCGGTGCGAGTTCGACCTGCAACTCGCGGACATGCCGCGCCCGTTCAAGGCCCACGAACTATCCGACGGCACGCTGAAATATATCTGCCTGCTCGCCGTGTTCATGGGCTACCGGTTGCCACCGTTCATCGTGCTGAACGAGCCGGAGGCGAGCCTGCATCCATCGCTGCTGGCGCCGTTGGCGCGGCTGATCGCCAAGGCCTCGCGCCGCGCCGATATCTGGATCGTCACCCACTCGGACCATTTGATGGAAGCGTTGCGCAGCGAGAGTTCGGTCCCGCTGCGCCGGGTGGTCAAGGTGAAGGGCGCGACCGCCATCGAAGGCCTGAGCATCGGCGGCGAATTTCGCGACGTCGAGGCCGAAGGAGACGAATCCGAGGACGACGACGATTAGACTGCGCCGCCGCGCTACTGCCCGAGCGGCTTCAGGATCTTGATCAGCTCGCCGTGCACGGTCTCGTTGCCGCAGACGACGTGGCCGGTTTGCAGCGGATCGTCATTGCCCTGGATGCCCGAGACGGTGCCGCCGGCTTCCCGCACCATCAGCAGCCCGGCCGCAAGGTCCCAGGGTTGCAGATTGCGTTCCCAGAAGCCGTCGAAGCGGCCGGCGGCGACGAAGGCGAGATCGAGCGAGGCGGCGCCGAAGCGGCGGAAGCCCGCGACCTTGCTTTGCAGCGCTGCCATCTCCTGTAGCGCGAGCTGGTGGTTGCCGCGGCCGATATGCGGCAGGCCGCAGGCGACCACGCATTCGTTGAGCTGGCGGCGGCCGGCGACGCGCAGCCGCTGGTCGTTGAGGAATGCGCCCTTGCCGCGCTCGGCGATGTATAGCTCGTCATTGGCGGGGTTGTAGATCACGCCCGCGATCACGGTGTCCTCGCGCAACAACCCGATCGAGATCGCGAATTGCGGGATGCCGTGCAGGAAATTGGTGGTGCCGTCGAGCGGATCGACGATCCAGGTGTGACTCTTGTCCGAGCCCTCGCGCTTGCCGCCTTCCTCGCCGAGGAACCCGTAGCCGGGCCGAGCCTTTTCGAGGTCGGTGTAGAGCATCTCCTCGGCGCGCTTGTCGGCGAGCGAGACGAAGTTCGCCGGTCCCTTCAGCGAGACCTGGAGATGTTCGATCTCGCCGAGGTCGCGCTTGAGGCTGCGGCCGGCGCGGCGCGCGGCCTTGACCATGACATTGATGAGGGCGGAGTAGAGCATGATGAGAACGCTTGTGACCGAGAGATTGTGAATGTCGATAAGGCGGCGGGCGCAAATCTCAGCCCGTCATCCTGAGGAGCGCGAAGCGCGTCTCGAAGGATCGACAGCCCGGTCCGGGGCCGTGCATCCTTCGAGGCTCGCTCCGCTCGCACCTCAGGATGACGGGCGAAAAGAGAACGGAACGCGGCCACCTAGGCTTCGAACTGGGTGCCCTCTGGAAGTGGCGCCGTCAAGGCGTCATTTGACGTTGTTTCCGATCCATTTGCGCGCGGCTGCCTCGCCCTTGGCGCGGTCCTCGGGGGTCATATCGGCGAGGATGTCGTCGAGCTCGGGGTCGCCCTTGCCGGCGGTCTTGGCGACGGTGTGCCATTTCAGCGCCTCGACCTTGTCGACCGGAGCGCCGGCGCCGGTCGCCAGCACGTGGGCGAGGCGGTTTTGCGCGATCGGGCTGTTCTGCCGGGCGGCCTTGCGCAGCAGCGCGATCGCCGCCGGGACGTTGCGCGGGGTTCCGGAGCCGTTGTAGAGCGCGATGGCATACTCGACTTCGGCATCGACATTGTCGGCCAGCGAGGCCGCCTGTAGCAGCCGCGCCGCCTTTTCGAGGTCCTTCGGGACGCCGGTGCCTTCCTTGTAAAAGGTCGCGAGCGCGTATTGCGCCTCGGGGCTGCCGGCGTCCGCGGCCATCCGCAGCAGCTCGGCGGAGCGCTTGAGATCCTGCGGCAGGGTCTGGCCATCGAGATAGAGCAGCGCCAGATTATAGGCCGCCTTGGGCTCGCCGAGCTTGGCGGCCGAGGCCAAAAGCTTGACCGCGGCATCCTTGTCCACCGTGCCGCCGCGGCCGGCGATCTTCATCATGGCCAGCGCGAACATCGCCTCGCGGTCGCCGGCATCGGAGGCGCGCTTGTACCAGTCGTCGGCCTTGGCATAGTCGCGCTTGACGCCGAGCCCGTTGGCATAGAGCTCGCCCAGCATCGTCATGGCCTTGGCATCGTTGTTCTGCGCGCGCACCGTCGCGAGGTCGAATGCGGTCTTGTACATGCCGCGCTGATAGGCGCCGTAGACGAGGTCGACATTGGGATCGTCCGGGGTCGGCGACGGCGTCGGAGCGGGGGTCGCCGATGCGCCGGGCTTCGGCGTCGCGGCAGGCTTCGGCGTGGGCTTCTTCGCGACCGGCGAATGCACTTTCGGCTTCGGCTTTTCCTCCTTCTTCGCAGGCGGCGGCGTCTGCGCCGGCGGCGTGATCGAAAGCTGCGCGGCCGCGCCGCTCGCCAGCATCATGCAGCCGAGCGCAACACCTATCGGACGCAGGCATTTCATTCCGGCGTCATCCCTCGGCCTTGGCCGTTCCGAACGTGCCGGCATGCGCCCGCGCGATCGCCTCGCCGATCTCGACGAGGGCGGCCTTCGCGCCGCGCGGATCGGACCAGACGATCTCGCCGACCAGCACGAAATCGGCGCCGGCGGCCGCGAATGCCTCGGCCTCCTCGCGCGAGGTCGCGAACCCGACGCACGGCGGCTCGAACAATTCGTCCCACCATTCCAGCCGCTCGGCGATCGCCTCAGGCGAAGGCCGCTGCCCCTTGGCGTCGGGCTCGCCGAACAGCACGTAGTCGGCGCCGGCTTCGCCCGCGGCCATCGAATCGTGGCGCGTCGCGAGCCCGCCGACGCCGACGATGCGGTCGGGCTTCAGCGAGGGCATTGCCTCTTCCATCGCGGCAATGCCGCCCAGATGCGCACCATCGGCGCCGGCGCGGGCCACGATGTCAGGATGGCCGTCGATCAGCAGCGCCGCGCCGGCGCTCTGGATCGCAGGCGCCAGCGCCTTGACAGTGGAGATCATGCTGCGCGGGTCGCTCTCGCGCAGCCGCACCAGAACCGCCGCGACGTCGGCCGCGGCGAGCAATTCGGGCAGCGCGGCCGCGAGCTGCGCCGGCTCGTCGACCGGCGGCGTCGCCAGATAGAGACGCGGCGCCGGCCGCGGTGGAACGGGCTTGGTGGCCAACTATGCCGCCTGTTTTTCGAGGCCGGCTTCCCAATTGCCGGTGCTGGCCAGCCCGTTCATCCGGGCGCGATGCGAGAAGGCGCGCTGGCCGGCGGGGACATTGTCGGGCTTGCCGGACCACGCCTGCTGCGGCGCGGCCTGTAGCGCGCGGCCATAGGAGAAGGTCAGCTTCCACGGCAGATTACCGATCTTGTTCATGGCGTCGAGATGCGCGGTCGCTTCCTCGTCGCTCTGCCCGCCGGAGAGGAAGGCGATGCCGGGCACCGCGGCCGGCACGCAGCTCTTGAGCAGGCGGATGGTCTTCTCGGCGACTTCCTGCACCGGCGCCTGCTTGGGGCATTTCTTGCCGGAAATCGCCATGTTCGGCTTCAGGATCATGCCTTCGAGCGCGACCCGCTGCACCCGCAATTCCTGGAAGGTGCGGTTCAGCACCCGCTGCGTCACCTCATAGCAGCGGTCGATGTCGTGATCGCCGTCCATCAGCACTTCCGGCTCGACGATCGGTACGATCTGCGCGGCCTGGCACAGCGCGGCGTAGCGCGCCAGCGCGTGGGCATTGACGCGGATCGCGGTCATGGTGGGAATGCCGCGGCTGCCGGCGCCGGATCCGATATCGATCACCGCGCGCCATTTCGCAAAGCGCGCTCCGCGGTCGTAATATTTCTTCAGCCGCTCGGCGAGCTTGTCGAGGCCGACAGTGACGAGTTCGCCGGGGCAGTTCGGCAGCGCCTGGGTGCCTTCGTCGACCTTGATGCCGGGGATCGCGCCTGCCTGCTCGATCAGCTTGACCAGTGGCGTGCCGTCCTTGGCGTTTTGCCAGATCGTCTCGTCGTAGAGGATGACGCCGGAGATGTACTTGCTCATCGCCTCCTGCGAGCGGAACAACATCTCGCGATAGTCGCGGCGATTGTCTTCGGTCGAATCGACCTTGATGGCGTCGAACCGCTTCTTGATGGTGCCGGAGGATTCGTCGGCGGCGAGAAGGCCCTTGCCCGGGGTAACCATGGCAAGTGCAACTTTGTTGAGGTCAGCGAGGTTCATTGGGGAACATCCTCCAGAGCCATTGCCTTTGCGAGCCAAAATAGGCGGTTCTCGGGCAATTGCCTAGAAAACGTTCGTCGCGGCAGGTGTTTGTCGCAGCCGGCGATCAAGCCCCGGGACACCGTTTCCAACTGCGTCAGAACCGGTGTCCCGCCTTAATGATTGAGGGCGATCCGTTGTCAGGCGACCTTGGGATCGAGCTCGCCCTTGGCGTAGCGCTTGGCCATTTCGGCCGTGGTCAGGACCTTCTTGATCTTGCTGGCCTGGCCCGCGGTGTTGAACTCCTGCAGGCGCTGCTTGCACAGCTTGGTCATCGCTTCCATCGCGGGCTTCAGGTATTTGCGCGGATCGAACTCTTCCGGGTTGTCCTTCAGCACCTTGCGGATCTGGCCGGTCATCGCCATCCGGTTGTCGGTGTCGATGTTGATCTTGCGTACGCCGTTCTTGATGCCGCGCTGGATCTCGGCGACCGGCACGCCCCAGGTCGGCTTCATCTTGCCGCCATTGGCGTTGATGATCTCCTGCAACTCCTGCGGCACCGACGAGGAGCCGTGCATCACCAGATGCGTGTTCGGCAGCTTGCGGTGGATCTCCTCGATCACGTTCATGGCGAGGATGTCGCCGTCGGGCTTGCGGGTGAATTTGTAGGCACCGTGCGAGGTGCCCATCGCGATCGCCAGCGCGTCGACCTTGGTCTCCTTGACGAACTTCACGGCTTCGTCCGGATTGGTCAGCAACTGGTCGTGCGACAGCTTGCCCTCGGCGCCGTGGCCGTCTTCCTTGTCGCCCATGCCGGTCTCGAGCGAACCGAGCACGCCGAGCTCGCCTTCCACCGAGATGCCGCCGAGATGGGCCATGCCGGTCACGGTCCTGGTGACGCCGACATTGTAGTCCCAGTCGCCGGGGGTCTTGCCGTCGGCCTTCAGCGAACCGTCCATCATGACCGAGGTGAAGCCGGCCTGGATCGCGGTCATGCAGGTGGCGGGCTCGTTGCCGTGGTCGAGATGCACGCAAACCGGGATCTGCGGGTAGATCTCGGTGACGGCGTCCATCATGTGCTTGAGCATGACGTCGTTGGCATAGGAGCGCGCGCCGCGCGAGGCCTGGATGATGACAGGGGCGTCGACCTCGGAGGCGGCGGCCATGATCGACAGCGCCTGCTCCATGTTGTTGATGTTGAAGGCGGGTACGCCGTAATCGTGCTCGGCCGCGTGATCGAGCAGTTGCCGCAACGTTATGCGAGCCATTCCATTTTCTCCCTGTATTACGCGTTCGGATTCGAACTAAATCAACGGTTCTTCAAAACTTCGACGCCCGGCAGCGGCTTGCCTTCCATCCATTCAAGAAACGCGCCGCCCGCGGTCGAGACGTAGGAAAAGTCACCCGCCACGCCCGCCTGGTTCAGCGCCGCGACGGTGTCGCCGCCGCCGGCGACCGAAACCAGCTTCTTGGCCTTGGTACGCTCGGCGGCATGCTTGGCCGACACCACGGTGCCGCGGTCGAACGGCGTCAATTCGAAGGCGCCGAGCGGCCCGTTCCAGACCAGCGTCGCCGCGTCGTCGATCGCGGAATGGATCCGCGCGATCGATTGCGGGCCGACGTCGAGGATCATGCCGTCGGCCGGGATCGCGTCGAGGCCGTAGGCATGCGACGGCGCGTTGGCGGCGAACTGGCTGGCGACCACGGCGTCGACCGGAAGGATGATCGCGCAATTCGCCGCGTTGGCCTTCTCCATGATCCGCAGCGCGGTCGCGGCGAGGTCCTTTTCGGCGAGCGACTTGCCGACCGGAATGCCCTGCGCGTGCAGGAAGGTGTTGGCCATGCCGCCGCCGATCACCAGCGCGTCGACCTTGGTCACGAGGTTTTCCAGCAGGTCGATCTTGGTCGAGACCTTGGCGCCGCCGATGATCGCGATGACGGGTTTGGTCGGCGCTTCCAGCGCCTTGCCGAGCGCGTCGAGCTCGGCCTGCATGGTGCGGCCGGCATAGGCCGGCAGCTTGTGGCCGAGGCCTTCGGTCGAGGCGTGGGCGCGGTGCGCGGCGGAGAAGGCGTCGTTGACCCAGATGTCGCCGAGCTTTGCCAGCTCTGCGACGAATCCGGCGTCGTTCTTTTCCTCTTCCTTGTGGAAGCGGGTGTTCTCGAGGCAGAGGATGTCGCCATCCTTGAGCGCCGCGACCGCGTTGGCCGCGGCCTCTCCGATGCAATCCTCGGCGAAGGCCACCGGGCGCTTGATGACCTTCGACAGCGCTTCGGCGACCGGCTTCAGCGAGTCCTTGGCATCGCGGCCCTTGGGCCGGCCGAAATGGGCGAGCAGGATCACCTTGCCGCCCTTGTCGGAAATCTCGGTGATGGTGGGGGCAACGCGCTCGAGCCGGGTAGCGTCGGTGACGCGGCCGCCCTCCATGGGGACGTTGAGGTCGACGCGCAGCAGCACGCGCTTGCCCTTCACGTTGACGTCGTCGAGGGTGCGGAATCTGGCCATGTCTGATCACTCGCTGACTTGCGGCACTACGGCGGATCGCGTTGGGGCGGGTCGCCTTCCTGCCGGGACGTAACCTTCATGCCCTGGCGGATGCCGTACGCGATCAAGCCGAGAAGCAAGATCGCGCCGGGAATTCCGATCCAGGGTGGAAGCGTCGACACCTGGTTAAGAGCAGTCTGGGCTTAAATCAGCTTGCCGATCGCGACGGCGGTGTCGGCCATGCGGTTCGAGAAGCCCCACTCATTGTCGTACCAGGACATCACGCGCACGAAATTGCCGTTCTGCACCTTGGTCTGGTCCATGTGGAAGGTGGACGAGTGCGGATCGTGGTTGAAGTCGATCGAGACGTTCGGCGCGTTGGTGTAGCCGAGGATGCCCTTGAGCTGCTGCTCGGCGGCGCGCTTCATCGCCTCGTTGATCTCGGCGACGTTGGTTTCGCGCTTGGCGACGATCTTGAGGTCGATGACCGACACGTTCGGCGTGGGGACGCGAACCGAGACGCCGTCGAGCTTGCCCTTCAGCTCCGGCAGCACCAGGCCAATCGCCTTGGCGGCGCCGGTCGAGGTCGGGATCATCGACATCGCAGCCGCGCGGCCGCGATAGAGGTCCTTGTGCAGGGTGTCGAGCGTCGGCTGGTCGCCGGTATAGGCGTGGATCGTGGTCATGAAGCCGGTCTCGATGCCGACGGTGTCGTTCAGGACCTTGGCAACCGGCGCCAGGCAGTTGGTGGTGCACGAACCGTTGGAGATCACCAGGTGATCCTTGGTCAGCGTGTCGTGGTTGACGCCGTAGACGATGGTGGCGTCCGCGCCGTCGGCGGGCGCCGAGACGAGCACGCGCTTGGCGCCGGCGGTCAGGTGCGCGGAGGCCTTGTCCTTGGCGGTGAAGATGCCGGTGCATTCCAGCGCGACGTCGACGCCGAGCGCCTTCCAGGGCAGCTTGGAGGGATCGCGTTCGGCCGAGACCTTGATCTTGCCGCTACCGAGGTCGATCGAGTCGCCGTCCACGGTCACGGTGCCGGGGAAGCGGCCGTGCACGGAATCGAAGCGCAGCAGGTGCGCATTGGTCTCGACCGGACCGAGGTCGTTGATGCCGACAACCTCGATGTCCTTGCGGCCGGACTCGGCGATGGCGCGCAACACATTGCGGCCGATACGCCCAAACCCGTTGATCGCGACGCGGACTGCCATGGCTCGTCTCTCCTCTAATAGCTGCTGCCGGCCCCGCGGGAGGGCTCCCACGAGGGTTTTACGGCGGAACGCCCGGTTCAGCCGGGCGCGTACGGAAAAGATGGAGCTTTGGTAATCCTTTTTCGCGGCAAGCTCAACCTTCGGCAGGCGGGTGTCAGGCCAGCGTCAGGCGCGCTTCGTGGCAGCGTTAACGACAGCCTCGGCGGTAATGCCGAAATGCGGGAAAAGGTCCTTCGCCGGGGCGCTGGCGCCGAATCCGTGCATGCCGATGAAATCGCCGTCGTGGCCGATCACGGCGTCCCAGCCCCAACGCACCGCAGCCTCGATCGCGATCTTGACCGGAGCCTTGCCGATAATGGCGTTTTGCCGCTCGGCAGGCTGCGCCAGCAGCAATTCCAGCGACGGGACCGAGACCACCCGCGTCGGGATGCCGCGCCCGGCGAGCTGCTTCTGTGCCTCGACCGCGATCTGGACCTCGGAACCGGACGCGAACAATGACACTTTTGCGTCACCCTGCGCCGCGACCAGTTCGTAGGCGCCGTGGCTGCACGGATTGTCGTTTGGCGCTGACGTACGCAACTGCGGCAGGTTCTGGCGGGTCAGCGCCAGCACCGTCGGTCCGTCGATGCGGTTGAGCGCCAATTCCCAGCACTCCGCGGTCTCGACCGCGTCGCACGGACGGAACACGCGCATGTTGGGCATTGCGCGCAGCGCGGAGAGATGCTCCACCGGCTGGTGCGTCGGGCCGTCCTCGCCGAGGCCGATCGAATCGTGGGTCATGACGTAAACCACGCCGGTGCCCATCAGCGCCGACAGCCGCATCGCGCCGCGCGCGTAGTCGGTGAACACCAGGAAGGTGGCGCCGTTCGGCGCGAAGCCGCCATGCAGGAAGAGGCCGTTGAGGCACGCTGCCATGCCGTGCTCGCGGATGCCGTAATGGATGAAGCGGCCCTTCGGCGTCTTGGCGCCGAATGCGGTCGCCGACTTCGCCTTGTTGTTGTTGGAGCCGGTGAGGTCGGCGGAGCCGGCGACGAATTCCATCGGCATCGCCGCCGCGATCACCTCGATCGCAGCTTCCGACGATTTGCGGGTCGCGATGTTGAGCGGATTTTCCAAGAGCCCCTTCTTGAAGGCGCGCAGCCCCTTGGCGAGCGCCTGCGGCCGCTCGTGACGGATGCGGCGTTCGAACTCGGCGCGCTTGCGGTTGCCGAGCTGGCTGAACTGCTCGTCCCAGGCCTTGTGCTCGGCGGCGCCGCGGGCACCCGCCTCGCGCCAGGCCTTCAGCACGTCGTCGGGCACCGAGAACGGCTCCAGCGAGATGCCGAGCTTCTCCTTGGCGCCCTTGAGCTCAGCGGCGCCGAGCGCTTCACCATGCGCCTTGGCGGTGCCGGCCCGGGTGGGTGCCCCGAAGCCGATCGTGGTCTTGCAGGCGATCAGCGAAGGCTTGTTGGACTTCTGCGCGCGGGTGATTGCAGCCGCGATCGCCTGCGGATCATGGCCGTCGATCAATTCCGCGGCCCAGCCAGCGGACTTGAAGCGCTTCACCTGGTCGACGGAATCGGCGATCGAGGTCGGGCCGTCGATCGAGATGCCGTTGTCGTCGTACAGCACGATCATCTTGTTGAGCCGCCAGACGCCGGCGAGCGCGATCGCTTCCTGCGAGATGCCTTCCATCAGGTCGCCGTCGGAGGCGAGCACGTAGGTGTGGTGGTTGACGATCTTCTTGCCGAACTCGGCGGCGAGCATCTTCTCGGCGAGCGCCATGCCGACCGCGGTCGCGATGCCCTGGCCGAGCGGACCGGTGGTGGTCTCGATGCCCTTGGTGTGGAAATTCTCCGGATGTCCCGGCGTCAGCGATCCGAGCTGGCGGAAATGCTTGATCTGGTCGAGCGTCATGTCCTTGTTGCCGGTGAGGTACAGCAAGGCATAGAGCAGCATCGAGCCGTGACCGGCGGACAGCACGAAGCGATCGCGATCGGGCCACGCCGTGTCGGCCGCATCGAACTTCAGGAATTGCGTGAACAGGACGGTCGCGATGTCGGCGGCGCCCATCGGCAGGCCGGGATGGCCGGAATTCGCCTTCTCGACGGCGTCCATGGCAAGGCCACGGATCGCATTGGCCATACGGGTGTGATCGACCTGCGTCATGATGAAAAGTCCGCCTGGAATGAGGAGCTGATTGCTGGACGCATCGGGGCGGGCAGCCGCGATACGCGCGTGGAGTGGCCTTACGGGTTGGAGGGTGGATTAGCACCTCAATTCCGCAAGTCCAAGGCGATGAAACGCCCCAAAACGGGGAAAAGTTGCTCGAAATCGCCCAATTTCATTGAACGGTGCATAGTTCTGCGCCGCCGTTGCGCTGGGCTCGCTTGCCACGTAAATTTCGTCCCGTAAACGCTTGCCGAACCGCCAGTTTTGCCGTGCGGCGGGCCTATCTCAAACGGGCTATCCCAGGGATTTACGCCGCGTGTCATGAGTGATCGTCTCGCCAACGGGTCTGGCAATACCGAGGCACCGCTTGCCGATATCGATGCTGCGACCAAGCGGCTGATGGCCGCGCTCGATGCGCTGGAGAGCTCGGTGGAGCGCCGCCGCGAGGCCGACCGCGACGAGAACGAATTGGCGAGCCGGATCCAGGCACTCGGCGCCGATCGCTCGCGCCTCGCCGACGAGCTCGACGGATCGCTGGTGAAGACGCGCAAGCTCGAGCGCGTCAATCGTGACATCGCGGAAAAGCTCGACGCGGCGATCGGCACGATCCGTGCCGTGCTCGCGGGCGGAGAGGGCAGATGAGCCACATCAACGTCACCATCAATGGCCGGCAATACCGGATGGCCTGCGAGGAAGGCCAGGAGGTGCGGCTGCTGAAGCTCGCGGAGAATCTCCAGCAGCGCGTCGAATCGCTGCGCGGCAAGTTCGGTGAGATCGGCGACGCGCGGCTCACCGTGATGGCGGCGCTCACCGCCTGCGACGAGCTGGTCGATGCCAGCGCGCGCATCCGCAGCCTCGAGGAGGAGGTCGAGCAACTGCGCAATGCGCGCGTCGCGGCCACCGATCGCGCCCGCGCCACCCAGACCGCGGTCTCCAACGCGCTCAACGCCGCGGCCGAACGGATCGAGCGCACCACGCAGGTGCTCAACCGCACCATCGGCGGCGGCATCGCGATCGGGTAGCCACTGTCGTCCCGGCGGAGGCCGGGACCCATACTCCGCGGCCCATCGAGTTTGGGCGGCGCGAGTTGGTACCCTCTGCAACGATGAACAGCGGTGGTTATGGGTCCCGGCCTTCGCCGGGACGACGAGGTACCGCTGGCGGATTGCGGCAACGATCGCTACATTGGCCCGGCGAAGCTGCGTTGCGCGTCAGGAGCCATATATCCCCGGGGCCTTATCGATCCTTTAGGGAACTGTCCCTGGCCGGGTCCGTGGACCCGGACATATGGTGCCCACCTACTTTCGTAGGGAACTCCGGGATCGAGCGCTCCAACGGCCTCTGCGGCTTCGCACTTGGTTTTTGCTGTTGCCTTGTCGTCGCGCTGCGGCGGTCTGATTGTGTGGCAGTGTCGTGCCCTGCGACGTGGGGCATCCAGTGCGCCGCGGCCTGGCCAAACGAATGCTCGCGTCTCTGGAATTGCCGGCTCGTCCGCATTTGGCGGACGATGACAGCGGAAGATGGATCATGCACGCATCTCCATCGAAGGCCGAACTTCGGGCCCTCGCGCTCGCCAAGCGCGATGCGCTGAGCGACGAGCAGCGCGCCGCGGCGGCCGAGGCGCTCGCCAGGCGCGGCGCCCCGTTCGAGATCACGCAAGGCATGATCATCTCCGGCTATGCGCCGATCCGCAGCGAGCTCGATCCGGCGCCACTGATGAAGAAGCTGGCCGACAAAGGCGCGCGGCTGGCGCTGCCCTGCATCAATGCGCGCGGCCAGTCGCTGACCTTCCGCAGCTGGTCGCCGCAGGACCGCCTGATGCTCGGCCCGCTCGGCATTCCCGAGCCGTCGCCGGCCGCGGCCGAGGTGCATCCCGACGTGATGCTGGTGCCGCTCGCGGCGTTCGACAAGCTCGGCCACCGCATCGGCTATGGTGCCGGCTATTACGACTATACCTTTGCGCATCTGCGCAAGGCCAAGCATGTGATCGGGGCCGGGATCGCCTTTGCTGCACAGGAAACCAAGGCCATCCCGGCGCTGTCGCACGACGTCCCGCTCGATTATGTGCTAACGGAGCGCAAGACGTTCGATTTCCGGAGTAGCTAGCCTTGCGTATTCTCTTCGTTGGTGACGTCGTCGGCAGGACCGGCCGCACCGCCATCACAGACCATCTTCCGGGCATGATCAGGGACTGGTCGCTCGATCTCGTCGTCGTCAATGGCGAGAATTCCGCTGGCGGCTTCGGCATCACCGAGGCGATCTACCAGGAGCTGCTCGATGCTGGCGCGGACGCGATCACGCTCGGCAACCATGCCTGGAATCAGAAGGAGGCGCTGGTCTTCATCGAGCGCGCGCCGCGCCTGATCCGCCCGTTGAATTTTCCGCGCCATTCGCCCGGCCGCGGCGCGACGCTGGTCGATACCAAGAACGGCAAGCGCGCGCTCGTGCTCAATGCGATCGGCCGCGTGTTCATGGAGCCGTCGTCGAACGATCCGTTCAGCGCGATCGACCGCGAGCTCGAGGCCTGCCCGTTGCGCGAGGGCGCCGATGCCATCGTGGTCGATTTCCACGCCGAGGCGACCAGCGAGAAGCAGGGCGTCGGCTTCTTCTGCGACGGCCGCGTCAGCCTCGTGGTCGGCACCCATACCCATGTGCCGACCGCCGATCATCAGGTGCTGCCCGGCGGCACCGCCTATATGAGCGATGCCGGCATGACCGGCGATTATGATTCAGTGATCGGCATGCAGAAGGAGGAGCCGTTGCAGCGCTTCCTCACCGGCATTCCGTCCGGCCGCTTCGAACCGGCCGGCGGCGTCGCGACGCTGAGCGGCATCGCGGTCGAGACCGACGATGCGACCGGGCTGGCGGTCAAGGTCGCGCCGGTGCGCGCCGGCGGCCGGCTCGAGCCCGCGGTGCCGGGGTTCTGGCTGAGCTAGCCTGCGACATCTTGTCGTGCTTTGATGGGCAGTGATTTTGATGGGGCAGTGATTTTCGACCCCCTTTGATTTTTGCTTCCCGGAGATTGCGTTGTCCGAGCGCGTCGAACGTCGTTTGGTGGCCTTGGTGGCGGCGGATGTTGCCGGCTACAGCCGCCTGATGGGCCGCGACGAGGAGCGGACGCTTGGCGACCTGAAGGGCGCCCGCCAGACGCTGGTCGATCCGACCGTCGCGGCCTGCCGGGGCCGCATCGTCAAGACCACCGGCGACGGGATGCTGGTCGAGTTCGCCAGCGCTGTCGACGCGGCGCGCTGCGCCATCGAGGTGCAGCGGGGCATGACCGAACGCAACGCCGCGGTGCCACCCGATCGCAGGATCGAATTCCGCATCGGCATTCACGTCGGCGACATCATCATCGACAGCGACGATATCTTCGGCGACGGCGTCAACATCGCGGCGCGGCTCGAGGGGATGGCCGACCCCGGCGGAATTTGCATTTCGGACGATGCCCATCGGCAAATCCGGGGCAAGGTCGATATCGACTTCGGCGACATGGGCTCGCAGTCGCTGAAAAACATCGCCGAGCCGATGCGCGTATGGCAGATCCGGATCGGCGGTGAGCCCGGCTCGCAGCGCTCGACGCTGCCCTCAGTGCCAGTCGAGCCGCTTGCGCTGCCGGACCGGCCATCGATCGCGGTGCTGCCGTTCGACAACATGAGCGGGGATCGCGAGCAGGATTACTTTGCCGACGGCATGGTGGAGGAGATCATCACCGCGCTGTCGCGGTTCAAGTCATTGTTCGTCATCGCGCGAAATTCGAGCTTTGCCTACAAGAACAAGGCGATCGACATCAAGCGCGTCGGCCGCGAGCTCGGCGTCCGCTACGTGCTGGAAGGCAGCGTGCGCAAGGCCGGCAACCGGGTCCGCATCACCGGTCAGTTGATCGAGGCGGCGACCGGTAACCACATCTGGGCCGATCGCTTCGATGGCGAGCTCGAAGATATTTTCGGTCTGCAAGACAAGGTGACCTCGAGCGTCGTCGGCCTGATCGCGCCCAGGCTCGAGCAGGCCGAGTTCGAGCGGGCACGGCACAAGCCGACTGAAAAGCTCGACAGCTACGACCTGTACCTGCGCGGCATGGCCCTGATTCACCAGCGCGCATCGCTGAGCGACGCCTACGAGCTGTTCAAGCAGGCGATTGCGCTCGATCCGCAGTTCGCCGCGGCGCATGCGATCCTGGCGTGGAGCTGGATGGCCCGGCAGGCCACCAGCGGCTCACCGCTCGACGGCCCGGAGCGGCTCGAGGCGATCAGGCATGCGCGGCTGGCCTCGCGGCTCGGCGAGGAGGATGCCTTCGTGCAGTCGACCGCGGGCCATGTGCTGACCTATCTCGGACACGATTACGACCTCGGCTCGTCGATGGTCGAGGAAGCGATCGCGCTCAATCCCAATCTCGGCTTCGCCTGGTATTCGCGCGGCTGGGTCGCGCTGATGTGCGGCGATACGGAACGCGCGATCGGGAGCTTTGAGCACATGATGCGGCTCAGCCCGCTCGATCCGCTGCGGATCAGCGCCTGGATCGGGACCTCGCATGCCTACTTCTGGCTGGGACGTTTCGAGGAGGGCTGCGAGGCCGCGCGGCGATCGCTGCGCTTCAACACCAACGCGCATTCATTGGGCGCCTTCATCATCAACGCGATCCGCGCCGGCCGGACCGACGAGGCGCGCAAGGCGATCGGGCGGCTGTTGCGGATCCATCCGGGCTTCCGCACCTCGCATGTCAGCGAAGCGTTTCCGGTGCGCGGCGCCGAACTGCGTGACCAGATCGGCGCGGCGCTGCGCGACGCCGGGCTGCCCGAGTAGTCAACCCTGTCTAAAACCCATCCGGAACGCGCCCCAATGGCGGCCGCGCACGGTGATCGGCGACGACAGGTCCTTCATCAAGACGAAATTGCCGCCGCCCATGTCGCGGCGATAAGTCTGCAACAGGAACGGTTTTGTGTTCGCCGCGACTTTGCTCACCGCGCGGTCGTTGAACAGGCGGCGGTTGCGGCAGTTGGCGTTGTTCCAGACCAGGTCCGGCCCCTGCGGCAGCCGGTAGTTCGGATTGTGGGTCGGCAGATAGCCGCTGCGCGCCCAGGCGACGCAGAACACGATGCGCGGGTCGGTCTTCTGGATCGGGTCCTGGATCGCCGGCAGCACGCGGTCGGTGAAGCCGACATAGTCGGTCAGATATTGCTTCGGATTGCTGCCGGCGATCTCGCGATAGTTCTCGTCCATCAATTGCGCCAGCGTGATCTCGCCATGCGCGACGGCCTGCTCGAACAGCTCGGAAATCCGTTTCGCGGTCTCGATCACGACGCGGATCAGCGGCGTATCGCCGGTCTCCACGCCGCTGTCGGCGATGGTCACGATCAGGCTTTCGGAGAGCTCGAGCAGTTTCGCGACCCGCGCGTCGGCGTGCTTGAGGTCGCGCGAGGACAGATCGACGCCCTTGGCGAGTTCGTTCAGCTCCGCGATCACGCTGTCGCAATGCCCGAGATTGGAGGTCGCGGCGCGCGCCACGCTGCCGATCTCGGCGCCGACCGATGAAAAGCCTTGCTGCACGCGGCTGATGATGCCCGAGATCTGCCGGGCGCCTTGGCTGGCGTTCCTGGCGCGCAGCGAGGCGTCGCTGCTCTCGCCGATCAGGCTGCCGATCTGGCCGTCGAGATCGCGTACGGTGTCGGAAATCTGATGCGTCGCCTGGCGGGTCGCCTCGGCGAGGTTTTTCACCTCGCTTGCGACCACCGCAAAACCGCGGCCGGCGGTGCCGGCGCGCGCCGCCTCGATGGTGGCGTTGAGTGCCAGCAGATTGGTCTGCTTGGCGATCGCCTCGATCGAGCCGGAGACCTTGGCGACCTGGCTCAACGCGGAGCCGACCGCGGCGAGCCGGGTCTCGATCCGGCCGACCGCCGCGACGAGTTCAGCGATGTGGCCCACCGCCGTCTCGACCACGTCGCGCGACTCGGCGATCTGGCCGACCGCGGCGGATGCGGTCGATTGCACTGCCTGCGATGCGTTGGCGATGTCGTGATTGGCCGAGACCATGGTCTCGGCGGTGGCCTGCAAATGATGGAATCGCTCCGACTGGTTGGTGACGCGGTTGGCGACTTCCTGGACATTGCCGGCGATGTCGGCGAGTTCGACGCCGAGGCCGCCGATGCGGTCGGCAAGCTGGTCAACGAGCCGTTCGGCCAGCGTCCGGTTCGATGACGTGTCCAGCACTGCGAGCTGCGCGGCCGACATGTTGGCGGATCCTTCCATCGCCGCGGCCGTCGTGCGGCCACAGCATTCCCATCCCAAGACTAAGACGTGATTCGCGCCGCCGGTCTTGCCTGAGCGCGCACGCGTGCCCGCTCAGAGCTTGTAGGCGGTGCGGAAGCCGCCCCAGTGCCGGCCGCGCACCCGGATCGGCACGTCGATCTCGCGCATCATCACGGTGTTGCCGTTGCCCATGTCGCGCGCATAGGTCTGGATCAGATAAGCGCGCTGGTTGCGGCCGGCGGCAAGGCCGGCTGCATCGTTGAAGATGCGGCGGTTGCGGCTGTTGGCGGTGTTGAAGGCGACGTCACCCGGCCGCTGCGGCTGCGAGTAGACCTTGTTGTGGACCGGCAGATAGCCGTTCTGGTCGATCGCGACGCAAAACGCCATCCGCGGATCCTTGGCGAGGAACGCCTCCTGGAACGCCGGCAGCGTGCGCTCCGCCCAGTCCAGCATCCTGGTCCGATGCTGCACCGGGTTGGTGCCGGCGATCTCGACATAGTCGGTATCGAAGATGTCAGCGATCGCAATCGCGCCGCTTGCCAGTCCGTTCTCGAAGATCTTGCTCAGCGCGTGACCGGCCTCCATCGCGCGGGTGACGAACTCGGTGTTCTCCTCGTGAATCGCCCACATCCGGTCTTCGATCTTTTCGCGCAGCTCGGCGCTTGCCGCTTCGAAGCGGGCCTGGCTGCCTGCCTTGGTGCGCTCGCCGATCCTGATCCGGCACGTGCCGACATCCTGCAAGGTCGCGCTCAAGGTCTCATGGGCCGGCAGCTTCCCGACGTCGGGCCCGCCAATCAGGATGCCGTCCATCGCGATCTCGTAGACCGGCGCGGTGACGATGCCGCGCGCGGTCGTGATCTCGATGCCGAGGCTGCAGGGCAGGCGCTCGTTCCTGCGCGGATCGCCGCGTTCGTTCTGGCGCAACAGTACCGCACAGCGCGCTTTCAGTTTCTGGGCGAAGCCGGTAACGGCCTTGCCGGCCGTGGCGACGCTGTCGCCATGCGCGGCGGCTTCGCGGGTCGCACTGTCGATCTCGCCGGCGCTGGTGCCGACCGAGACGATGAAGCTGGAGGCGGAGGCCGCGTTCTGGCCGATCTCGCCGGTGATCTGGTTCTGCTCGGCGACTGCGCCGTTGACGTTCTCGAACACCGGGCGAATCTTTTCGATCGCTTGCGAGATGCGGTGGACGGCATCCGCCGATCCGGTGGCGTCCTTCTGCAACGCCTCGATCTTCCTGGTGATCTCCTCGGTCGCGTTCTGGGTCTGCACCGCCAATGCCTTGACCTCGGTGGCGACCACCGCAAAGCCCTTGCCGGCGGCGCCGGCGCGCGCCGCCTCGATCGTCGAGTTGAGCGCCAGCAGCGTGGTCTGCCGCGCGATCTGCGCGATCAGATTGACGACATTGCCGATCGCGGCCGAGGACTCGCGCAAGCGGTCGACATTGGCGGTCGCCTCGCGCGCCGCGGTCGCGGCGTCGTCGGCGAGCTGGCTGGCGCTGCGCACCTGCGCGCCGATGCCTTCGGCGGAATGGGTGAAGCGGTCGGCGGCCTCGGAGAACGTCGTCGCGGTGCTCTGCGCGTCGCTGCTGCGGCCGGTCAGCGCGTCGGTGCGGGCACGGATGGTCGCGAGCTTGGCAGCCGTCGCCTCGGCGCCGTCGGCGACCGAGCTCGCGGCACGCTCGAGCTGCCGGATCATCGCGCCGAGCTCGAGTTCCAGCAGTTCGAGGATTTCCTTGGACGAATCCTTGGCCGAATCAGCCTCGGCAGAGGTTTCGGGAGCCGCGGCCGGAACTTGCGGCCCGACGGCAGGCGCAGCCGGCTCCGGCACTTGCTTTCGAAACAAACCGAACGCCATTGGGGGGCTCTTGGAAAGTTGCGGCGGGACGCGCGATCCTCGCAAGTCATGGTTAACAAGTGCCTCATATTCCGGCATGCGGTAGTATTCGTTTGCCGGAGGGCCCCGCCGATCCTTTGATTTTGACCGTGAGGGGCCTATAAGGCCGCGTTTTCCACCCTCGTTCAGACCCTAAGCCTCGAAGAGACGTCGCATGGCCGGCCATTCCCAATTCAAGAACATCATGCACCGCAAGGGCCGGCAGGATGCCCAGAAGTCGAAGCTTTTCGGCAAGCTGGCCCGCGAAATCACCGTGGCGGCCAAGCTCGGCACCCCTGATCCGGCGATGAACCCGCGGCTGCGTGCCGCCGTGGTCGCGGCCCGCGCGGAGAACATGCCCAAGGACAATATCGACCGTGCGATCAAGAAGGCCGCCGGCAATGAGGGCGAGAACTATGACGAGATCCGCTACGAGGGCTATGGCCCCGGCGGTGTCGCCGTCATCGTCGAGGCGCTGACCGACAACCGCAACCGCGCCGCCTCCGACATCCGCTCGTTCTTCACCAAGTCCGGCGGTAATCTCGGCGAAACCGGCTCGGTCGCCTTCATGTTCGACCGCACCGGCATCATCGAATACGACGCCAAGGTCGCTTCCGACGACGCCATGCTGGACGCCGCGATCGAGGCCGGCGCCGACGACGTGGTCTCCAGCGAGACCAGCCACGAGGTCTATGCCTCGCAGGACACCTTCCGCGAAGTGGCCAAGGCGCTGGAGGCCAAGTTCGGCGAGCCGCGCAAGGCGGCGCTGACCTGGAAGCCGCAGAACACCATCTCGGTCGACGACGAGACCGGCGAAAAGCTGTTGAAGCTGATGGACCTGCTCAACGAACACGACGACGTGCAGAACGTGTTCGCCAATTTCGAGGTGTCGGACGCGCTGATCGCCAAGATGGGCGGCTGAGTCACCTGTTCTGTTGTCGTCGCCCGGCTCGACCGGCGATCCAGTATTCCAGAGACAGCAGTGCTTGAGCCGATAGGCCGCGGCGTACTGGATCCCCCGCTTTCGCGGAGGGATGACGAGCGAGGCCGGGATGATGAGCGAGGCCTACCGCGACACAGGCGGGGATGGTCTTCCGTTTGTGTTTCGTTCTCGCAGGCTAGGCGGTATCACTACCGCATGACAGCCCAGCCGATTCGCTCTCCCGTCCGCATCATCGGTATCGATCCGGGCCTCCGCCGCACCGGCTGGGGCGTGATCGAGACCGAGGGTAACCGTCTGGTCTATGTCGGCTGCGGTTCGGTCGAGCCGCCGGACAATCTGCCGCTGGCGAGCCGGCTGCTGGCGATCCATGAGGGGCTTGCCGCCGTGCTCGGCGACTTCAAGCCGATGGAAGCCGCGGTCGAGCAGACCTTCGTCAACAAGGACGGCGTCGCGACCCTGAAACTCGGCCAGGCACGCGGCGTCGCCATGCTGGCGCCCGCAATGTTCGGTATTTCGGTCGCCGAATACGCGCCGAACCAGGTCAAGAAGACCGTGGTCGGTGCCGGTCACGCCGAGAAGAACCAGATCCAGGTGATGCTGAAGATCCTGCTGCCGAAGGCCGAGCCGCCGTCCGCCGATGCCGCCGACGCGCTCGCGATCGCGATCACCCACGCCCATCACCGCCAGAGCGCCGCGCTCCGGCTGAAGGTGGCAAACCTATGATCGGCGGTTGCAAGCCTGCGCAATGTGAGGTGAGCACGCTTGTCAGGCTCCCTCCCCCCTTGCGGGGGAGGGTTGGGGAGAGGGGTAAGCCCCGGGCGAGATGTTCGATGAGCGCTTGCCCCGCGCAAAATCGGCTACCTGTCGTCGAAATGAAAATTGAGAGAGCACGTCGTGTGGTACCCCTCTCCCTAACCCTCCTCCGCAAGGGGGGAGGGAACCCCTCCGCTAATGCCTCCCTTACCGAATCCGGGTTGCCCTCATGATCGGCAAGCTCAAGGGCCTGATCGATTCCTATGGCGAGGACTATGTGATCCTCGACGTCGGCGGCGTCGGTTATCAGGTGCATTGCGCCAGCCGCACGTTGCAGGCGTTGCCACAGCCGGGCGGCGCGGCCGTGCTCTCGATCGAGACTTATGTCCGTGAGGACGCGATCAAGCTGTTCGGCTTCCGCAGCGATCACGAGCGCGAATGGTTTCGCCTGTTGCAAACCGTGCAGGGCGTCGGCGCCAAGGTCGCGCTTGCGGTGCTCGGCACGCTGCCGCCGACCGATCTCGCCAACGCGATCGCGTTGCGCGACAAGGCGGCGGTCGCCCGCACCCCGGGCGTCGGGCCGAAGGTCGCCGAACGCATCGTCAGCGAATTGAAGGACAAGGCGCCGGGCTTTGCCGATGTCGACCCCGCGGTGGTGCAGCTCTCCGGCGCGATCGACAACAACCGTGCGCCGCGCCCGGTGACGGACGCGATCTCCGCGCTGGTCAATCTCGGCTACGGCCAGCCGCAGGCCGCCGCCGCCATCGCCGCCGCCTCACGCAGTGCCGGTGAGAAGGCCGAGACCGCGCAACTGATCCGGCTGGGCCTGAAGGAATTGTCGAAGTGAGTACGCCGCCCCGCATGGTCACGCCCGAGCGTCGCTCCGACGATGTTGGTGACACCGCGCTGCGTCCGCAGTCGCTGACGGAGTTCGTCGGCCAGGCCCAGGCGCGCAAGAATCTCTCGATCTTCATCGAGGCGGCCAAGAAGCGCGGCGAGGCGCTCGATCACGTGCTGTTCGTCGGACCTCCCGGCCTCGGCAAGACCACGCTGGCGCAGATCGTCGCGCGCGAACTCGGCGTCGGCTTCCGTGCCACCTCCGGTCCGGTGATCGCGAAGGCCGGCGATCTCGCGGCGCTGCTCACCAATCTGGAAGAGCGCGACGTGCTGTTCATCGACGAGATCCATCGCCTGAGCCCGGCCGTGGAAGAAGTGCTCTATCCCGCGATGGAGGATTTCCAGCTCGACCTGATCATCGGCGAAGGTCCCGCGGCACGCTCGGTGAAGATCGAGCTGTCGAAATTCACCCTGGTCGGCGCGACGACGCGCGCCGGCCTGCTCACCAATCCGCTGCGCGACCGTTTCGGCATTCCGGTGCGGCTCAATTTCTACACCATCGAAGAGCTGGAGAAGATCGTCACCCGTGGCGCCCGCGTGCTCAACATCGGCATGAGCCCGGACGGCGCCAACGAGATCGCGCGCCGCGCCCGCGGCACGCCGCGCATCGCCGGCCGCCTGCTGCGCCGGGTGCGCGACTTCGCCTCCGCAGCCGACGCCGATTCCGTCGATCGCGGTATCGCCGACCGGGCGCTGAGCGCGCTCGAGGTCGACAGCGCCGGGCTCGATGCGATGGATCGTCGCTATCTCACCACCATCGCCCTGAACTATGGCGGCGGCCCGGTCGGCGTCGAGACCATGGCGGCGGCGCTGTCCGAGCCGCGCGATGCGATCGAGGACATCATCGAGCCCTATCTGATCCAGTGCGGTTATCTGCAACGCACGCCGCGCGGCCGCCTGCTGACCACGCACGCTTTCCGCCATCTCGGCCTCGCCGAACCGAACCGCGATCCGTCGCAGTTCGGCCTGTTCGGCAACGATGGCGATGAAGATTGAAGCGCGGAGCGGTTTTCCGCCGCAGATCATGCTCAAGCAAGACGCGCTCCCGAACACGTGAAAAGTCGTGTTGACGCAGCGCGTCGCGCGACCGGTAAGCTTGCCCGCTAACCATTGCGAAATGTCTGCAGGCCGTCTGCACAAACGCGGCCCAATTTCGCTCCAATCAAAGGGCCTATCATGGATCAGGCATCACCGATCGCACGTCCATGATCTCACGTCGTCATTTCCTGTACACCGCCGGCGGATTGACCGCCGCCACCGCCTCGACCGCGGCCTATGGCCTGAGCGAGCCGGTCGTCCGCCTGACCCTGACACGCTACGACTTGTCGCCGCGGCAATGGCCGGCGGACTTTCCGCTCAAGATCGCGGCGCTCGCCGACATCCACGCCTGCGATCCCTGGATGTCGCTCGATCGCATTGCCGAGATCGTCGAGCGCACCAACGCGCTGAACCCCGACATCATCGTGCTGCTCGGCGACTATGTCGCGGGACTGCGCCACGTCACGCGTTTCATTCCGGCGTCCGAATGGGCCGCGGTGCTCAAGGGCCTGAAGGCGCCGCTCGGCGTGCATGCCGTGCTCGGCAATCACGACTATTGGGAAGACAAGACGGTGCAGCGGCTAGGGCAGGGCGTGCCGGTCGCGCGCCGTGCGCTGGAGCGCGCCGGCATTCCGGTCTACGAGAACGACGCGGTGCGGCTTACCAAGGACAACCGCCCGTTCTGGCTCGCCGGCCTCGGCGACCAGCTCGCCTTCATGGCGGCGCGGCGCTATCGCCATGTCGCGCGGATCGGCGTCGACGATCTCAACGCGACGCTGGCAAAAGTCACCGACGATGCGCCGGTGATCCTGCTCGCGCACGAGCCCGACGTCGCGCTCCGCGTGCCGTCGCGCGTCGCGCTGCAACTGTCCGGCCACACCCATGGCGGCCAGATCCGGCTGCTCGGCTGGTCGCCGGCGGTGCCGGTCAAGCACGGCATGCGGCTCGCCTATGGCCACATCAAGCTGAAATGCGACGTCGTCGTCTCCGGTGGCCTCGGTTGCAGCATCATGCCGTTCCGGCTCGGCGTGCCGCCCGAAATCGTTCAGGTCACGCTCGGCGGCAAGGGACCGGTGGTGTCCTGACCGCGCTTGCGCCGGCCTGCGATTTTGCGCAATACGAACCCGAAGTTTTGCGCAATCGGGGGCTGCCAGTGACCTCACCCATTCTCGACGGCCAGATCCGCGACGGCCGCCATCATATGCAGGTCCGCGTCTATTACGAAGACACCGATTTTTCGGGCATCGTCTATCACGCCAATTATCTGCGCTTCATGGAGCGCGGCCGCACCAATCATCTGCGCCTGATGGGCGCCGAGCAGCAGGCGCTGTTCGACGAAGCCGAGGCGGAGACCGGCGGCTTCGCCTTCGTCGTGCGCTCGATGACGCTCGACTTTCTCAAGCCGGCGCGGATGGACGACGTGCTCGACGTCGTGACCTGGCCGATCGCGGTGAAGGGCGCCTCCATCATGCTGGCGCAGGAGGTCAAACGCGGCGATGACGTGCTCGTGAAGGCCCAGGTCCGCGTCGCCTTCATCAGCGGCGGCCGCGCGCAGCCGATTCCCAAAACCATCCGCGCGCTGATGAAGGCCGATCTGGGTTAGCTATCGGACGATAGCGAACGCCCCATCGACTCTGCGGGACGCGGCGCTAGATTTACTCGGGACAAAACAACCGCGAGGGATCGCCGATGTCACGCCCGCCGCTGCCGCCTTTCACCCGCGAGACCGCCGCGCAGAAGGCGCGCATGGCGGAAGATGCCTGGAATTCGCGCGACCCCGTTCGGGTTGCCGGCGCCTATACCGAGGATAGCCGCTGGCGCAACCGCTCCGAGGTGTTTCAGGGCCGCGAGGCGATCACGGCCTTCCTGACCCGCAAATGGGAGAAGGAACTCGATTATCGGCTGATCAAGGACCTCTGGGCGTTCGACGGCAACCGCATCGCGGTGCGCTTCCAGTACGAATGGCACGATGCTGCCGGCAACTGGTTTCGCTCCTACGGCAACGAGCAATGGGAGTTCGACGAGCACGGCCTGATGCGCCGCCGCGAGGCCTCGATCAACGACATCGCGATCTCTGAGAAGGACCGCCGCTTCCACTGGCCCGCGCCTGGCCCGCGTCCGGCCGATGTGCGGGGGTTGGGGCAGGAGCCGTTCTAGCGGCGAAAGTCGGGCCGTCGTGCTTCGAGGCGCGCTCCGCTCGCGCCTCAGCATGACGGTGATGAAATTGAGTGCGTGGTTTAGAGTTAAGCGCGCAGGTCTCGCTCCGTCACCCTGAGGTGCGAGCGGAGCGAGCCTCGAAGGGGCGACGGCCCCGCGCTTGGAGCCTTCACCTCGCAGCGTGCCTATGCCGCAGCTCTGTGGCGCGCGATCTCGGCCTTGTAGAGATCGAACTCTTCCGCCACCGCCTTCGCCACCGACGGACGTGCGCGCAGCCGCTCGTAATAGGCCTTCAGCGCCGGCCATTTCGAAAGCTCGATCGGCGGCGTCGCCATGGTCCAGTTGATGACGGTGACCAGATAGGCGTCGGCGACGCTGAAATGGTCGAGCAGGTAGTCACGCCCCTTCAGGTGGTCCTCGACATAGTCGAGCCGCGAGACGTACTTCTCCAGCGCATAGGCCTTGGCCTCCGGCGGCGCCTTCTTGTCGAGCAGCGGCAGGAACAGGCCTTTGTGCAGTTCGGTGCCGATGAAGCACAGCCATTGATGCAGCTTCGAACGCTCGGCGTTCGACGCGGTACCGAGGCCGGCGCGCGGGAACTGGTCGGCGACATATTGCAGGATCGCCGCGTTCTCGGTCAGCACCACGCCGTCGTCGGTGCGCAGCGTCGGCACCAGACCGAGCGGGTTGACCTTGTTGAAGTCGGAGCCGTCGCTGCGCACCTGCTTGGTCTTCGGATCGACCTCGAGGTAATTGGCCGGCTGGCCGGCTTCATAGAGCGCGACACGCGTCGCCATCGAGCAGGCGAGGGGAGAGAAATACAGGTCCATGGGTGCCTCCGTGAGATATCCGGCGCAGGTCTCTGGCCGTTGTTGATTTTTGTACTGTCTTGGATAATATTTCCGGCGTCAAGGAATTTAGTGCGAAATGGTACAAAAAAATAGCAAGCCGCCATCTGCTGCCAAAATCGCGACGCCGGTCGCACCGAAGCGGCGCGGACGGCCGCGCGCCTATGAGCCCGATGTCGCGCTCGGCAAGGCGCTCGATCTGTTCCGGCGCGACGGCTTTGCCGCGACCTCGCTCGATGATCTCAGCGCGGCGACCGGCATGAACCGGCCGAGCCTCTATGGCGCGTTCGGCGACAAGCGCGAGCTCTACATCAAGAGCTATCAGCGCTACCGCGACGACGCGCGCGCCGCGATGGCCGACATCTTCCGCGCCGATGCGCCGCTGCGCGAGCGGCTGGCGCGCATCTATCGCATCGCGCTCGACATCTATCTGTCCGGCGAGTCCGGTCCGCGCGGCTGCTTCACGGTGATGACGGCAGCGTCGGAGGCGGTGTCGGATCCTGACATCCGCACCATGGTGCTGGAGGGCCTGACCGAACTCGACAAGGCGTTCGGCATCTGCTTCCGCCATGCCAGGGAGCGCGGCGAGCTGCCCGAGGGCGCGGACCCGGCGGCGCTGGCGCATCTTGCCTCCGCCACCATCCACACCATCGCGATCCGCGCCCGCGCCCGCGTGCCGCGCAAGGAGCTCGAGGCGATCGTGAAGGGCGCCCTCGATGTGCTGTGCGGGGCCAAATAGAAGCGGCAAATTTCTTCGGCGGCAAATGTCGGCCGCTGGTTTTCCGGCCCGTCTTCCGTAAGTTGCCCTCACTCACGGAAGCAGAAAATCATGGGAAAAGTCAGGATTTCGGCGTTTTCGATCTCGATCGACGGATTTGGCGCGGCGCCGCGTCAGAGCCGCGAAAATCCATTCGGCGAAGGCGGCATGGTGTTGCCCGGCTGGTTCCTCCAGACCCGGACGTTTCGCCAGACCTTCGGCCAGGAGGGGGGCGGCACCGGGCTCGACGACGAGATCGCGCGCACAGCGATGGAAAATATCGGCGCCTGGATTCTGGGCCGTAACATGTTCGGCCCGATCCGCGGGCCATGGCCCGATCATGCCTGGAAGGGCTGGTGGGGCCCCAATCCGCCGTATCACACGCCGACCTTTGTGCTGACCCATCACGCCCGGCCCGACATCGAAATGGAAGGCGGCACCACGTTCCATTTCGTGACCGATGGCATTCATGCCGCGCTCGATCGCGCGCGTGCGGTTGCCGGCGACAAGGACATCCGGGTCGGCGGCGGCGTCTCGCTGGTGCGCCAGTTCCTGCAAGCGCGCCTGCTCGACGAATTGCAACTGGCGCTGTCGCCGGTGTTGCTCGGCGCCGGCGAGAATCTGTTCGCCGGCCTCGATCTGCCCGCGCTCGGCTACGCTGTCGTCTCACACGTCGCGAGCCCGAACGCCACCCACGTCACCTTCGCGCGCACATCGTAGTTCGCGCACGGCTGCGTTAGCGGCCGAAATTGGCCGTTGACGCGGCGCGTGTTCGGGCTTACTTAACCCAAAGGTTATTTAACCGATGAGCTAAGTACATGCCGCTGGACCCCCTCAGTTCGACCTTCGCGGCGCTGGCCGATCCGACCCGGCGCGCGATCCTGGCGCGGCTCGCGCTCGGGGAGACCTCGGTGATGGAACTGGCGAAGCCGTTCGACATGAGCCTGCCGGCGATCTCCAAGCATCTGAAGGTGCTGGAGCATGCCGGGCTGATCTCGCGCGGGCGCGAGGCGCAGTGGCGGCCGTGCCGGATCGCGCCCGACTCGTTCAAGCAGGTCGACGGCTGGCTCGGGAATTTCCGCCGCTTCTGGGACGAGAGCTTCAACCGCCTCGACGGATTGCTCGAGGAGATGAAGGCGGAGGAGGCCGCGAAGGCCCCGCCGCGCAAGCGTAAAACCAGTGTAACCAAGGAGAAGCAACGTGGACGCACGCGTGGATAAGACGCTGAAGATCACCACCCCGTCGGATTTCGAATTCGCGATGACGCGCCAGTTCGACGCGCCGCGGCGCTTCGTGTTCGATGCAATGACCAGGCCGGAATATCTGGTGCGCTGGCTTGGCTGCGAGCAGCTCACGATGCCGGTGTGCGAAGTCGATTTGCGGGTCGGCGGCGCCTATCGGTTCGTGTTCCGCTCGTCCGAGGGCATCGAGCATGAACTCACCGGCACCTATCGCGAGGTGGTGCGGCCGGAACGGCTGGCGTTCGGCGAAACCTTCTCGATGCCGGGCTTCACCAGCGAGGAGTATCTCGTCATCTCGACCTTCGTCGAGGCCGGCGGCACCACCACGCTGACCACCACGATCCGCCATCCCACCAAGGAGGCGCGTGACGGCCATCTCAACTCCGGCATCGACAAGGGCGTCGCGCCGGCCTACGACCGGCTCGCCGAGGTGGTTGCCGAGATGGGCTGAGGCCGTGGCCTCTCCACCTGTCGTCCCGGCGAAGGCCGGGACCCATAACCACGGCTTGTCGTTGCTGCGGCAAGCCGGGGCCCCAGCTTTCTTGATCACGAACGTCGGTGGTTATGGGTCCGGGTCGCGCTTCGCTTGCCCGCGACGACATTGCCTTGACACGCCCCGTTAGGCCCTAATACCCCCGCTTGCGGTCGACCACGTTCTCCAACTCACCACCTTGCTCGAAGCGCGCGATTTGCTGCGCGACGTATTTCGAGATCTCGTCGGCATCGGTGTCGGCGGCGTTGTGCGGGGTCAGCACCACCTTCGGGTGGCTCCAGAACGGGCTGTCCTGCGGCAACGGTTCGGTCTCGTAGACGTCGAGCGAGGCGGCGCCCAGCGTGCCATCGTCGAGCGCGCGCAGGATGTCGGCCTCGTTCTGCAAGCCGCCGCGGCCGGCATTGATGATCACGGGCGCGCCGAGCGGGCTGTCGCGGTTCAGTTTCGCGAACGCATCGCGGTTCAGCACATGGCGGGTGTCCGGCGTCAGCGGCAGCAGGCAGACCAGGATGTTGGTCTCGCGCAGGAATGCGTCGAGCCCCGCGGTGCCATGGAAGCAGGCGATGCCGTCGATCCGCTTCTCGCTGCGGCTCCAGCCGACGACGCGGAAGCCGAGCGCGCGGAGCGCCTGCGCCGAGGCCGCGCCGAGCGTGCCGAGCCCCATCACGCCGACCGTGATGGCATTGGCCGCCCATTGATAGTCCGGCGCCCAGCGCTTCTGCCGCTGCGACTCGCGCAGATAAAGCTCCTGGCGGTGATGCATCAGCACATGCAGCACGACATATTCGGTCATGCGGCTGGTGAGGTCGGACACCGAGACCCGCACCAGCGGCACGTCGGGCAACGAGCGGTCGGCCATCAGCGCGTCGACGCCGGCGCCGAGGTTGAAGATGACGCGCAGGTTCTCGAACGCCGCGAGTTCGCCCGGCTTCGGCTTCCACACCGCGGCATAGTGCACCTCGGCGGGGTCCAGCGCCGGGTCCGGCAGCAGCACCACGGGTCGGTCCGGGCAGACCGTGTCGAACCGCGCCTTCCAGCGCGCCGACGACCAGTTTTCCGAGCCGCCATTGATCAGCAGCGCGAGCGCGCCCTTACCCATCCAGATACCTCCAAAATCAATGTGATATAAGTCACAGAGCGAGCCTGGCCCGCGCCCTAACCTCCTGCCATCAACAGGGGAGAACTTCCATGCGCAAACTGATCCTGATCTCGGCTTTCGTGCTTGCCTCCGCCGTCACCGCCGATGCCGGCCAGAACCGCGGCCTCGTGCTCGCGGCGGCGGATGCGCCAGCGCAAACGCAAGCAGCCGTTGCACCGGCACAGGCCGAGGCACAGCCGGCCCCCTCGCAGGTTCAGGCGTCGACGCCCCGGCGGTCGCGTCCGGTGCAGAACAGCGGCGTCCGCCACCGCGAGAGCGACGAAGCCAAGGCGCGCCGGATTGCCGCCCGCTACGGCGTCTACTGGTAGCAATTGCCGTCGCGGCGATGGACCTGCCTCGCCGCTCAAAATTCTTTTCGCGCCGCCTGTCGGCAGCGGGCATAATCGTTCGTTCTTGCAATGAACGGAGATGCCTTTTCGATGCTGTACGCGATCCTCTGCTATCATGACGAAGACCTGGTCGGTTCCTGGAGCAAGGAACACGACGCCTCGGTCATGCAGAAACTGTCCGTCGTGCAGGACAAGCTCGCCAGGGAGGGCAAGCTCGGACCGGTGGCCCGGCTGTTGCCGACCACCGCCGCCACCACGCTGCGCAAGGAAAACCCGCCGCTGGTGCTCGACGGCCCGTTCGCCGAAACCAAGGAACAATTGCTCGGCTTCTACCTGGTCGATGCCAAGAACCTCGACGAGGTGCTCGACATCGCGCGCGACCTCGGCGAGGCCAATCCCGGCGGCACCTATGAGATCCGCCCGGTCGGCCACTTCACGCCGGGGAGCGCAAAGCCGTGAGCGTGACCGATACCGCCTGGATCGACGCCGCGCTGACATCGGCGCGTCCCCAGGCGGTCGGCGCGCTGCTGCGCTACTTCCGCAATCTCGATACCGCCGAGGAGGCCTTCCAGAACGCCTGCTTGCGCGCGCTGAAGAGCTGGCCGCAGAACGGCCCGCCGCGCGATCCCGCGGCGTGGCTGATCATGGTCGGCCGCAATGTCGCGATCGACGATATCAGGCGCAGCAAGAAGCAGGAGGCGCTGCCGGACGACGACCGGTCGATCTCCGATCTCGATGACGCCGAGGAGGAGATCGCCGAACGGCTCGACGGCTCGCACTACCGCGACGACATCCTGCGGCTGTTGTTCATCTGCTGCCACAAGGACCTGCCGGCGACGCAGCAGATCGCGCTGGCGCTGCGCATCGTCTCCGGCCTCACGGTCAAGCAGATCGCGCGCGCCTTCCTGGTCTCGGAAGCCGCGATGGAGCAGCGCATCACCCGGGCCAAGGCGCGCGTCGCCGATGCCAACGTGCCGTTCGAGACGCCGGGCGCGGTCGAGCGCAGCGAGCGGCTCGCCTCGGTCGCCGCGATGATCTACCTGATCTTCAACGAGGGTTATTCGGCGAGCGGCGACACCGCGGAGATCCGCTCGCCGCTGTGCGAGGAGGCGATCAGGCTCGCCCGCCTGCTGCTGCGGCTGTTCCAGAGCGAGCCGGAAATCATGGGGCTGACCGCGCTGTTGTTGTTGCAGCACGCCCGCGCCGCCGCGCGCTTCGATGCGGACGGCCAGGTGATCCTGCTCGACGACCAGGATCGCAGCCTGTGGAATCAGAAGCTGATCGCGGAGGGCCTCGCCCTGATCGATAAGGCCATGCGCCATCGCCAGAGCGGACCCTATCAGGTGCAGGCCGCGATCGCAGCGCTGCATGCCCGCGCGGAGAAGCCCGAGGATACCGACTGGACCCAGATCGATCTGCTCTATGGCGCGCTCGAGCTCATGCAGCCGTCGCCGGTGATCACGCTCAACCGCGCGGTTGCGGTCTCCAAGGTGCAGGGGCCCGAGGCCGCGCTCGAGATGATCGAGCCGCTGGCGCCGCGGCTGGCGAACTATTTCCATTATTTCGGCGTGCGCGGCGCCTTCCTGATGCAACTCGGCCGCAACGAGGAGGCCCGTGTCGCCTTCGACCGCGCCATCGCGCTCGCCAACACCACGGCGGAAGCCGCCCATATCCGCATGCACATCGACCGCCTGATGCGCGACAGCAGGCCGCGCAATGCGAAGGCGAAGTAGCGGCGCGCAGCTTCTGTCTTTCAAGCCCGGTCTGAGAGACTGCCCGCGTGATACCCCTCTCCCTAACCCTCCCCCGCAAGGGGGGAGGGAACCCTTCCGCCGGTGCTTCTCTCACACCCGCGCAGGGCCATCGCCAATCAATTGCGTGAGGTGAGCACGCTGGTCAGGCTCCCTCCCCCCTTGCGGGGGAGGGTTGGGGAGAGGGGTAAGCCCCGGGCGAGATCATCGACGAGGCCCCGGTAGTCTGGTCACGGCATTCGCCACTCTCAAAATTCTTCCTGCGATCTGTCGGCCGCGCATCGCCCCGTTCGTCTTGATGACAGAGCATCACCAAGCGTTACGGAGCCTGCCATGCCGACGATCGTCGACACCGAAGTCTCGAAGTCCGCCCGGATCACCGGCCGCGTCATCAGCGGCGTGGTCGTCCTCTTCCTGCTGTTCGACGGCGCGATCAAGCTGGTGCCGTTGCCGGTCGTCACCGAGACCTTGGACAGGATGGGCTGGGGCGCGAGCGATACGCTGGCGCGCAGCCTCGGCATCATCACCATCGTCTGCACGCTGCTCTACTCGGTGCCGCCGACCTCGATCCTCGGTGCCATCCTGCTCACCGGCTATCTCGGCGGCGCCATCGCATCGCATGTGCGGATCGACAGCCCGCTGTTCTCCCACACGCTGTTCGGGCTTTATCTCGGCCTGATGGTGTGGGGCGGGCTCTATCTGCGCGACGGCAATCTGCGTGCGCTGCTGCCGTTCCGCCGCTAAGCGTCTGGTTTGACGCGCTCGCTTGAAAACGCTTTCGTTGTTCGATTCATCTTCCGGAGACCATCATGTTCGAGACCATTGCCATCATCGCCATCATCCTTGCGATCGCGATTGCCGTAATTCTCATCCTCGCGGCGACCAAGCCGAGCACGTTCCGCGTCACGCGTGCGACCAGCATCAACGCGCCGGCCGAACGGATCTTTGGATTGATCGACGATTTCCGTCAGTGGACAGTCTGGTCGCCCTACGAGAACCGGGACCCGGACATGAGGCGCATCTACAGCGGCACCGAGCGCGGGCAGGGCGCGGCCTATGCCTGGGAGGGCAACAAGAATGTCGGCGCCGGCCGCATGGAAATCCTGCAATCCGCCGCGCCGTCGAAGATCGTCATCAAGCTGGATTTCCTGAAGCCGTTCGAGGGCCACAACACCGCGGAGTTCACAATGCTGCCGCAGGGAGATGCGACCAGCGTCACATGGACCATGTATGGTCCGGCCGTCTTCATGTCGAAGGTGATGCAGGTGTTCATGAACCTGGACCACATGATCGGCCGGGATTTCGAGGTCGGTCTCGCCAATCTGAAGAAGCTGACCGAAAAATAACGCGCTTTCGAGTGAAGTGGTTATCGGTTCGCGTCAAGAAAACGTGTCAAGCCAGAATCTGTTCAAGGGAGCAAGCGATGCAGGTCAACCCCTATCTCTCCTACGATGGCAATTGCGGCGCCGCGCTGAAATTCTACGAAAAGGTTCTCGGCGCGCGGATCGAGGAAACCTTCCCCTACGGCGAGGGCAATGCCGAAATGCAGACCCCGCCGGGCTGGAAGGACAAGGTCATGCATGCCCGCCTCACGATCGACGGCGAGATCATTATGGCCTCGGATGCCCCGCCCGGCCATTTCCAGAAGCCGCAGGGCTTTCACGTCGCGTTGCAGGTCGAGGATCCCACCGAGGCCGAGCGCCGCTTCACGGCGCTGTCCGAAGGCGGCGCGGTCACCATGCCGTTCGGCAAGACCTTCTTCTCGAACGGCTTCGGCATGTGCGTCGATCAGTTCGGCATCCCCTGGATGGTGAACTGCCCGGCGCAGATGTGACGAGCCGGATCGACAGGGCCGCCATCGAATAGATCGGGACGGGAAATCGGCGTCATGCCGTCCCACGCCAAGAGGGACTGCACCGCGTCGGGATCGAACCGACGCGTTGCAGCTATCGCCAATAGCTGCAGCAGAAAATAGATGACCATCAGCTGCGCGAGGGTGCATGCCGCGGATCGCGATCTTGCCTCGTCCTTGCTGTGCTTGATCGTCGTGCGGTCCATGAGTTCCTCGCCTCGTTTTCCGTCACCACATCGCCTGTATCATCAGCAATGCACCGCCAAGGATGACCACCCCGTCCAGAATGTCGGTGTGGACGTGGATCGGTAGATGGGCGCTCAGCCGTTTTGCGAGGAAGGCGCCTGGCGTTGCGCAACAGCCGATCAGGATCGCCATGATCCAGGCAGACGCCGGAAGCGCACCCGCCGTCTGAAACACGGCCGTCTTCGCCAGCCCGAGAAACAGCGAAATGCCGGCGTCGGTCGCGATCACCGCAGAGCCGCGAAGACCGGCCGCGAGAAGGATTGAAAGCAGGACGACGCCGGATCCCGACGTCGCTCCGACCAGAAGCCCGTATCCGCTTCCCGCTACCGCTACGCCCGGCGTCGTCAATCTCCATTGCGCCTTGCTTGCGAGCCGCCGCAGCGGGACCAGGACGATCAGCGCCAAGCCGATCACGATCGTCACCGTCTTTCCGCCGAGCGTCGTGTAGACGTAAGCGCCCCCAATGCAGGTCGGCAGCGCGCAGCTCGCCAGCATGATGGCATTTCGCACATCAAACTTGTCCCTCAAGGCGATCAGCCGGCTTGCATTCGTCAGGAGCGCAGACAGGCTGATGATTGGGACGACGGCCTCCGATCCGACGATCGGGAGGAGAACGGGCGGAAGGATCAGCCCTGTGCCGTATCCGGCAACGCCACCGACAATCGCTGCAATGAACGAGAGTGCGGCGACGAGGCAATATTGTTCGAACGTTGCGAGATGAACGGCGTCATACATCAGTTTCGGCCTCCAACGCTGTTTCCATCGTTGGTAAGGCCTTCTCGATGTCATCTCCAACAGAAGAAGCTGATGATCCTATCGATAATTCTTGTGCGGCTCGCGCGAGCTGAAGGGTGATCGCATCCCTGTCAGGCTATGGCGTCCTGGACGATTGGTACGAACTCGTTGAGCAGGGTGGCTGCGGATCCGTTCTGCGGTCTCACGACATAAAAGTCGCGGGTCAGGTCGAAGCCGTCGATTCTCTTCAGGATCAGATCGTCTGAGGAGAGGCTGTGGCGAGCGCGCAGTGTCGATAGGATGCCGACACCTACGCCGGCTTGAGCCGCTTGTTTGACAGCCTCCGGGCTGCCTACGATGAGAGCGATCTTCAGGCGGTCGAACGACAAGCCCAGAGCAGCAAGCTCGCGCTCGAGGATCGCGCGCGTTCCGGATCCCTTCTCCCGCATGATGACGGGGGTCGCCAACAGGTCATCGATCGTAAGGTCGTCCCGGGATACCCATGGATGCTCAGGTGAGACGACGAATACGATCTGCTCCCGCCAAAGCGGCGTCACGCGGTAGTTCGAAGAGAGGGGCACGCCATCGCTGACCAGCGCGGCGTCGACCGCGCCCTGATTGAGATATTCGATGACCTGGGTGCTGTTCCCGATCTCAAGCACGACCTGAACTTTGGGATGTCTGCTCTGAAAGATCCGGATTGCGGTAGGCATCGCATACTTCGAGATGGAATTCGTCGCGGCGATGCGCAGGCGTCGCGTGCTTTCTTCCCGAAGCTCCGCCAGCGCGCGCGAGGCTTCGTCGTAAAGGGCGAGAATTCTTTCTGCGTGCGCAAACAGGATCGCTCCTGCTTTGGTCAACTGCACCGAATGATGGCTGCGGATGAAAAGCGGAACGTCGAGTTCCTGCTCGATCGAGCGAATGTGGAACGAGATTGCTTGTTGAGTGAGATGGAGATCGTGACCAGCATCGGTAAAGCTTTTTCTCAAAGCCACCGCATGGAATACACGCAACCTCTGATCACGTATCAGGGACATCTATTCAATCTGGTTGTTCATGAGACTTAACAACATCAGAAACTGATGTCAAAGATGACGACGATCAGAACCAACTGGAATGCAGCGGTGAACGCGGATGGGCGTTCGATGTCGCCTGCATCGTGGTTCTGCTTCGGCCCCGTCCGATCGCCGCGATGTGGATCGCGCATCGTCGCAACACGGTCGGAAAATGTCGCAGGATGTCGTCCGGTCAGGCCGCGTGAGCGTTTCACGATGACGGATTTGACGTCGTGTCCAACCTGGGGGCGGTTCCGTGGTCGAGCGTGACGGCGATTTGGGAGCGGCCGGCCTATCGGATGACATTTGCGGCACCGAACCGGTTTCTGACCTGGCCGCTTGCAAGCGTGTCGCGACCGATCGGGAGTTACTGCGCTCGATGGGTGCCGGCTCACCTGCACCGCGGGTAGATCGCGGCGAGCTCGCGGCCGCGCAGCAGCAGCAGGCGCGAGGTCAACCCGCCGCGGCGGATGATCCAGCCGCGCACCGGGGCCGGGTAGGCTTCGAGCACCGCCTCGGAGGCTTCCGGCTCGGCATAGGTGCGGCCGCGCCGGTCGATCGAGCGCGCCGCATGAAAACCGAGCACCGCGCGCCGGGTCACGCAGATGCGATCGCCCGGCACCATCGAGAGCACCAGGGTGCAGGCCGACAGGCACGGCCCGTCGATCACCACGCGCTCGCCGGACTCGCGCACCTTGTCGAACAGGTCGATGAACGGGCCGACCTGTCCGCCGGGGCTGGCGAGAATGCGAACGTCGGCCTGCGCGCAGCTCACCGTTGCGCAGAGAGCTGCCGCTGCGACAAGTGTTTTCATGAGCGCCATCCCTGCCGCCGATGCGGTCGAGGACCGCCGCATCCGAAGCCGCAAGGCTCGCGCCGGAATGGGGCATCGTCAAGACCGATGCCCCTTCGCCAGTACGGATCGGTTCAGGCGGTCCGGTTCTTGAGTGCGCCGACGATCGCGGTGAGCACCGCGCCGGCAACGCCGCCGCCGGCGACCTGTCCGATGATGCTACCGATGTCAGGCGTGGCACCGGAATTGGCAAGCAGCGGGATCAGCATGCCGAGAAGCTGTCCGCCCGCGCCGCCGCCGATGGCGCCCGCGATGGTGTTTCCGAGCGTGCCAAGATCGATGTTCTTGGCCGCTCCCGCGGCGACATTGCCGCCGACGGCTCCGCTGATGATCTGAATGATCAGATTGATGAGAACTCCCGACATGACGCGATTCTCCCCGGTATCTGGTTTCAGCATGGCCGGGCGCCGGCCGGCGCCCTCCGGCGCGAAGGTTAAGCCAGCGCCGCGCGGACGTCATGCTGCGCACGCGAAGATTGCAGGCCCACGCGGCCGGTATGCACCGGCTTTTTGCGGCTCTTCCCGGCTTCAGTCCGCGCCGGATACGCCGGCCTCGGCAAAGGTCGCCATGCCGCCGTGGCAGGCCAGCGCGGCGCGCAGCAGCAGGATCGCGACGCCGGCGCCGGAGGCTTCGCCGAGCCGCATTTCGAGATCGAGCAGCGGGGCGAGGGCGAGGTCGCGCAGCAATTCGCGATGGCCGAGCTCAGCCGACACGTGGCCGGCGCGGCAATGCGCGAGGCCATCGGGGGCAAGCCTTGCCAGCGGCAGCACCGCCGAGGTCGCGACAAAACCGTCGAGCAGCACCGGGATCGATCTGGCGCGCGCCGCCAGCACGGCGCCGAAGATCGCCGCGAGTTCGCGGCCGCCGAGCGCCACCGCGACGGCGAGGGGATCGTCGAGCAGGTTGCGATGCATCTTGAGCGCGGTATCGATCGTGGTGCGCTTGCGCAGCAGGCCGGCATCATCGACGCCGGTGCCGCGGCCCGCCCAGCGCGCGCCGCGCCCGCCCATCAATGCCGCGCACAGTGTGGCGGCCACCGTGGTGTTGGCGATGCCCATCTCGCCGACCACCAGCAGGTCGCATTGCGCCGGCACCGCGCGCCAGCCGGTGTCGAGCGCGACCAGGAAGTCGGCGCCATCCATCGCCGGCGCCATCGTGAAATCGCGGGTCGGTCGCGCGAGCTCGAGCGGCTCGACGCGCAGCTCGGCGCCGGCAAGCCTGGCGATCTGGTTGATCGCAGCACCGCCGGCGGCGAAGTTCGCCACCATCTGCGCGGTGACCTCGGACGGGTAGGCGGAGACGCCGCGCTCGGCAATGCCGTGATTGCCGGCGAACACCGCGATCGTGACCTGATCGAGCCGCGGGATTTCGCGCCGCTGCCAGCGCGCCAGCCAGATCGTCACCTCTTCCAGCCGGCCGAGACTGCCGGGCGGCTTGGTCAGGTTCTGCTGGCGCACGCTTGCCGCCGTCGCCGCCGCCTCGTCACCCGCGGGCAGCTCGCGACAGAAGCTGCGAATGTCGTCTAGTGTATTGAACTGCATGCGATTCCCTCGTCGAGCGGGCCGCAAGCTAAAGCATGATCGGGAAAACTGAGAAGCGATTTTCCGAAAGCATCATGCTCAAACAAGAAGCTGAAGCGCGAACTCATCGCGCTTTAGAGCATGATCCGGAAAAGTGGAAAGCCGGTTTTCCGAAAAGATCATGCTCAAACAAGGAGTTGAGATCATGATGCGATTCCGTGGAAACGCATCATGATCCAGTGCAATTTCGAGGCCTTCACCATGAATCAATGGCTCGACGATCTCAGGATTGCCACGGCCTTCCTGACCCGGCTGCCGATGCCGCATCCGGACGGGGCGCGGCCGGAGAGCTTTGCGCGGGCGCAGCGGCTGTTCCCGCTGGTCGGTGCCGGGATCGGGGCCGCGGTCGGCCTGTTCTGCCTGCTGCTCCGGGCGAGCGGCGTGCCGGACCTCGCCGCGGCGGCGCTCGCGCTCGGCGGGGCTGCGCTGCTCACCGGCGCGCTGCATGAGGACGGGCTCGCCGATGTCGCCGATGGGTTCGGCGGCGGCCGCGACGTCGCGGCCAAGCTCGAGATCATGCGCGACAGCCGGCTCGGCACCTATGGCGCGCTGGCGCTGGTGGTGAGCTTTGCGGCCAAGCTGGCGGCGATCGCTGCGATTCCGGATGGCCTGGTGGTGCAGAGCCTGATCGCGGCGCATGCGCTCGGCCGCGGCGTGCTGCCGTGGATCGCGATCAGCCTGCCTTACGCGCGCAAGGACGGGCTCGCCGCCAATGCCGGCCGGCCTGACGGCACGATCGCCGCAGTTGCGGCCGGCATCGCGCTCGTGATCGCTGTACTGGCCCTGCCACTCGGCAGCGCGCTGCTGGCGGCGATCGCGGCCGGCGCGAGCGCAGTGATCATGATGCAATTGGCAAGGCGGCAGATCGGCGGCCAGACCGGCGATGTGCTCGGCGGCGCCGAGCAGGTCGTGGAGAGCGCGATCCTGGTGCTGCTCGCGGCGCGATTGGGGTGATCGAGGAATGGACCGCGAAACGTATCTCTGGCTGATCCGCCACGCGCCGGTCGATGGTCCGCGCGGTGTGATCCACGCACCCGATGCGCCGGCCGACCTTGATGATGCCGCCACATTCGCCGCGTTGCAGGCGCGGCTGCCGAGCGGCGCTCGCACAATTTGCAGCCCGGCGCGGCGGACCCGTGAGACCGCGGCGCGGCTTGGCCTCACGGCAACCGAAGACGATGCCTTCCGCGAACAGGATTTTGGCACCTGGACCGGCCGTCGTCACAGCGAGATCGAGCAAGAACTCGGCGCGGAAGCCTATCGCGCCTTCTGGCAATCGCCGGGGATCAACCGGCCGCCGGGTGGCGAGAGCTTCGCGGACCAGATTGCGCGCGCGCGAGTTGGGCTTGCGCGTCTGCCTCCCGGCGATGTCGTGCTCGTCGTGCATTCCGGCACCATCCGCGCGATCCTCGCGATCGCGCTCGAACTGGCGCCGGAGCATGCGCTGCGCTTCGTAATCGGTCCGCTGTCGCTGACGCGGGTCGATCGGTTGGGGAAGGCGTGGCGCGTGGTGGCGGTGAACGGCTGATGAATCCCGTTGCGCCGCGGGGGCTCACCCGTTCCGCCGTTCGCCGCGCAGCGTCGGCAGGCCGATGCCAGCGGCATCGAAGCCGCCGTCGACGGCGAGGATCTGTCCGGTGATGTAGCTCGCGCGATCCGAGCACAGGAAGAAGATCGCCTCAGCCAGCTCCTCCTCCAGCCCATAGCGGTTGAGCGGGATCGCGTCGTGATAGTCGGCGCGGATCTCCGGCGTATGCACCGCCTTGGCCATCGCGGTCTCGACCGGCCCGGGCGCCACGCCGTTGACGCGGATGCCGAGCGAGGCGAGTTCGACCGCAAGCTGCTTGGTGAGATGCGCGAGGCCGGCCTTGCTGGTGCCGTAGGCCGAGCGCAGCGTCGAGGCGCGCACCGCCGAGATCGAGGTGATGTTGACGATCGCACCGCCGCCTTGTTCGCGCATCAGGGGCGCAGCCGCCTTGGTGCACAGGAACGGGCCGGTCAGATTGACCGCCATGATCCGGCTCCAGTCGGCGTCCGAGGTCTCCAGCACCGGCGCGAACACCGCCGTGCCGGCGTTGTTGACCAGCGCGTCGAGCCGGCCGAAGCGGTTTGTGATCGTCGCCATCGCCTTGGTCACGCCATCGGCGTCGGACACGTCGCAGGTCAGCGCCAGCGTCGTGTCGGGTTGCCTCAACGCAGCGACCGCGGCATTCAGCAACTCCCCCTCGATGTCGAGCAGCGCGACGCGCCAGCCGTCGGCGAGGAAGCGTTTCGCCGCGGCCAGCCCGATGCCGCGCGCGGCGCCGGTCACGAGTGCGACTTTTTGTGCGGAGGAGGTCATCGGGTGGTCCATCGGTTTCGGGCAAGAAGCCCCGACCGTCTGCGACCTTTATGCAGAGGTGTCAACAACCGGCAGCATGCTATTTTCCCGTCATCCTGAGGAGCGCGTAGCGCGTCTCGAAGGATGCGCGGCGACCAGCCCGGGCCGCTCATCCTTCGAGGATCGCACCACAGCCTACGCCGCGAGTTCGGCGGAGGCGCGCTGCATGTTGGTCGACATGTCCTGCGTCACGATGCTCTGCTCCTCGACCGCGGCGGCGGTGGAGGTGATGTATTCGTTGACGCCGGCAATCGCGGCCTTGATCTCGGAGAGCGAGCTCGCCACCGCCGCGGCGATGGAGTTCAGCGCGTCGATTTCCGAGGAGATCGTGTCGGTCGCCTGCTTGGCCTGGTTGGCGAGGCTCTTGACCTCGGAGGCGACCACCGCGAAGCCGCGGCCGGCCTCGCCCGCGCGCGCCGATTCGATCGTGGCGTTGAGCGCGAGCAGGTTGATCTGCCCGGTGATGCTCGAGATCATCTCGACGATGCCGCTCATCGCCTGCGCCGCCGCATTGAGCCTCTGCGCCTCGCCGTCGGCGGCCTCGACGCGGCCGGTGGCGACCGCGGCATTCTGCTTCGACTTGGTCATGGTCTCCGAGATCTCGCGGATCGAGGCGCTCATCTCCTCGCTGCCGGCGGCCACCGCCTCGATCAGGCCGCGCGCGCTGTCGGCCTTCTTGCGGCCGATCGCCTGCGCGGTGATGTCGGTGGCGTATTTCACCACCTTGTAGGGCTTGCCGTTGAGATCGAGGATCGGGTTGTAGGAGGCCTGGATCCAGATCTCGCGACCGCCCTTGGCGATGCGCTTGTATTCGGCCGCCTGGAACTCGCCGCGGTTCAGCGCGCCCCAGAACTCGCGGTACGCCGACGAACTCGCCTCGACCGGCTCGACGAACATGCTGTGATGCCGGCCCTGGATCTCGGCCAGCGTATAGCCCATCGCGGCAAGGAAGTTCGGGTTCGCATTGCGGATCGTGCCGTCCATGTTGAACTCGATCACCGCCTGCGACTTGCCGATCGCGTCGATCTGGCCGTCATTGTCGGCGGCCTTGAGCTTCTGCTGGGTGACGTCGGTCGCGAACTTGACGACCTTGAACGGCTTGCCGCGTTCGTCGAGGATCGGGTTGTAGCTGGCGAGGATCCAGATCTCGCGGCCGCCCTTGGCGTGCCGCTTGAATTCGCCGGACTCGAACTCGCCGCGGTTCAGCCGCGCCCAGAACTCGCGATAGCCTGCGCTGTCGCGATCGGCCGGCGGCATGAACATGCTGTGATGCTTGCCTTGAATCTCGGCGAGCGCGTAGCCCATCGCGCCGAGGAAGTTCTCGTTGGCGGTGACGATGGTGCCGTCCATGTTGAACTCGATCACCGCTTGCGCGCGGTTGATGGCGGCGATCTTGCCGGAATCTTCCATGCTGTGGATCTTCTGCGCGGTGATGTCGGTGGCGAATTTGATGACGCCGACCGGCTTGCCGTTCTTGTCCGTGATCGGGTTGTAGGAGGCCTGGATCCAGATCTCGCGGCCGCCCTTGGCGATGCGCTTGTATTGCGCGGCCTGGTGTTCGCCGCGATTGAGGCTCGCCCAGAACGCGCGATAATCGTGGCTGTCGCGCATGGCAGGATCGACGAACATGCTGTGGTGCTTGCCCCTGATCTCGTCGAGCGCGTAGCCCATCGCGTTCAGGAAGTTCTCGTTGGCGGTGACGATGGTGCCGTCGAGCTTGAACTCGATCACCGCCTGCGACTTGCCGATCGCTGCGGCTTGCGCCAACGCATTCTCGATGTTGGCCTTGTTGCTGAACGTAAACATCAGGGCTCCGTGAAGGTTCAAAAGAAACGGGATGGGAAAAGTCGATCGCGGCAACTCACGGAAAGGTTGCAGCGAGCCGTTTAGCATCGGTAAAGCCTGCGCGTCGCGCGCGCGTGGCACGAACTGCATAACGCGTTCGACGGCGATTCCATCTATCTCAACTTGCGAAGCAATTTTTTTGATATGCACGCTATCATTCATAGTCCGATGCGACGTTCACCGTAGTCATACGGACGAAAATCTCTGAGAATTTTCGTCTGGTGCGGATGATCTCGAGCGCGCGTATTCACCGAGTTTGATAGGTCCATTACCAAGATTGATATCGCATCCGATGTCGTGGATCGATCACTCATTCGATTCGTGTGATCGACGAAGCTGGATTGCGCTGCGACGGCGACGTGAGATCGACCTGCTCCGCACAAGTCGGAAATATTTGTCGTGCGTGATGTCGGCGGTGCGGTCGTCGGTTCGTCCTCCGGCCACTGTTTCGCCCATGGAGTTCTGATGTCGCTCACCTTGCATTACCATCCGCTGTCCTCGTTCTGCTGGAAGGCGCTGGTCGCGCTTTACGAGAACGGCGCGCCGTTCACCCCGAACATGGTCAATCTCGGCGATCCCGCCGAGCGCGCGGCGTTGCTCGCGCTGTGGCCGATCGGACGCTTTCCCGTGCTCCGCGACGAGACGCGCGGCGAGACCGTGCCCGAATCGAGCATCGTCATCGAATATCTCGACCGGCATTATCCCGGCACCGTCAGGCTGCTTCCGGAGGACCCGGACCTCGCGCTACAGACCCGGCTGCGCGACCGCTTCCTCGATCTCTATGTCCATCTGCCGCTGCAGAAGATCGTCGGCGACCGGCTGCGACCTGCGGGCAGCAAGGATCCGCATGGCGTCGCCGAGGCACGGACGCAGCTTCGCAGCTCCTATGCGATTCTCGACCGGCAACTGGTGCATGGCGGCTGGATGATGGGCGAGCAGTTTTCGCTGGCGGATTGTGCCGCCGCGCCGGCGCTGTTCTACGGCAACAAGGTCGAGCCGATCGGGGAGGACCATCGGCATCTGGCGGCCTATCTTGAACGGCTGACGGCGCGGCCGTCCTTCGCGCGCGTCCTCGAGGCGGCCGAGCCCTATTTCGGCATGTTCCCGAAGGAAAACTGACCTGACAAGGAACTGAAGTCAGGTCGGGCTGAAAAATATTTTCAGCCCGATGTCGCGTTCGGGCCGTTCCATTCGTCATCTGCCTGAGGCCCGGGTTCTGGAGCGCTGGTCGCTCCAGTGGCCCGGGTGACCTGTGTGGAGACGACATGGCTGCAACTGGCAACAGGGCGGAGATCATCCGCAAGCTCTTCGCCGCCTATCTCGCCAATGATCGCGCGAGCGTCGAGGCTGCGTTCGCGGAGGATTTTCGCTTCTCGACGCCCTATGGCGAGAACATCGACAAGTCCCGCTATTTCGCCGAGTGCTGGCGCGACAGCGGCTGGATCGGCCGCCACGAGATCGAGCGCATCATGGTCGACGGCCCCGAGGCTTTCGTCACCTATCGCTGCGTTGCCCGCGACGGCAAGAGCTTCCGCAACACCGAGTTCTTCGCGTTCGACGGCGACAAGGTGTCGCGCATCGACGTCTATTTCGGCCCGTCGCATCAGGACGGGGCGCTCGTCAGACAGGAGCGATAAGGCATTCGTCGCGATCGCGGTCGCGCGACCGCCTGATCGTCAGTGTCTGCGGGCCCCAACAAGGAAGCTTGGATATGTCTGTACTAAGCGAGAACGGCAATCTGTCGCGGGCGCGGCTCGGACGTATGCACGAAGTGCTGGCGCACCATGTTGGTGCGGGCGACGTGCCGGGCGTCGTGGCGCTGGTCAGCCGCCGCGGCGAGATCCATGTCGATGTCCTCGGCCGCATGGCGCTCGACGGCCCGCCGATGCAGCGTGATACCATCTTCCGGATCGCATCGATGACCAAGCCGGTGACGGCCGTCGCCGCGATGATCCTGGTCGAGGAATGCCGGCTCAGGCTCGACGATCCCATCGACCGTTGGTTGCCCGAACTCGCCGACCGCAAGGTGTTGCGCACGATCGAATCCGGGATCGACGACACGGTGCCGGCGCAGCGCGCCATCACGTTGCGCGACCTGCTCACCTTCCGGCTCGGGCTCGGCATGATCCCGGTGTTTCCGGCGCGCCATCCGATCCAGATCGCGATTGCGGATGCCGGCTTCGCGCCCGGTCCGGTGTTTCCGACGTTTCCGCCGGACGAGTTGCTGCGCCGTTACGGTACGCTGCCGCTGGCCTATCAGCCGGGCGAACGCTGGCTCTACAACACGGGGTCGGAGATCCTCGGCGTGCTGATCGCGCGGGTCGCCGGAATGTCGTTCGCTGGCTTCCTGCAAGAGCGCATCTTCACGCCGCTCGGCATGACCGACACCGCCTTCCACGTGCCGCCGGACAAGCTGAAGCGGCTCGCGACCTGCTATACGCGCGATGCCGCGACCGGCAAACTGAAGGTGTTCGACGAGCCGGCGAGCTGCAAATATGCCGCGCCGCCGGTGTTCGAAAATGGCGGCGCCGGGCTGGTGTCGACCGCCGACGACTTCAATGCGTTTGCCCAGATGATGCTCAATGGCGGGCGGCTCGGCACCGAGCGCATCCTGTCGCGGCCTGCCGTGGAGCTGATGACCTCGGACCAGCTCGCGCCGTCCGACAAGCAGGGCTCGGAATTCCTGCTCGGTGCCGGGCGCGGCTGGGGGTTCGGGCTGTCGGTGGTCACCGCGCGCGACGATCTCTGTCAGGTGCCCGGCCGCTACGGCTGGGACGGCGGCTACGGCACCTCCTGGTATTCCGACCCGCGCGAGGAAATGACCGGGATCCTGCTGACCCAGCGCATGCTGGACTCGCCGCAGCCGCCTCAGGTGTTTTCAGATTTCTGGACGCTCGCCTATCAGGCGATCGATGACTAGCGCGAGGTATGCGTCAATGACTTCAGAAATAATTTCCATCACCGTGTCGGTGGCGCACAAGCTCCATCGTCTTTCAACCGAGCGCCGGTGCTGAGATCGGCAGAGAGACAACGGAGCAGGACGATGAAGTTCATGGTGATCGTGAAGGCGAACAGCGATACCGAGGCCGGCGTGATGCCGAGCACCGAGATGCTCGCCGCGATGGGCCAGTTCAACGAGGAGATGGTCAAGGCCGGCGTGATGCAGGCCGGCGAGGGGCTGCATCCGACCAGCAAGGGCGCCCGCGTCAAATATGCCGGCGGCCAGAGCTCCGTGTCACGTGGCCCGTTCAGCCTCAGCGGCGATCTGGTCGCCGGCTTCTGGCTGATCGAGACCAAGTCGCTCGATGAGGCGATCGACTGGATGAAGCGCGCGCCGTTCGACGGCGGCTCCGAGATCGAAATCCGCCAGGTGTTTGCCGCTGAGGATTTCGGCGAGGCGTTGACACCTGAGCTGCGCGAGCAGGAAGAACGCTTGCGCGCGCAGGCGGTGAAGAGATGATACCCGACGTCGTTCCGCGATCTCGCGTGGACGGCAAGCGCGGAATGCATGACCGCCGTGGCAAGTCATGGTTTCCGCGCCGGCGCCGGATCGGGCTTCCCGGAATGACCAGGGTGAGGATTGCGCGTGATCCAACGGACAAGGAAATCCGACCAATGCGTTTCATGATGCTGATGATCCCGCAGGGCTACGAGTCCGCACCGGCCAAGCTCGAGCTCGATCCGGAACGGGTCGCCGCGATGATGCGGTACAATCAGGCGCTGAAGGACGCCGGCGTGCTGATCACGCTGGAGGGTCTGCATCCGCCGGCGGCGGGCGCGCGCGTCAAGTTCGATACCGGCGTCCCCGTCGTGATCGACGGGCCGTTCACCGAGGCCAAGGAGGTGATCGGCGGCTTCTGGATGATCGACGTCGCCTCGCGCGCCGAGGCGATCGAATGGGCCAGCAAGTGCCCGGCCAGCGCCAACGAGATGATCGAGATCCGCCAGGTGCAGGAGATGACCGATTTCTCGGAGGAGGTGCAGCAGGCGGCCGCGAGCTTCGAGCATCCGCAGGGCGGCTGGGGCAAGGCCCTGCGCTGAACTTCACGATGCGATGCCGCGCATGGCGTCGTCGCCCCGTGCAGCGAACGATCAATTCGACAACCACAACGGAGACGCATGATGAGCAGCAACACCTTCCTCGCCGTCTATCTCGGCGGCGGCAAAGACGGCGCGCGGATGGCAGCCTGGAACGCGCTGCCGGAGGCCGAACGTCGCGCCAGGGAGCAGCAGGGCATGGCCGCCTGGGGCGCCTGGGTCGAGAAGCACCACGACGTGATCGTCGAGATGGGCGGACCGCTCGGCAAGACCAAGAAGGTCGGGAGCGGCGGCACCACCGACATCGCCAATCTGATGACCGGCTTCACCGTGGTGCGCGCGCCCTCGCATGAGGCCGCCGCGAAGCTGTTCGAGAACCATCCGCATTTTGCGATCTTCCCGGGCGAAGCCGTGGAGATCATGCCGGTGCTGCCGATCCCGGGACGGTAGTCCCCCGGGCGGTCGCCGCCGCCCGCGGAATCCGGCGGCCGCGATCCGTTAATCTTGATCGGCTGCCGCTTGCCCCGCTAGTGACCTTTCCTGCCGGCTCATGTAAACCTTATTCACATGAGCTGGCAGAAGGACCAAGGCCGCAGCGAGCGCGGCTATCATCACGGCAATCTCAAGGAAGCGTTGCTGCAGGCCGCCCTCGACCTGATCTCGAAGAAGGGGCCGGCCGGCTTCACGTTCGCCGATGCCGCGCGCATGGCCGGCGTCAGCCCCGCGGCGCCCTACCGGCATTTCCGCGACCGTGACGAACTGATCGCCAGCATCGCGCAGCGCGGCTTCGAGCAGTTCGAGGCGCTGCTGACCGCGGCCTGGGACGATGGTCGTCCCGACACCGTCACCGCTTTCGAGCGGGTCGGCAGGGCCTATCTCAGTTTCGCGCGCCAGGAGCCCGCGTTCTACTCTGCGATGTTCGAATCCGGCCTGCCGCCAGACGCGAATCCAACCCTGATGGCGGCAAGCGAGCGCGCTTTTGCGATCATCCGCGCCGCTGCTGAACGGCTTGCGGCTCTGGCACCGCCCAGCATGCCGCGTCCGCCGGCGATGATGATGGCGCTGCACATCTGGTCGATGTCGCATGGCGTCGCCTCGCTGTTCGGTCGCGGCGATGCCGCGCGCCGCAAGCTGCCGATGTCGCCGGAGGAACTGCTCGAGGCCGAGGTGCTGATCTATCTGCGCGGCTTGGGCTTCCCCACCGAGCGCCGGGCCGAAGCCGCGGCGGCCGAGCAGAATCGCGGCGGCCCCTGGGGCAAGGCGAAATAAAATTCCAAAAATAATTGGAGGGGTGCGTCATCCGCTCCGCTTGACTTTCCCGGGGGATCGGCTACCTATGTAAATGTTATTTACATTCACAACGGCGTGATGCCGTGATGGAGAGTGAAATGGCCTACACCGCAGATGCTGATCGCTGGCGCGGTCCCGTCGAAGAGCCCTACCGCCCGCAGATGTACTGGGCGCCGTGGCATCCGCTGAAGATCGCCGGGATCATCCTCGGCTTCATGATCTGGTGGCCGATCGGTCTCGCCTTTCTCTTTTTCACCCTCGGGAGCAGAAAAATGGCCTGTTGGAGTCACAACGACATGGATCGCTGGCAGAACAAGATGGAGCGCATGCAGTACAAGATGGAGCGGATGAAGAACCGCATGGAGCGTCGCGGCTTCCCGTTCGGCGGCTTCGGCACGCCCTCCAGCGGCAACCGCGCCTTCGACGAGTACCGCCAGGACACGCTGCGCCGGCTCGAGGAAGAGCAGGTCGAGTTCAAGAACTTCCTCGACCGCCTACGTCATGCCAAGGACAAGGAAGAGTTCGACGCCTTCATGGCGCAGCACAAGACCCGTCCGACCCCGCCGAACGACCAGCCGCCGCAAGGTTGATCACGCGAGGCCAGCACTGAGCCTTCAGGCGATGTGCCCCCATAACACCTGATGGCCCCGAGCCGCCCGTTTGCGATGAGCAAGCGGGCGGTTTGCATTTTGGCGGCGTCATGCCCACTCTATCGTCGACCTTGCGGACGCAGAGGCGCGGATCATGACGGCAGGCGCGACGATGGGTTCTGACGATCTCTGGCTTGCGATCCGGCGCGAGGCGGCAGCTGCTGTTGCCGCCGATCGCTTTCTCGAAGCATCGGCCGCCTTCATTCTCGATCAGGGCGATCTCGGCGGCGCCATCGCCTTCCTGATCGGCCGGCGCATCGCCGACGCGGACGCCGATCGCGTACAATTCGTGCGGGCGGCACGTGAGGCCTATGTGGCCGAGCCCGTGCTGATCGAGGCCGCGGCGAGTGATCTTGCCGCGATCGTGCGCCGCGATCCGGCGATATCGGGCTTCCTGCCGCCGTTGCTGAACTTCAAGGGCTATGTCGCGCTGCAAGCCTGGCGGGTCTCGAACTGGCTGTGGCGCCATGATCGCCCGGATCTCGCGCTGATGATGCAGAACGCATCAGCGGACCAGTTGCAGATCAGCATTCATCCGTCGGCGCGGATCGGAACGGGCGTTTTCCTCGATCACGGCACCGGCCTCATCATCGGCGCGCTGGTCTCAATTGGCGACGAGGTCACGATCTTGCAGAACGTCACCATCTCGCGGCATCGTGACGCCCCGCGCCGCGCACCGACGATCGGCCACGGCGTGCTGCTCAGCGCCGGCGCCACGGTGATCGGAGATCTCAACATCGGCGACCTCGCCAAGATCGGCGCCGGCGCGCTGGTGACCTCGGACGTGCCTGCCGGCTGCACCGCGGTCGGCGTGCCCGCGCGGTTGACGAACTGCGCGGAGGCGGGAGCGTCGGTGCTGTCGTGAAATGCCGGCTTACCTCGGTGAGGTGAGCACGCCAGTCAGGCTCCCTCTCCCCTTGCGGGAGAGGGCGGGGAGAGGGGTGGCCCCGGGCGAATTGCGAAACATCGGTTCGACTGTATCAACGAACTTCCGAGTCGAGAGGCGGACTCACTCTCTCAATCAGCAGCGGAGCAAGCGGCACCCCTCTCCCCAGCCCTCCCCCGCAAGGGGGAGGGAGCCCGAACAGTGTGCTCGCCCTGCTCTACGCGGTGAGACCGCAGTCCTCACACATTCGATCCATGGATCGCGTCGATCACCGCGTCCGTCACTTCCTTGGTCGTCGCCTTGCCGCCGACGTCGGGCGTCAGCACGCCGGCCGCGCAGACCTTTTCCACCGCGGCCATCAGGCGCGCGGCGGCGTCCTTCTCGCCGAGATGCTCCAGCATCTGCGCACCAGTCCAGAAAGTGGCAACCGGGTTGGCGATGCCCTTGCCGGTGATGTCGAAGGCCGAGCCGTGGATCGGCTCGAACATCGAGGGGAAGCGGCGCTGCGGATCGATGTTGCCGGTCGGCGCCACGCCGAGGCTGCCGGCCAGGGCGCCCGCGAGATCCGACAGGATGTCGGCGTGCAGATTGGTCGCGACGATGGTGTCGAGGCTCTTCGGATTGAGCGTCATCCGCACCGTCATGGCATCGACCAGCATCTTGTCCCAGGTCACGTCGGGGAACTCCTTGGCGACTTCGGCGGCGATCTCGTCCCACATCACCATGCCGTGGCGCTGCGCGTTCGACTTGGTCACCACGGTGAGGAATTTGCGCGGCCGCGACTGCGCGAGTTGGAACGCGTAGCGCATGATCCTGGTAACGCCGACCCGGGTGAAGACCGCGACTTCGGTGCCGACCTCTTCGGGCAGGCCGCGATGCGCGCGGCCGCCCATCCCGGCATATTCGCCTTCGGAGTTCTCGCGCACGATCACCCAGTCGAGATCGCCGACGCCGACATTGCGCAGCGGCGAGGCGACGCCGGGCAGGATCTTGGTCGGCCGCACATTGGCGTATTGGTCAAAACCCTGGCAGATCGGCAGCCGCAGGCCCCACAGCGTGATGTGGTCCGGCACGTCGGGCGCGCCGACCGCGCCGAAATAGATCGCGTCGAATGTCTTCAGCTCGGCGAGGCCGTCGGCGGGCATCATCACGCCGTGTTTCTTGTAATAGTCCGAACCCCAGTCGAAGGTCTTGACGTTGAAGCTGATGTCGCCGGAGCGCTTGGCCAGTGCTTCCAGCACACGGACGCCGGCGGAAATCACTTCGGGGCCGATGCCGTCGGCGGGAATGGCGGCGATGGAATGGGTACGCATGGTTGTCTCCGGATCAGTGGTTAGCGGGTTCGCAGGGGATCGGGTTGCGGTTCGGCCGCGGCCGGCGCGCCTTGCGCGCGTGACAGCAGCAGCGTGAGCACGGCCGAGAGCACCAGGAGGCCGGCGACGAAGTAGAGGCCGCCCTCGAAACTGCCGGTGCGTTCCTTGATCCAGCCGATCATCGCAGGGCCGACGAAGCCGCCGAGATTGCCGATCGAGTTGATGGTGGCGATGCCGGCCGCGGCGGCCGAGCCGGACAGGAACATGGTTGGCATGCTCCACAGCGGCGGCTTCGATGAGGAGATGCCGATATTGACCAACGTCAGCGCCGCGATCACGGCAACCAGCCCGGTCCACAATCCCGCGAGCGCCAATCCTGTCGCGGCCATCAGGCAGGCCAGCACGACGTGCCAGGTGCGCTCACCGGTGCGGTCGGAATGCCGCGCCCACAGGATCATGGCGACCACGGCGACCGTCGCCGGCACCGCGTTGAGGAAGCCGACCTGGAGCGACGACAGGCCGAATTGCTTGATGATCTGCGGCGCCCACACACCGAGCGTATAGAGCCCGGCCGAGGTGCCGAAATAGACCAGCGCCAGTGCCAGCACGCGCGGATCGGCGAGCCCGCGCCAGATGCTGTGGCTCGCGGTCGCGGCCTTGCCGTCATTCTCCGCCTTCATGGTCTTGACCAGCCAGGCGCGCTCGTCGTCGGCAAGCCATTTCGCCTGCTCCGGCCGGTCGGTGAGGAAGCCCAGCACCACGAAGCCGAGCAGCACGGCCGGTACCGCCTCAAGCACGAACAGCCATTGCCAGCCCTTGAAGCCGAGCATGCCGTCCATCTCGAGCAGCGCGCCCGACAGCGGCGAGCCGAGCACGGTCGAGAGCGGCGCCGCGGCCATGAACAGGGCGGTGACGGCCGCGCGCTGCCGTGCCGGGAACCAGTAGGACAGATAGAGAATGATGCCGGGGAAGAAGCCGGCTTCGGCGGCGCCGAGCAGGAAGCGCAGCACGTAGAAGCTGGTGGCGCCCTGCACCAGCGCCATCGCCGCCGACACGATGCCCCAGGTGATCATCACCCGCGCGATCCAGATCCGCGCGCCGACCTTGTGCAGGATGATGTTGGAGGGCACCTCGAACAGGAAGTAGCCCCAGAAGAAGATACCGGCGCCGAAGCCATAGACGGTCGGCGACAGGCCGATGTCCTTGTTCATGGTCAGCGAGGCGAAGCCGATATTGACGCGGTCGATGAAGGCCACGAAGTACAGCAGCATGATGAACGGCACGATGCGCAGTGAGATCTTGCGCAACACGCGCGCGCCAAGCTGGCTTTCCATGGGCTTCTTCCCCGGGGTTCGTCTTGTTGTTGGGACGGCGCGTTTCGCCGCACCACCGAAAAGCCTAGAGGGCTGCGGCCTTTCGGTTCAACCCGCGCGCATTTATACAAAAAAATGATATAATCGTTTCCGGATTTACCCGGCGTCATGCCCGGCCTTGTGCCGGGCATCCACGTCTTGGCAGCGCCAGGAAAGACGTGGATGGCCGGGACAAGCCCGGCCATGACCACCAGAGAGTGGGAACGACAATCTTGGAACTGCACCAGCTTCGCTGCTTCGTGGCCGCCGCCGAGGAACTGCATTTCGGCCGCGCCGCGCAACGCTTGCAGATGATGCCGTCGGCGCTCGGCCGTCACATCAAGCTCCTGGAAGAGGATCTCGGCGCGCGGCTGTTCGCGCGCACCACGCGCGCGGTGTCGTTGACCGAAGGCGGAGCCACCCTGCTGCGCGAGGGACGGGCGCTGCTCGGCCGCGCCGAGGCGATCGAGGACGGCTTTCGCCGGCGGCTGCGCAAGCCAATGGCGCGGCGTTTCCGGATCGGCGCGATCGACAGCGCCGCGGCCGGCCTGCTGCCGCCACTGCTGCGCGATGTCCGCGCCGTCAATCCCGAGCTTGCCGTGCAACTGCTCGAGGAGAAGACCATCCGGCTGTTGCCAAAGCTGCTGTCGGGCGCGCTCGACCTTGCTTTCGTGCGCCCGCCGACGCGGCCCGACCGGCGCATCGAGTTCGTTCCGCTGTTGCAGGAGACCGCCGTGGTGGCGCTGTCGCACAAGCACAGGCTGGCGCGGCGCAAGCAGGTCGCGTTGCCCGATATCGCGGATCAGCCCTTGATCGTGCCGGAGCGGCGCTCGCGGCCGCACAGCCACGATCTCACGACAAAGCTGTTCGACGAGGCCGGGCTGACGCCGCGCATCCAGGAGATCGCTGACGAGAAGCAGACCATCGTCAACATGGTCGCGGCGCGGCTCGGCGTCGCCATCGTGCCACGCTGGACCGCGCGGATGGCGATCCCGGGTGTGCGTTTCATTCCCCTGAGGCTCAAACGCGGCAGCAGCGTCGGCCGGCTGCCGCTCGCCGCCGCCTGGCTGAAAGGCTCCCGCGATCCGGTCCGCGACCAGGTGATCGCGGTGCTGGAGGCGAAATTGAAGCGTTACGCAAGGGAGGCGTGAAGAGGTTTCGTCGTTCCGGGGCTCGCGCCAAGTGGCGCGCCCGGAATGACGAGAGGAGTGGCATGCCCCTAACGCCGCTCGGCGCCGCCTTCTGATGCTCCTGTCTCCGCAGCGGGAAACAGCGTGGCCGCGGCGACCACACCGGCGACCGCGCCAATGGCTGCGAGGACGAACGGAGCAGCAAACGCTGACGCCGCATCCGCCGTCACGAGCGTTGCCCCCAACGCGGCGATACTGATGGCGAAACCGGCCTGACGGACGATCATCGTCATTGCGGACGTCATGCCGGCCTGCGCAGGCGGCGCGAGGGCCAGGGCGACGCTTCCCAATTGCGGGTTGGCCAACGCTGCGCCAACACCGATCGTCAGCATGCCGGCCAGCGTTGCGATGCTGCGCATCGCAGCTGCGGTGGAGAGCGCAGCGATCACCAGCAGCACGTTGCCCGATGCGACGACGCCAAAGGCGACAGCGGAGAAGCGCCGCCAGCCCCATCGGGTGACAAGGCGGCCACCCAGCGGCGGGACCAACAGCATCGGCAGTGTCGCGGCGAGCAACATCAGGCCGGCCGCTTCCATGCTCACATGCAAGCCCGCGCTCAGGAACTGCGGCAGATAGACCAATATCGCCCAGTAACCGAACTGGATCGAGGTCAACGAGGCACCGACCCCGATCATCGACGTCGCCGCGAATACACGCGGGTCGAGCACCGGATTGAGGCTGCGCCACTGTTGCCAAACGAACCCGAGTGCTGCCGCAGCGCTCCCGACCAGGCCGGCAGCCCTGACGATCGGTGACGCGTCATGTCTCAAGAGTGCGTCGATCGCGAGACCCAGCGCCAGCGTCAGCAGCACGCTGCCCAAGGGATCGAGGGGGCGCCCGCCGGGCTCGCGTGTCTCGGCAACGACGCGCGGCACGGCGAGGGCCAACGTCAGGCAAAACGGGATGTTGGCATAGAAGATCCAGCGCCAGCCGAACCAGGCGGCGAGCAGGCCGCCCAGCGTTGGGCCGAGAGCCATGGCGACGCCCGAGATCATCCCGATGGTACCGAAGGCCCGCGCCCGCTGACCCTGGTGCGGGAATGCGCCGGCCACCAATGCAATGGCACCGGTGCTCAGGAAGGCCGCACCGATACCTTGCAGCACGCGTGCGGCGAGCAGCAACGGAGCACTGGTCGCCGCGCCGCAACCAATCGACGCCAGCAGAAACACGATGTTGCCGCCCAGCATCGCGCGCCGGCGACCGAAGCGATCCGCGAGCGCGCCTGATGCCAACAGCGCGCCGGTGAGCGCCAGGCTGTAGGCGTCGATGACCCAGGCGGAGCCGGCGACGGCAAATCCGAGATCGCCGGCAATGCCCGGCATGGCGACCACGACCGCGGTCACATCGAACAGGATCAGGAATGCGCCAAGGCCGAGGACGAATGTGATCAGGTTCGATCGCTGGTGGGCGATCTCAGGTGAGCGATCGTGCATCTCGTGCTTGCCCCGTGCCCGGATTGCGTTCGGGGCCTGTCTACGCCAATCCTGCTGACACCATGGTGGCAGCAGAACGATACGCCCGGCGCCAAACCCGCGATGCCACCGCGTGTTCGATATCCTGAATCGAGACTCCACCTCCTGGTCGTCCTGGCGAAAGCCAGGACCCATTACCCCAACTGCGCATTGTTGCGCGACGCTGGGGCGGCCGTCCCGCTCATCACCGCGTGCGGCGGCTATGGGTCCTGGCTTCCGCCAGGACGACGTGTGCGGAAAGCCGCGCGCTTGAACCTATTTCTTCAGATTCGCGTGCGGGCGGCCGAAGTCGGGCGCGGCGGAATCCTGGCCGATCTCGACGATGCCGCGGCGGATGGCGCGGGTGCGGGTGAAGTGGTCGAACAGCGCCTCGCCGTCGCCGCGCCGGATCGCGCGGGTCAGCTTCGACAGGTCCTCGGTGAAGGTGCCGAGCATCTCCAGCACGGCGTCCTTGTTGGCCAGGAACACGTCGCGCCACATCGTGGGGTCAGAGGCCGCGATGCGGGTGAAGTCGCGGAAGCCGCCGGCGGAGAACTTGATCACCTCGGATTCCGTCACCTGCGCCAGCTCGTCGGCGGTGCCGACGATGGTGTAGGCGATCAGATGCGGCAGATGGCTGGTGATCGCGAGCACGAGGTCATGATGATCCGGCGTCATGATCTCGACCTTGGCGCCGAGCGCGGCCCAGAACGTGCGCAGCCGGTCGGTCGCGGCCGGATCGGTGCCTTCGGGCGGGGTCAGGATGCACCAGCGGTTGATGAACAGCTCGGCGAAGCCGGAATCGGGTCCCGAATGTTCGGTACCGGCCACCGGATGCGCGGGGACGAAGTGCACGCCCTGCGGCAGGTGCGGACCCATGTCCCTGACCACGGCGCCCTTCACCGAGCCGACGTCGGAGACGATGGCGCCGGGCTTCAGATGCGCGGCAATCTCGGCCGCGACCGGACCGCAGGCGCCGACCGGGATGCAGAGGATGACGAGGTCGGCGTCCCTGACGGCCTCGACATTGGTCGCGACGACGCGGTCGACGATGCCGAGCTCGGCGACGCGCGCGCGGGTCTTCTCCGAGCGCGCGGTGGTGACGATCTCGCCGACCAGGCCTTGCGCGCGGGCGCCACGCGCGATCGAGCCGCCGATCAGGCCGAAGCCGATCAGCGCGATGCGGTTGAAGAGCGGAGCCGTGGTCACGATGTCACTTTCCGGCCAGGAAGTCGCGCAGCCCCTCGACCACGAGGCGGTTGGCTTCCTCGGTGCCAATGGTCATGCGCAGCGCATGCGGCAGCTTGTAATTGTTGAGCGCGCGCAGCACGAGGCCGCGCCGCGTCAGGTACGCGTCGGCTTCGGCGGCGGTCTTGCCCTGGTCGGTCGGGAAGTGGATCAGCACGAAATTGGCGACGCTCGGCGTCACCTTGAGTCCGAGTTTGCCGATCTCCTCGGTCAGCCAGTTGCGCCACTGCTCGGTGTGGGTGCGCGACATCTGCACATGCGCGGCGTCCTCGATCGCCGCCACCGCCGCCAGCATCGCCGGGGTCGTGACGTTGAACGGGCCGCGGATCCGGTTGCAGGCATCGACGATATGCGCCGGGCCGAACATCCAGCCGATCCGCAGTGCGGCAAGGCCGTGGATCTTGGAGAAGGTGTGCGTCACCACCGTGTTGTCGGTGGTCGCGACCAGCTCGATGCCGAGCTCGTAGTCGTTGCGCGAGACGTAGTCGGCGTAAGCCGCGTCGAGCACCAGCAGCACATGCGAGGGCAGCGCCGCGCGCAGCCGCTTGACCTCGTCGAACGGGATATAGGTGCCGGTCGGATTGTTCGGGTTGGCGAGCCAGACCAGTTTCGTGCGCGGCGTCACCGCCTTGAGGATGGCGTCGACGTCGGCGGTGAAATTGCTCTCGGCCGCGATCACGTTCCTGGCGCCGTTCGCCATGGTGGCGATCGGGTAGACCAGGAAGCCGTGGGTGGTCGAGATCGCCTCGTCGCCGGGCGCGAGATAGGTGTGGGCCAAGAGATTGAGGATCTCGTCGGAGCCGGCGCCGCAGATGATGCGGTCGGGATCGAGGCCGTAGGCACGGCCGATCGCCTCGCGCAGCACCCGCGAGGTGCCCTCCGGATAGTCCTCGAGATGGTCAGCCGCGGCCTTGTAGGCGGCGATCGCCTTCGGCGACGGGCCGAACGGCGTCTCGTTGGCGGACAGCTTGAACACCTTGCGGCCCGGTTCCGGCACCGGGCTCTTGCCGGGCGTGTAGGGCGCAATATCGAGAATGCCGGGATTCGGCACGGGGCGGGACATCATCTACTCCGGATATACGGACGGCTGGTCCTGAGTTCAGGTCCTGGCCGATCCGTTAGAGGGCACCGTATAGCGCGTTGCGTGGCTGCCGACGAGGGCCGATGAGCGCACCGAGGCGCCGGCCTTGATCAGGGCGAGCTTGATGGCCTCGAAACCGTGCCCGGTGACCGAGACCAGCAGCGCGGCGCCGTCGAAGGCGGTGTCGGGGACCGCGACGATCTCGGCCAGCGGCGCCAGCGCGCGGGCGACGTCGGCATTCCAGCCGGAGACGCGCACACTCCAGGTCTGCACCTCGGTCACCATGGCATCGTCGGCGACCCGCGAGATCACGAACACCGGCAGCGCGGCGGGATGGTCGGCGCGCTCGAGGAACGGCACCCGCGCGATGATCTTCGGAGCGCCGTCGGCCTCCAGCGCATTCCACCACGGCGAGCGGCTTGCGACCGCGGAGACCAGCGCGAGGTCGCCCTTCGACTTCGCCGCCGCCTCGACCGCGGCCTGCGCGCTGAAATGCGAGACGTAGGGGACCACGAAGCCGAAGTGAAACCGCGCCGAGTCGCGCATCGCCGACTCGCCGATGGACACGTCGGCATGCACCGAGAACGGCGCCTGCACATAGGTGAAGGTCGAGATGATGACGCGCCAGATGCTCTCGATGGTGTCGAGCGGCAGGATGCCGCGATGACGCTGCACCAGCTCGCGCATCATGCTGGCCTCGCGCGCCGGACGGAACGCCGAGCCCACCTCCTGGGTCTTCTTGACCTGGATCAGGCGGTCGATGATGTCGCCGCGCGCCATCAGCAGGCGATGCACCTGCTCGTCGATCGCATCGATCTCCTTGCGCAGCTCCTGCAACGTGGGCGGCGACGGGGGTGGGTTGGACATGCTCTCGAACCTTGTCGTCAGGGCGACCCGATGCCGCCGCGGACAGGGTCCCTGATTAGGAAAGACGGCCAGCGAAAGCAAAGAGAAACGTCGCAGCCGTGCGTTGCGCAATCGGTTAACCAATCGGCCGGCGACGGGGCTGGCTTGACGGCGGGGGACCCCGGGACTAGGTTCCGGCTACTCCGTGGTCATTTGAGCCGGCCGGCTTGCAGCCACGTTAAACAACTCGCTAAACAGGCCGGGGACAGTCAGCTCCCGGCCGAACCTTTGTTCAGGCCGGTTTTTTGTGGCCTGAGGTCCGCTGAAGCCCTCGCGCGCGGGGGCAGGGTCGCCTAGATGAGCAACGTGCGTCCGATACCGAGCCAGCAAACCCAGAGCGATGATCGCGCCCATGAGGCCGATCACCCGTCGTCATTGGTGGCGAAGTTCGGCACGGACCAGCCGCTCAAGCTCGATTGCGGCGTCGATCTCGCGCCGTTCCAGATCGCCTACCAGACCTATGGCGAGCTCAATGCCGACAGGTCCAACGCGATCCTGATCTGCCATGCGCTGACCGGCGACCAGCACGTCAACAACATTCACCCCGTCACCGGCAAGCCGGGCTGGTGGGACACCATGGTCGGTGCGGGCAAGCCGCTCGATCCCGACAAATACTTCATCATCTGCTCCAACGTGATCGGCGGCTGCATGGGCTCGACCGGGCCTGCGTCGCTCAATCCGGCGACCGGCAAGGTGTGGGGGCTCGATTTCCCGATCATCACCATCCCCGACATGGTGCGCGCGCAGGCGATGCTGATCGATCGGCTCGGCATCACGACGCTGTTCTGCGTGGTCGGCGGCTCGATGGGCGGCATGCAGGCCCTGCAATGGACCGCGGCCTATCCGGAGCGCGTGTTCGCGACGCTCGCGATCGCCTGCTCGACCCGCCACTCGGCGCAGAACATCGCGTTCCACGAGCTCGGACGCCAGGCCGTGATGGCCGATCCGGACTGGCGCGGCGGCCGCTATGTCGACGAGGACACCCATCCGCATCGCGGTCTCGCGGTGGCGCGGATGGCCGCGCACATCACCTATCTGTCGGACGCGGCGCTGCATCGGAAATTCGGACGGCGGATGCAGGATCGCGAGCTGCCGACCTTCTCGTTCGACGCGGACTTCCAGGTCGAGAGCTATCTGCGTTACCAGGGCTCGTCCTTTGTCGAGCGCTTCGACGCCAATTCCTATCTCTATCTGACGCGCGCGATGGATTATTTCGACATCGCGGCCGACCACAACGGCGTGCTGGCGAAAGCGTTTGCCGGCATCAAGACGCGGTTCTGCGTGGTGTCGTTCACCAGCGACTGGCTGTTTCCGACCTCGGAATCGCGTGCGCTGGTGCATGCGCTGAACGCGTCGAGCGCGCGGGTGTCATTCGCCGAGATCGAGACCGATCGAGGCCACGACGCCTTCCTGCTCGATGTGCCCGAATTCCTGGAGATCTCCCGCGCCTTCCTGCTGGCCGCAGGCAAGGCGCACGGATTGAACGAGGGCGGCGCCCGGTCATGAGCCTGCAGCAGACATTGCCGTTGCCCGGCGTCGCGCCGGAGCGGACCGGCGGCGGCTCTCGCAGGGACCATCTGCTGGTCGCCGAGATGGTGCGGCCGGGATCGCGCGTGCTCGATGTCGGCTGCGGCGATGGCGAACTGCTGCAACTGCTGGAGAGCCGCGGCATCGACGGCCGCGGCATCGAGCTGTCGCGCGAAGGCGTCAACGGCTGCGTCGCCAAGGGGCTCGCGGTGGTGCAGGGCGATGCCGACACCGACCTCGTCAATTATCCCGATGATGCGTTCGACTATGTGATCCTGTCGCAGACCTTGCAGGCGACGCGGCAGCCGAAGGTCGTGCTGGAAAATCTGCTGCGCATTGGCCAGCGCGCCATCGTCTCGTTCCCGAATTTCGGATTCTGGAAGATGCGGCTGCAACTCCTGATCGGCGGTCACATGCCGCGGACCGAGAATCTGCCGGCGAGTTGGTACGACACCTCGAACATCCATTTCTGCACCATCAAGGATTTCGTGCAGCTCTGCGAGGAGATCAACGTCAAGATGGAGCGCGCGGTGGCGCTCGATCTCTATGGCCGCCCGGTGCCGCTCAACCTGCCATGGTGGGTCTGGAACATGTTCGGCGAGCAGGGCGTATTCCTGCTCAGCCGCGGCGGCGGGAAGTAAGAGTCGCGCGGTCACGTACTTCCGTCATTCCGGGGCTCGCGAAGCGAGAACCCCGAATCCATCGGGCCGCGAACTCCGTGGATGAATGGATTCCGGGTTCGATGCTGCGCATCGCCCCGGAATGACGGCTTAGACCGGCGCTGCCACCAGCGACCGCGGATCGCGCACCGGCCAGCGACCGGCCTCGACCAGCGCGATGAAGCGCTCCACCATCTCGTTGAACAGCGCCGGCTCCTCGAGGTTGAGCACGTGACCTGACTTGGGGAAGAACGACAGGCCGGCGGCCGGCAGATGCTGCTTCAGGAACAGGCTCGGCGCGATGCAATTGTCGTCCTCGTCGCCGCACAGGATCAGCGCCGGCGTCGCCGCGCGCTTGATGGCGTCGGTCATGGTGTAGATCGAGGGCCTGCCGCCTTGAAAGCTGCGCATCGTGTTGGCCGAGCCCTTGGCGTCGTGGCGCGCCAGCGCGGCATAGAAATCGGCGTGGCCGCGCGGATCCTTGACCAGGAACGGAATCCGGCCCGGCGCCTCGCGCGTCACCTTGGCGACCTCGACCGAGCCGATGCTCTCGATCTGCTCGGCATTGGCGCGGCATTGCGCGCGGAACGCATCGAGATTCTCGAGGCTCGAGCCGGAGCCGACGGCGGCGAGCGTCATCGACAGCGCGCGCTCCGGCGCGTTCAGCGCAACCTGTAGCGACGAATAGGAGCCCATCGAGAGGCCGACGAAATGCGCCTTCGCGATGCCGAGATGATCGAGCACCGCGAGCGCGTCGGCGTAGAAATGTTGGTAAGTATAGACATCGGCGTTTGGCGGCACGTCCGACGGCGTGTAGCCGCGCGCCGAATAGGCGATGCAGCGGTGGCCGCGCGAGAAGTAGCGCAGCTGCGGTTCCCAATTGGTGTGATCGGCTGCGAACTCGTGCAGGAAGATGATCGGGGTCCCGCTGCCGGCCTCCTCGAAATGGAGGCGGACATGATCTTTCGTGGTGGCGTGGGGCATTGGAATTCTCCTCTCGTTGGCCGGTCCCAGATTTGCAATTAATTTCCGCGGCGGCAATGCGGCAGTTCTGACTATTTTCGTCACGGAATCTGCGCGGAATGACCCAGAAATCGTTTTCGTGCCGTCACACGAAATCCTGCTCCCGCCACATCCCGACTTTCAAACCCACCGCCGCGTTTCGCAGGGAACGCGACGGGGAAGCGGGGGCGTTACAGAGGATCTCGTGAAGTATGGTTCAGTTGCTTGCGTATCGCCGGTCGCTTCGTGTTTTGGCGCTGGCTCTGTGTTCGCTCACTCTCGCCGCCGTTTCGGTCTCTTCGGCATCCGCCCGTCCGTACCATCATCGTCACGCGCATTCGGCCCATGCCGGTCATCACGCGCACCATCATGTCCGTCATCACGTCAGGCACGCAGCGCGGCTGTCGCGTGCCGAGCGCCGCGCACGGACGCAGGAGACCGGCGGTTTCGCCGAGGCCAATGCAGCCGTGATGCCCGGCGCTGAGACCATGCCGAACACTGGCGGCGTGGACGCTGCGAGCGGGTTCGGCTCGTCCGGCATCGTCGCCACGGCGCGCCGCTATCTCGGCGGCAACCCGACCGGCCGCTCCAGCCTGTGGTGCGCGCGTTTCATGAACATGGTGTTGCAGCAGACCGGCCATCGTGGCACCGGCTCCGACATGGCGAGCTCGTTCGCCAAATATGGTACGCGAGTGTCCGGACCGCAGGTCGGCGCGATCGCCGTGATGGGCCGCCGCGGCGGCGGCCACGTCGGTATCATCACCGGCGTCGATGCCAAGGGCAATCCGATCATGATCTCGGGCAACAGCGGCCGCCGCGTCCGCGAGGCGCCGGTGTCGCGCGGCCGGATCTACGCCTACGTGATGCCGACGAACTGAGGCGCGACCATCCACCTCTCCTCCGGACGCGGAGGAGGGGACCTCACTTGTCGTGCTCCATCGACTGGATGGTGGCGACGTTGGTGGTCTCGAGGTTGCTCAGGGGGACCTCGACCGCGGACGGCTGGTACCAGGAGAATTGCGAGAAGTAGTTCGCGAGCACCTGGTCCTTGAAGAACCGGCCATGCCGCGCGAAGATTTCGTTCCGCGCGATCCGCAGCTCGATCGCCGACATGTCCTTCAGATCGGCCTCGGCCAGAAAACGTCGATCGGAATCCGGAAACAGGAAGCCGTCATGCGCCTTCGCGCGCTGCACGACGGAGGCCGGAACCGCGGGCGGCGTCAGCCCGACGGTGGTCGTGCCATTCGAGCCGCCTGATTTGGCTGCCGTATGCTCGAGTGTGGGCGCGACCAACCAGACCGCCAATGCCAGCGCCGCGATGGCGGCCCCCGCGGCGTATTTCCAGTAGCGCCGGACCGGCGAAATCTCGCGCAGCGGTGATTGGCCGGCCTCGAGCAAGACCTCGTTGATCGTGCCGATCAGGCGGGTCATGTGCATGCGAAAGTCCTGCCCGGAATCCACCCGGGCCGCGTTGCAGAAGTGGAGGAAGCGAAGCGATTCCGGCAGCTCGGCCGCCTGCGGCATCGTTGCGCCGTTCACCAGCAGCGGCAGGATGGTCTTGTCGTGCTTCAGCGCGGTCTCGATCTCGAACCGCACGGAGTCGCTTGGATCTGCCAGCCGCGCCGGTGCTCCGTCGTCGGCCTTGCCGATCCAGTGCGGACCGATCACGGCGATGACGATGTCGCTGGCAACGATTGCCTTCGCGATCCGGTCGACGAAGTTGGCGCCGGTCCGAATGCTGTTGACGTCGAAGAAGACGGATTTCTCACCGTACTTCTCGATCAGATGGTCTGCGATGCGGCCCGCTGTATCCTGATCGACCCGGCGGTACGACACCATGATCATAGTCATGGCAACCCCGTGCAATCAATTTCATCAAATGCGTTGCAGTCAGAAATGTGAGTGAAGTGTAACGCGCGCAACTGAAAATTGCAATGCACCACGCGGCGCCGACATCGCCAAAACGCCGCATGGAACTCGGGGAAATCGCTACGACAGCGCGGGTTGTTCGACAGCGATGTCGTCGCCGACCACCGCGCCGCCATCGGTGATGATCTCGGCGTAGATGCCGCACTCGTTGTTGCCGAAGCGCTGCATCAGCATGTTCGGGACCGAGAGGTCGCGCGCGCCGGTCTCGGGATCGACATTGACCGCGGCACAACGTGTGATCCGCTTCACAACTTTTGCCCGCGCGCTGCCGATCGCAATCGTCCGATCCAGCAGGCTGGCTTCATGCCAGGCCGGCCAGCCCTCGACATAGAGGTTGGCGCGGAAGCGCAGCGGATGGACCGGCGCCTGCACCATCTCCTCGATCGCGCGCAGGCTCGCCAGGTTGATGATCGAGACCACCTTGCGGGGCACGTCGGAAAAACTGTGCCCGGGGCTGACCAGCACCTTGGGCGGTCCCTTGATCTGGTCGGCATGCCGATCGGCGAAATAGCGCTCGATCGCGGCGCGCCCCGCCTCGGTCTCGAGATCGCCCTGGGCCACCATCGCGCCATCCCGGCGCAGCGTCAGCACATGGCTGTCATCGTCGTAATCCGCGCGCAGCGGCGCCAGCCATTCGTCTCGTTGCAGCATCAGGAAATGCGGCTTCGCCAGCCATTTCGGCGCCGAGGGATCGAAACCGCTCGGGCCGTTCTCGATGGCGTAGCGGCGATCCGAGCGGAGCGTCTCGCCGACCTTGAGCTCGGCGCGGGACAGGGACTCGGGCGTCAGCCCTTTGACCGGGTAACGATAGATGCCGGTGATCCGGGCGGCGGCAGCGTGCTGATTGTCCATCCGCCCGCTCTAGCCTGTTTGGCGGACGAGGAGAACCGCCGCCGGTGCGCAGGCAGCTAGTCGGCGCGCGCTGCTCCCGGAGCGTCCAGCACGCGCTGCATGAAGATGAGATCGAGCCAGCGCCCGAACTTGCGACCGACCTCCGGCATCCGCGCCACCTCGACAAAGCCGGCCTGCGCGTGCAGCCGGAGCGAGGCCGGATTGCCACCGTCGATGCCGGCGATCATGACGTGCTTGCCCAGCGCCACCGCGGCCGACACGAGCTCGTCGACGATGACCCGGCCAAGTCCGCGGCCGCGATGGTCGGCGTGGATGTAGACGCTGTGCTCGACGCTGTAGCGGTAGCCAGGGAAGGCGCGGAAATCGCCGAACGTGCCGTAGCCCAGCACGGTCGCCCCCTCGACGGCCACCAGCACGGGGTAGCCCAGCGCCAGCCGCGCCTGCATCCAGGCCAGCCGTTCGGCCTCGGAGTCCTGCTTCTCCGTCCAGATCGCGTTCGAGTTGGCGACCGCCTCGTTGAAGATCGCGGTGATGGCGGGGATGTCCTGCTCGGTGGCGGGGCGGATAATCATGGGCGGTTCCTTGACGAGGCTCTTGAAGCGTCCCTATCGTCCACTATATAAGACATTATGTCAATTATAGAAGACAAGGCCGATGAAGCTCTCGGGCGGCGGGTTCGCGCCGAACGGGAAGGGCGCGGCTGGTCGCTGGCGGAACTCGCCGGGCGGGCAGGCGTGTCCAAGGCCATGCTGAGCAAGATCGAGCGGGCGGAAGCAAGCCCGACGGCGGCGACGCTGTCGCGGATTGCCACGGCCTATGGCCTGACCATGGCCGCGCTGTTCGAGGTTGCCGTGGGCAGTTCCCGCTTGCAGCGGGCCAAGGATCAGCCGGTGTGGCGCGATCCCAAGGCGGCCTATCTGCGGCGGCAGGTGTTCCTGCATCCGGCAAATCCGCTGGAACTGGTCGAAGTCGAACTGCCCGCCGGGCAGGAAGCCGGCTTCCCCGCCAGCGCCTATCACCTGATCCGTCAGGTGGTCTGGGTGATCAGCGGCCGCCTCACCTTGATGGAAGGGGCGGAGCGCCACGAACTCGCCGCGGGCGACCGCGTCGAACTCGGACCGCCATCGGACATCGTCTTCCGTAACGAGACTGCTCAGCCTTGCCGCTACCTTGTCGCCGTCGTGCGGCGCTGAGCTCGATCGGGCGAAATCGCAGGCTGTGGCTCTTCCGTTTCGGAACCAAGTGCCCACATCTGCGGCAAGCCTGAAAAATGATGGCGACGACCAGAGGCTGGTTGAGGAACGTCAACGCGGCCCGCGGAAACCCAATGAAGATGCCGGAACCATGCCTGAATGGGTGGTGACGGCAGGCCGAGGGAAAACGAATGAACATTGAGAAGTACACCGAGCGCGCGCGCGGATTCATCCAGTCTGCCCAGTCGCTCGCCATGCGCGACGGTCACCAGCAATTCTCTCCTCTGCATCTGCTGAAGGTGCTGCTGGACGACAATGAGGGGCTCGCCGGCGGTCTGATCGACCGTGCTGGCGGCAATTCCAGAGCGATCCTGAAATCGACCGAAGAGGCGCTGAACAAGCTGCCGAAGGTCTCGGGCAACGGTGCCGGGCAGGTTTACCTGTCGCCGGAGCTGGCGCGCGCCTTCGACGCGGCCGAGAAAGCCGCCGACAAGGCTGGCGACAGCTTCGTCACCGTCGAGCGGCTGCTGCTCGGGCTCACGCTCGAGAAGGGCAGCGAGGCTGCGAACATCCTCAGCAAGGGCGGCGTCACGGCGCAGAACCTGAATGCGGCGATCGAAGCGCTGCGCAAGGGCCGCACCGCCGATTCCGCGACGGCTGAAAATGCCTATGACGCACTGAAGAAATATGCCCGCGACCTGACCCAGGCTGCGCGCGACGGCAAGCTCGATCCCGTGATCGGCCGCGACGAGGAGATCCGCCGCACCATCCAGGTGCTGTCGCGGCGAACCAAGAACAATCCCGTCCTGATCGGTGAGCCCGGCGTCGGCAAGACCGCGATCGTCGAGGGCCTGGCGCTGCGCATCCTCAACGGCGACGTGCCCGAGAGCCTGAAGGACAAGAAGCTGTTGTCGCTCGACATGGGCGCCTTGATCGCCGGCGCGAAATATCGCGGCGAGTTCGAGGAGCGGCTGAAGTCCGTGCTCCAGGAGGTCTCGACCGCCGAGGGCGGCATCATCCTGTTCATCGACGAGATGCACACGCTGATCGGCGCCGGCAAGACCGACGGTGCGATGGACGCGTCCAACCTGTTGAAGCCTGCGCTGGCGCGCGGTGAGCTGCACTGTATCGGTGCGACCACGCTCGACGAGTATCGCAAGCATGTCGAGAAGGACGCCGCGCTGGCTCGCCGGTTCCAGCCGATCTATGTCAGCGAGCCGACGGTCGAGGACACCATCTCGATCCTGCGCGGCCTCAAGGACAAATACGAGCAGCACCACGGCGTGCGCATCACCGACTCTGCGTTGGTGGCCGCGACCACGCTGTCGAACCGCTACATCACCGATCGCTTCCTGCCCGACAAGGCCATCGACCTGATGGACGAGGCGGCGGCGCGGCTGAAGATGCAGGTCGATTCCAAGCCCGAAGAGCTCGATTCGCTGGATCGCGACATCATCCGGCTGAAGATCGAGCAGGAGGCGCTGAAGAAGGAGAGCGATGCCGGCTCCAAGAGCCGCTTGCAGACGCTGGAGAAGGAGCTCGCCGGGCTCGAGGAGCGATCGGCGGCGCTGACGGCGCGCTGGAGTGCGGAGAAGAACAAGCTCTCCAACGCCCAGAAGCTGAAGAGCGAGCTCGATGCGCTTCGCGTCGAGCTGGCCAATGCGCAGCGTCGCGGCGAATTCCAGAAGGCGGGCGAGCTGGCCTATGGCCGGATCCCCGAGCTGGAGAGGAAGCTCGCCGACATCGAGGCGCGTGAGAGCGGCAAGCCGAACGGCGGCGAGATGATGGAGGAGGCGGTCACCGCCAACCACATCGCGCAGGTCGTCTCGCGCTGGACCGGCGTGCCGGTCGACAAGATGCTCGAGGGCGAAAAGGACAAGCTCCTGAAAATGGAGGACAGTCTCGCCAAGCGCGTCGTCGGCCAGGCCGAAGCCGTGCGTGCGGTGGCAACCGCCGTGCGTCGCGCCCGCGCGGGCCTGCAAGACCCGAACCGGCCGACCGGCTCGTTCATGTTCCTGGGCCCGACCGGCGTCGGCAAGACCGAACTCACAAAAGCGCTCGCCGCTGACCTGTTCAACGACGAGACCGCGATGGTCCGCCTCGACATGTCCGAGTTCATGGAGAAGCACTCGGTCTCGCGGCTGATCGGCGCGCCTCCCGGCTATGTCGGTTACGACGAGGGTGGTGCGCTGACCGAAGCCGTGCGGCGTCGGCCCTACCAGGTCGTGCTGTTCGACGAGATCGAGAAGGCGCATCCCGACGTCTTCAACGTCTTGTTGCAGGTGCTCGATGACGGCCGCCTGACCGACGGTCAGGGCCGCACCGTCGATTTCCGCAACACGCTGATCATCATGACCTCGAACCTCGGTTCGGAGTTTCTGGTGAATCAACCGGAAGGCGAGGACACTGCCGCCGTCCGCGATCAGGTGATGGGCGTCGTGCGGGCGCATTTCAGGCCGGAGTTCCTGAACCGCATCGACGAGATCATCCTGTTCCACCGCCTGCAAAAGAGCGAGATGGGCCGCATCGTCGAGATCCAGTTCGCGCGGCTGACCAAGCTGCTCGAGGATCGCAAGATCGAGCTCACGCTCGATCCGAAGGCGCGGGATTGGCTGGCCGAGAAGGGCTGGGATCCGGCTTACGGCGCCCGCCCCTTGAAGCGGGTGATCCAGCGCAGCGTGCAGGATCCGCTGGCCGAGATGATCCTCGCCGGAGAGGTCAGGGACGGCGATCGCGTCGCGATCTCGGAGAAGGGAAATGTGCTGACCTTCAACGGTCAAGTGCCCAAAACCGCCGAGGTCGTGCAGTTCGAGGCCCCGGTCTCGAAGCGCAAGCTGAACTGAGCACGACAAGCCTGACAATGGAGGCCCTCTCCGCGTGCCGCGGGGAGGGCCTTGCCCTTGTGGATTGCTCCTGATGGGCGGACTGATCAGCGGTTGGTGATGGAGCGGGTCTGCGACGTCGAGCTCGTGGCATCCGAGACGATGCGCGAGCTGCCGCGGCTCGCCATCTGGGCTTCGATCTTGTCGCGGGCCTGTTCGAAGCTCGCCAGCATCGGACCTTCGAGCGATCGGCCGCGCGGCAGTTTCACGCGCATCGGGTCGACGAACCGGCCGTTGACCAGGATTTCGTAGTGGACGTGCGGTCCGGTCGATTGGCCGGTCGAGCCGACGAAGCCGATCACCTGGCCCTGCCGCACCTTCTTGCCGATCTCCATGCCCTTGGCGAAGGCCGACATGTGGCCGTAGGCCGTCTCGTAGCCGTTGGAATGCTTGATGCGGATGTATTTGCCGTAGCCGCCCTCGTAGCCGACCTTCTCGAGCACGCCGTTGCCGGAGGCGAAGATCGGCGTGCCGTAGGCGGTGGCCCAGTCGACGCCGGTGTGCATCTTGACGTAGCCGAGGATCGGATGGCGGCGGCCGCCGAAGCCGGAACGCATGATCGCGTTGTTGACCGGCTTGCGGACCAGGAATTTCTTCGCGCTCTTGCCGGTCTCGTCATAGTAGTCGACGACGCCGTCGTCGGAGCTCTGGAAGCGGTAGTATTTCTTGGTTTCGCCGCCCACGGTGAGCGCGGCGTACAGCACTTCGGTCTTCTCGGTGCTGGTGACGCCCTCGTCCTCGCCGGCATAGAACACGTCGAACGAGTCGCCGGGCTGCACCTTGCGTTGGAAATCGACGTCGTAGGAGTAGATCTTGACCATGTCGTCGATCACGGTCGGCGGCACCTTGTTGCGCAGCGCGGTCTCGTAAATGCTCTGGTAGAGCCGCACGCCGCTGCCATCATCCTCGTCGTCGTCGCTGGAATTGTCGGCGGTATCGGTCGTGGTGTTCATGCTCTGCACGTCGACCGCGACATATCTGCCGATATCGGACAGGGCGGCGACGGCTTCGACGACGGAATCGTTGGCGACCACGACGCGGTAGGGCTGGAGCCGGGCGCCCGGCGCCGCCGGCGCCATCAGGATCCGCACCTTCTGGCCTTCCTTCAGCCCGCCGTCGCGGCCGCGCGGGCCGAGTGTTGCGGCAATCGCCTTCGCCTCGTCCGGTGTCGCGCCCTGGTCGCGCAGGATCGAGGTGATGCTGTCGCCCTTCTTGACGAGGTGAACCCGTTCACCGATCGGATTGCCGCCGGTGACCTGCTCCTTCGTCTTCGGCAGCAGGGTGACGTTTTCCGGCACCACGCGGGTCTCGAAGCCGGCATAGGGATCGGAGACGTTGCCTTCGGTCGCGTAGGCCATCCGCATATCGGGGCCGGCGCCGGTGGCATCGGCCGCGGCATTGGCGAGCGAGGCGTAACGCACCGAATTGCCGGAGCCGCGCCAATTGGCGGCGTCGCGCACCCGCATCAGGATGTCGTCGAGCCCGACGCCGGCGGCGAGCTTGGCTTTCGGCAGCACGGATCCGAGATCCTTGGTGACGAAAGAGACCTCGGCATCGGGTTCGGCGGCATCGGCCGCATTCGGATCCTCGGTCGCCGCCGGCGTGTCGGAGCCGACATCGGTCAACAGACGCTGCGCGTTGAATGCGGGGATCTTGGACGACAGATCGCTCGTGGTCATCGAGAGATTGCCGGAAATCCGGATGAAGGGCCGCACCCGCATCACGTCGCGATTGCCGACGCGGGTCACGGTCGAGACGCGCACCAGGCTGCGGGAAGCGGAGGATTCGTTCGGCGGCGGCAGGCGGTCGCCCTTGTGCAGGCTGACGACGCGATCATTGCCGGTGAAGGCGCCGCGCAGCGCGCCTTCGACGCGCTCCGGCACCTTGGCGAAGGTCATCTCGCCGTCGAGCGACGCGAAGACGGCGCCGCCGATCAGAGCTGCGCCGCACAGACCGGTGAGAATGGTGCCGCTGAACCATTGAACGGAGACACGACGGCGATCGATCACCGCGGCCTCGGTGCCGTCGACTGAAAGCGGCGGTTCGTGACCGAGATCGATCATCCCGGTCTCGCGCCCAATGCCGCTTCCGCGTGACGCCCGTTGGCTCAACCCGATATCCCCCCAAATTCCAGCAACTGCGATCGTCCTCTGCTCGTCCTCATCTCCACCTCGCTCCCTCGGAGAGGGAATTCGGCAGTGTGGCGAGCCACACGCATCGACATCGAAGAGACGAAGGCCATTCGCTGGCCGCACTCTCGAACGTCAATGGTGTGCAGATCTCTCGATGTTGCTCGGCCGCGTAGGGAAGAGGCGACGGGTTCTCGAAGAAATCGCCTGGTCCCCCTGAAAAACCACCCGAGCCCCCACAGGTTTCGAGCGGTTCATTGCATTCGTTATAGCGAGAACGTCGCAGGATTGTGGCTCAAGTGCGGCATTTAAGGTGGAAAAGTTTCCTGAAGCCGGGGTGCCGCTGGCTCGCCTGGGGGCCCCTCGGAACCCGTTCCGAGCGGCCTGACGGGCGTCCCGGCGACAAACTTTTTTTCAAGTTTTTTACCACGTGTGTCGGGGTGATGAATTTTACCGTCGACCTAAGCCACGGGAACTACGTGGGTTTCTTCGCACTGCACAAGCGATTTCGGCGTGCGACGATTTGTTGACAATGGCCGTTGACAATCCCGAGGGGCCCGGACTATAAACCAACCACTGAGCGCGGCGCCGCCGGGTCACTGACCAAGGCGAGCGAACGCGCCTCTGATGCTCCTCACTTAGATGAGTGACACAACAACCGACATAAATCGGTTGAGGTTCACTGTCGGTCGGTGAAGGGTAGAACCACCCTCTAAGGGTGTGGGATCATCGGATCCCGGGCTGTTTGACAAGTGAAGATGAAGAAAGAGAAACGTGGACGGCGGAGTCCTTGCGTCTCTCGGAATACTTGAAAGCTTCGGCTTTTGACTTCTGAGAGTGGACGAAAGACTTCGGCGGTACACGTTTTAAAGGTTACACCATCGCTGCCAACGATGTGAATCGCAGGCGGCTCGTTGACTTCGGTCGACGAAGAATGGTGGGACCTCGTCAAACGTTGTGATCAGCCGGTTCAAGGTTTCAAGTCCAACTTGAGAGTTTGATCCTGGCTCAGAGCGAACGCTGGCGGCAGGCTTAACACATGCAAGTCGAGCGGGCATAGCAATATGTCAGCGGCAGACGGGTGAGTAACGCGTGGGAACGTACCTTTTGGTTCGGAACAACTGAGGGAAACTTCAGCTAATACCGGATAAGCCCTTACGGGGAAAGATTTATCGCCGAAAGATCGGCCCGCGTCTGATTAGCTAGTTGGTGAGGTAATGGCTCACCAAGGCGACGATCAGTAGCTGGTCTGAGAGGATGATCAGCCACATTGGGACTGAGACACGGCCCAAACTCCTACGGGAGGCAGCAGTGGGGAATATTGGACAATGGGCGCAAGCCTGATCCAGCCATGCCGCGTGAGTGATGAAGGCCCTAGGGTTGTAAAGCTCTTTTGTGCGGGAAGATAATGACGGTACCGCAAGAATAAGCCCCGGCTAACTTCGTGCCAGCAGCCGCGGTAATACGAAGGGGGCTAGCGTTGCTCGGAATCACTGGGCGTAAAGGGTGCGTAGGCGGGTCTTTAAGTCAGGGGTGAAATCCTGGAGCTCAACTCCAGAACTGCCTTTGATACTGAAGATCTTGAGTTCGGGAGAGGTGAGTGGAACTGCGAGTGTAGAGGTGAAATTCGTAGATATTCGCAAGAACACCAGTGGCGAAGGCGGCTCACTGGCCCGATACTGACGCTGAGGCACGAAAGCGTGGGGAGCAAACAGGATTAGATACCCTGGTAGTCCACGCCGTAAACGATGAATGCCAGCCGTTAGTGGGTTTACTCACTAGTGGCGCAGCTAACGCTTTAAGCATTCCGCCTGGGGAGTACGGTCGCAAGATTAAAACTCAAAGGAATTGACGGGGGCCCGCACAAGCGGTGGAGCATGTGGTTTAATTCGACGCAACGCGCAGAACCTTACCAGCCCTTGACATCCCGGTCGCGGACTCCAGAGACGGAGTTCTTCAGTTCGGCTGGACCGGAGACAGGTGCTGCATGGCTGTCGTCAGCTCGTGTCGTGAGATGTTGGGTTAAGTCCCGCAACGAGCGCAACCCCCGTCCTTAGTTGCTACCATTTAGTTGAGCACTCTAAGGAGACTGCCGGTGATAAGCCGCGAGGAAGGTGGGGATGACGTCAAGTCCTCATGGCCCTTACGGGCTGGGCTACACACGTGCTACAATGGCGGTGACAATGGGATGCTAAGGGGCGACCCTTCGCAAATCTCAAAAAGCCGTCTCAGTTCGGATTGGGCTCTGCAACTCGAGCCCATGAAGTTGGAATCGCTAGTAATCGTGGATCAGCACGCCACGGTGAATACGTTCCCGGGCCTTGTACACACCGCCCGTCACACCATGGGAGTTGGTTTTACCTGAAGACGGTGCGCTAACCGAAAGGGGGCAGCCGGCCACGGTAGGGTCAGCGACTGGGGTGAAGTCGTAACAAGGTAGCCGTAGGGGAACCTGCGGCTGGATCACCTCCTTTCTAAGGATGATCCTTCAGCGAGCTCACGCTCACTATCGGATCGTTTTAGAAACATTCAGGGGCCAACAGTTTCAGGATTGTTGAGCTCCATTGGCGGGATTTCGCCGTCTTCGTTTCTCTTTCTTCGCGGACGAACACGCGCCAGGGGCTGAGCGCTGTGCGATGCATCGACGTCACGTCGGATGCGCGCCGGCATGTCTCTCGTGTTAGGGGCTTGTAGCTCAGTTGGTTAGAGCGCGCGCTTGATAAGCGTGAGGTCGGAAGTTCAAGTCTTCCCAGGCCCACCAGCCTTCGCGCTTCGCTGCTTCGGCTAGGCAGGCCTTTCAAGATGAAGGCTGCTGCGCCGTAGCCTTGGCGAAGGCGAGCGGGTATCAATAATGCGCTTCGTCTTCTGGTACGGGGCCATAGCTCAGCTGGGAGAGCGCGTGCTTTGCAAGCATGAGGTCGTCGGTTCGATCCCGTCTGGCTCCACCAGATGGAATTGAAGCTCGAGAATGCGCCTTGTGCAGGAAGCTCTGTTCAATCGTCCGCGAAACATCACTTCGCACTCATTGGTCCGGATGGACGGTGACGTGCGTGTTTTCTGACATCGTAAAGAGGAGATCGATCCGAGTTTGGATCTGCGGAGCAATTCGCGGATGCCATTCCTAATCTCCAGATCGTTT
>Ga0268288_10037_pt1:130000-160725 | contig 160725 bp, 157 predicted proteins | sample BraspS3V5C_FD_191349 | JGI IMG/M metagenome (GOLD analysis project Ga0268288, IMG submission 191349) | Soil microbial communities from Anza Borrego Desert, Southern California, United States - Bradyrhizobium sp. S3-V5C | ecosystem: Environmental > Terrestrial > Soil > Desert...
GAAAGTCGTGATCGCCGGTGCGACCGGCCTGGTGGGCAACGCCGCCCTGCGCCACTTCGGCGCGTCCGGAGACTGCGAGCGCATCGCGCTGTCGCGCCGCAAGCCGCGCGATCTCCACGGCGCGCGGCACGTGCCGATCGATCTCAGCAATGCCGAGGATTGCCGCCGCGCCGCGGCCGAGCTCGGCGGTGCTACGCATCTGATCTATGCCGCGCTTTACGAAGCGCCGAGTTTGGTCGATGGCTGGCGCGATGCCGGGCAGATCGAAACCAACGACCGGATGCTACGCAATTTGATGGGGGCACTCGAACCCGCGGCGCCCGATCTCAAGCACGTCGCGCTGCTGCAAGGCACCAAGGCCTATGGCGTGCATGTCCGGCCGCTCGCGGTGCCGGCGCGCGAGGGCCGCTCGGAAATGTACGAGCAGCCGAATTTCTATTGGGCGCAGGAGAACTTCCTGCGTGAGCTGCAACGCGGCAAGGGCTGGCACTGGAGCATCCTGCGGCCGGTGTTGATCATCGGCGAAGCGATGGGCGGCGCGATGGACCTGATCCCGCCGCTCGGCGTCTATGCGGCGGTGCTGCGCGCGCAAGGCAGGCCGCTGGATTATCCCGGCGGCGCGCCGCGTGTCGCGCAGGCAGTCGACGTCGATCTGCTGGCGCGCGCAATCGCCTGGTCCGGCGATGCCGCAGCCGCGCGCAACGAAGCGTTCAACGTCACCAATGGCGACGTCTTCACCTGGGAGAACATCTGGCCGGCGGTCTCGGATGCGCTCGAGATGACGCCGGGCAAGCCTGTGCCGCTGTCGCTGGCGCAGGAGTATCCGAAATGGATCCCGCTGTGGGATGAACTGCGCAGGAAACACGACCTGATCGCGCCCGGTCTGGAACAGTTCGTCGGCCTGTCGTTCCAATATGCCGATTACAGCCTGCGCCATGGGCAGACTGAATCCGGTCCGCCCTCGATCGTCTCGACGGTGAAGATCAACCAGGCCGGCTTCACCGAGATGATGGATACCGAAGCGATGTTCCGGAAATGGTTCAGGTTGGCGAAGGCGAGCCGGCTGTTGCCGTGAACCGATCGGGCCACCGCCCTCTCGTCTCCCTCGCCCCGCGTTTGCGGGGAGAGGGGCTTCTATCCGGCGAGCACTTCGCTGCTTGTTGAGCCGCGTGCCTCGCCCCTCACCCGGATCGCATCTTCGATGCGATCCGACCTCTCCCCGCAAAGAGCGGGGAGAGGTGAAGAGCGTCCCTGCTATGGGTTGAGCCCTACCGCGAAAACGCCTGTTCCATCGCCTTGCGCGTCTTGATGGTGTCGTTCGCCTCGTCGACCTCGACGTCGCTCCAGCGCACCACGGCGCCATGGGCGACGTCGTGCTTCAGCTTGACCCGATGCGCGAGGCCGATCGGCAATGCGCCGGCAGCGAGGCTGGCGGAGGCGGGCATCAGTTTGCCCCACACCGTGTAACCGCCTTCGCCGTCGAGCATCTCGCCGGCGCGCAGATTGCGCTTGGCGACCGCTGCGACGTCGCCGCGGAAGCCGCGCGGCTGTCCGGTCGGCTCGTTGCGCAGCGCAGCCGACAGCACCGAGATGTTCAGCTCGAGCCCGATCAGATGATAGGGCTTGTACATCGCCGCAAAGCGGCCGGATGAATCGGTCTTGAGGCCATATTGCCTGAAGCAATCGGCGGCATAATCGTTCGGCGCCTCCAGCACCACATAGACGCCCCAGCGCAGATCGCGGAACACCGGGCGGCCGTCGCGCTCCAGCGACGACACCACTTCCACGATGCCGGATTTCTCCAGCACGCCGCCCTTGTCGCGCGGCCGCATCACATGCGGCAGATCGTCGACGCCGCAGGGCGGAAACAGCAGGCCCTCCGACGGCACGTCGAGCGTGCAGGAATTGGCGATCGCGGCCATCTCGATCGCCGATTTGGTGCCGTCGAGGAAGGAGTTGAACATCTGCGGGTTCATGCCGGCGGATTGCGCCTCGCCGGCGGTGAGCCCGTAATGCTGCCACACGCCCTCCGGCGTCACGTCGTGATAGGCCGGCAGATATTTGGTGCCCTTGCCGGCGGCGACGACGCGAAATCCTGTCGCGCGCGCCCAATCCACCATCTCCGCGGTCAGCGCCGGCTGATCGCCATAGGCGAGCGAATAGACCACGCCGGCCTTGCGCGCCTCCTCGGCGAGCAGCGGCCCTGCCAGCACGTCGGCCTCGACATTGACCATCACGACATGCTTGCCGGCGGCGATTGCCGCGCGGGCGTGGCGGATGCCGACGGCGGGATTGCCGGTGGCCTCGACCACGACATCGAACGCGCCGCCGGCGATGGCGCGCGCGCCGTCGTCGGTGAAGGTGGTTGCGTTGATCCGCGCGTCGTCCCAGCCGACCGTGCGGCAGGCCTCGCGGGCGCGCTCGCGGTCGAGATCGACGATGACAGGCACTTCGAGCCCCGGCGTGTGCGGCACCTGCGACAGGAACATCGAGCCGAATTTTCCGGCGCCGATCAGGACGACGCGCACCGGTTTGCCGGCGGCGGCGCGGGTTTTGAGGAGGTGATGCAGGTTCATGATGCTGGTTACCGATGCTGCGGTCGCGCGGGGCGCGCGACAAATTCAGAACTCGTCATTCCGGGGCGACGCGCAAGCGTCGAGCCCGGAATCCATCGTACGGCAAAACATGCGGTCAAATGGATTCCGGGCTCTCGCTTCGCGAGCCCCGGAATGACAGTTGTGTGTTTACTCCGCCGCCTGCCGCGGCGCACGTGCCAATCGCAGCAGCGCGTCGTCGGCCACCGTCTGGATCGGCGTGAAGTCGCGATGCGCGATGTAGTCCGGCCGCGTCGGGGTGCGGATGTAGTTCGAGACCGCGTTCAGCGTCAGGTAGACGATCTTGCGCGGATAGGGCGTGATGTTGCCGCTCGAGCCATGCACCAGGTTGCCGTGGAACATCAGCATGCCGCCGGGCTTGCCGGTCGGCGCGACGATGCCGCCCTGCTTGACGAGCCGCGTCACGGTCTCTTCATCGAGCGTCCACAGCGGATAGGAGGTGGTTTCGAGGTCGTGCGAGGCCTTGAGGTCGCCGGCGGTCTGGCTCTGCGGCACCAGCATCAGCGGTCCGTTGATCGGCATCACCTCGTCGAGGAAGATCGCGATGTTCATCGCGCGCGGCTCCGGCATGCCGTCGTCGCGCTTCCAGGTGCCGTAATCCTGGTGCCATTGCCAGACGTCGCCGGTGAAGGCCGCCTTCGCGTTGATCTTGAACTGATGCATGTAGACCTTCTCGCCGAACAGCTGCTCGATCGGGTCGATCATGCGCGGATGGGCGCCGAGGAGACCAAACGCCTCGTTGTAGAGATGCGCGGCGAATGCGGTGCGCGGTGCACCGCTCTTCTCGCGCCACACCTCGGGGCGGTTGGCGTCGTAGATCGAAACCGCCTCGCGGGCGAGGAAGTCGACCTCTTCCTGGTTGAACAGCTCGGGCAGGAACAGCCAGCCTTCGCGATGGAAAAATTCGATCTGCTCTTGCGTCAGTTTCATGGTGCTTTCCTCCTTTGATTGTTGGTTGGTTATTGCTGCGGCGCCGCGTCGAACCCGTTCACGCCGCCACGTCGATGGTCCTCAGCTTCTCTTCCGTCATCCGCCCCGCCGTCTGCGCATGCGCCAGCGCCGCGGCCTCCGCGGCGGCGGCATTGCCGGAGAAAATATGCGCGGCGATGGTCTCGTGTTCGGTCCAGGCACTGCCGCGGTAATCGAGCTCGGCGAGCACGGTTGCCATCGAGCGGCGCATATGCGGCCATTGCGGCGCGATCATTTCCTCGATCGCGGAATTGCCGGCGAGCCGGTAGATCGCGCTGTGGAAGTCGACGTCGATCGCGATCAGGCGCGCCAGCGGCGCGTCGTCGTCGATCGCGCGGCCGGCTTCGAGCGCGGCCTCGAGTTGGCTGCGGGCGGTGGAATCCTCCTTGACGCGTCGCGCCGCGAGCCGCGCCGCCAGCGCGTCGATCGCGCCGCGCACCTCGTACAGTTCGCGGATGCGCTGCGGATCGAGCTGCGTCACCTCGAAGCCGCGCTTGCCGCTTTCCGCGACGAGGCCCTGACGATGCAGCAGATGCAGCGCATGCGAGATCGGCTGGCGCGAGACGCCGAGCCGTTCGGCAAGCTCATTCTGGGTGATGCGCTGACCGGGCAACAGCGTGCGGTCGATGATCGCCTCGAGCAACCGCCCGTAGACCTGGTCGATGAGGTTCGGAAGCGGGTCCAACGGGATCATGCCGGCCATCCAAATTGGAATACGGAATTCCGTATTCGATAAGGAAGCTACTGCCGGTTGCGCGGACGGTCAAGGCTCCAATTCGCAGTGGAGGCAAGCAATTGATATGTCGAATCTTTCTGAGAATGGACCTGTCCAGCATTCGCGCCGGTCCAGCTCATCAGCCATCAAGCCAGCCTGGTCGAATGCCGGCCACCGGCTGCTTTGCATGGGGTTGTTTTCGATATTTTGGCAACGGGCCTCCCCGCAAGTCGGGGGAGGAGGCCCGGGTGCCGGCGCGAAAGATGCCCCGCTACTTCGCCTTGCCCAACTCGATCAGGATCCGCGTCATCAGATAGAGCCGCGGCACGATCGAGTTGGTGTCGATATACTCGTCGCGGGCGTGGTAGCCCCAGCCGGCGAGGCCGAAGCTCTCGACCACGACGGCCTTGCCGCTGCGCGCGGCGTAGCCGGCGTCGGTCGCGCCGCCGGTCATCTCCGCGAGATCAAGTGTGCGCCCGAGCTCGGCATAGATCGCCTGTCCCTGCTTGGCGAGCGCGCGGCCACGATCGTCAGCCACGAAGGGCGGGCGGCCCGCGGTGACCTTCACGGTCACCTCGGTGTCCGGGATCAGCTTGTTCTTGATCTTCTCGTCGAGCGCGGCTTGCAGCTTTTGCACACCGTCCGGAATGGTGAGGCGGATGTCGGCGCCGGCCGAGGCGTGATCGGGGATCTGGTTGCGCACGGTGCCGGCCTTCGCGGTGGTCCAGTTCAGCTGCGTGCCCGGGATCGATTTCGCGACGTCCTCGGTTTGCAGCAATTGATGCGCGAGCTCGAGCAGCGCGTTGCGACCGAGCTGCGGCGCCGCGCCGGCATGCGAAGCCTTGCCCTTCACCTCCATGTTGCCGGTCGCGGTGCCGCTGGCGCCGAGCAGCAAGCTCTCGTTCTTGGCGACCGGAGGCGCAACCGTCGGCTCGCAGGACAGCACCACGTCGTGCTGATCGGCGAGCTCGGAGATGATCTCGCCGGAGCCGATCGAGCCGACCTCTTCGTCGGGATTGAACGATACCGTGAGCTTGGCGTAGTCGCGCCAGCCAGTATCTTGCAGGATCTTCAGGGAATGCAGGATGACGGCGATGCCGCCCTTGTCGTCGGCGATGCCGGGTCCGTAGATCCGGTTGCCGTCGACCTTGTAGGGCTGGGTGTCGAGGATACCGTGCTCGTAGACCGTATCCATATGCGCGATCAGCATCAGCTTCCTGCTGCCGGTGCCCTCGAAGGTGCCGATCACCATGTCGGCGCCGGCGCCCTTGGTGGTCTTGCGCCGCTCGGTCTTGGCGCCGAGCGCCTTCAGCCGCGCTTCGGTGTAGTCGGCCATCTTCTTCAGGCCCTCGACATCGCCGGAGCCGGACTCGATCAGCACCATGTCGTGCAGGCTTTCGATCACCGCGGGCTGGGCCTGCTCGGCGGCCGCACGCAGTTTTTCATCCGCGGCGGCAAGGGCGGAGGACGAGGCGAGCGCGAGCAGGCCGGCCGATGCGAGCAATTTGATCGATAGTTTCATGATTGTCCTCCCTGCTGAAACGCAGGGAGACACTAGCATCGCGACCTGTCAGCCTCCAGCCGCGTCAGCTGCGGTCGAGCACCTCGACATCGAAGGTTTCGATCTCCGTGGCATCGGCGGTCGCATCGATCGCCGCGATCCTGTCGCCCGAGATCGTGACCCGCAGCACGACCCGCAACGCGCCGCCGAGGATGACGGCAACGCCGATCGCGCCATCGACCAGCGCCGGTCTCGCCGCCTGCGCGCGTCCCTTGAAGCTCTCGGCCACAGCGGTGGCGCCGCGGATCACCGGCAGCGAGCCGAGCCGCTGCGCCGCCTGATCGGCGCGCACCACGACATCGGGCGCGAGCACGGCGAGCAGTCCCTCGAAATCGCCATCGCGGGACGCGGCGAGGAAAGCCTCGACGATTCTGCGCTGCCGGCCGAGATCGGCATCCGGCGCGGACGGTGCGCCCTGCACGCGCCGCCGCGCACGGCTGGCGAGCTGCCGCGCGGCCGCCGGCGTGCGTCCGACGATCGGCGCGATCTCCTCGAACGGCACCGCGAACATGTCGTGCAGCACGAACGCCAGCCGCTCGGCCGGCGCCAGCGTTTCCAGCACCACCAGCAGCGCCGCGCCGACGGAGTCCGCCATCTCCGTCTCGCGCTCGGACGGATTGTCCGCGACCGGCTCAGGCACATGCGGACCGATCGGCTCCTCGCGGCGCGATTTGCGCGAGCGGAGCATGTCGAGGCAGATCCGTGCGATCACCGTGGTCAGCCATCCCCCGAGATTGTCGACCGCAGCCGTGTCGGTGCGGCTAAGCCGCAGCCAGGCTTCCTGCACGGCGTCGTCGACCTCCGCGGTCGAACCCAGCATCCGGTAGGCCACCGCCCGCAGGCGCGGCCGGTTGGCCTCGAACTGTTCAGCGAGAGAATTTTTCTCGGTCATCGGTCACATTCCCCTGGTCCGCTCCGTCATGCCCATGACGAACGAAGCCCACCCGATGTGACAACAGATCGGCATGGCGGCGTCAAAAGGCAAACCAGGAGAGCGATATGATGAAAGCCCGCATGAACCACCCGGTGATGGTTGTTCCCGAGGCCATGACGGCGTTGCAGGCGCTCAGCGAGAGCACCAAGCCGGCGCTGCCGGAAAGGCTGCTGGAACTGGTGCATCTGCGCGCCAGCCAGATCAACGGATGCAGCGTCTGCGTCGACATGCACCCGAAACTCGCCCGCCGCGCCGGCGAGACCGATGAGCGGCTGTTCGCGGTCGGTGCCTGGCGCGATGCGCCCTATTTCAGCGACGCCGAGCGGGCCGCGCTGGCGCTGACGGAAGCGGTGACCCGGCTCAGCGACCGCGAGGATCCGGTGACGGATGCGGTGTGGGACGAGGCCGCCAGGCATTTCAACGAGCCGCAGCTGGCATCGCTGGTGCTCGGCATCGCGGCGATCAACGTCTGGAACAGGTTGAACGTCGCCGTGCGCCAGCCCGTCGGTGCGTGGAAGGTGTGATCTTCACCCTCTCTCCGCAAGCGGGGAGAGGTGCACTGCCTATGCGGCCAAGAACTCCAGCACGATCTCGCAATAGCGCTGCGGGGCCTGTTCGAACATCGGGTGCGTGGTGCCCGGGATCATCTCGGTACGCGCATCCTTCACGTTGGCGGCGAGGGCGTGCAGCACTTTCGGCAGCACGCCCTTGGTGTTGGCGCCGCCGATGAACAGCGTCGGCGCCCTGATCGCCTCGGCGTCCGCCTTGGAGAACGGCGGCCGCTGGTCGCGGGTCTGGCCGAGCAGGGTGGTCGCATTGTCGCGCAGCAGTTGCTTGGAGGCTGCCGGAATCCGCTTCCAGGCGCCGGGGCCTTCCAGCGCGTCCATGAAGATCTGCAAGCCGCCGTCGATATCGCCCTTGGCGATTTCCGCGGCGCATGCCGCGAACCGTGCTGCCAGCGGCGAGGGGCCGGGCTTGAAGTCGGGATCAAGGGTCTCGTCGAGCTCGCCGCCGGGCTCGGCGAGGATCAGCTTGCGCAGCAGGTCCGGCCGCCGCTGCGCGACCCGGAAGCAGATATGGCCGCCGCGGGAATGTCCCATCAGGTCGACCGGTTTGGTGTCGAAGGCTTCGATGAAGGCGATCACATCGTCGACATGCTGCGCGATCGAATAGGTGTCGCCGACGCCGTCCCAATGGGCCGGGAAGAAATGCCGCAGGCTGACCGCGATCACGCGATGGTGACGCGTCAGCGGGCCGAGCACCGCCGACCAGATCCGGAAGTCGCACAGCGAACCATGCACGCAGACCAGCGGCGGCCCCTCGCCGATGTCGAGATAGGGCATGTCGAAACCGTTGACGCGGAGGCTGTGCATTTGGGGCTCGCGGAGGGCAGGAGATGTTGTTGATTCCGCCCAAGTTCCCACGGAATTCGGGTGGATAGCAACATTCTCCAAGCCTAGATTTCAGATCAACAGCAGGCTCCGGTTTGTGAGCCTAACGAATATCTGGAGTGCGCCATGACCGGCCAGCATTTTGCAATCTTCGAGACCATGATCGGCGCCTGCGGCGTCGTCTGGGGCGAGCACGGCGTGACCGGCGTGCAGCTGCCGATGGGCAATGAAGAGAAGACCCGCAAGCGGATTGCCCAGCGCAACGGCGAGGTCACCGAGGCGGCACCGCCGGCCGAAGTGCAGCACGCGATCGACGGCATGATCGAGCTGCTCGCCGGCAAGCCGAACGACCTCGCCGACATCGTGCTCGATCTCGACGGGGTGCCCGAATTCAACCGCGGCGTCTACGACATCGCGCGGAGGATTCCGCCGGGCAAGACCATGACCTATGGCGACATCGCCAAGCAGCTCGGCGGCGTCGAGCTGTCGCGCGACGTCGGCCAGGCGCTCGGCCGCAACCCGTGTCCGATCGTGGTGCCCTGCCACCGGGTGCTGGCGGCGGGCAACAAGCCGGGCGGCTTCTCGGCCAATGGCGGCGTGGTCACCAAGCTGAAGATGTTGCAGATCGAAGGTGCGGTGGTGAACCACACGCCGAGTTTGTTCGATTGAGGAAGAAGCACCCCTCCCTTCCAGCGGAGCGCAATCGAAACCGCGAGCAGCTTTGCTTTGCTGCCTCTACGTTCGTCATGGCCGGGCTTGTCCCGGCCATCCACGTCTTTGTCGTGCGGAAACCAAGACGTGGATGCCCGGCACAAGGCCGGGCATGACGGAGTTCGTGGGGAGGTCGAGCGCTTATGCGATTGCCCACCTCCAGGGGAGGGTGAAGCGAGCAAGCTCTTACTACGTCGTCTCACAAACAAACCCGTTGCCCTTCCGCCTGATCTTGCCGACCGAGGGTGAGGGGAAATGGGCGGGGCAGCACAGCGTCTCGGTGTCGCAATAGCGCTCGAGGAAGCTGCGGCGTGTCTTTGCCGCCAGCGCGGGGTCTACGTCGAATTTCGGCGAGATTTCCGGATAGAGCGTCTGGATCGGCGAGTGCATCAGGTCGCCGGCAAACACCGCGTCATCCTTGCCGCGGCCGAAGGTGAAGGCGAGGTGGCCCGGCGTGTGGCCGGGTGTCGGCAGGACGCGCATGTGGTCGCCGATCGCGAAATCATTGCCGACGAGATCGGCCCGCTTGGCTTCCACCACCGGCAGCACGCTGTCGACGAATGGCGGGACTTCGGCCTTGGCGTTGGTCTCGGTCCAGTAGTCGAACTCGGTCTTGTCGAATACGTAGCGCGCGTTTGGGAAGGTCGGCACCCAGCGGCCGTTATCGAGCCGCGTATTCCAGCCGACATGGTCGACATGCAGATGCGTGCACATCACATAGTCGATGTCGCCGACCGAGAAACCGGCCGAGGCAAGGCCGCGCAGATAGCTGTCGTCGGTCTTCATGTTCCAGCTCGGCCGGCCCGGCCGCGGCTTGTCGTTGCCGATGCAGCTGTCGATCAGGATGGTGTGGTGCGGCGTCTTCACGATGTAGGACTGGAACGCCAGGATCAGCGTGTCACTATCGTCGAGCGCGCCGGCGGCTTTCATCCAGGCGCGGTTCTCGCCCAGCAGCTCCGGCGTCAGGGTGGGGAACATGTCGTGCGCGGGCAGGAACTTGGCTTCCTCCTCGACGACGCGGTGAATGGTGAGATCGCCGGCGGCAAATTTCAGGCTCATGGTGATTCCCTGGCGTTAGCGTTTTCGAGCGAAGCGGAGTCCGTTTGGCGTGAAGAAAACGCGTAGACAAAGGTCAGTGCGCGTCGCGCACGGCTGGAATGATGATGTTGGCGAGGATATCCATCGCCGCAAGGCCTTCCTTGGGCTGGCCGTACTGGGCGGCCGTCGTCATCATCACAAGATCGAGATCGGGCACGATGATGATGCGCTGTCCGCCCCAGCCGAACGCGCCGACCCATTTCACTTCCTTGCCGTCGGACAGCGAGCGGCCCATCCACCACTGATAGCCATAGAACAGCGTGCCGCCGAAATAGCCGACGGCCTGGAAGCGCGGCACAATCGATTGCGCGATCCAGTCGGCCGGGACGATCTGCTGCTCCTTCCACCGTCCGCGGTCGAGCACGAGCTGGCCGATCTTGGCGGCATCGCGCGGGCGCAGCCTGAGGCCGGCGGCGGCAGCGATCTTGCCGTTCTCGTAGCTCTTCCATTCGAGATCGGTGATGCCGAGCGGCTGGAACAGCGTCTCGCGCGCGAACGCTTCGAGCGGTTTGCCGGAGACCTGTTCGACGATGTTGCCGAGCACATTCGTGCCGCCGCCATTATAGGTCCACAGCGTGTCCGGCGGCGCTGCGATCGGCTTGGCCAGGACATAGCCGATCGGATCGGCATCGAAGGCGAGATGCGGTTCGTCGTTGTTCGGATCGGTCCAGGGCAGTGCCTCGTCCCATTGGATGCCCGACGACATCGTCAGCAGGTGGCGCAGCGTGATCGCGTCCCATCCGGCTGATTTGACCGACTGGCGCTCGGGAAAGAATTTCGTCACGCGCTCGTCGACGCCGGCGATCAGCTTGCGGTCGATGGCGATCCCGACCAGCAGCGACGTCACGCTCTTCGATGCCGAACGCATGTCGTGCTTGGTGGTCGCCGTGAATTCGATGCGGCCTTCCTTGTGTCCCCACGGCTGATCGATGCTGGTGAAATATTGCTCGAACACCAGTCTGCCGTGACGCGCCACGACGACGGAATGCACTTCGCTGCTGCGCAGGGCGAGCCGCGCGGCGATGCCGCACAGCCGCTTGCCATCCATGCCGACGCTGCCGGGTGACGCGATCGTCCAGCCATCGTCGAGCGCGGCCGGCGATCCGCAAGTCTGTTTCTGTTCAGCTGTCATGTCGTCGGCCCTTGGCGTGATGATCGAGGCCATCAACGCGAGCACAAGGCTCGCGCCGAGCAGGAAGGGGCGGGCGAAGCGATGGCGCATCGTCATTCCTACCGCCCTGCCACGCTACGCGGCTGGCGGCGCCGAGATCTTCACCGACGGCCGTTCCTGCATTCGCTGGTAGAAGGCGTCGAGCTTGGGATAGGCCTTGCGCCAGCCGCAATCGGCGAAGCGGAAATCGGCGTAGCCGAGCACGCAGACAAGGCCGATCTGCGCGATGTCGAACGACGAGCCGTCCAGCACGTCGGGCCGGTTCTCGAACCGCGCCATGCCGGCCCAGGCCCGGTTCCAGTGATCGTCGTACCAAGCTTGCCACAGCGAGCCCTGCGGCCGCACCATCTTCTCGTAGCGGCACAGCAGCATGGAATCGAGCATGCCGTTGAGCAACGAGTGATCGGTCTTCAGCTTCCAGCGCCGCGGGCCGTAGCCCGGGATCAGCCGGCCGCCGCCGATCTCGTTGAGATATTCGACGATGACGTAGGAATCCAGAATCACGTCGCCATGGTCGAGGATCAGCACCGGCAGCTTCTTCAGCGGCGAGATCCTGGAATATTCGTCATTGGCCGTACCCGGCGCGACGCTGGCCGGCACGAATTCGATCTTGTCGATCAGGCCGAGCTCGATCGCCGCGATGCGCACCTTGCGGGCGAACGGGGAAGCGGGAGAGAAGGTGAGTTTCATGGAGATGACCTCTTTCCGAGTACGCAGTCGTCATCCTGAGGAGCGCGCCCTTGGGCGCGCGTCTCGAAGGATGGGTAGTGATCGATGCTTTGCCGTCACCCTTCCGACGGATGGACGACGGTGTCCTTGGCTCATCCTTCGAGACGCGCGCGTTGCGCGCTCCTCAGGATGACGGTCCCGTAAACTACGCCGCGACGATTTCCTGGCGCTGCTCGCCGAGGCCCTCGATGCCGAGCGTCACGACGTCGCCGACGTTGAGATATTGCGGCGGCTTCATGCCGGTGCCGACGCCGGGCGGGGTGCCGGTGGTGACGACGTCGCCGGGCAGCAGCGTCATGAACTGCGAGACGTAGGAGATGCACTTCGCCATGGTGAAGATCATGGTCGAGGTCGTGCCGGTCTGGCGGCGCTGGCCGTTGACGTCGAGCCACATCGAGAGCTTCTGCACGTCGGCGATTTCGTCCTTGGTGGCGAGCCAGGGGCCAACCGGACCGAACGTGTCGTGCGACTTGCCCTTGGTCCACTGTCCGAGGCGTTCGATCTGGAAGTTGCGCTCGGAGACGTCGTTGCAGATGCAGTAGCCGGCGACGTGGTTCAGCGCGTCGGCTTCCGAGACATACTTGGCACGGGTGCCGATGATGGCGGCGATCTCGACTTCCCAGTCGAGCTTGGTCGAGCCGCGCGGCTTCTCGACCGGATCGTTCGGGCCGGAAAGCGCGGTGTTGGCCTTCAGGAAGAAGATCGGCTCCGACGGGATCGGGTTGCCGGTTTCCTTGGCGTGGTCGGAATAGTTGAGGCCGATCGCGACGAATTTCGAGATGCCGGTGACGGGGGCGCCGAAGCGCGGCTTGCCGGCGACCGCGGGCAGGGAGGCGGGATCGAGGGCAGCAAGCTTCTTCAGCGACTCCGGCGTGTAGGCTTCGCCGGTCAGGTCCTTCAGATGGGCCGAGAGGTCGCGGAGCTGGCCGGATTTATCGATCAGACCGGGCTTTTCCGCACCCTTTTCGCCATAACGAACAAGCTTCATGTTGATCACTCCCTGCGATGTCCTGAGGATTATTACTGGTATACCTCGACACGCTTCATGGAACAGCGCGGCAGGAAATTCAACCGCTTCACGGTCGCGGCATTGCAGCCATCACCTTCCGGCGTGGCGGCTTGGAACGGTTCGTTCAAATGCCCGTCATGATTGCGGCTGCGGCGCCGCCAGCATCCGCGTGAACATGTCTTCCAGCAGCCGGCACGGCGGCTCCGGATCGCGCGTACCCGCGACGATCGCATCATCAGCCACGGCGTGCATCCCGTCGAATACGATCAGCGCCGCGCTGCGGGCGTCCGGGAAGGTCCAGACCCCGGCCTTCCGGCCATCCTCCAGCACCGCGACGATCTGAGCGATCACGTCGTCCTTTTCCTGCGACTGGCGCTGATGATGCGGAAAGTCGTGAAACACGACGTCATGCAGTTCGACATTGGCAAGATAGGTTCCAACCGCGCCGCGTAGCCAGGCCGATAGCCGTCCGGCGTGATCGTCTTCGGCACATTCAGCGATCGAAGCCGCAACGCGGGCGAGGAAGTCCTGCGAGAAACGCGCGCGCAGGGCGATGATCACATCTGCCTTGGTGGAGAAGTAATGGTAGAAGGTGCCCTTGGCGACGCCGGCCCGGGCGACGATGTCGTCGATCGTGGTGGCCTCGATGCCCTTTGCGATGAACAGGGCGGCTGCCGCCGACATCAGGTCGTCCACCCTGACCTCGGCAGGCTGAGTCCGTCTCCAACGCTGCGCTGCGCCGCGTGGCGCCGCCGTCTGCCGCTTCCCGATCATGCCGTTCGCATCCACCTGCATCTGATATCCGATTCTGGATCGCACATTTAGAATGACTTTGAAATAGCTTAGTTATATTGACCGACCGTCAGTCGATGCGTATTTGTGCCGCCATGTCCAACAAGCCCGGCGGCATAATGATGTCCCTGTCCCGCAAATCCGTGGCCGTTCTTGCGGTCTATCTCGGCACCTGCATGGCGACCGTTGCGATCAGCATCGTCACCGTGGCGCTGCCTGCCATCCAAGCCGGCCTCGGGGCTGAGCTTGCCGGGTTGCAGTGGGTGGTCGGTGCCTACGCGCTGAGCCTGTCCGCCTGCATGCTCTCGGCCGGCCCGATCGGCGACCGTTACGGCCGCAAGCGCGCCTGGCTGTTCGGCATCGTGCTGTTCACGCTCGGCTCCGCCACCTCCGCGACCGCGCCGTCGCTTGCGATCCTGATTGCCGGCTGCGCGTTGCAGGGCGTCGCCGGTGCGCTGGTCATCCCGGGCGCGCTGTCGATCCTGGCCCAGGCGTTCCCCAATCCCGCCGAGCGTGCGCATGCGATCGGCGGCTGGTCGTCCTTCAGCGCGGTGTCGCTCATTCTCGGCCCGATGCTCGGCGGCATCCTGGTCGACACTGTCGATTGGCGGAGCGTATTCCTGATCAACCTGCCCGTCGGCGCGGTCGCGCTTGGTCTTGGCCTGGTCGGCATCGACGAGAGCGCCGATCCCGACCACGCCGCGCTCGACCCAGCCGGCCAGGTCTTGAGCGTGGTGCTTCTCGGCGCGCTGACCTACGGCTTTATCGCCGCCAGCGGCGGCTGGACTGCGCCCGCCACGCTGTCGGCATTCGGCGTCGCGGGAGCCGCGTTGCTGCTGTTCGTCGTGGTCGAACGGCGCGCCGCGCGCCCGTTGGTGCCGGTCGACCTGTTTCGCGATCTCGCCTTCGTGGCGGTGAACTTCGCCTCGTTCGCACTCGGCTTCTCCGGTTACAGCAGCCTGTTCCTGTTCTCTCTGTTCTTGCAGCAGGCGCAGGGCTGGTCGGCCGCCCAGGCTGGCAGCGGAATCGCCCCGGTGTTCGTCGTCGCCGCGACGGGATCGTTGTTGTTCGGCCGCTGGGCGGCGCGTTTCGGGCTGCGCCGGTTGATGATCGTTGGTTATGTCCTGCTTGGCGTTGCCATGCTCGGCATGAGCTCGTTCACGGAAGCGACACCCTATGCCGTGATCGCGCCGTTGTTCGCGCTGCTCGGCGCGGGCCTCGGGCTCTCGGTGCCGGCGACGGGCGCATCGACCATGGCGGTGGCGCCGCGCGAGCGCAGCGGAATCGCGTCCGCGACGATGAACGCCTTGCGGCAGAGCGGCATGACGATCTCCATCGCCCTGCTCGGCACGGTGCTGGCCACCACCGCCACTGCGTCGCTCACCAGCGCGCTGATGAACGCCAATGTCGGCAACGCGGCCGAACTTGCCGCCATCGCGATCCGGCGTCACGAAATGCCTGGCGGTCTCGGCATAGCACCGGACACCTTTCACGCCATGCTGGCGAGTGCGCTCGCCCGCGGTTTTTCCGCCGCGGCCGCGCTGGCCGGCCTGTTCGCGCTGCTGGCGGCGGCGATGCTCGCCGCGGCTGCGTTGCAGGCGCGGCGGGCGCAGCCCGGATCCGCGCTCGCCAGAGAGACATGATCACACCCTCATCCGCATCAGGAGTATCGCCCATGAAATTCTTTCGCGAAGCCGAACCCGGCATCTTCATCGCAACCGGCTACCTGCAAACGGAGCAGGATGGTTGCGAATGGACCGTGGAATACGCCGAGCTGCTCGCCGCGAACCGGCCGCTCGCCGTGATCGTCAACGTCAACGATCAGCCGGAGGTCGCCGCCGGCAAGCCGATGGTGCTGTGGATGAAGGCGCACAAGGCCGAGCTCGGCCGGTTGATCCGGGTCACCGTCTTCATCGCCGATGACGACGAGGAGCGCGCCGAGCTCGAGCGCAGCCTGCCGGGCCGTGCCAAGGCCTTGCCCTATCCGGCCGCGATCGCCGCCAGCGAGGCTGACGCGCTGTTCCTCGCGCGCGCCAGCCTGGGTTAGTTCAGGTGTCGAGCGCGACGAACCTGAAGGCGTCGCCATCGCGCCTGATGTGGCCGGCATTGAAATGCCCGCCGATCACCAGCGTCGGCGTGTCGGCGAAGCGCGCGAACAACTCGCGCCGCGTCGCCGCCGATTGCTTCTGGTCGGAGTCCGCGGTCGACGACCAGTCGAGGTGGTACATCTGGCACGGATGATGCGCGACGTCGCCGGTCAGCAGCCCTTCCGCGCCGCTTGATTTGATGTGGATGCTCATGTGGCCGGGGCTGTGGCCCGGGGTCGGGATCAGCGTGATTTCCTCGGTCAGGCGGTGATCGCTCGGCACCAGCTCGGCCTTGCCGGCATCCGCGATCGGCTTCACCGAGTCCGCGAACACGGCGGCATGCGCGGCATCGTCGCTGTGGTCGCGCCAGTGCTCGAATTCGGTCCGGCCGAACACGTAACGGGCGTTGGCGAAGGTCGGCACCCATTTGCCGCCGGCGAGCTTCGTGTTCCAGCCGACATGGTCGACATGCAGATGCGTGCACAGCACGGTGTCGATGCTGTCAGGGGCAAAACCGGCCGCGGTCAGCTTCTCCAGGAACGGATCGCTGCGGTTGTTCCAGGTCGGCACGTTGCGGCCCTGCTTGTCGTTGCCGAGCCCGGTGTCGACGATGATGCGGTGCTCCGGCGTCTCGACCAGCAGCGAATGGATCGACATTTTGAGCCGGCCATCCTCGTTGGCGAAATGCGGGATCAGCCAGGGCAGGCTCTGGATCTCCTCCCGGCCGGCCAGCGGCAGGATGAAGCGCGTGCTGCCAACGGTCTCGAGTTCGACGACCTTGGTGATCTTGACCTTGCCGATCGTCCATTGCATGCGGCGTGTCCTCGGTTTTCTTGTTATCGGGCGCAGTCGACGATCACGGTGCCGATCTTATCGCCCTTCTCGACCGCGAGATGGGCGTCGGCAGTCTCGGCAAGCGCGAATTGCCCGGCGATGTTGTGCACGCGGGTGCCAGACGCCAGCCATTTCGTGATGTCGGCCTGCGCGGCGGCGAGCAGCGGCGGCGGCAGCGCGAACAACACCAGCGAGCGCACCGTGATGCACTTCTCCATCAATTCGCGTACCGGCAGCGTGGGCGTGCGGTTGCCGTTGGTGGCGTAGACTGCGATGGTCGAATTCAGCGCCATGAGCTTCAGCGTGGTCGCGAGGTTGCCGCCGAAATCGACGTCGATCACGCGATCGACGCCGCGGTTCTCGGTGAACGCCATGACCTTGGCGACGACGTCCTCGGTCCGGTAGTTGACCACCATGTCGGCGCCGCCGAGCCGCGCCTCAACGTCCTTGACCTGCGAACTCACGGTCGCGATCACCCGCGCGCCGCCCCACTTCGCCAGTTGCACGGCATAGTGGCCGACCGCGCCGGCGCCGCCGGTGACCAGCACCGTCTGGCCCGCGACCGGGCCGTCGGCAAACAACGCGCACCATGCGGTCATGCAGGGAATGCCAAGCGTGGCGCCGGCCGCGAACGATACGTCCTGCGGCAACGGCGTCACCAGATAATCGGCGAGCGTGATGTATTCGGCCGCGGTGCCGAAGGCGCGGCCGTTGCGCTGGCCGTTGAACAGCCAGACGCGATCGCCGACGGCAAAGCGCGTCACGCCTTCGCCGATCTGGTCGACGATCCCGGCGCCGTCGCTGTTCGGGATCACGCGGGGAAACTCCATCGCGCGATAATTGCCGCTGCGGCGGCCGACATCGGCCGGATTGACGCCGGAGGCTTGGAGGCGAATCCGGACCTCGCCGGGACCGGCGTCGGGCGTCGGCATCTCGCCGACGGTGAGCACCGTCGGCGCTGCGCCCGCTCGTTCGTACCAGACCGCCTTCACAGCGTGCCCGGGAAGGCGCCGCCATCGAGCAGGATGTTCTGCCCGGTGATGAAGCCGGCCTTGTCGCCGCACAGGAAGGCGCAGGCATAGCCGAACTCGTCCGGACGGCCGAAGCGGCCGGCGGGATTCAGCTTGGCGCGCTCGGTCAGGACCTGGTCGGCCGAGATGCCGCGCTTCTCGGCTTCGGGCTTGGCGGTGCCGCGCAGGCGGTCGGTGTCGAACGGGCCCGGCAGCAGGCCGTTGATGGTGACATTGTTGATCACGGTCTTGCGCGACAGGCCGGCGACGAAGCCGGTGAGGCCGGCGCGGGCACCGTTGGACAGGCCGAGAATCTCGATCGGCGCCTTCACCGCCGCCGAGGTGATGTTGACGATGCGGCCGAACTTGCGCGCCATCATGCCGTCGACGGTCGCCTTGATCAGCTCGATCGGCGTCAGCATGTTGGCGTCGATCGCCTTGATCCAGTCGTCGCGGGTCCAGTTGCGGAAATCGCCGGGCGGCGGGCCGCCGGCATTGTTGATCAGGATGTCCGGCTCGGGGCAGGCTTTCAGCACGGCCTCGCGTCCTGCCGGGGTCGTGATGTCACCGACGATCTCGGTGACCGTGACGCCGGGATGCGCCTTGCGAATCTCATCGGCGGTCTGCTTCAGCGCCTCGGCGCCGCGCGCCGTCAGCGTGACATGCACCCCCTCATTGGCGAGCGCGATCGCGCAGGCGCGGCCCAGTCCCTTGCTCGATGCGCAGACGATGGCGCGGCGGCCTTTGATTCCAAGATCCACGAGTTCGCTCCCTGTGAGGTCGGATAGGTTTGTAAAGGTTTGATGGATGCATTCTAGCCAAGCTCGGCCCCGCCGATAAGGGATGTGCAATGCATAAGTGCATGCCGGGCAGGAACAGCCGGGCGAAGGCGGCGAGCTAGATGCGCTGTTCGCGCCGCAGCCGCTCGATCGCCATGGTGGCCTCGGGCGGTAGCGAACGGAAACCGGCTTGTCCGGCCGCCGAGAACAGCGGCCGCAATTGCGATCCGTTGAGGAATTGCGGCTGCCGGGCGAGCGGCACCAGCTGATCGAACACCAGCACCAGCGTGGTCACGACGAGGCCCACCCTGACCGCGCCGAGTAGCGCGCCGCCGAGGCGGTCGCCGATCCCGATCTCCGCGCCCATCGTGTCGTCGAGCATCGTCCGCGCCATCTTTCCAAGGATGACACCGATCACGAGGAACAGGCCGAACAGCAGCACCCCGTTGGGCGGAAACGGCGAGGCCGGCAGCGTCGCGATGTGGGGCCCGATCATCGCGAGCGCCGCGACCGCGAGCGGCATCGCGACGAGATAGGCCAGGATGGTGATCGCGCTGCGCAACAGGCCGGTCATGAAGCCGGTCACGACCGCAAACAGCAACCCGATGATCACGGCGAGGTCGAAGAGGTTCATGGTAAGGATTTCCTGCCCGATCTCCTAGGGTTTCCAGGTTGATGAATCCGGCTTACATCAAGGACAATTGTAGAGATTCATTGTCTATGTCCGCCATACCACAGCCGTCATTCCCCGGTGCGCAATTGCGCACCTGGGGGCGCGCGTCAGCGCGAGCCCGGAATCCATTGGGCCGCAGCTTCTGTAGATGAATGGATTCCGGGCTCTCGCTTCGCGAGCCCCGGAATGACGAGAAGGTCACCCCGCCCGCATCTCCGCCTTGATCATGTCGGCGGCCTTCTCGCCGATCATGATGGTCGGCGCATTGGTGTTGCCGCCGATCAGCGTCGGCATGATCGAGGCGTCGACCACGCGCAGGCCCTCCAGGCCATGCACGCGCAGCGTCGGATCGACCACCGCGAGCGGATCGTTGCTGCCCATCTTGCAGGTGCCGACCGGGTGGTAGACGGTGTCGGAGCGCGCCCGCAGAATGCTGCGGATGTCGTCGTCGGTGCTGACACCTGCGGTGAACATGTCCTTCTGCTGCAACGCGCGCAGCGCCGGCGTGTCGAGCAGTCGCTTCGTCATCTTGAAGCCTGCGACCATGGTCTCGACGTCGCTGTCCTCGCCGAAGAAGTTCGGATCGATCGCGGGTGCTGCGAGGGGATCGGCGCTGTTCAGCCACACGCTGCCGCGGCTTGCCGGCCGCAGCAGGCAGACATGGCAGGAGAATCCGGTGCCCCAGCGCGGCTTGCGGCCGTGGTCTTCCACCATGGCCATGCAGAAATGCAGCTGGATGTCGGGGATGTCGAGGTCGGGCCGGGTCTTCAGGAAGCCGCCGCATTCGGCGACGTTCGAAGTCATCGGGCCGCGCCGCTGGCGCCGGTACTGCCCGATGCCCTTGATGATCCGCCCGATGCCGCTCCACGACAGTCCCGAGAAATAGGGCGCGTCGGAGGCGAAGCCGAACACGAAATCCGGATGATCCTGCAGGTTCTGTCCGACCCCCGGCAGCTGATGCAGGCTGGCGATGCCGTGCTTGCCGAGTGCCGCCGCGTCGCCGACGCCCGACAGCATCAGCAATTGCGGCGACTGGAACGCGCCGGCCGCGAGGATGACCTCGCGCCGCGCGCGCAGCACCTTCTTCTCCTTGCCCTGGATGTATTCGACGGCGACGGCACGCTTGCCCTCGAAGATGATGCGGGTCGCGTGGGCCTGCGTCTCGATACGCAGATTGGGCCGGCGGCCCATGTGAGGATGGATATAGCCGCGCGCCGCGCTCCAGCGCTCGCCATTCCGCTGCGTCACCTGGTAGATGCCGAGCCCTTCCTGCTCGGCACCGTTGAAATCGTCGCGGATCCGGAACTGGGCCTCGCGCGCGCCTTGCAGGAACATCTCCTTGACCGGATTGTCGGACTGCAGGCCGGTGACGTTGAGCGGCCCGCCCTTGCCGTGATACTCGCCGTCGAGCTCGGTGTTGTGCTCCGCGCGCTTGAAGTAGGGCAGCACGTCGGCGTAGCTCCAGCCGGGATTGCCGAGCGAGGCCCAATGGTCGTAGTCGGCGCGATGGCCGCGGATATAGACCATGGCATTGATCGCCGAGGAGCCGCCGAGCCCCTTGCCGCGCGGCTGATAGCCGATGCGGCCGTTCAGGCCCTTCTGCGGCACCGTGTCGAACGCCCAGTTGTTGAGCTTGCTCGAGAGCATCAGGATGATGGCGCCGGGCGTGGTCACCACCCAATTGTCGTTTGTGCCGCCGGCATCGAGCATCGCCACCGAGGTCGCCGGATCCTCCGACAACCGCCCCGCCACCGCGCAGCCGCCGGAGCCTCCGCCCACCACCACGAAATCGAACGTGTCAGTCATTCTTGTTTCCCCTTGGCTATTCTTCTTTGTCATTCCGGGGCGATGCGAAGCATCGAGCCCGGAATCCATCGCGCCGCGGTGACGCGGATAAGTGGATTCCGGACTCGCGCTGCGCGCGCCCCGGAATGACGGTTACGACAACATCCGCATCAGCTTCTCCAGCCGCGCGATCTTCGCGCCATAGGGCGGATAGAGATCGGCGAGCCGGTTGAAGCGCGAGCGGTAGAACACCGGCTTCAGCTTGGTCAGCGTCCTGAAGCCCCATTCGCCGTGATAGGCGCCGGTGCCGGATGCGCCGACGCCACCCATCGGCTGATAGGCCTGCGCGAAATGGAACAGGCAGTCATTGACGGTGACGCCACCGGACACCGTGCGCGCCAGCACCGCGTCGCGGGCCGCATTGTCGGTACCGAACCAGTAAAGTGCCAGCGGGCGGTCGCGCTTGTTGATGAAGGCGATCGCCTCCGTTGCGTCACGGGCGCCCATGACCGGCAGCAGCGGCCCGAAGATCTCCTCCTGCATCACGGTCATATCGGGCGTCGCATCGACGATGACGGTCGGCGGGAATTTGCGCCTCGACTTCCATTCGGGATCGTTGGGGGCCGCGGGCTGCATGATGGTCGCGCCCTTTGCGGCGGCATCGGCCACCAGGGCCTCGAGTCTGACGTAATGCCGGTCCGAGACGATCGAGGTGTAATCGGGATTTTTCGGATCGGTGCCGAACATCTGCTGCATATGGCCCTGCATCCGCATCGCAAGCGGCTGCACCGAGGCCTGCGGCGCCAGCACGTAATCGGGCGCGATGCAGGTCTGGCCGGCATTGAGCAGCTTGCCATAGGCGATGCGCTGCGCGGCCTCGTCGATGTCGGCGGAGCCGTCGACGATCACGGGCGATTTGCCACCGAGCTCGAGCGTCACCGGCGTCAGATTGCGGCCACAGGCTTCCGCGACCAGCCGGCCGACGCGGGTCGAGCCGGTGAAGATCAGATGATCGAACGGCAGCGCGGCGAAGGCTTTGGCGATGTCGTCGTCGATGTCGGTGACGACGAGCTCGGTGCTGTCGAATTTCTTCGCGATCGCCTCCATCAGCAGTTCGGAGAACCGCGGCACCAGCTCGCTCGGCTTGATGATGGCGCTGTTGCCGGCCGCGATGGCCGCGACTGCGGGCGCCAGCGTCAACTGTAGCGGGTAATTCCAGGGCGCGATGATGCCGACCACGCCGAGCGGCTGCGGGATCAGCCGGTTCTTCGCCGGCGCGAACTGCACCGTGGTCGGGATCTTTTGCGGCGCCATCCAGGATTTGAGGTGCCTGGCGGCGTGCTTGATCTCGCCGAGCACCAGCATGGTCTCGGCGATCGCGGTCTCGACGGTGGAGCGGTGGCCGAAATCGGCCGAGATCGCCGCCTCGAATCGCGCTTCGTTCTCGGTCAGCGCGGCGCGCAGGCGCCGCAGCCGGTCCAGCCGTGCCTGCAATGTCGGCGCCGGCTCGCTCCGCGACAGCTCGAACTGGCGCTGAAAGGTCTCTTCGAGCGCATGCAGCCCCGGGCTTTTCAGTGGCCGGTCCATGGCGTTTCCCCTCGGATGACGTTTCCTTGACGGATTTTGTTGGGCGCCAAGCTCTGCTTTTGCGCGCGGTCTGGCAAGACCTGGTTCCCCGCGGTCGATTTGTCAGGAAAACCTGATATTTCGACGTCACAAAATCCTCAAAAACCCACGTCCGGGGCTTTCCAAACCGGGCACACGTTGATACATACGCCCCGCACCCGACGGCTTCGGCCTGGGTCGCCTTCTCAGGAAGCCCTCCGGACGGATCGATCGGCGCCGTTAGACGCGTTGGCCGGCAGGTTCGGGCACTCTTTCTGCAAGGCACGCAACGGTTTAACGCGGGGTGGAGCAGCCCGGTAGCTCGTCAGGCTCATAACCTGAAGGTCATAGGTTCAAATCCTATCCCCGCAACCATCTCAACTTGCGATTGGCCCGCCCCTCCGGCGGGCCTTTTGCTTTTGAGCGAAATCGCAAGGATTCCAGCCAGATCGCCGCGCACGTCGATCTTCAGCTCGTCGTCCTCCGGCGTCAGGATGATGTCCCGCACGAGTGAGCGGATCAGGTCGGCCGCAGTCATCCGCTTCGCCTCCGAATCCTCCTGAAGCGCCGCGTACAGCTCGTCGACCTGGACGTGGTAGTGATGAGCCATGTTCGGATGAAGGAGGGGGGGCGGCTCTTCCGCCTCTCGCAGGAACGCCTTCAGCTCTTTCTGACGACGCTCCAGGACGACCATCTTCTCATTGAGACGATCGGCAGCGCCGCCCTTCAGGATGAGGTTCAGGAGCGTATCGAGTTCCCGGTCTATCCGTTTGACCTCGGCTTCGGCCGCATCGATCGAGGCTCGGCCCTCCATGCGGAGCCGGTTCATCTCGCGGGTGAACTCGTCGCAGAACTCCTTGAACAGCTCGGGGTCCATCAGGTGATGGCGCAGCGCGTTGAGGACGCGCGCCTCAAGCTGATCGCGCCGGATGTTTTTGCGATTGTCGCAGGTGCCCTTGTTGCGGGCCGTCGAGCAGCCGACCAGATCAGCCGAGATCATCGAGTAACCGCCGCCGCAACAGCTGCACTTAGTCAGGCCCGAGAAGAGGTATTTGGGGCGCCGGCGTTCCCGGAAGTGGTTCTCGGTCTCGCCGTCGTCGCTACGGTTCTGTTTGACGGCCTGTTGCCGCTTCTTCACGGCCTGCCAGAGATCGTCGTCGAGGATGCGTAACTCCGGCACGTCTTGAATGATCCAGTCCGCCTCCGGGTTCATCCGCGCCTGGCGCTTGCCCGTGTCCGGGTCTTTAATGAATCGCTGCCGGTTCCAGACCAGCTTGCCGACATACATCTCGTTGTTGAGGATGCCGTTGCCGCGCTTCGGGTTGCCGTTGATGGTGCTGAAGCCCCAATCGCCGCCGCCCGGTGCGGAGATGCTATCCTTGTTCAGCTCGAAGGCGATCCGCTTGGCCGATTTGCCCGCGGCATAGTCGCGGAAGATACGGCTGACGACATCAGCCTGAACCTCATTGATGGTCCGGTCGCCACGCACCGGCTCGCCGCTGGCGTCGAACTTCTTGACCACATCATAGCCATAGGAATTGCCGCCACCGGACTTGCCCAGCTCGACGCGGCCACGCTGACCGCGCCGCGTCTTGTCGGCGAGATCCTTCAGGAACAGGGCGTTCATCGTGCCCTTGAGCCCGACATGGAGATGCGTGACCTCGCCCTCGGATAGAGTGACGATCTTCACGTCCGAATAGGCCATCCTCTTATAGAAGCCGGCGATGTCTTCCTGATCGCGCGACAGGCGATCCATCGCCTCCGCCAGCACATAGCGGAACCGGCCGCGCGTGGCGTCCGAGATCAGGGCCTGGATACCGGGGCGCAGGAGCGAGGCGCCGGAGATCGCGTGATCGGTATATTCCTCAACCACCTGCCAGCCTTGCTTCTCGGCGTGGAGACGGCAGATGCGGAGCTGGTCGGCGATCGAGGCGTCGCGTTGATTGTCGGATGAATAGCGTGCGTAGATCGCAACCTTCACGATGCATTCTCCTGGGATGTCAGGAGCGCGGCGTGCGGCGCCCTTTCATCTGTTCCTCGTAAATCTCCCGTGCAGCTCGCCGGGCGAGCAACCGTACCAGCTCTATCAAGCGTGGGTCGGAGCCTTCGCCACGCCGCGCGAGCGTCAGCTCCGGCTCTATGAGCCGAAGCGCGCTCGTCTGCTTTGGGCGGTTTTTGTGATCCATCGTCGCGCCGTTTGATGTCGGTTGCAAGTTGATGGGTTTCACGATCCTTGTGAATCCAAGTATAGGCAACGGAAATCAAAGGCGAATACTCGGCGGAGAAAGGAGCTGATGCGCGCGGCATAGCGTGCTCCAGCGACGAACAGAATACGCTGGCGTCGTGAAATGACCTGCTAAAATGCCGCGAAACCTGCTCCATGTGACCTCCTCGACCGCCATCCCTTTGAACGTCTTTCATCAAGACAGTCGGGCTGCGAACAGAGCCGATAATAGCGTATTGCGTTTGGCGCTACAAGCGGCTATATTTCAGTCAAGGAGAATGGTCATGGCTGCCACCGTTGAACGCAAGGAATACCCGATCTCGATGCGCCTGCCGGAAGCGGACGTCGCGATGATCGATCGCGCAGCCACCTTGCGTGGCCGTTCTCGGACGGATTTCGTGCGTGATGCCGCCGTGCGCGCTGCCGAGGAAGTCGTCATGGAGCAGGGGCTGATCCGCATGAGCCCGGAGGGCTTCGCCGACTTCATGGAAATCCTGTCCCGTCCGCCCACCATCGTTCCTGAGATGATGGAAGTGCTCCAGCGGCCTGCGCCGTGGGAACCCGGCTACGTCACGAAGCGGTAAGCCGTGGCTTTATCAGCTCCTGAACCGCTTACTGCCGAGCATGACGTTTCCGAGTTCTCCTGTGGCAAACCGACACTCGATCATTGGCTGAAAACGCGCGCCCTTGCCAATCAGGAAAAGGGCTTCACCGCGGTCGTGGCCGTCCATGATGCCGGGCGCGTCGTCGGATATTATGGTCTTGCACCGACGGGGGCTGTCCCTTCGATCCTGCCTCGCGCAATTCGCACTGGACAACCACCCAATCCCGTTCCCTGCCTGCTGCTCGGGCAACTCGCGACGGATACGGCCTGGGCCGGACAGGGCATCGGCACCGGCTTGATGAAGCATGCCCTTGAGCGTTGCGTTCAGGCTGCGCGTCTGGTCGGCGGGCGCGCGCTGATGGTCAACGCCGTCGATGAAGAGGCTGCCCGGTTCTGGCAGCGACGCGGCTTTCTTCGCTCGAAGGACGACCCGTTGGTCCTGCTCCGGTCGATCGCCGATATCGCCGCGATGCTGGCGGCAGGTGGAATCGGCCGCGAGGGATGAGCCTGGTCCGGCTCAATATGGTGAAGGGGGAAGTCTTCCCCTGCGGCCGAGCCTGTAGTCTCGGCCGACCCCTTCGAGCGGGGAGACCCCGCAACGCCCCTGAAGAGTGAGAGTGGGGATCGGAGATCCAGTAGAGTGTCCGCCGTCAGCGCCCTTGAGACAGATTCGGGATTTTCGGGAAGGGAGGATTTCTGGATCATCGCAGCCATTCAGGAGCGCAGATGAGACAGAAATCGGTGCCGGAGAAAGCTCCGGCAGAGCAGGTGGTGAAGGACATCCGGCGCGCGACGCGCCGGCAGTTTTCCGCCGAAGAGAAGATCCGCATCGTGCTGGAAGGCGTGCGCGGCGAGGAGAGCATCGCCGAGTTGTGCCGGCGCGAGGGGATCGCCGCGTCGATGTATTACGGCTGGTCGAAGGAGTTCCTCGACGCCGGCAAGCGCCGGCTGGCCGGTGACACGGCACGGGCAGCGACATCCGACGAGGTCAAGGAACTGCGCCGTGAGGCGAAGGCCCTGAAGGAGGCCGTGGCCGATCTGACCCTGGAAAACCGCCTGCTCAAAAAAAGCATGCTGGCGGATGGGGAGGACGACACATGAGATATCCCGCGTCCGAGAAGGCCGAGATCATCCGCCTGGTCGAGGCCTCGCACCTGCCGGCGCGGCGCACACTGGACAAGCTCGGCATCCCGCGCGCCACGTTTTATCGTTGGTATGATCGCTATCGCACCGGCGGGATCGAGGCGCTCGCCGATCACCGCTCGCGGCCCGATCGCGTCTGGAACCGGATCCCCGAGACGATCCGGGCCGAGATCATCGAACTGGCGCTGCGCGAAACCGAACTCAGTCCGCGCGAGCTGGCGGTGCGCTTCACCGACCAGAAGAGCTACTTCGTCTCGGAAGCTTCGGTGTATCGGCTGCTGAAGGCGCATGACCTGATCACCAGCCCAGCCCACATCGTCATCAAGGCGGCGTCCGAGTTCAAGGACAAGACCACGGCGCCGAACCAGCTCTGGCAGACCGACTTCACCTACCTGAAGATCACCGGCTGGGGTTGGTATTATCTCTCAACCGTCCTCGACGACTTCTCGCGCTATATCGTCGCCTGGAAGCTCTGCGCCACGATGCGCGCCGACGACGTCACCGCCACGCTTGATCTGGCGCTGGCGGCGGCTGGGCTCGACCGGATCACTGTCGCGCACCGGCCGAGGCTGTTGAGCGACAACGGTTCGTCCTACATCTCGGCCGACCTTGCCGCCTGGCTCGATGGCAAGGGCATGCAGCATGTTCGTGGCGCGCCTTACCATCCCCAGACGCAGGGCAAGATCGAGCGCTGGCACCAGACCCTGAAGAACCGCATCCTGCTCGAGAATTACTACCTGCCGGAGGATCTCGAACGGCAGGTCGCAGCCTTCGTCGAGCATTACAACCAGGCCCGCTATCATGAGAGCCTCGGCAACCTGACGCCCGCCGACGTCTACTGTGGCCGCGGGCAAGCCATCCTCACCGAACGCGAAAGGATTAAGCGCCAGACCATCCAGACAAGACGCTTGCAGCACCACCTGCAAGCCGCATAGCCTTAAACCCAGATGAGCCAGAGCCTCCGTTCCTGAGGCCCGAAATCAGTCTCAAATCATCTGACGACGGACACGTTTTTCAGGCGAACGCTGATCGCTTTTATCAGCGCGTGATCCTGGCAGCGCTCGATCAGCTCCCAATGCGCGGCACGCTCATCGTGGCTGAGGCGAAAACCATCGATCAGTTCCTGGATCGCTGCGCTGCTCAGGTCGATAACCACACCGCCAACGAAGCCGCAAAGGCATTCGCCCTTACATTCGACGGTATGTTTGAGCGCCAACTTAACCGTTGGGCGAGTGGGCATGGTGTGAAGGCAAAAGGCTGGGAGGAGCTACTCAAGGGCTGTGCGGGGATCGCCTCTCTCGATCTTGTGGCGACCGGAATGGCCGATGACCTCAATGAACTACATCTGGTGGCGAATGTGGTCCGTCACGGAGATGGCCGGTCATGTGACGAGTTGAAAGCTCGCGCACCAAGGCTTTGGGACAACCCGTCTCTCGACTATTATGATCTGGCGCCCGGCCCAGTGCCGGTGAGCGATGAACTTCGGATTCGGCTGGACGATTTGCGGCGTTACGCGCGTGCGGTCACTCGATTTTGGGGTCATGTGGACCCGCTTCCGGGCGCTGTGCTCGATCCGCCATACTGACATCGGCTTGCGTCGATTGCATGCTCACGTCTTCCGAGATCTCCTGCCGGAGCTTCGGCCCTTTGGCGAGCCGCCGGCCGAGCGCGGTGACAAATTGTTCATAGCGTTCGCCGGCCTTGGCACGGGCCGCCCGCGCGGCCGGTTCCGGCAAGGCTGGCGTGGTCGCGACCCAGAATTTGATAAACACCGCAAGACTTTCAACCGCGATGCCGACATCGCGTTCCAGCCGCGTCATGCGGCGATCCAACTGGTCGAGCCGTTTGGTGATGACTGCCTCCTGACGCTCGGCCGCATCCGGCGAGAGGAAGGATTCGATCGCCGCTTCCGCGATCAAGGAACGGGAATGATCGCGCCGGGCGGCGTGCTCCGCCAGGCGGTTCATGACAGCGGGATCGAGATAGACGGAAAGGCGCTGTTTGCGAGGTGGTTTCGTCATTGGCGCCTCACAGGTCCATGCCGTCGCCGGGGTCGAGCGATACCTGCCGCGCCACGCCCTGCATGAGCTGGTTGATCCGGCTGTTGCGCACGACATCGTCCTCGGCGTCGTCGCGGTCAGCATCGATCTCAAATGGATTGTCGATCGGCACCTTATTCTCGACCGGCTTCACTCGGTTGAGTTCGGGCTGCTGGCGGCGTTCGGATTCGGTCGGATCGTCATCGCCGGTTTGTGCGGTCTGGCTGACGACTGCGATCTGCGGACGCGGCGGCAATGGCAGCGTGGTCCAGTCATCGGGCCGCGTCTGCTTCGGCGCTGCGAGCGCGGGCGGTGGCAGGATGCGCTCCTTGAACCGCGCATCCTCGTAATAGCGCGCTTTCTTCGCCCGGATCGGGGGCGTGCCCGCGACCATGACGATCTCGTCGGTGGAGGCAAGCTGCATGACCTCGCCGGGCGTCAGCAGCGGCCGGGCTGTTTCCGAACGCGACACCATCAGATGGCCGAGCCAGGGCGACAGGCGGTGACCGGCATAGTTCTTCATGGCCTTCATCTCGGTCGCGGTGCCGAGTGCGTCCGAGACCCGCTTTGCGGTGCGCTCGTCGTTCGTGGCGAAGCTGACACGTACATGGCAGTTGTCGAGGATCGAATTGTTGGCGCCGTAAGCCTTTTCGATCTGGTTCAGCGATTGCGCGATCAGGAAGCTCTTGAGGCCATAGCCCGCCATGAAGGCCAGCGCGCTCTCGAAGAAATCCAACCGCCCCAGCGCCGGAAACTCGTCGAGCATGAGCAGGAGACGGTGGCGCCCCGCCTTCGCCTGCAGATCCTCGGTCAGGCGGCGGCCGACCTGATTGAGGATCAGACGGATCAGTGGCTTGGTGCGATTGATGTCGGAGGGCGGCACGACCAGGTAGAGCGTCGTCGGCCGTTTGTCGCCCACGATGTCCGTGATCCGCCAATCGCAGCGCCGCGTTACCTCCGCCACCACCGGGTCACGATAAAGACCAAGGAACGACATGGCGGTCGAGAGGACGCCCGAGCGTTCATTGTCGGACTTGTTCAGCAGCTCGCGCGCTGCGCTGGCGATGACCGGGTGCGGCCCGGCCTCGCCGAGATGGGCGGTCTTCATCATCGCGGCGAGCGTGGATTCGATCGGCCGCTTCGGATCTGAGAGGAAGGCGGCAACGCCGGCCAGCGTCTTGTCTTTCTCGGCGTAGAGGACATGGAGGATCGCGCCGACCAACAGGGCGTGGCTGGTCTTTTCCCAGTGGTTCCGCTTTTCGAGGCTCCCTTCGGGATCGACCAGGATGTCGGCGATGTTCTGGACGTCACGGACTTCCCATTCACCGCGGCGCACCTCGAGCAGAGGATTGTAGGCCGACGATTTCGCATTGGTCGGGTCGAACAGCAGCACGCGGCCATGTTTCGCGCGGAAGCCGGCGGTGAGCTGCCAGTTCTCGCCCTTGATGTCGTGGACGATTGAACTGCCCGGCCAGGTCAACAGCGAGGGCACGACAAGGCCGACGCCCTTGCCGGATCGTGTCGGCGCGAAGCACAGCACATGCTCCGGCCCGTCATGGCGCAGATAGCCGCGATCGTAGCGCCCGAGCACGACGCCATCGGGACCGAGAAGACCCGCGCCTTTCACTTCCTCCGTCTCGGCCCAGCGCGCCGAACCATAGGTTTCGACCTTCTTGGCTTCCCGCGCCCGCCAGACCGACATGCCGATGGCGACGGCAATCGAGAGGAAGCCGCCGGACGCGGCGATGAAGGCGCCCTCGATGAAGATCGACGGCGCATAGGCGTCAAAGCCATACCACCACCAGAAGAAGGCGGGTGGCAGGTAGAAGGAAAAGCCGAGCAGTGTGAACCACGGCGCCCCCAGCTCGGGCTGGAAGGCGAGCCGCCAGGCTACCCATTCCGTCGCGGCCCAGGTCGTGACGAGGACGATGGCGAAGACGGTGAGGATCTGGCCCCAGAGGATTTTCGTAGCCGACATTACGGCGGTCCTTTTCGAGAGAGGTTAGAGGCCGAGCCCCCGCTTGCGGCCGAAGCTCCAGTCGATGCCGCCGTCGTCGCGGGCGACGCCGGAGACATGCTTGCCGAGCTGCTTTTCGAGGGAGGGCGACCAGGGCACGAGCTGGAAGCCGAGGCCGTCGTCCAGCATGGCAAAGCGGCCGGAGGCGAGTGCCAAACGCTGGCGGTAGGTGCCGGCAACATACTCGCCGCTTCCCGCGCGATTGAACGGCTGGCCTGTTTCGGCGGAGA
>Ga0268288_10038_pt1 | contig 160567 bp, 152 predicted proteins | sample BraspS3V5C_FD_191349 | JGI IMG/M metagenome (GOLD analysis project Ga0268288, IMG submission 191349) | Soil microbial communities from Anza Borrego Desert, Southern California, United States - Bradyrhizobium sp. S3-V5C | ecosystem: Environmental > Terrestrial > Soil > Desert | place: USA...
GAAAGACACGGCCGGTCGATCAGAGTGCGAGTCAGGCCGCACCGGGACGCCCTGCGGCGCCAGCTTAACCGATGGTCCATCGCTGTGCGGGTCAGACCACCCGGGAACTGGCGCAGATCTTCTGACTGTCGCTGTGGTGCGCGAGCCCGCTCACCTGGAGGGGCCGGCGCTCGTGCAGGGCCTGCTCCAGACCGTCGAGCACGAAGGTGGCGCGAGCCGTGCGGGAGAAACGCGACCGCCTTTAGAAGAGCGCGACGAGCGCGACACCGGCCACCATCAGCAGGCCACCGAGGATCCGCCAGAGGCTGGCCGGATGCACCTCAAAGCCGACCAAGCCGAAATGGTCGAGCAGGATGGAGGTCACGACGCCCGCCGTCACCAGAAGCCCGAGAAACGCCCCAGCTCCCACGTGCCGAGCAATCAGCAGCTGCGCGATCACGACTCCGCCGCCCAGGAAGCCGCCGCCCCATGCCCACCACGGCACCTGCGACAGCTCCTGGGTTGTCGGCCATGCCAAGCGACGGGATATGAGGCCGATGATCAGGACGGTCAGGGCGGTGCCGATACCAACGATCAGACCCGCCACGAGCGGCTGAGAGAAGCCTCTGGCGAGGGTACTGTTCTGGCCTGGCTGGATGGCGTTCGCGATCCCAGCCAGCAGGACGGCGCCGTACAGGTACCACATGTCGAGATCCAATCGGTGAGATCTCGCTAGGTAGGGCTATCTGCGTCTCTTCCACGTCCCCTGGAACGCCTCGCGTGGGTCGGCTCGTCAGGGCGCGACCGCGTCGTCGTGGAAGCCGCGGGCATCGAAGATGCGCCGGACGACCCCGGCGCGCTTCGCCTCATCCATCCACGCCGTGACGCGGGCGAGGGCGGCGGGCCGGCCCTTCGGAACGGCGACGGCGACCTGCGTCTGCTGGAAGCCGCCCGCGACGATGCGGGAGCCCGGGACCTGCAGGACCACCGGCCGCAGCGTGTCGCGGGACAGCGCGAAGGCGTCCGCCTGCCCGGCGCGCATGCGCGCGACCGCCTCGGCCACGGACGGGACGGGGAGGGGCTGCGTCCGGGTCAGCGTGCGGGCGGAGGCGCGGAACGTCGTCGTGCCCTCGATCGCCACGACCCGGAGTCCCGGCCGGTCCACCTGCGCCACGTCGGTGATGCCCGACCCGGCGCTGACCAGATAAGTGCTCTCCAGATCGTAGTAGCCCGGCCCGAAATCGATCACCTGGCGCCGGGTCGCGTCGACCGGCATGAAGCTGACATCGATCGCCGCGGCCTGGAGCGCTGCGGCCGCGGCGCCCGAGTTCGGGAACAGGGTGACGGCCAGCGGCAGGCCGACCTGCCGGGCGAGATCCGCGCCCAGATCGGCCGTCACGCCGTCGAGCCCTCCATCGGCCGCGCGGCAGACGAAGATCAGGCCGGCGGACGGCGCCTCGACGAGACCGATCCGGAGCGTGCCGGTCGGCGCCAGCTCCGCTTTCGCGGAAGCATCCTGCGCGGGGCGGGAAATCGTCATAGGGGCGAGCAGGGGGCAGAGAAGCGACGCGCAACGGGATCGCGAGGGCGAGACCGAGGTGACCCCGGCGATGTCCGCCTCGGGCCTAACCCTTGCTACGTCATTGGGAAGATTGGCGCACCCGACACGATTCGAACGTGTGACCTTTGCCTTCGGAGGGCAACGCTCTATCCAGCTGAGCTACGGGTGCAAGCCGTGGCCATTCCCTAGCCCAACCGCGCCGGGAGCGCAACGGCGCCCGCACCATCGCGTGCGGCCGCGGGCGACGCAATCCGATCTCCGGCGCGTGTTGCCCCGGCGTCCTTGCCTTCGCGCGCCGTTTCCCGGCCCCTGGGCGCCGGGCAGAGAGGTCGCGGAGCGGGCAGAGGTGGCGGAGGTGACGGGCGGCCGGGATCCGCGGGCGAACAATTTCGGGTCCCTGCGACTCCTGTTCGCGGGCCTCGTGATCCTCGCCCACGCCCCCGAACTCGTGGACGGGAACCGGTCGCGGGAGTTGCTGACCCAGGTCTTCGGGACCCTGTCCCTGGGGGAGATCGCCGTCGACGGCTTCTTCCTCGTGAGCGGCTACCTGATCACCGCGAGCTACCGCGCCAAGCGCTCCTTCGGCGACTACCTCGCGCGGCGGGCGCTGCGGATCTACCCGGCCTTCGTGGTCGCATCCCTGCTCTGCATCGCCGTCGTCGCGCCCCTCGGCGGCGGCAACCTCGCGGACGCCTCGCCGCTCGAGGCCCTGCTGCGGCTGTCGCTGCTGCTGATGCCGGTGGTCCCGGGCGCCTTCGCCGAGCTGCCCTACCCGCTGCTGAACGGCTCGATGTGGACCATCCCCTGCGAGTTCGGCTGCTACCTGCTGCTCGGCCTCGTCGGCACCGCCCGCGCCCTGCGCCGCCGCGGGCGCTATCTCGGCCTGCTCGGGGGGCTCGGCAGCCTCCTCGCCCTGCGCTGGCTCTTCCTGCCCGTCGGGCATCCGGGCGACATCCTCGGATCCCTGTCGGAGATGATCCGCCTCACCTTCGTGTTCTGCTGCGGCGGCGCCTTCCGGCTGTTCGCCGACCGGATCACCTACACGCGGCGCGGCGCGACCCTCGCCGCCCTGCTGCTCCTGCCCCTGATGTTCAGCCGGCCGCTGGCCGAGCCGGCCTTCGCGATCCTCGGCGGCTACCTGATCTTCTGGTTCGCCCTCGCGGTGCGCCCCACCGCCCTCAGCCGCGCCACCGCCCAGGTCGACCCGTCCTACGGTCTCTACCTCTACGCCTGGCCGGTGCAGAACCTGCTGGTCGCGCGGATCCCCGGGATCTCACCCTGGGCGGTCGCCGTCCTCACCCTCGCGGCCGCCATCCCCCTCGGCCTGCTGAGCTGGTACCTGATCGAGCGGCCGATGCTCCAGTTCCGGCCCGGACCGGGCGGCGCCCGGCCGGAGCCCGGCGCGATCCCGGCGGCCGGGCCCGCCCTCGGCGCCTAGCGCCGGAAGGCCCGCGGCCGCCGGTAACCGGCGCCGCCCGGGCGCGTTCTCGATGGACAGGCGGGACGCGGCCGCGGAGGCGGGACATGACGCAGGTTCTGGATCGCGGGACCCTCGACCGGCTGGTCGCCCTCGGCCGCGACCGGGGCCTCCTCACCGCCGACGATCTGCGCGCCGCGCTGCCCGTCGAGCGCATGGATGTCGACGCCCTGGTCCTGGTGATGCTGGAGCTGGAGGCGGCGGGCGTGAGCGTCGAGCCCGAAGCCTTCGGCCCCCCGACGGACCGGCCGGTCCCGGCCGCGGTCACCCTTCCCGCGCCGGGGTCCGGCACGCCGCCGGTCCGGGCCGCGGAGGCGGGGCCGGGCGCGGCCTTCGCGGCCCCCGCATCCGCCGCGCCGGCCGCCGCGGAGCCGATCCCGGACGACGGCGCCGATGCCGGCCGGGCCGTCCTCCTGGCCGGCCTGGCGACCGTTCTGATCCTCGGCGCCGTGCTCCTGATGCTGTGAGCGCCCGGCGCGGAACGCTTCGGGCCGCGGCCCCGTTGGCGAGAGCCGGCCGGAGACGGCCCCGAGGACCCTCGTATCCATGCGTCAGACCCCGGACGGAACCCTCGCCCTGCTGATCGCGGCCCTGCGCGAGGGGACGGCGCATGTCGAGGCGCTGCTCACGCTGGCGCGGACGGAGGTCGACGGCAATTTCCGGGCGATCGTGTCGCTGATCGCCATCGTCGGCACGATCCCGGTGCTGCTGATCGTCACCTTCTTCCTCGGCCTGGACGCCGTGGTGAAGCTGCTGGCCGTGCCGTTCGGCGCCGAGGCGCCGGCCGCGCTGATCGTCGCCGCGCCGTTCCTCGTCATCGCGCTGGGACTCGGCTGGATGGGCGCCCGCCGGATGGCGCTCTCGAACCTCGAGCCCTGGCGGACGTGGCGGCAGGTGAAGCGGGACGTCCGCGAGGTGACCCGCGCTGGCGCGTGATTCCGGGACCGGAAATCTCAGCGCTGTCAGGTCGATGCGGCGGTCCGCTCACGCGTGATCCGAGCGAGGGTTCGCCGCGCGTACCGGTCCGGGCGCGCTCGACCGGTCTGTCCGGATCCGGATCCAAGTCCTTGCTCAATCGGCGCGATTTGGCCCAGCCACGCCGGTCCTAGCCCGTCGGTGCCAGCATGGCGCCGAGGCCCGGATCGAGCGGCACGTCGAGCCGGCAGCGCAGGCCCTCGGCCTCGAAGGCGAGGTCGACCGTGCCGGCGAGTTCGCGCCGCACGCCGCCGGCGATCAGCCGCGTCCCGAAGCCCACCCGGGTCGGCGCCCGCACCGGCGGGCCGCCGCGCTCCTCCCAGCTGAGCCGCAGCCGCCGCTCCCCCGCCGCGCCGGCGGCGACCGACCACGCCACCCGGACGCGGCCCTCGCGGACCGAGAGGGCGCCGTACTTGGCGGCGTTGGTGGTCAGCTCGTGAACCGTCAGGCCGAGCGCCAGCACCTCGCGGGGGCTCAGCGACACGTCCGGCCCGTCCAGACGGATCTGGTCGCCACCGGTCCGGTACGGGCCGAGCTCGCTCTCCAGCACCTCGCGCAGGGGGGCCCCGCTCCAGTCCTCGCGGGTCAGGAGGTCGTGGGTCTTCGACAGGGCCAGGATCCGCGCCTCCAGGACCTCGGCGGAGCCGCGGGACTGCCGGGCGAGGGCCTGGACGGTGGCCAGGGTGTTCTTCACCCGGTGGTTCAGCTCGTGCAGCATCGTGCCCTGCTGCGCCTGCAGGGCGCGGCCGCGCTGGATCTCGGCGCGCAGCTCGGCGGTGCTGCGCTGGAGGGTGGCGGCCATGGCGTCGAGCTTGCTGCCCAGCCGGTCGAACTCCGCGGCGCCGTGCAGGCCGGTGCGGGCGGCGAGGTCGCCGGCCTGCCACGCCGCCGCGGTGCGCAGGAGCCGCTCGACCGGGCGGCGGATGAACACCCGCCCGGCCACGAGGGCGGCGGCGAGCGCCAGGGCCGCCCCGAGGGCGATCAGCACCAGCCCGCGGCGGGTAGCGGCGTCGATATCCGCGAAGGCGGTGGCGTGGTCGCGCCCGACGACGACGCGCACCCCCGCCAGCGGGCCGTCCGGCATCGCGGTGGCGATGATCCGCTGGCGGCCGTCGAGGCCCGCGGCGACGCGGACGTCGCTGCCCTGGGCCTCCAGCATGGCGACCCGGTCGGGCGGGATCGGCCTGCCGATCCAGGCCGCCTCGTCCGGGCGGCGGGCGATGATCAGGCCGTCGCGGTCCGTCACGGTGATCGCCGTCTCCGCCTGATGGAGCGCCTGTTCCAGATGATCGGAGAGCCAGTCGAGGTCGACGGCGGCGAGCAGGACGCCCGCGGGCGCCCCCCCGGAGTCGCCGGCGTGGACGGCCCGGGCGAAGTGGATCGACGGCCGCCGTGTCTGGAAGCCGACCGCGTAGCCGCCGACCGCGTAGCCGCCCCGCTCCAGGGCGCGGCGGTGATAGGCCCGGCCGCGGCTCGAGTAGGAGCCCGCGGGCGCGCCGGCGCTGTCGCAGATCACGGCCCCCTCGGGATCGGTGAGGGCGATCAGCAGCACGTGCGGCAGCCGCGCGGCCGCCCGCCGCAGGTAGGCGGTGCAGGCCGCCGGCTCCCGCGCCTGCACGGTGGCGTCCCCGGAGATCAGATCGAGGGCCTGCTGCATCCGGTCGGAGACCTGCGCGAAATCCTCCGCCACGTCGCGCGCGGTGGCGCGGGCGTCGGCCCGCACGGCCGCGTCGCGGCTCGCCCGCAGGGCGACCTCGTTGTAGCCCTGGATCGCCAGCGCCGGGGCGAGGGCGAGCAGGACGAGCAGCAGGATGCGGGTCGTCAGCGACAGGGTCGGAGAACGCGGCCGAGAGCGCAGAAGCGGGAGCGGGGTGCGGAACCGGAAGCGGAGCGGCATCGGCGGTCAGTCGAGACCGGCGATCGGCGCGCGCGCCCGCGCGGCCAGGGTCTCCACGGAGAGCGGCGCGGTGCTCATCCGCATCCCCGGTTCGAGGGCGCCGGGGCCGAAGGTCGCGATCTTTACGGAGCCGGTGGTGACCAGGACCTTCGGATCCGGCCGGTGCGGCCGGGCCGCTTCCACCCTCTCCCGGCCGTCGAGGCCGCCGGACAGGCCGACATCGCTCATCGGCAGCCCGGTCGCCGCGCCGGTCGCCGCGGGCGCGGCGCGGCGGCGCTCGACCTCCTGCGCGAGGGTGCGGTTGCGCGGCCGGCGGTCCGCCGCCTCGTCCGCGCTCACGAGGCGCCGCCGGATCGGGCGGACGCGATCGACGCGTGCGAGCAAGCGGATTCGCGGGCGGGACGCCGTCTCATCCCGGCGTTGTTGCAGAACCGGTCGGCCCTTGCCAGTGCGCCGCGCGGTCGGGGGGCGCCGTGGGACGGATCGTCTCAGCGCCCGCGGGGCCGGCCGGCCTCCGGACGCAGGTGCAGAAAGCTGCGCTCGCCGGTCGCGGCTTCGGCCACGTGCTGGATCGTGTCGAGCAGATCGGACACGGCCCGCGGACCGGTCGGACGGAATCCCGCCTTCGGCTCGACCCAGCGCCCCTGCGTGCGGTTCGCGGCGATCTGCGCCTCGCTCAGCGCGTCGAAATCCCGGCGTCGGGTCATGGCTCAGCCCTCCGCCGGCGACTCTGTCGGGGGCATGGTTGACGAAAGATTAACGTCGGATCCGCCGGCGGGGCGCGCGTCGACGCGCCGCGAAACGCCGCCGGCTTGATCCCCGGCGCCGACCTCTCTAAACAGCAAAAACCGAGGTAAATCAATAGATTAGTGTGATTATAAACTGCAGTCTCCGGGCCGGCGCGGATCGCGGCACAGCGTGCGGGTCGCGGTGACCGGTTCCGCCGGACCTGCCATCGGCACCCGGGTCGTCGATACCCTGGCGGGCCTGCGGCCGCTGGCGCCGTTCTTCTGCCTGTACGTGACCTTCGGGGCGACGCTCGGCTTCCTGTCCGGCGGGGCGCCGCTGATCCTGCGGGCGCGGGGCGTGGAGCTGGCCGAGGTCGGGCTTCTGCAGCTCATCAACCTGCCGGTCGGGCTCACCTTCCTGTGGGCGCCCCTGCTCGACCGGCTCCGCCTGCCGTTCCTCAGCCACCGGATCGGCTGGATCGCGGCCGCGCAGGCCGCCTCGGTGCTCCTGCTGGCCGTCCTGAGTCTCGGCGAGACCTGGCCGCTCCTGGCGCTGCTCGCCCTGGCGATCGCCGCCTGCGCCTGCGTGGCGACCATGGACATCGCCCTCGAGGCCCTGGTGGTCGAGACCGTGCCGGCGGGGCGGCGCGCCTTCGTGGCCTCGGCCAAGCTGTGCGGCGCCTCCCTCGGCGGCATCCTGGGGGTCGGCGTGCTGGTCGGCTCCTACGACAGCCTGGGCTGGCGCGGGGCGGTCCTGGCCTGCGCGGCCCTCGACGCCCTCTGCTTGCTGCCGATCCTGGGTTACCGGGAGGCGCCCCCGCGCGGGGCCGGGGGCGCCGCCGGAACCGGCGCCGGCCCGGAGCGCTGGTCGGGCTCGCTGGCTCGGCTGCGCCGCCTGGCCGGGCGCGTGCTGGTGCTCGGGGCCTACTTCGCCGCCTCCTACCTCGTGGCCGGGCCCAACACCCTGGCGCTCCTCGATCTCGGCGTCCCGCTCGGGCAGGTCGGCACGCTCACCGGCACCGTGCTCCCGGCCGTGAACCTCGTCATGGCGCTGGCGGCCGGCTGGCTGGCCGCGCGGTTCGGCACGGTCCGGCTGATCGCCGCAGGGGCCCTCGGCGTCCTGGCCTCCGGGGGCCTGATGGTCGTCGCCTGCGCGGGCCGGATGCCCGATCTCGGCGTCGCCGCCGCGGTGCTGAGCTTCGTCGCGGGCGGGTTCCTGGGCGTGCCGGTCTTCAACATGATTTACCGCTGGGCCCAGGGCCCGAAGCCCGCCACCGACTACGCGCTCCTGTTCGGTGCCGCCTTCTTCGCCGCGATGCCGCTGCGGGTGGCCGCCCCGGCGCTCGCCGGCTGGATCGGCTGGCCGGGCTACTTCGCCGCCACCCTGCCGCTCTACGCCGCCGCGGTGGCGTGGCTCGCCGTCGCGGTGGAGCGGACCCTGCGGGACGACGGGGCGGCGCGATGATCGCCGAGGTCGCCGCCCAGGTTCCCGACACGCTCGCGGCCTACCGGGACGGGGTCGCCGAGGGCCCCGGCGGCCCGGAGGCGCTGCCCCTCGGCGCCCTGCGCGACCCCGACGTGTTCGACGCGACGCTGGCGGCCTTCGGGGCCGGGTTCGGCGCGGCGTTCCGGACCGCGGATCCGCGGGTCCGGGTCTCGTACTGGAGCCAGTTCTACCTCGCGGCCCTGGCGACGCCGGCGCTGACCGCCCTGGTGCGCCTCGGCCGGCCGCTGCCGCTCGCCTTCGACGCGGTCAGCCTCGAGCTCGACGCGGCCGGCCGGCCGTGCCGCTTCCGCCTGCCCGCGGACGGGTCCGGCTGCGCGGCCTGCCCGGCGCCCGGCCTGACCGGGCTGGTGGAGGCGCATCTGCGCCCGTTCGTCGAGCTCTGCCACGCCCGGTGCGGGATCGCGCCCCGGGTCCTCTGGGGCAATGCCGCCGTGATCCTCGACTACGTCGCCCGGGAACTCGGCGGCGCGCCCGGGGGACCGCTCGGGGACGGGGAGGGGGACGGCGCCGCCTGCGCGAGCGCCTGCACCGACGCCTGTGACGACGTCGCGGCCTGCCTCGGATGGCGCGCCGGCCCCGGCTGCGCTAGGAGCCCGCTCGAGAGTCCTCTTGCGCAGGCGCTCTGCCCGGGGGCGTCGGGCTGCCGGCGGCGCCGCGTCTGCTGCCTGCGCCACCGCCTGCCGGGGGTGCCGTCCTGCGGCGCGCTCTGCCCCGTCGAGTGCGCCGCCCAACGCTGATCCGAGCCGCGCGATGCTGAAGGCCTTCCTCGCCTATTACCGGCCGTACCGGACGCTGTTCCTGGTCGATTTCGGCTGCGCGGTGCTGTCGGGCCTGCTGGAGCTCGGCTTCCCCATCGCGGTGAAGGGCTTCATCGACAGCCTGCTGCCCCGGCAGGACTGGGGCCTGATCCTGCTCGCCGCGGCGGCGCTGGCGCTGGTCTACGTCGCCAATGCCGGCCTGATGGTGGTGGTCACCTACTGGGGCCACGTGCTCGGCATCAACATCGAGACCACGATGCGGGCGCGGGCCTTCGACCACCTGCAGAAGCTCTCCTTCCGCTTCTACGACGGCCAGAAGACCGGCCACCTCGTCGCCCGGGTGACCAAGGACCTGGAGGAGATCGGCGAGGTCGCCCATCACGGGCCCGAGGACCTGTTCATCGCCGTGATGACGCTGCTGGGCGCCTTCGCGCTGATGCTCTACGTCCACGCGCCGCTGGCGCTGATCACCGCGGCGATCCTGCCGCTGATCGCCTTCGTGTCGATCCGCTACGGCGGCCGCATGACCCGCAACTGGCAGGCCCAGTACGGACGGGTCGGCGCCTTCAACGCGCGGATCGAGGAGAATGTCGGCGGGATGCGGGTCGTGCAGGCCTTCGCCAACGAGCCCCACGAGCGCGCCCTGTTCGCCCTCGACAACGCCCGCTACCGCGACACCAAGCTCGAGGCCTACCGGCTGATGGCGGCCGGCCTGTCGATCAACTATCTCGGCCTGCGCCTCGTCCAGATCGCGGTGCTGCTCGGCGGCGCCGCCTTCGTGGTCCGGGGCGACCTGACGCCGGGCGGCTTCGTGGGCTTCCTGCTGCTGGTGGGCGTGTTCTACCGGCCGCTGGAGAAGATCGGCGCCGTGGTCGAGACGTATCCGAAGGGGGTCGCGGGCTTCCGCCGCTACCAGGAGCTGCTCGCCACCGAGCCCGACATCACCGACCGGCCGGAGGCCCGCGCGGTCGGCGCCTTGCGCGGCGACATCCGCTTCGAGGGGGTGGGCTTCGGCTACGGCCCCGGCCGCCCGGTCTTCTCCGGCCTCGACCTCGCGGTGGCGGCCGGCGAGACGGTGGCGTTCGTGGGCCCCTCGGGGGTCGGCAAGACCACCCTCTGCGCCCTGCTGCCGCGCTTCTACGAGGTCGAGGCGGGCCGCATCACCGTCGACGGGCTCGACATCCGCGACATCACCCTGGCGAGCCTGCGCCGCCAGATCGGCATCGTCCAGCAGGACGTGTTCCTGTTCGCCGGCACGATCCGGGAGAACATCGCCTACGGCCGCCTCGACGCCACCGAGGCCGAGATCGACGCCGCCGCGCGGCGCGCCCGGCTCGGCGGGCTGATCGACGGCCTGCCGGAGGGCCTCGACACCGTGGTGGGCGAGCGCGGCGTGCGCCTGTCGGGCGGCCAGAAGCAGCGCATCGCCATCGCGCGGGTCTTCCTCAAGAACCCGCCGATCCTGATCCTCGACGAGGCGACCTCGGCGCTCGACACGGAGACCGAGCGGGAGATCCAGCGGGCGCTCGCCGAGCTGGCCCGCGGGCGCACGACCCTGGTGATCGCCCACCGCCTCGCCACCGTCCGGGACGCCGACCGCATCGTGGTCCTGGGGGAGGGCGGGGTCGTCGAGGAGGGCCGGCACGCGGCTTTGCTGGCCGCCGGCGGCCCCTACAGCCGCCTGCACGCGGCGCAGTTCGGGCGCGGCGCATCCGGCGCGGGCGTCCTCGCGGCGGGGTGAGAACCGGCCACCGACCCCGCTAGGACGGCGCCGCCGCGCTCGATTCGCGCACGACGAGGCGCGTGGGAAACAGCTTCTGGGCGAGGTCGTCCGGCGCCCGCGTCCCCTCGATCAGCTCGACCAGCGTCGCGAAGGCGAACCGGACCATGTCGAGCACCGGCACATCGACCGAGGTCAGGCTCGGGACCGCGTAGGCCCCCTGGGCGAGGTTGTCGAAGCCGACGACGCGGATCTCCGCGGGGACCCGCACGCCGGCCTCGTGCAGCGCCCGCAGCGCGCCGAGCGCCACCCCGTCGCTGGCGGCCACGACGGCGTCCGGGCGGGCGCCGGGCCCGGTCTCCAGCAGCGCCCGCGCGGCCTGGTAGCCGCCCGCGGCGGTCCCGTCGCAGGGGACCACGAGGGCGTCGCGCAGGGGCAGGCCGGCCTCCGCGAGGGCGTCCCTGTAGCCGCGGAACCGCTCGGTGTCGGCGGCCGGCCGGCGCGCGTCGCCCGTGAGCAGGCAGATCGACCGGCTCCCCGCCGCGATCAGGTGGCGAACGGCCCCGTGGATCGCGTCGCGCTCGGCCCGCGCCGCATAGTGCGTGCCGGGCACGTCCAGGCCGAACACCACGAACGGGCATCGCTTGGCCTGGAGCAGGCCGATCAGCGGGTCGTCCCGGCCCTCGGCGAAGACCACGAGGCCGTCGACCCGGGCCTCGCTGACGAGGCTGGCGATCCGGCCGGGGCCGTCCGGGTCGTCGCCGCGGCGGCAGCGGTGGACCAGGGTGTAGCCCTGCTGGTCGGTGACGGTGCCGAAGGTCTGGAGGACGCGGCCGTGGTCGGTCTCCTCCCCCGGGCGGGACCCGTCGGCGGCGGGCTCCGGCGCGGGGGCGAACACGCAGGCGATGCTGCGGCTCGGCTTCTTGCGCAGGGACCGGGCGGCGAGGCTGGGCACGAAGTCCAGGTCGCGCATGGCCGTCTCGATGGTCTCGCGCGTGGTCCGGGCGACCTTCTGCGGGTGGTTCAGGACCAGCGAGACCGTCTGGAAGCTCACGCCGGCCCGTCGGGCGACGTCCTTGATCGTCGTCTGGCCCATCGTCCCCTCGCGAGCCGGTCCGAACGGTCGCGGCCCGGCGCGGGCGCGCGGCGCCGCCTCGTTCAGTGCGGCAATCTAGATCTGTATCGATCGGAGATAAAGCCGCGGGCCGGGCAGCAAAGACGGCACCTTCCGACGCAGAACCCGCGCAAGACCGGTCATTCGCGCGCGAATTCCGGTCCATCCAGCGGGTTCTCGGGTGCCCCTGTCCCGCTCTGCGGCAGGGGCGCCGGGCAGGAACCTTGTCCGCCCTGTGCGGTTCGCCGGGCAGCACCTCAAGCGATGATCGGGGCGTCGGGTGCCTCACTCAATCCGGAAGCCACTCCATGATGCACCGTCGCATGCACCGACGCGGTCTGCTCACCACGATGCTGGGCGCCACCGCGGCCCTGGCGGTCACGCGCACCGCCCTCGCGCAGGTCACGCCGGCCGGCGCGATCCCGACCGGCGCCTATCTCCAGATGGCCACCAGCGGCGGCCTGTTCCTGGAGAACACCGCCCGCGACGCCCACGCGAAGACCGCCAATCCCGGCGTCAAGAAGTTCGCCCGCGCCGAGGTGGTCGAGCAGGTGAACCTCGCCCGCAAGATCAGCGCCTACACGGGCGGCGCCCCGATGCCCGGCCCGGCCGCGGCGGCGGGGCCGGGCGGCCTGATCGGCGGCCTCGTCGCGGCGCCGGTGGCGGTGGCCGGCACCGCCGTGACCGCGGCGGGCAGTGTCGTGGGCGGCGTCGCGGGCGGCGTACTCGGCGGCCCGGCCCCGGCCCAGGGCATGACCACCGACGCGCAGAAGGCGCAGATCCTGGCGCAGCTCAGCGCCATGCCGCCGGGGCCGCGATACGACGCCACCTTCGTGAACGCCTCGCTCCAGGGCCATCAGGAGGCGCTGGGCATCCACGGCGCCTACGCTCAGTCGGGGGAGGATCCCGGCCTGCGCGCGATCGCCCGCGGCGCCCTGCCGCTGATCAACCTCCACATCGCCCGACTCAGCCGGATGCAGGCGATGATGGGCGGTCAGGCGGGCTGAGCCGCCGGACGACGGAGCCGCTCCGCCGCGCGGCGGAGCGGCGTCCCTGAGGTCTCCCACCGGCCTCGAACAGGCCCTGTCAGCCGGCCCGCTCGCGCAGGCGCTGCACCCATCTGAGCAGCACGCCGCGGATATGGGATCGAAGCTGGGTGTTCTCTGCCATGGGACGCCGTTCGAAGCGCCGGACTGCGGCGCCTCAAGAAACACATCCCTTGGACGGACCGTTGCTACGTAAAAAGCGGGATCGACGCCGCGGCCGCGCCGCAGAACCACCCTCCAAGGACGTAGCCCGTCGCGCGGATCGACGACGCCCCGCTCCCCGTATGATGGGACCGGATCGTCGACAGAACGTTCCTGATGTGCGCGCGCAGCTTGTCCTTGCGGAGCGCCGCCGTCACGGCGCTCGGGTTGGGCGGGTTGGCGGAGGTCGACATGTCACGGAGCCCCGACTCAGGCGCGCCACCGCACCGGGCCGTCGGACGACGGCGGGGGGACGCCGCGGATTCTTATAATTGATAATCTGAGCGGAATCTCGGCCGGATCGCGTAGAACCGGGCACACTCCATGTTTTAGATGCGTTAAGGTTTATCCAACCGAAGACCTTTCCCAGTCGTGTTCCGCACTACGTAGAGATATCCGGACGACCGCCGCGGGGCGGCAGCAGGGGGGAGGGCGGTGTCCGAGCGCTTCTACTTCGACCTCGAGAGCGGCGAGGAGACGATCCGGGACGACGACGGCGTGGAGGTCGGCAGCCTGGACGAGGCCATGGCCGAGGCGCGCAGCGTCATCGCCGAGATGGCCGACGAGGTCTGCACGGCCGATCCCGACCGGTCCTGGAGCTTGGTCGTGCGCGACGCCGCCGGGTACGCCCGCCACCGGCTGCCGATCCGGCGGTAGCGCGGGTCCAGGACGCGCGGCGGGGCGCCGGTCGGCGCCCGACAAGAAGCCCGCCGCGGCCTGGCCGGGCGGGCTTTGAGGTGATCTCGTCTCGGAGACGGTGCGACCGTAGACCCGGGACGGGGCACCCGCATCCCCCATCCGGATGAGGCCGGCGCACGTTCCCGCGGCTGCCGGCCGCGTCTGCTTTCCCGCGATGGCCCGGCCGGCGGGCCGCGCGCTCTACCAGGTCGTGCCCGGCAGGGGCCCGGGGGCGTAGCGGCGGACCATGGCGGCGCAGAACTCCGCGAACTCGGCGCGGACCAGCGGCGCGCTGGTGTGGTGGGGCGAGATCCCCCGATGCTCCGGGGTGAAGCAGAAGGTGACGGTGACGTCGAAATCCTGCAGCGCCGTCATCTGCCGGTCGAACCAGTCCAGCGCCCCGGGCCGGAAGCTGTCGGCCCAGGACAGGCCGGTGCGCAGGTAGCGCACGCCGAGCCGCTTCATCCACGCGACGGCCTCGTCGAGCCGGTGGTCCTCGAAGTGGAACCACTGGCACAGGCCGATCTCCGGCGTGTGGCGGGCGAAGCTCTCCAGGGCGATCTTCGGGGTGCCGTCCTGCCGGAGCAGGCCCATGTGGAAGTGCCGGTAATAGGACGAGCCCTCGGCCTCCTTGTGGCGGGTGGTGGCCTCCCATTCCCGCGGCAGGTCGTAGAGGCTGTACCAGTGGATCCGCGGCGCTCGGCCGGAGAGCAGCTCGAGGGTCCGGCGCAGGCCCCAATCCTGCACCTCCTCGGCGCCGAAGGTCGAGACGCCGACCTCCGAGACCCAGATCGGCAGGTCGGTGACCGCGCGGATCTCCTCCAGCTTGGCCGGCCAGTCGTGGACCGACCACAGGTTCCAGTCGAGGGGGAAGCCGTGCACCGCCACGGCGTCGACGGCGTCGAGGACGCCGCGCCCCTCCATGTTGCGGATGAAGACCGGGTCGATCGGCGAGATGCCGCCGAGGACGCGCGTCAGGTTCGGGTTCGCCGCCCGGACCGCGTGCCCCGCCTCCTTGGCCATCTCGGCGAAGAGCAGCCAGTCGGGGTCGATCTCGGGATCCCAGTGCGACTTGTTGTTGGGCTCGTTCCAGAGCATCACCGAGTCGATCATCGCGTTCCCCCGCGTCCGTGAGCCTCCGCCCGCGCGGGATATTCGGCCCCCACCCCGTAGGGGACCGGCGCGGTGCGGCAGAGGTAGACCTCCGCCTCGGGCTGGGCCTCGATGGCGAAGCCGCTCGCCCGCAGCATCGCCTCGATGCCGGCGCGGTTGGGGATCCACCAGTTCGTCCAGTCGTGCGCGTAGGCGCGCTCGACGAAGTGCATCCGCGGGTAACCGGGCCGCTCGAACTGGTCCATGTCCCAGAACTCGTAATCCTCGGCGACCGGCTCGACCGCCCGGCTGCCGCGCAGCATCGACTGGAACACCAGGAGGTCGCCGGCCACGTGCTCGCGGATCAGGTCGAGGGCCAGCAGCGGGTGGCGCAGGTGGTAGAGCACGCCCATGAACAGCACGACGTCGAACCGCTCGCCGAGCGCGCCGACATCGTAGACCGAGAGGTTGCGGAACTCGATGTCGTGGCCGAGCCGGGCCGCGGCGAAGCGGGCCTGGGCGAGGTAGCGGTCATCGGAGTCGAGGCCGAGCACGCGGGCCGCGCCGCGCCGCTTCATCGCGATGGCGTAGAAGCCGCCGTTGCAGCCGATATCGAGGACGCTCTTGCCGGTCAGGTCGGCGGGCAGCGCGTCGGCGAAGCGCCGCCACTTCACGCCCGGATAGTCGCCGAGGAAATGGTCCGGGGCGGTCCAGACCCCGTCGCCGAGGTCGATGTTGTGGAACCAGGGGCCGAGGGCGTCGGCCTGCCGGCGCAGCTCTGCAGCCGTCATGGGGCGGTCCGTTCGTTGATCGACACCACCCGCCCGCCGCCGGGCCAGAGGGCGAGTTCGCTGCAGGAGGCCGGATCGACGACGATCCGGTCGTAGGCCTCGAGGCCGAGACCGAGGATCCCGAGGAGCGCGGACCGGATGACGTCGCCGTGGCTCACCAGGATGACGGGCGCGCCGTCCGCGGCGAAGCGGGCGAGGACCCGGCCGACGCGCGCTTGCGCCTCCGCCATGCTCTCGCCGCCCGGTGGGCGCGCCGTCGCGCGCTCCGCGTTCCAGGCGGCCCAGAGGGGATCGGCCGCGAGCTCGTCGAAGCCGCGGCCCGTCCAGGCGCCGGTCTCGATCTCGTCGAGGTCGGGCTCGGTCTCGACCGTGAGCCCGAGGGCCGCCCCGATCGGCGCGGCGGTCTCGGCGGTGCGGTCGCGCGGGCTCGCCAGCAGGGTGCCGGCGCCGCCCCCGGCGAGGCGGCGGGCGAGGGAGCGGGCGAGGACCTGGGTCTCGGCGCGGCCGGTCTCGCTCAGGGAGACGCCCGGCATGCGCCCGCACAGGATCCGCCCGAGCCGGTCGTGGCTGCCGTGGCGGACGAGGAAGACCTGCCTCATCCGGGGCTCCGGCCCGGCGCGGCGCCGCATGCGCGCCGCGCCTGCGCGCCTCTCCCACCCCCCGCCGCGGGGGCGGGAGAGGCGCGCGTCGGGTCTGGACCGCGCCCCATCACGCGCCCTCGCCCGCCGCGAAGCGCAGGGTCCGCTCGCGCGCCTCGGCGTCGGTGAACTGCCGGGGCGGGGACTTCATGAAGTAGCTCGACGGACCCTCGAGCGCCCCGCCGAGACCCCGGTCGAGGGCGAGGCGGGCGCAGCGCACCGCGTCGATCACGATCCCGGCGGAGTTCGGCGAATCCCACACTTCGAGCTTCAGCTCGATGTTGAGGGGCACGCCGCCGAAGGCCGTGCCCTCCAGGCGGATATGCGCCCATTTCCGGTCGGTCAGCCACGGCACGTGGTCGCTCGGGCCGACATGGATGTCGCCCGGCGCCAGGGCTCCGTCGAGCTGGCTCGTCACCGCCCGGGTCTTCGAGAGCTTCTTCGATTCCAGCCGCTCGCGCTCCAGCATGTTCAGGAAGTCGGCGTTGCCGCCGAAGTTGAGCTGGTAGGTCCGGTCCAGCCGGACGCCGCGCTCGCGCAGGAGATTGGCCAGCACCCGGTGCACGATGGTGGCGCCGACTTGGCTCTTGATGTCGTCCCCGACGATCGGCAGCCCCCGGGCGGCGAAGCGCTCCGCCCATTCCGGGTTCGACGCGATGAAGACCGGGATGCAGTTCACGAAGGCGCAGCCGGCCTGCAGGGCGCAGTCCGCGTAGAACTCCGTGGCCGCCTGCGAGCCCACCGGCAGGTAGGAGACCAGCACCTGCGTGCCGGTGCGCCGCAGCTCCGCGACCACGTCGGCCACCGGCTCGGGCGATTCCGCGACCACGCCCTCGAGGTAGCGGCCGATCCCGTCATGGGTCGGCCCGCGCCGCACGGTGACGCCGGTCTCCGGCACAGCGGCGAAGACCTGCGTGTTGTTGGGCGCGGCCAGGATCGCCGCGGCGAGGTCGCGCCCGACCTTGCCGGCGGCGACGTCGAAGGCGGCGACGACCGCGATGTCGCGCACCCGGTAGCCGCCGAGATCCGGCGACATCAGGCCGGGCACGGGCTCGCCGGGCGCCGCGTCGCGGTAATGGTGCAGTCCCTGCACGAAGGACGAGGCGCAGTTGCCGATCCCGACGAGGCCGACGCGGATGGGGGCGGCGGCCATCAGCGCCTCGGCCGCACGGGGCGCGGCTCAGCCGGCGACAACGGCGCGCTCCTCGATGGCCGGACGGGCCCGGCGCGGGGCGATCTCGCGGGAGAACCACGCGATGGTCGCCTCCAGCCCCTCCTCCAGGGGCACCCGGGGCGACCAGCCGAGCAGGGTCTCGGCGCGGGTGATGTCCGGCCGGCGGCGCTGGGGATCGTCCACCGGCAGCGGCCGGCGCACGATCCGGGACGGGGTCTCGGTCATCCGCACCACGAGGTCGACCAGCGCGCCGACCGTCAGCTCGCGGGGGTTGCCGAGGTTGACCGGGCCGGCGAGGGGCGTCTCCACGGCCATCAGCCGGAGGAGCCCGTCCACCAAGTCGCTGACGTAGCAGAAGGAGCGGGTCTGCTCGCCGTTGCCGTAGACCGTGATGTCGTCGCCCGCGAGGGCTTGGCAGATCACGTTGGAGACGACCCGGCCGTCGTCGGCGCGCATCCGCGGGCCGTAGGTGTTGAAGATCCGCGCGACGCGGATGTCGAGGCCGTGCTGGCGCTCGAAATCGAAGGTCAGGGTCTCGGCGGAGCGCTTGCCCTCGTCGTAGCAGGCCCGCGGCCCGGTCGGGTTGACGTTGCCCCAGTAGGATTCCTGCTGCGGGTGCCGCTCCGGATCGCCGTAGACCTCGCTGGTCGAGGCCTGGAGGAAGCGCGCCCCGGCGTCCCGGGCGACCTCCAGCAGCCGGCCGGTGCCCAGCACGCTGGTCATCATCGTGTGGACCGGGTCGGCCTGGTAGTGCGGCGGCGAGGCCGCGCAGGCGAGGTTGAACACCCAGTCGAACCGCGGCAGCGCCGGCAGCGGCTCCGTCACGTCCGCCTCGACGAAGTCGAACCGCGCCTCGTTGGCGAGATGGGCGAGATTCGCCCGCCGCCCGGTCAGCAGGCTGTCGACACAGGTGACGCGCGCCCCGTCGGCGAGGAGCGCGTCGATCAGATGCGAGCCGATGAACCCGGCGCCGCCGGCGACGAGGACTCGGATGCCGCTCCTGGTTCCCACCATCATTCTCCCGAGTGCCTAGTGACCGATGATCGCGAGATCGGGCGCGCCGGAGCGCGCGGATCCGGACCGCGCGCCCGCTTCGTCGAGGAAGCGTTCGAGTTCCTCGGCGCGGGCGGCGGCGGTGTGCCGCGCGAGGATCGCCGCGCGGGCGGCGGCGCCGAGGCTCCGCCGATCCGCTTCGGCGCGCCCGCGCAGGATGGCCAGGACGGCCTCCGGGCCGTCGGGGAGCAGAATCTCGCGCTCCGGGACGAGCAGGGTGTCGAGGCCGTCCCACCGGTCGGAGATCACCGGCGTGCCGCAGGCGCCCGCCTCGAACAGGCGCACGCTCGGGCTCCAGCCGGCCCGGACCATGTCGGCGCGGGTGACGTTCAGGGTGTAGCGGCTCGCCGCGTAGAAATCCGGGTGCCGGTCGGGCGGCAGGTGCTCGATCCGCTCCACGTTGGCGGGCCAGTCGATGTCGGCCGGGTACTGGGGGCCCGCCACCGCGAAGCGGAGATCGGGCGCGCGGCGGGCCGGCTCGATCAGCAGGCGCTCCAGCGTCGGCTGCCGGTCCGGGCTGTAGGTCCCGAGATACGAGAGGTCGTAGCGCGCCGGGCGGTCGAGGGCCGGGTAGGCGTCGGGGTCGACCGAGCAGTAGAGAGCCCTGGCGGCGGGCGCGCCGTAGGCCCGCTCCAGGCGCCGCAGGGTCGGGCCGCCCGTGAAGGACAGGTAGAGGTCGTAGTCCCGGATCTGCCCGGCCGCGAGGTAGGCGCAGGTGCCGGCCTCCAGGGCGGCCAGCGTCACCGGCGTGTCGATGTCGTAGAAGGCGCGGGTTCCCCGCGCCCAGTCGAGCACCCGGGCGCCCGCCGCGACGCCGTCGGGCACGTAGGAGCCGACGATCACGGCGTCCGCCGCCGCGATGGCGGCGCGGTGCGCGTCGAGCCCGTCGAGGTCGCCGTAGAGGGCGAGGTCGCAGAAATCGGGATCGGGCAGGTCGCGGTGCTGGGCGTACCAGGGCACGTCGCGCTCCAGGAACAGCACGTCGTGGCCGCGGTCCGCGAAGGCCTTGAGCAGGGCCCGGTAGGTGGTCGCGTGGCCGTTCCCCCAGGAGGAGGACAGGCTGAGCCCCAGGACGACGAGGCGCATCGGGGCCGCGCTCACGCGACGCTCCGCCGGTTCGCGTCCGCCTTGCGGGCCGCCTCCGCGCGCAGGATCGCGTCGACCTCGACGGCGCGGCGCGCGTAGGTGTGCTCGGCCGCGATGCGTCGGCGGGCGGCCTCGCCGATGGCGCGGGCCCGCTCCGGGGTGAGGGCGGCGACGTGGTCGGCGACGTCGCGCCCGTCCCGGGCGACCAGCACCTCGGTCCCCTCGTCGAGGAACAGGCCGAGGCCCTCCCAGGCGTCGGTGATCAGGCAGGCGCCGGCACCGGCGGCCTCGAACACCCGGGTGGCCGGGGAGAAGCCCACCGCCGCCATGCTGTCGCGGGCGATGTTCAGGACGGCGAGCGGCGTCGTGTTGAAGGCGTTGTGCTCGCGCGTGTAGACGTGGCCGAGATGCCGGACGTTGAGCGGCAGGCCGCGGCTCTCCCAGCCGTTGCCGCCGATCAGGAACGACCGCTCCGGCAGCCGGGCCGCCGCCGCGAGGAAGAACTTCTCGACGCGGGCCTCGCGGTCGGGCAGGCGGTTGCCCAGGAAGGCGAGGTCGGCCGCGAAGCGCGGCTCCGGCGGCACCGGGAAATGGGTGTCCGGGTCGAGCGCGTTGTAGATCGGGATGCAGGCCCGGGCGCCGAAGCCCTCGTAGGCCTCGACCACCGGCGGGCCGCCGCCGTAGGTGAGCACGAGGTCGAGATCGGGCAGGGCGCGGCGGAGCGCGTGGTCGGCGTCGGCGCGCATCTCGGCGAGCGTCGCCGGGGCGTCGACGTCCCAGAAGATCCGCACCGCCTCCGGGCGGGATGCCGCGATGACGCCGTGGAGCAGCTCGTCGTCGAACACGCCGACGCCGCTCGCCTTCACGACCACGTCGGCCTGCGCCGCCTCGGCGATGACCGCGCGCGCCGCCTCGATCGTCGCCGGGTAGACCGTCACGGACGCGTAGGGCGGGGGCTCGATGTCCCGGTGCTGCTGCCGGTCGAAGGCGTCGGGCTCGTAGAAGGTGATCGTGTGGCCGTGCCGCGCCAGGGCGGCGAGCATGCCCCGGTAATAGGTGGCGGCGCCGTTCCAGTAGGACGACAGCAGGGAGGAGCCGTAGAAGGCGATTCTCACGCGGTGGCCTCCAGGGTGGCGGGCGCCCGCAGGCTCGCGGCGATGGACAGGAGTTCCTCGGCGCGGTGCGCGCAGGTGTGGCGCGCCCGGATCGTGGCGAGGCCGGAGGCCGCGAGCGCCTGCCGGAGACCGGCATCCGACCGCAGGGCGCGCAGGTGACCCTCCATCTCGGCGCCGGTGCGGGCGACGAGGTAGTCCCGGCCCGGCCGGAACAGGCCCTCCGCGTCGTCCCACGGCGCGCAGACCAGGGGGATGCCGCAGGCGAGCGCCTCGAACACCCGGATCGTCGGGATGCCCGGCAGGCGCTCCACGTAGAAGCGCCGGGGCACGTGCACGGTGGCGAGATGGCGGGCGAACAGGCCCGGCGCGGCGGCGTTCGCCGCCCATCCGTGATAGCGGGCACCGTAGCGCCGGAGCGTCGCGAGCGCCGCCTCGGGATAGCGCACGCCGTAGATGTCCAGCGGCAGGCCGACCTGCGCGGCGGGGCGGAACAGGTAGGTCTCCAGCTCCGCGCTGCGCTCGTCATCGCCCCAGTTGCCGATCCAGATCAGGCCGGCGCGGGCGCTCTCCCGACCATCCGGATCGGACGCGACGCGCGCCCTCTCCCGTGCGGGAGAGGGTTGGGGTGAGGGCGGCGAACCCTCCGGATGAGGCGCGCCAGCGACGCGCGGGAACGGCGCGCCGCGTCCGGATGGACCTGATCCCTCACCCTGTCCCTCTCCCGAACGGGAGAGGGGACCCGCGCCAGATCCGGCGCCGTCGAGATCCGGCAGTTCGCGCGCAGGCGGGTGGAACAGCCGCGTGTCGGCCGCCTCGTGCCAGACGAAGACCCGGCGGCCCCAGCCTCGCGCCCGGTAGACGGCGGCCAGGGTCTCTCCGAAGGCGAGCACGCCGTCGTAGCCGGACAGGTCGAAGCGCTCCATCTCGGCCGGGGCACTCACCGCCCGGTGATGGGTGTCGTGGAACAGGAGCGTGTAGCGCGCGCCGCGCCGCCGGGCGGCGCCCAGCGCCGCCACCAGGGCCGGCTCGCTCCACTCGTGGACCACCACGAGGTCGCTGTCGGACACGCGCTCGACCACCGCGTCGATGGCGCCGTAGCGGTCGGAGGCCAGCTCCGGATAGGCCGCCCGGTAGGCGTCGAGGCCGGCCGCGCCGTGGTCGCGCAGGAGGTTCTCGAGGCTCCAGGCGCCCTCCGGCTCGTAGGCGGCAACGGCGTGACCGCTTGCCATCAGCTCCCGCAGGACGCCGCGCAGGAAATGCGCGTTGCCGTGGTTCCAGCACGAGGCCAGGGAGTGGGTGAAGTAGGCGATCCTCATGCGGCGGCTCCGCCGAGCCGGGCCGGCGCCCCGTCGAGGAGGCCGCGCAGCACCCCGAGCACACCCTCGGTCATCGCCTCGACCCCGTAGCGGGCGGCGCGATCGGCCGCGGCCGCCCCGGCGGCGGCGCGCCGGGCTGGATCGTCCAGGAGGTCCCGCACGGCCTGCGCGGCGGCCCCGTCGTCGTCCGCGCCCACGAAGGCGGCAACGCCGTCCCACAGCTCGCGGAAGCCCGGCATGTCGGACAACACGAGGGCGCAGCCCGAAGCGGCCGCTTCCAGCACGGCGAGGCCGAACGGCTCGTAGCGGGCGAGGGACACGAAGACCGGGCGGCCGGCGAGCTCCGCGGCGATGCCCGCATCGTCGAGCCGCCCGAGGCGCTGCAGGTGGCACGTCTCGACCCGCGCGCCGTTCGGCCCGTCGACGGAGCCGGCGGCGCGCAGCGGCACCGGCAGGCGGGCGGCGAGGCGGTCCAGGGCGGCGGCATTCTTCGCCCGGTCCCAGAGGCGCCCGGCCGTGAAGACGAAGGGCGCGGCGGCCCGGGGCTGCGCGCCGCTCGGCGCGCGCCCGTTGCGGACCACGACGGGCGGTTGCGGGAGGCCGCAGACCCGGGCGGTCGCCAGCGCGTGCGCCCGGGTGGGGGCGAGGAGGGCGTCGGCGGCGCGGCAGCCCCGCGCGGTGAGGTCGTGGCGCCACGCGAGGTCGGCCGGGAGCGGCCCGGTCTCGACCGCGTCCCACCACGTCGCCACGCAGGAATGGCACACGGCCGCCACCGGCACGGGGAAGTCGGCGAGCGCCATGGCGGGGCTGTGCAGGTGGACGAGATCGGCGCGCAGGGTCCGGGCGAGCCCGGCCAGCGCCCGCGCGGCGCCCAGCACGGCGTCGGGCGTCGCGGCGGTCCAGTCCAGGGGCAGCCCGGTGGCGCGGATGCGCGCGCCCGTGGCGGCCTCGGCCGCCGCGATCCGCGCCTCGGAGGGGGCCGGGCCCAGGACCGCGACGGTCACGGCGAGGCCCCGCCGGACCAGGCCGGCCGCGAGGTCGAGGCTGTACTGCCAGACGCCGCCCACCGCGTCCGCGCTCATCAGGACGTGCGGCGCCGCTGCCGGGGAGGGGCTCAGCGGCACCCGCATGCGGCCTCCAGCTCGGACAGCGGCAGGGGACGCTCGTCCTGGATCTCGCTGAACTGCGTGAACTGGCCGAGATAGTGCGCGTGCGCCCGCTCCCAGGCCCGGTCGTCCGGCTCGCCCCAGAGGCGCCGGTAATCGGGGGAGCTCGGATACGGGTAGAGCGGGACGGGATCGTTCGCCCAGACCCCCTGGCCGCGCAGGCGGTCGCGCCACGTCGCCACGAGATCGGGATCGTCGCCCGCCACGGCGATGAGGTTCGCCTGCACGAACGGCACCGTGCGGCGGGCGTGGATCAGGCGCTCGGCGAGATCGTCGGTCGAGGCGCGGCAGCGCTTGTCGAGGGCGGCGCGGCCTTCCTCCGTCAGGCTCTCGATCCCGGCCTCGATGGAGACGCAGCCCGCCGCCCCGAGGAGGTCGAGCAGGTCGGGCTTCCACAGGTCGATCCGGGTCTGGATCCCGAAGCGGATATTCCGCGTGACCAGCGCCTCCAGAAGCGGCTTCTGCGGCAGGAAGATCTCGTCGACGAAGTAGACGTAGGTGACGCCCTGCGCGATCAGCCCGTCGATCTCGTCGAGGACGATCCCGAGATCCCGGCGCCGGTAGGCGTCGCGGAAGTCGATCTTGGCGCAGAACGAGCAGGTGTAGGGACAGCCGCGCGAGGCCTCGACCTCGGCGCCAGGGCCGTCCGGCGCGGCGTCGAACCGGTGGTGGTGGTGCCGGTGCCGGGCGATCCAGTGATCCGGCCAGCGCAGGGCCGGCAGGTCGGTGAAGCGGCCGGCCTGGGGCGGGCCGGTCACCGCGACCGCCTCACCGTCGCGGACCGCGAGGCCGGGCACGGCCCGCAGGGTTTCCGGGCGCAGGTCGGGCAGGCCGGCGAGCCGGGCGACGACCTCCTCGCACTCGCCGCGCACGACGATGTCGCAGCCGAGCTTGTCGAGCGCCGGACGCGGCGTCGCGGAGCCGTGGGGGCCGACCGCGACGGTGGTGCCGCCCCGGCCCGCCAGGGTGTCGAGGAACAGGCGGGGCACCCGCAGCTCCGGCGGGGCGCAGCGCCAGAACAGGTAGGTGGGGGCGGTCGCCACCACGGTCATGGCGGGGGCGAAGGCCGCGACGCGGTCGGCGGCGGCCTCGGCGGTCAGGCCCTCGAGATGCGCGTCCACGAGCAGCGTCTCGTGGCCGGAGGCCGCCAGCAGCGCGGCGGAGTAGCCGAGTTCGAGCGGCAGGTGCGGCTCGCGGCAGCCGAAATAGATGCTGTTGCGGTAGTCCCAAGGCGGGTTGACCAGCGCGACTCTCATGCGGCCGCCCCCGCGATCGGTGCCGCGCCATCCGACGACGCGCGCGCGGCGGCGAGCCAGCCGGCGAGGTCGGCGACGCCGTCGCGCCAGCCCGTGAAGGGGGCGAGGCCGAGCCGCGCGACGGCCCGGCGCGTGTCCGAGACGTAGTAGCGCTGATCGCCCGGGCGCCACGCCTGGAAGCTGCGCGATACCGGGCGCCCCAGCAGGGTGCCGACATGGTCGAGGAGCTGCAGCAGGCTCACGGCGTTGCCGGGGCCGCCGCCGACGTTGAAGGCGTGGCCCGCCGCGTCGTCGATGCGGGCGAGCGCCGCCCGGTAGACCGCCACCACGTCGCGCACGTGCAGGATGTCGCGCACCTGCCGTCCGTCGCCGTAGAGCGTGACCGCCTCGCCGGCGAGCGCCCGGATCAGGAAGTGGGCGACCCAGCCCTGGTCCTCGTTGCCCATCTGGCGCGGACCGTAGATGCAGCTCATCCGCATCACCGCCGCCGGGACGCCGAAGCTGCGGGCGTAGTCGAGGACGTACTGGTCCGCCGCTCCCTTGGAGCAGCCGTAGGGCGTGTGGAAGTCGAGGGGCCGGGTCTCGCCGATGCCGCGCCGGCGCAGGTCCGGATCGGCCGGCAGATAGGCGTCGCCGACCGCCTCCAGGGCGATGTCGGGCAGGTCGCCGTAGACCTTGTTGGTCGAGGCGTAGAGGAGCGGCACCGGCCGCGCCTGCGCCCGCAGGGCCTCCAGCAGGTTCACGGTGCCGAGGAGGTTGATCTCCATGTCGGCCCGCGGCGCGACGAGGCTCGTCGTCACCGCCACCTGGGCGGCGAAGTGGAACACCGCGCCGGCCTCCGCCACCGCGCGGCCGAGCTCCTGGATGTCGCGGATGTCGGCGACGATCGGGATGATCCGGGTGCCGTGGCGCTGCCGCAGCCACGCGAGGTTGGCCTCGACGCCGGGGCGCGAGAGGATGTCGTAGACGATCACCGCGTGGCCGTCGGCCGCGAGGCTGTCGGACAGGTTGGCACCGATGAACCCGGCGCCCCCGGTGACGAGGATCGGCCGGCCGCTCACGCGACGAGACCGCGCGCTTCGAGTTCGCGCCGCGCCTCGGCGACGCGGTCGACGGCCTGCTGCTCGGCCACCCAGGCGGCGAGTTCGGCGAGCCCCTCGGCGAAATCGCGGCGCGGCGCGTAGCCGAGCTCCCGCTGGATCTTGCCGATATCGGCGATGCAGTGGCGGATGTCGCCGAGCCGCGCCTGACCGGTCACCTCCGGCCCGATCTCCTCGCGGCCCATCGCGCGGGCGAGCAGGCGGGCGACCTCGCTGACCGTGCGGTCCTGGCCGCTGCCGACGTTGTAGACCTGACCGGCGGCGGCCGGGTGCTCCAGGGCCAGCGCGAAGGCCTGCGCGACGTCCTCGACGTGGACGAAGTCGCGCCGCTGCGCGCCGTCCTCGAAGATCATCGGCGGCTGGCCGTTGTGGAGCCGCGCCGCGAAGATCGCCAGCACGCCGGTATAGGGGTTCGAGAGCGCCTGGCCCGGCCCGTAGGCGTTCCACAGGCGGAGCGCCACGCCCTCCATCCCGTAGGCGGGGGCGAGGGTGAGCGTCAGGCGCTCCTGCATGTACTTGGTCAGGGCGTAGACGGAGGCGAGGGCCGGGCGCTTCGTCTCGGGCGTCGGGATCGGCCGCATGGGCTGCCCGTGCCCGTCGAGGGGGTCCCAGGGCTCCCCGGGCTGGCGCGGGCGGCGCACCACCTCCTCGGCGGTCGACCCGTCGGAGGTGCGGTACAGCCCCTCGCCGTAGATGCTCATCGAGGAGGCGACGACCACGCGCCTCACCGGGGCGTCGATGAGCTGCTGGAACAGTACCGCCGTGCCGCAATCGTTGACCGAGACGTAGCGCTCGACCGCGTACATGCTCTGGCCGACGCCGACCTCGGCGGCGAGGTGCACGACCCGGTCGATGCCCGACAGGGCGCGCGCCACGGCCGCACCGTCGCGGACGTCGCCCGCCTGGAACTCGACGTCCGACGGCAGCGCCTCGGCGCCGCTCTCGCCGCCGTGGACCTGCTCGATCAGACTGTCGAGCACCCGCACGCGGTAGCCGCGGCGCAGCAATTCGGCGGCGAGATGGCGACCGATGAAGCCGGCGCCACCGGTAATGAGCACAGATTCCGGCACGAGGCGTGGAAACTCCCCTGCGAGGACTTAAAGCTATGTAGATCGGGAATCCCGTCTCGATGAAATAACTCAGGTTAAGAGCCGGATTTCTGCGCCGAAAAGCGGGACTATAACGGCGGAGACGAAAAGATACGGCCGCTTACTTATCGACAACAACGGATCATCGGGCGGCAGTCGATCCGCGACCGCCGCCAGTATGCGCGGCCCCGGGGGCGACGATCAGCGCCCTATTTCGCCAGCAAACCCGCGCTGGCTGTACTGGCGGGGCCTCGCCGGCACCGTGCGGGCACATGGCGCGGCGGTCCCGTCGCGGGATCCGCGGGGCCCGTTGCCACGCGCAGGCCCCGGCTTCCCGCTCCCCGGCCGCCAGGGAACCGGTCCGGCGGGGGCGGGGGAAGATCGCCGCAGGGGATCGTTGTCCTAGGCGCGGGGTCCGTCAGCCCGCGAAGGCGCGGGGCGGCAGGCCGGCGACGCCGACGTCGAGCTCGAACAGCGCGCCGGCCTCCGGCACGTGCTCGGCCCCCCGCGCCGCCGAGGTGACGAACAGCCGATCGAGGCCGGGGCCCGCGAAGGCGCAGCTGGTGATGTTGGGGGCGGGCAGGGGGATCGCGCGCACGAGGCGCCCCTCGGGATCGAAGCGGCTGAGCCGGCCGCCGCCCCAGTGGGCGATCCACAGGCAGCCCTCGGCATCCGTGGTCATGCCGTCGGGCCAGCCCCAGGCGTCGGGGAAGCGCAGGAAGGGCCGCTTGCCCGTCAGCGCGCCGTCGGCGGCGAGGTCGAAGGCGTAGACCGTCCGGGCGGCGCTGTCGCTGTGATAGAGGATCCGGCCGTCGCGGCTGAAGGTCGGCCCGTTGGCGACGCCGTAGCTGGTGTCCATCCGCCGCCACGTCAGGTCCGGATCGAGCCGGTGCAGGGAGCCCGACACCGCGGTCTCGGCCTGGTGCATGCTCCCGGCCCAGATCCGTCCGGCGCCGTCGACCTTGGCGTCGTTCAGGCGGTTGTCCGGGTCGTCGGGCTCGGGGTCGCCGATCGGCACGAGGCGACCGGCCTCCAGGTCGTAGGTCGCGAAGCCGCTCTTCAGCCCGACGATGAAGTCGCGCCGGCCGGCGCGGGGGATGATCCAGCCGAGCGGCTCCGGGAACGTCCGCGCGCCGGTCGCGCCGTCGGCGAGGTCGAGCCAGTTCAGGGCCGGCGCCTCGATATCGACCCAGAACAGCACGCCCCGCTCCGGAACCCAGACCGGGCCCTCGCCGAGCCGGTCGCGCCGGGACCGAGCGAGGATGCGGATCCGCGGGTCCATGGCCGTGCCCTCCCCCCTCCGGCGGACGCTCAGGCGCCCGCCGGGCGCGGCGCCGCGGCGCCGGTGCGGCTGCCCCAGAGCGCGTAGAACAGGACGTAGAGCTCGCAGGCGGCGGTGATCAGGAAGGAGCGCTGCAGCCCGAACCGGTCCGCCGCCCAGCCCTGCACCACCACCAGCGACCCGCCCGCGATCGCCATGATCAGGAGTCCGGCCCCCTCCTCGGTGAGGGGGCCGAGGCCGCGGATGCCCAGGGTGAAGATCGTCGGGAACATGATCGCGTGGAACAGGCCGACCGAGATCAGCGCCCACAGGGCGAGGTGGCCGGTCGCGAAGGTCGCCACCAGCATCACCGCGCAGGCGCCGATCGCCGCGCCGGCCAGGACGGTCTCGGCCGGGCGCCGCTGCATCAGGTAGCTGCCGACGAAGCGGCCGACCATCATGCCGCCCCAGAGCAGGAACAGGTAGCGCGAGGCCTGGGCGTGGGTCAGGGCGCCGATCTCGGGCTGCGACACGAAGTTGATGAACAGGTTCGACACCCCGATCTCGGCGATCAGATAGATGAAGATCGCCGGCACGCCGAGCACGAGGTTGCGGTGGCGCCAGAGCGACAGCCCGGCGCGCTCGGCCTTGGCGGCCCGGGCCGCGGCGCCGCCGGCACCGCCGGACCCGCCTATGGCGGGCAGGGGGAAGCGGGCGATGACCACGGCGAGGACGACGAGGATCACCGCCACGATCAGGTAGGGCAGCTGCACCGACTGCGCGTCGGCCAGACGCTCGGCCGGGGTCAGGCTGGCCCCGGCGGCGGCGTTGCCCGAGGCGGAGCGGCCGAGGATCAGGTAGCCGCCGAACAGCGGCGCCAGGGTCGTCCCGAGGGAGTTGAACGCCTGCACGAGGTTGAGCCGCGCCGGGGCGCTCTCGGCCGGGCCGACCACCGCCACGTAGGGGTTCGCGGCGACCTGCAGCAGGGTGATGCCGCTGGCGATCACGAACAGGGCCGTGAGCGTGATCGCGTAGGAGACTCGGTGGGCGGCCAGGATCATGCCGAGCGTGCCCAGCGCCATGATGCCCAGCCCCGCCACCAGGGCGCGCTGGTAGCCGACCCGCTCGATCAGCTTGGCCGCCGGGATCGAGGCGACGAAGTAGGCGATGAACCAGACGGACTCGATCAGCGTGGTCTGCGTGTAATCGAGGTCGAACACGCTGCGCAGGTGCGGCAGCAGCGTGTTGTTGATGACCGTGATGAAGCCCCACATGAAGAACAGGCTCGCCAGCAGCGACAGGGCCGGGCGGTAGCCGCCCCGGTCGCGCGCGGCCTCCGCCCCCGTCCGGGGCGCCGCGGTCCCAGCGGTCGCGATCGGTCCTGCCATCGGGCGTTGTCCTCTGCCGTCCGGGCCGCCTTGTCGGGGTCCCGTGTTGTCCCTTTTATTTGTCTGAGTATATAGCGGGTTCGCGGACGTCAACCGCGAGCCCCGCCGCGGGCCGGCGCAGGACCGGCGCGGCGGGCGGAGTCACGAGGGGGAGAACGCGATGCGTGGAGTGGGATCCCTGGCGCTGTGCGCCTGTGCGGCCCTGCCGGGCCTGACGCCGGGACCGGCGCGGGCGGCCGAGCCGACCCGGACGGTGTTCGGCACGCTGCCGGACGGCCGGACGGTCGAGGAGGTGACGCTGACGAACGGCAAGGGCCTCACGGCGCGGATCCTGTCCTGGGGCGCGCTCCTGCGGAGCCTCGACGTGCCGGACCGGTCCGGCAAGGCCGCGGACGTGGTGCTCGGCTACAACGACCTCGCCTCCTACCTGACCAGAAGCAGCTATTTCGGCGCGAGCGTCGGGCGCTACGCCAACCGCATCCGCGCCGGGCGCTTCACCCTCGACGGCCAAGCCTACACCCTGGCCACCAACGACGGCCCGAACGCCCTGCACGGCGGCGCGGCCGGCTTCGACAAGCGGCTCTGGACGATCACCGCGGTCAAGGGCGGCGCGGCCCCCTCGGTCACCCTGCGCTACGTCAGTCCGGACGGCGAGGAGGGCTATCCCGGCACGCTGACGGCGACCGCCACCTACGCGCTGGACGACACGAACACGCTCACGGTCACCTACGAGGCGACCACCGACAAGCCGACGATCGTCAACCTGACCAACCACAGCTTCTTCAACCTCGCGGGCGAGGGCTCGGGCCGCTCCATCCTCGACCAGACCCTGACGATCCCGGCGGAGCGCTTCACGCCGGTCGACGCCACCCTGATCCCGACCGGGGAGATCCTGCCGGTGGCCGGCACGCCCTTCGACTTCCGCGAGCCCGCGGTGATCGGCGCGCGGATCCGCGACGGGCGGGACGTGCAGATCGTGCGCGGGCGCGGCTACGACCACAACTGGGTCGTGACCGACGCGCCCACGGCCGAGCCGCACCCCGTGGCGCGGGTCGAGGATCCGGAGTCGGGCCGCGTCCTCGACGTGGCGAGCAACCAGCCCGGCCTCCAGTTCTACGCCGGCAACTTCCTCAACGCGACCGCGGTCGGTAAATCCGGCCTCGCCTACCGCCAGTCGGACGCCCTGGCGCTGGAGCCGGAGCTGTTCCCCGACACGCCGAACCGGCCGGCCTTCGGCTCGGCGCGGCTCGATCCCGGCAAGACCTACCGGAACGTCATCACCTACCGCTTCTCGACCAGCCCCGCCCACCGGACCCAGAAATGACCGACCGACCGACTGCACGGCCCCTGCGCTCGCGCGCGTGGTTCGACAACCCCGACAATATCGACATGACGGCGCTCTACCTGGAGCGCTACCTGAACTTCGGCCTCAGCCTGGAGGAGCTGCGCTCGGGCAAGCCGATCATCGGCATCGCCCAGACCGGCTCGGACCTGTCCCCGTGCAATCGCCACCACCTCGTCCTCGCGGAGCGGATCCGCGAGGGCATCCGCGAGGCGGGCGGGATCGTCCTCGAATTCCCCGTCCACCCGATCCAGGAGACCGGCAAGCGGCCGACCGCGGGCCTCGACCGCAACCTCGCCTATCTGGGCCTCGTGGAGCTGCTCTACGGCTACCCCCTCGACGGGGTCGTGCTGACCACGGGCTGCGACAAGACCACCCCGGCCTGCCTGATGGCGGCCGCCACCGTGAACATCCCGGCCATCGCCCTGTCGGTGGGGCCGATGCTCAACGGCTGGTTCAAGGGCCAGCGCACGGGCTCGGGCACGATCGTCTGGAAGGCCCGCGAGATGCTGGCGGCCGGCGAGATCGACCACGACGGCTTCATCAAGCTGGTGACCTCGTCGGCGCCCTCGACCGGCTTCTGCAACACGATGGGCACCGCCACCACGATGAACACGCTCGCCGAGGCGCTCGGCATGATGCTGCCCGGCTCGGCCGCGATCCCGGCGCCCTACCGCGACCGGCAGGAGGCCGCCTACCTGACCGGCAAGCGCATCGTCGCCATGGTGGCCGAGGACCTGAAGCCCTCCGACATCCTGACCCGCGACGCCTTCCTCAACGCCATCGCGGTCAATTCCGCGATCGGCGGCTCGACCAACGCGCCGATCCACCTCGCGGCGATCGCCCGGCACATGGGAGTCGAGCTCGACATCGCGGACTGGCAGACCCACGGGCTCGACGTGCCGCTCCTCGTCAACCTGCAGCCGGCGGGCGCCTATCTCGGCGAGGATTACTACCGCGCCGGCAGCTTGCCCGCGGTCGTGGCGCAGCTCATGCGCCGCGGCCTGATCCGCGAGGGCGCGCTGACGGTGAACGGGCGCACCCTCGGCGACAATTGCCGGGGCGCGGCGATCGAGGACGAGGACGTGATCCGGCCGATCGACCGGCCGCTCAAGGAGGCGGCGGGCTTCCTGGTCCTGCGCGGCAACCTGTTCGACGCCGCGGTCATGAAGACCAGCGTCATCGGCGCGGAGTTCCGCAGCCGCTACCTGTCGAACCCGGAGGATCCGGACGCCTTCGAGGGTCCCGTCGTGGTGTTCGACGGGCCGGAGGATTACCACGCCCGGATCGACGACCCGAGCCTCGGCATCACCGAGGAGACCCTCCTGGTCATGCGCGGGGCCGGGCCCGTGGGCTACCCGGGGGCCGCCGAGGTGGTGAACATGCGCCCGCCCGCGCAGCTGATCCGGGCCGGCGTGCACGCGCTGCCCTGCCTCGGCGACGGGCGCCAGTCCGGCACCTCCGGGTCGCCGTCGATCCTCAACGCCTCGCCCGAGGCGGCGGCCGGCGGCGGCCTCGCGCTCCTGCGCACCGGCGACCGGGTGCGGATCGACCTGCGCCGCGGCACCGCCGACATGCTGGTCGACGCCGACGAGATCGCGCGCCGGCGCGAGGCGCTGGAGGCGGCGGGCGGCTACGCCTATCCGGCGTCGCAGACGCCCTGGCAGGCGATGCAGCGCGCCGCGGTGGGGCAGATGCACACCGGGGCCATCCTGGAGGGCGCCGAGGCGTTCCAGCGCATCGCGCAGACGCGGGGCGTGCCGCGCGACAACCACTGAGGCCGCTGAGGCCCCTGAGGCCACTCGGCCGCTGTCCGGGCCAGCGGCACCCCGCCGCCGGCACCGTCAGGGCCGCATCGCCAGCTCCGTGTCGGCGAGGGCGAGGCGGACCAGCTCGGTCATGGTCGCGCGGGCGGCGTCCGGGTCGCCCGCCACGATCGCGTCGTAGAGGGCGCGGTGATCCGGCATCGGGTCCCGGGGCAGGCCCTGGCGGCGGTGCTTGAAGATCGTCGTCCACGTGACCGCGGCGGCGATGGAGCTCGACAGGGCCATCAGCGCCCCGTTGCGGGCCGCTTCCAGGATCGTGTTGTGGAAGGCCTGGTCGGCGGCCCGCCCGGCCTCGGTGGCGAGGCCGTGGCGACCCATCTCCTCCAGGGCGTGGCCCATCCGGGCGATGTCGAGGCCCGAGCGCCGCTCGGCCGCGAGCGCGGCCGCGGCCGGCTCGACGATCATCCGCAGCTCGAACAGGTCGCGGATGAAGGACTCGCTCGGCTCCGACTCGAAGGCCCAGGCGAGGATGTCGGGATCGAGCAGGTTCCAGCGGCTGCGCTGGCTGACGCGGGTGCCGGTGCGCGGGCGGCTCTCGACGAGCCCCTTGGCGCTCAGGATGCGGATCGCCTCGCGATAGGCGGTGCGCGAGACGTTCAATTTCTCAGAGAATTCGATCTCCCCGGGCAGCACGTCCCCGGGCGCGTAGCGGCCGCCCAGGATCGCCGCACCTAGATCGCGGGCGACCGAGCCGTGGATGCGGCGCGTCCCCGTGGCGAGGGGCAGCGTGATGTTCTCCGGGCCGCGCTCCTGCCTCACCTCGTCCACCTCCGGTCCGGGCCACCGGATCGGGGCAGGAACGGCGCGATCGTATCCTGAAGTTGTAGGAGCGGAAAGGGGAGCGCCCGCCGCACCGGGATCGCGGTCGCGCTTGCGGGCGGAGGCGAACTGCCCTAGCTTAATTGTATGAGTAGTGAACCGCCAGGGTCCGCCACGATCCGCGGCAGCGTCCTCATCGGCGCCGCCGACGTGGCCACGGTACAGGTCTTCCGGGCCGTCGGTCCCGCCACCGGCGCGGCCCTGGAGCCGGCCTTCTCGGCCGCCGGCCCGGCGGAGGTCGAGGCCGCCTGCGCGCTGGCGGCGGCATCGCCGCACGCCTCCGAGAGGCCCCTAGCAACACGCGCGCGCTGTCTCGAGGCTGTCGCCGACGGCATCGCCGAACTCGCCGCGCCGCTCGTCGCGCGGGCGACGGGCGAGACGGGCCTGCCGCGCGCGCGGCCCGAGGACGAGCGCGCCGGCACGGTCGAGCAGCTGCACCTGTTGGCGGATCCGGTCCGGTCGGCCCGAAGGGTCGGCCGGGTCCTGGCGAACGGCTGGCCGGCCGGCGTGGAGGTCGCCCCCGCGATGGGGCATGGCGGCCCGTTCCCGGCGACCTCGGACGGCCGCAGCAGCGCGGTCGGACCGCTGGCGATCGAGCGGTTCCTGCGGCCGGTCTGCTACCGGGACCTGCGCGACGCGCTGCCGCCGCCGCCCCTGCGCCCGGACGATCCCTGGCACCTCGCGCGCCGGATCGACGGCGCTCTCGCCCCGCAACCCGGCCGCTGACAGGCCGCCGCGCGACCCTCGACGGCCGCGCGTTCGGGACGCCCCGGAGCGGTCGTCCCCGGGAGGACCAGATGGGACGATCACTCCTACAATTCCGCGCCGCCGACGGGCAGCGGGGCCTCGCGCTGCTCGCCGACGGCCGGGCGCGGCGGGTGCTCGGCGTCGACAGCGTGCTCGCCCTGGCGCAGAGGGCCCTCGCGGCGGGGGACGATCTGGCCGCGACGGCGGAGCGGGCGGGGCTCGGCGCGCCCGTCGATCTCGACGCGGTCCGGCTCCTGCCGCCGATCGACCACGCCGACCCCGCCCACCTGCTGCTGAGCGGCACCGGCCTGACGCATCTCGGCTCCGCGGAGGGCCGCGACGCGATGCACCGCGCGGCGGCCGCCGATCCGGCCCCGACCGACTCGATGCGGATGTTCCGGATGGGCGTCGAGGGCGGCAAGCCGGCGCCGGGCGAGGCCGGCGCGCAGCCCGAATGGTTCTACAAGGGCGACGGCTCCGGCCTCGTCGCCTCCGGGGAGCCGCTGGTCTCGCCCGCCTTCGCGCGCGACGGCGGCGAGGAGCCGGAGATCGCCGGGATCTACCTGATCGACGCCGACGGAACGCCGGTGCGCCTCGGCTTCGCCCTGGCGAACGAGTTCTCGGACCACGTGACCGAGCGCGGCAACTACCTGTGGCTCGCCCATTCCAAGCTCCGCCCGGCCGCCCTCGGCCCGGAGCTGTGGCTCGGCGCCCTGCCGCCGGACGTGCGCGGCACCAGCCGCATCCTGCGCCACGGCGCCGTGCTCTGGGAGAAGCCGTTCCTCTCCGGGGAGGCCAACATGTCCCACAGCATCGCCAACCTAGAGCAACACCACTTCAAGTACGGGCCGTTCCGGCGGCCCGGCGACGTGCACGTCCACTTCTTCGGGACCGCGACCCTGTCGTTCAGCGACGGCGTCGCGACCCGGCCGGGCGACGTGTTCGAGATCGCGGCGGCGCCGTTCACGCTGCCCCTGCGCAACCCGCTGGCGATCGCGCCGGCGGGCGCACCGTCCGTGCGGGTGCTCTGAGATGGCGTCCCCGATCCGCATCGGCCTCGTGGGCGTCGGCAAGATCGCCCGCGACCAGCACCTGCCGGTCCTCGCCGCCTCGCCGGACTACGCGCTCGTGGCGGTGGCGAGCCCGCACGGCGGCCTCGACGGGGTGCCGAGCTACGCCACGCTGGAGGCGATGCTGGCGGCGCACGGCGACCTCGACGCCCTCGCCCTGTGCCAGCCGCCGCAGGCGCGGTTCGCGGCGGCCCTGGCGGGGATCGCGGCGGGCCGCCACGTCTTCCTCGAGAAGCCCCCCGGCGCGACGCTGGCCGAGGTCGGGCTCCTGGTCGCGGCCGCGCGGGACCGGGGCGTGAGCCTGTTCGCGAGCTGGCACTCCCGCTACGCGCCGGGGGTGGAGCCCGCCCGCCGCTGGCTGTCGGGCCGCAGGATCCGGTCGGTGGCGATCGCCTGGCTGGAGGATGTCCGGCACTGGCACCCGGGCCAGGACTGGATCTGGGACGCGGGCGGGATGGGCGTGTTCGATCCGGGGATCAACGCCCTGTCGATCGCCACCCACATCCTGCCGCCGTTCTTCCTCACCGGCGCGACCCTGTCGGTGCCGGCGAACCGGCAGGCGCCGATCGCCGCCGACCTGCACTTCGCGGACGCCGCCGGCACCCCGATCCGCGCCCGGTTCGACTGGCGGCAGACCGGGCCGCAGACCTGGGACATCCGCGTCGAGACCGACGACGGCCCTCTGGTCCTGTCGCGGGGCGGGGCCGCCCTGTCGATCGCCGGCCGCGACCGGCCGCTCCCGCCCGAGGCGGAGTACCGCGGCCTCTACGACCGCTTCGCCGCCCTGGTCCGCTCCGGCGCCAGCGACGTCGACCTGAATCCGCTGATCCACGCCGCCGACGCCTTCATGCGCGGCGAGCGCCGCACGGTGGAGGCCTTCACGGACTGACCGGACACGGACTGCCCGGGAGGGCCCCTGCGGGACACGAACGCGACAGAGCCAGGCAAGGCCGCGCGGTCAAGGGGGAGTCACACATGGGAAAGCATAGGGGACAGCATCGGCGATGGGCCGCGCTCGCGTTCTGCGCCGCGGCGGTCACGGCGGGCCCGGCGGTCGCGCAGGTCGAGGCGACCGCCCCGGACGGGGGACCGTCCCTGGTGAATCCGGGGCCGGAGGCGAGCCCGGCGCAGAAGGCGAGATATCGGGCGAACCGCGCCCGGCGGCGGGTCATCCGGGAGGCGCGGAGCTTCTCGGGCGCCAGCAGCGCCGCGGCCAGCCTCGACGTGCAGGGCAGCAGCGCGACGCCGCCCAGCCTGCCGCCGGGCACCCTCGATCTCGGCAACGGGATCAGCATGATCCTGAACCACACGGGCGAGTTCGCCGCCAACCCGTCCGGCGGGATCCGGCAGGGATCGGCCTACGCGGGCCAGATCGCGTTCGGCCTCGACGCCGATCTCGGCCGCCTCGCCGGCATCGACGGCGGCTCGGTGCACACGATCGTCACCCAGCGCCACGGCCGGAGCCTGGCGCAGGACGATATCGGCTTCAACGGCAGCGTGCAGGAGATCTACGGCGGCGGCCAGACCGCCCACCTGACGCTGCTGTCCTACGAGCAGAAGCTGCTCGACAACCGCCTCGACATCGAGGTCGGCCGCCTGCTCGCCAACCCCAACTTCCTGGCCTCGCCGCTCTACTGCAACTTCCAGAACAACGCGACCTGCGGCGCGCCCAAGTCCATCTTCAAGCTGACGAACTTCACCTACTGGCCGATCGCCACCTGGGGCGGCCACGCCAAGGCCTGGGTCACCGACACGGTGTTCCTGCACGCCGGCATCTACGAGGTGAACCCGCGCGACCAGCTGCCGACCCGGAACGGCGTCGACTGGTCGACCAGCGGCGCCACCGGATACCTGGTGCCGGTGGAGGTCGGCTACTCGACCAATTTCGGCAACGACCCGCTGCCGCGCAACTACAGCCTCGGCGCCGTGTTCGACCGGTCGGACTACGCGGATCCCGTGCGCGACCGGCGGGGCGGCGCGCAGGTCTTCAGCGGCCTCGACCCGCTGACCCGGTTCGGGCGGTCGGCGGTCTACGCCCGCTTCGACCAGATGGTCTGGCGGCCGGATCCGAACGGCGTCCAGGGCCTGTCGGTGTTCGGCGTCGCGATCGGCGGGACCGGCGGACGGCAGACCCAGGATTACTTCCTGGAGGGCGGCGCCGTGCTGACCGGCACCTTCCCGGGCCGGCCCTACGACACCCTCGGCCTCGTCTTCGCCATGGAGAAGCTCTCGCCCCTGGGCACGGCCAACATCCGGGCGGCGCGCGCGTCGCTGGGACTCGGCACCCGGACCGTCGAGTCCCTGCAGACCATCCTGGAGCTGAGCTACGGCATCCAGCTCACCCCGGCGGTGCGGCTGATGCCGAACCTGCAATACGTGATCGACCCGGACCAGACCCGCTTCCCGTTCCGCCCGAAGCCGATCCCGGACGCCTTCGTGATCGGCGCGAAGCTGTCGGTGGACCTGTTCACCCTGGCCGGCCTCGCGAAGGGCCCGGGCAGCCAGTGACGCCCCGACACCCCGGCGCCCGCTCCCTGCGGGCGCCGGGCACGCGGACCCGGCCGGGGGAGGGGCCGTCCCGCGACCGCGCGGCCCGGGCACACCGGTTCGCGCGCCCGTCGGGCAGGCGCGCCGTACCGGCCGCGCGGCGGCGTTTCGCGCTGCGCGCGCCTTCGTGTACGAGACCGGGCTCCGCGTTCCGTCGCGCGGTCGACGGGCCGCCCGCCCGTGGGACGACGGCAGAGACCTCGACATGGCAGTGACCGATCACGACGCGGCACCGGTCTCCACCGGGGTGACCGGCCTCGACCACATCCTGGCCGGCGGCTACGCGTCCCAGCGCTCGCACCTCATCGAGGGGCGGCCCGGCTCCGGCAAGACGACGCTGGCGATGCAGTTCCTGCTCGACGGCGTGCGCCGGGGCGAGCGCTGCCTGTACATCACGCTCTCGGAGAGCCGGCGCGAGCTCCTGAACGTCGCGGAGCGCCACGGCTGGTCCCTCGACGGCATCGAGATCTGCGAGCTCGTCGCGCCGGAACTCAGCCTCGATCCCGGGCAGCAGCAGAGCCTGGTCCACTCGTCCGACCTCGAGCTCGGCGAGACCATCCGGATGGCGATCGCCGAGATCGAGCGGTTCAAGCCGGAGCGCGTGGTGTTCGACAGCCTGTCGGAGATCCGGCTGCTCTCGCAGGGATCGCTGCGCTACCGCAGGCAGGTCCACGCCCTGCGCAGCTTCCTGCTCATCCAGAACACCACGGCGCTGCTCCTCGACGATCTCACCGCCGAGACGGACGACCTGAATCTGCACAGCCTCAGCCATGCCGTGATCCGGCTGGAGCAGCTCGCGCCCCTGTACGGCGGCGAGCGCCGGCGCCTGCGCGTGATCAAGATGCGCGGCACGCCGTTCCGGGGCGGGTTCCACGACTACGTCATCCGGCGCGGCGGGCTCACGGTGTTCCCGCGCCTCGTCGCGGCCGAGCATCTCGGCACCTCCTCCGACGACCAGTGCGGCACCGGCAGCCCCGAACTGGACAAGCTGCTCGGCGGCGGCCTCGACCGGGGCACCAGCACGATGCTGATCGGCCCGTCCGGCGTCGGCAAGTCCACGGTGGCGCTCACCTGTGTCACCGCGGCGATCGCCCGCGGCGAGCGGGCGCTGATCCTCAGCTTCGACGAGACCACCGGCGTCCTCACGCGCAGGGCCCGCGGCCTCGCCATGCCGATCGACGACGCGATCGCCGCCGGATCCCTCATCGTCGAGCAGATCGACCCGGCGGAGGTCTCCCCCGGCGAACTCGCCGACATCGTGCAGAACGCGGTCGAGCACCGGGACGTGACGAGTGTCGTGATCGACTCCCTGACCGGCTATCACAACGCCATGCCGGAGGAGAATTACCTGCTCCTGCAGATGCACGAGCTGCTGACCTACCTGAACCAGCAGGGCGTCATCACGCTCCTCGTCCTGGCCCAGCACGGGATGATCGGGGCGATGGGCACGAACGTGGATCTCACCTACCTCAGCGACACGATCCTGCTGTTCCGCACCTTCGAGGCCGAGGGGCGGCTGCGGCGCGCGATCTCGGTCGTGAAGAAGCGCACCGGCAGCCACGAGGACGCGATCCGCGAATTGCGGATCGACTCCGACGGGATCCGCGTTGGCGAACCGCTGAGTGCGTTCCGAGGTGTCATGACCGGCGTTCCGACATTCGAAGGTGAGCGGTCGTCCCTCCTGCCCATCCGCGCGGCTGATGACCGAGGCTGAACCGCCGGCTCTCATCTTCACGCCCGGTGGCCGCGACGCCGTCGTCGCCGCGACCATCCTCGGCGAAGCGCGGATCGCGGCACAGGTGTGCGGCAGCCTCGCGGACGTGGTCTGCCGGCTCGACACGGCCGCCTGCGCGATCCTCACCGAGGAGGCGCTGCTGTCCTCGAACCGCCAGGCCCTGGCTGACTGGATCGCCGCGCAGCCGCCCTGGTCCGACTTCCCGTTCATCCTCCTGCGGCTGCGGGGCGCCGAGCCCAACGCGCAGCTGACCGACATGCTGGGCAACGTGAGCGTGCTGGAACGTCCGTTCCATCCGGCGACGCTGGTCATGGCGGCCCGCTCCGCCCATCGCGCCAAGCGCCGGCAGCTCGAGGCGCGGGCCTATCTCGAGGAGCGCGAGCGCACGACCGAGCGGCAGGCGCTCCTGATCCGCGAGCTGCATCACCGGGTGAAGAACACGCTGGCGACCGTGCAGGCGCTGCTCGGGGCCTCGGCCCGCTCCGCCACCAGCGTCGACGCGTTCTACGCGTCGTTCTCGGCGCGGGTGATCTCGCTGGCCAAGACCCACAATCTCCTGACCGAGGATTACTGGCAGCAGGCGCCCCTGCGCGACATGCTGATGAACGAGCTCGGCCCCTACAACGACGTCGAGGGCTCCCGCATCCAGCTCGACGGCCCCGCGATCGACCTGATGGGCGACCTCGCGGTCCCGACCGGCATGGCCATCCACGAGCTGACGACCAACGCGGCCAAGCACGGCGCGCTGTCCGTTCCGGAGGGCAGGATCGCGATCCGCTGGGATATCGAGCAGACGCCCGCCGCCCGCCTGCTCCACCTGGACTGGACCGAGCGGGGCGGTCCGGCCACGGCGGCGCCGACGCGGAAGGGCTTCGGCTCGACGCTGCTGCAGCGCGTCCTGAAGGTCCAGTGCCAGGCGGAGATCGCCTTCGATTTCCAGCCGGCCGGGCTGCACTTCACCATGCGGGCGCCGCTGCCCGAGACGCGCGTCGTCCCGGCCTACTGAGGCCGTCCGGGTTCCGGACCCGGCGCCGCGCCGGTCGCGGGGCGTGCGCTTTCACACAGGAGTGTCTTGCGTTCCGCGGCCCTGATCGAACTTATCGCAGGTGCGAGATTTGGGATGTCGCAGCACAGCGATACGTCTTGCGATGAATAGATTTGCTCCTCTCGTGGCGGCCGCACTGGCCTGGGCCGTGTTCGGTACCTGGGCCGAAGCCCGCCGCTCGTCCTTGCAGAAGGACATGCCGGCGCTCCGTCCGGGGATCGAGGCCGATCTGGCCGCGAGACACTGTCCGGCCGTCCGGATCGACACGGAGCGCTTCCGTCAGTTCTCGCGCGAGAACCATCTGAATCACGCGGACTTCTTCACGAAGAAGCGCTCGGTCGCCCTGCAGCACGACCTCGACGCGGAGCTGGCGCAGTTCCGCGCGCGTCCCGAGGAGGCCTGCGCGCAGATGTGGACCAAGTACGGCGACGACGGCACCGTGCAGCATCTCCTCGCCCGCAAGTAGGCACGCGCCCGCCGATAAGGGCTCTCGCCGGTGCGCCGCCGATGTTGGTTGCGGCGACGGTGGCGGCGACCGTGGCGACGGCGACGCTGACGCCCGCCCGGATGACACCGCGGAAGGGTCGCCGGCCGCGCCGGCATCCGGCGCCGTTCCGGCGAGCGCGCTCGGCGATTCGGTTCCAAGCCGGCCCGCGTTTCGAGAAGACACTTCTCCCCTCAGGCACATCGGGAGACTGAACCTCCGATTTCCGCGCGCCTGAGCCGCGAGGACGCAAGATCTCTCCGCCGCCCTGCGCGGCTGGCGAGATGAAGTTCCATATTCCACGCCCGTTTTCGAGGAGAACGTTTTTCCTTTACCGGGGAATTGGGAACGCCGTTTCATTGACGGCGGATGTCGCGGCCATCAATTCTAGCGGCCTGTTCGGATGTCCGGCCGCGCAACCTCCGCTCTTCGGAGTCGGGGCGGTCCGTCATCCCGTCTCACAGCAAGGCATCCGGAATGACACGACCGAGACTCGTCGGGCTGAGCGCCAACGTGCAGCGGCCCTCCAAGACCCGCACGCTGGTGGATGCCGTGCTCCGCGAGGCCAGCGCCCAGGCTCCCCTCGACGCGCAGATCCTCGACTTCGTCGATGCCGGGACCGGCCTCGGTGCCGCCTGGACCCGCGACCAGCTCGCGCCGGCCGCGCGCAGCGTGCTCGCGGCCATCGAGGAGGCGGACGGGCTCGTCGTCGGCTCGCCGGTCTACAAGGGCGCCTATACCGGCCTGTTCAAGCACCTGTTCGACCTGGTCGATCCGGGCGCGCTCGCGGGAAAGCCGGTGGCGATCGTGGCCACGGGCGGCGGCGCGCGCCACGCCCTCGTGGTCGAGCACGCCTTCCGGCCGCTCTTCGGCTTCTTCGGGGCGCTCCAGATCCCGACCGCGGTCTACGCCTCCGATCCCGATTTCAGCGACGGCGTGCTGACCGAGACCGGCGTGCGCGCCCGCGCCCGCGAGGCCGGCGGGCAGCTCGCCGCGCTGCTCGTGCACCGGGCCGCGGCGGCTCGGCCGGCCCTCGCCGCCGCCGAGTGAGGCGCCCGATGCTCGACCGTCGCGCCCTGCTGGCCGCCCTCGCGGCCCTGCCCCTCGCGCCGGCGCTCGCCCCGGGCGCCCGGGCGGCCGAGCCCGGCGTGCTGCGGATCGGCTACCAGAAGAACGGCATCCTGGTCGTCGCCAAGCAGCAGAAGATCATCGAGAAGCGTCTGGAGCCTCTCGGATACGCGGTGCGCTGGGTCGAGTTCTCCTTCGGACCGCCGCTGCTGGAGGCCCTGTCGCTGGACGGGATCGATCTCGGCCAGACCGGCGATGCCCCGCCGATCTTCGCCCAGGCCGCGCGCTCCAACCTCGTCTACGCGGCCGCCCAGGAGGCCGGCGGCTCCGGCGCCGGCATCCTGCTGCCGAAGGGCTCCGAGATCCGCAGCCTCGCCGAGCTCAGGGGCAGGCGCGTCGCCTTCGCCAAGGCATCGAGCTCCCACAACCTGACCATCGCGGCCCTGGAGAAGGCCGGCCTGAGCTACGCCGACATCGAGCCGGTGACGCTGGCGCCCGCCGACGCCGCGGCCGCCTTCGCCCGCGGCAGCATCGACGCCTGGACGATCTGGGACCCGTACTTCGCCATCGCCGAGCAGGGGGAGGGCGTGCGCGTGCTGGTGCGGGCCACCGACGTCACCCCGCAGAACAACTTCTTCCTGGCGAGCCGGCCCTTCGCGGAGAGCCGGGCCCCGGTCCTCACCGCGGTGATCGACGCCCTGGGCGAGGTGGCGGCCTGGTGCACGCAGAATCGCGGCGCGGTGGCGGAACTCCTGTCGCAGGGCACGGGCGTGCCGCTGGCCGCGACCCGGCGGGCGGTGGATCGGACCGACTACGTGATCGGTCCCATGACCGACCGCGTCGCCGCCGAGCAGCAGCGGATCGCCGACCGCTTCCACGCGCTGAGACTGATCCCCAAGCCGATCCGCATCGCCGACGCGGTCTGGACGCCCCCCGCCCGCAACGGCTGAGACCGACCGCAGAGAGCCATGACCGACCGATCGCCCCGCGCGCCGTCCCTGTCGCCCGCCAGCGGCCCCGCCCCGAACCGGCGCCTCCTCCTGTCCGCCGGGCTCGGCCTCGCGGCGACCGCGCTGCTGCGGCCGGCCCGCGCGGCCGGCAGCATCCGGATCGGCTACCAGAAATACGGGTCGCTCGTGCTGCTGAAGGGCCGCGGCACCCTGGAGCGGGCCCTCCAGCCCCTCGGCACCACGGTGGCGTGGTCGGAATTCCCGTCCGGGCCGCCGCTGCTGGAGGCGCTGAATGCCGGGGCGATCGACTTCGGCTCGGCGGGCGAAGCGCCGCCGATCTTCGCCCAGGCCGCGAGCCCGGAGCTGCGCTACGTCGCCGCCGAGCCGCCGGCGCCGCGGGGCGAGGCGATCCTCGTGCCCAGGGACAGCCCGATCCGCAGCGTCGCCGAGCTGCGCGGCAGGACCATCGCGCTCAACAAGGGCTCGAACGTCCATTACCTGCTGGTGCGCGCCCTGGAGCAGGCCGGCGTCCCCTACGACGCGGTGAAACTCGCCTTCCTGGCACCGGCCGACGCCAACGCCGCCTTCGTGCGCGGCGCCGTCGACGCCTGGGTGATCTGGGACCCGTTCCAGGCCGCCGCCGAGCGCGCCACGGGCGCCCGGGTCCTGGTCGACGGGCGCGGGGTCGACGGGCACGCGCTCGCCCCGAACCGCCAGTTCTACCTGTCCCGGCGCGGCTTCACCGACACGAGCCCCGCGATCGTCTCGGCCGTGCTGGAGGCGATCGGGGAGGTCGACGCCTGGGCCGCGGGCCATGCCGACGCCGTGGCGGCGGACCTGGCGCCCTCGGTCGGCATCCCCGCGCCGGTCCTGGCCGTGGCGCTCGGCCGCCTGTCCTACGGCGTCGCGCCCCTGGATGCGACCGCGATCGCCGACCAGCAGAAGGTCGCCGACGCCTTCCACGGCCTCGGGCTCCTGCCGAAGCCCGTCCGGGTCGCCGACGCGGTCTGGACGGCGCCCGAACCCGCGGACGCCGTCAAGTCCGAGAAGCGGACGGAGAACCGCTGATGCGCCCCTCCAAGCTCGATCGCCTGCGCGACTCCGCGGTGCCCTGGCTGCTGCCGGCCGCCATCCTGCTCGGCTGGCAGGCCGCGGTCTCGGCCGGGCTCGTCTCCAACCGCTTCATGCCGGCGCCCCTCGACGTGGTCCGGGCCGGCTGGGAGGCCGGGCGGACCGGGGAACTCTGGACCAACCTCGGCGTCAGCACCCTGCGGGCTCTGGCGGGCTTCGTGATCGGCGGCGGCATCGGCTTCGCGCTCGGCCTCGCCAACGGCCTGTCGCGCCTGTCGGAGCGGCTGACCGACACCTCGGTGCAGATGGTGCGCAACGTGCCCCACCTGTCGCTGATCCCGCTGGTGATCCTGTGGTTCGGCATCGGCGAGGAGGCCAAGCTGTTCCTCGTGGCGCTCGGCGTGTTCTTCCCGATCTACGCCAACACCCTGCACGGCATCCGCTCGGTGGATCCGGGCCTCGTGGAGATGGGCCGGGTCTACGGCATGTCCCGCACCGAGCTGTTCAGCCGCGTGGTGCTGCCCGGCGCCCTGCCGTCGATCTTCGTGGGCCTGCGCTACGCGCTGGGCATCATGTGGCTGACGCTGATCGTCGCCGAGACGATCTCGGCCTCGTCGGGGCTCGGCTACATGGCCATGCAGGCCCGGGAGTTCATGCTGGTCGACGTCGTCGTGCTGGCGATCCTGATCTACGCCGCCCTCGGCAAGCTCGCCGACGCCCTGACCCGCCAGCTCGAGCGCGCCTGCCTCGCCTGGAACCCCGCCTACAGGAGCGCCTGATGCTGCTCGACGCCGTCCGCCGCGAGGCGCTTCCCGACCTCGGCACCGATCCCCGGCAGGCGGCCGCCGCCGCGCCGGCGCGCGCGCCCGCGGAGCCGCCGGCCCGCGGGATCGCCGTCACCGTCCGCGACCTGCACAAGAGCTTCGACGGCAACGCCGTCATCGAGGGCCTGAACCTGTTCCTGCCGGCCGGGGGGTTCACCGCGGTGGTCGGCCGCTCCGGCTGCGGCAAGAGCACCCTGCTGCGCCTCATCCTCGGGCTCGACACGCCCACCGGCGGCCGGATCGACCTCGAGGGGCCGGCCGCCAGCCCGCGCCGGTCCGAGCCGCCGAAGCGGATCATGTTCCAGGAGCCGCGGCTGCTGCCCTGGGCGCGGGTCGTCGACAACGTCGCGGTCGGCCTGTCCGGCCACGGCTCCCGGGCCGAGCGCCGGGAGCGGGCGCTCGCCGCGCTCGCCGAGGTCGGCCTCGCCGACAAGGCTGGGCAGTGGCCCGCCACCCTGTCGGGCGGCCAGCGCCAGCGCGTGGCCCTGGCCCGGGCGCTGGTGAGCCGGCCGGGCCTGCTCGCCCTCGACGAGCCGCTGGGCGCCCTCGACGCCCTGACCCGGATCGGCATGCAGGACCTGATCGAGCGGATCTGGCGGGCGCAGGGGTTCACCGCGCTCCTCGTCACGCACGACGTCACCGAGGCGGTGGCGCTGGCCGACCGCATCCTCGTCGTCGATGAAGGGCGGATCGCCCTCGACCTGCGGGTCGACGTGCCGCGGCCGCGCCGGCGCGGGGACCCGGACCTCGCCCGCCTCGAGGGCCGCATCCTCGATCACCTGCTCGGATCGCAGCCGACCGCCTGAACGCGGGGCCGCCGTTTCCCGGAAGCGGCGGCCCGCCCTAGCTCTCGACGATCACCGGATGCGCGCAGTCGGGTCCGGCTTTTCCGCATCCGGCCACCGGGCCGCACAGGAGATTCCGATGCACGCAGCCAATGACGGGCGCGCCGACGTCCTCTGGTTCCTGCCGACCCACGGCGACGGCCGCTATCTCGGTGCGCGGGAGGGGGCCCGGGACGTCTCGCTCAGCTATCTCCGGCAGATCGCGCAGGGGGCGGACGAGCTCGGCTATTACGGCGTGCTGCTGCCCACCGGGCGCTCCTGCGAGGATTCCTGGATCGTCGCCTCGGCGCTGGCGCCGCTGACCAAGCAGCTGCGTTTCCTCGTGGCGGTGCGGCCGGGCCTGATGGAGCCCTCCGCGGCGGCCCGCATGACCGCGACCCTCGACCGGATCTCGGACGGGCGCCTCCTGATCAACGTCGTCACCGGCGGCGACCCGGTGGAACTCGCCGGCGACGGCGTGTTCCTGTCCCACGACGCGCGCTACGCCGTCACCGACGAGTTCCTGACGATCTGGCGCGGCCTGCTCGCGGGTGAGACCGTGACCTTCCAGGGCGATCACCTGCGCACCGAGAACGGCCGGCTGATCTTCCCGCCGGTGCAGAAGCCCTATCCGCCGCTCTACTTCGGCGGCTCGTCGGCGGCCGGCATGGCGGTCGCGGCCGAGCATTGCGACGTCTACCTCACCTGGGGCGAGCCCCCGGCCCAGGTCGCGGAGAAGATCGCCGCCGCCCGGCAGGCCGCCGAGGCGAAGGGCAAGACCTTCTCGTACGGCATCCGCCTGCACGTCATCGCCCGCGAGACCGAGGCCGCGGCCTGGGAGGCCGCCGAGCAGCTGATCTCGAAGCTCGACGACGCCACCATCGCCAAGGCGCAGGAGACCCTGAAGCGGCAGGATTCCGTCGGCCAGAGCCGCATGATGGCGCTCCACGGCGGCAGCCGCGACAAGCTCGTGGTGGCGCCGAACCTCTGGGCCGGCGTCGGCCTCGTCCGCGGCGGCGCCGGGACGGCGCTGGTCGGCTCGGCCGACCAGGTCGCCGACCGGATGAAGGCGTATATCGATCTCGGGATCGACCGCTTCATCCTCTCGGGCTACCCGCACCTGGAGGAAGCCTACCGGTTCGCCGAGCTGGTCTTCCCGAAGCTGCCGCTGCGCGCCACCACCGGGCGGCCGGCCAGCAACGCCCGCAACGACGGCCCGTTCGGCGAGATCATCGCCAACGACCTCGTGCCGACCCACCGCGTCGGCGCGCACTGACCGGCGGCCCCGCCGGCACGGGGCATGGCTGATCTGCATTCGGACAGCCCGGGCGTCACGGTCATGCCATCCTTGGCGCCCATCCGCACCGCCCATCGCCGCGCGACCCGCTCGCGCGGCCTGGACGAGCGAAGGATTTCGATGACTTCGACCAAGACGGCCCTCCTGGCCATCGGTCTGTGCCTCGGCCCCGCCGCGGCCTTTGCGGAACAATCCCCGGCCCGGGAAGCCCTCAAGCAGTACTGCACCGGCGACTACATGGATTTCTGCAGCGCCTACGCGCCGGGCGGTCCGGAGGTCGAGGCCTGCTTCAAGGCCAATCTCAAGAAGCTCTCCCCGAACTGCTCGGCGGCGATCACCGCCTACAAGAAGGAGCAGCGGGCGACCAAGCGCGTCAGCGAGGCGCGCTGAGGGCCGAACGCCCGTCCCGCCGGCGTCCGCGACCCGGGAGCCCCCGGCAGCGCGTGCCGCTCCTCCGCGCGGGCTCGGCACGTCGCGCCAGCACCGTCGCCGCCGCCGCGCCGGCTCACGCCCGCTGATCCGCCCCGTCTTGCCCAGGCGCCGCGGGCAAGTCCTGTCCCGGGGGAGCCCGAAGGCGGGCAACCCGGAGCCGTCGCCGGCGCGGGACCTGGGCGTTTCCGCGTGTCCGGATCCCGGGCTCCGCCCGCGCGGGCCCGGGAGACCCGCGCCTGTCCTGGCGCAGGGCGCGCCGCGATCGGACCGGCCCGATCTTCACGGGCGACGCCCGCCGGCACCGCGGATCGGCCGACGCGGCGCGATCCACCGCAGCAATCGCCACAATGCTGCCGCGCCGGAGCGGCCTGCACGATAATTTAAGCCGGCACCTGCCATCGGTTGAGAACTGGCGTGGCCAAGGTCAGGTCCTGCGATTCGGCGACGATCCGCGCGCGTGATTGCGCGGGATCTGCCCGGGGATCTGCGAGCTCCGCGCCCGTCGGGATTTCGAGACGCGGGTACCGTGCCGATGACGACAACCGACCTGACGTCCGCCGGGACCGCATCCCCGGCCGGCGGCCGCGCGGCGATGCTGCGCGGGGCCCGCATCGTGGCGGCCGCGGCCGTCACCGTGATGGTGCTGCTGCTCGACCTCATCAGCTACTCCCAGCTCATCTTCTCGGGTCCGCTGGCGGAGAGCCGCGCGGCCGGCCTGTCGGCGCTGCTCGCGGCCTACGTGCTGGGCAGCCTCGTCTTCATCGCCATCCGCCGGACCGCGCGGATCTCGCTGTCCTTCATCGGCGCGGCCGCGATCGTGCAGGCGGCGATCGCCGCGGCGGTCGCCGGGCAGCTCGAGGCCGCGGGCATCACCGATCCGGAGACGGTCGGCCAGCTCGTCCTCGTGGCCTGCGGCGTCTCGACCTTCGCCACCGGCGTGATCTTCGCGCTGCTCGGCACCCTGCGGGCCTCCCTGCTGGTGCAGCTGCTGCCCTACCCGGTGCTCGCCGGCTTCCTCGGCGGCGTCGGGCTGCTGTTCCTGCGCAGCGGCGTGCAGATCGGCGGCCATGTCGACGATCCGGTCGCGGCGCTGCTCCGCACCGTCGATCCGGCCAACCTCGATCCGGGCCGGATCGATGCCGGGGCGCTCGCCCGCATCGCCCTGACCCTCGCCATCGGGTTCTGCGCCTTCTACCTGCCCCGGATCGTCCGGCACTGGGGGACCTACCCCGCGGTGATCCTGTCGAGCCTCGCGGTGGTCCATCTCGGGCTGGCCTGGACGGGCACCAGCGTCGCCGCCGGGCAGGCCTCGGGATGGCTGATCGAGCCGCTGCCGACGGGCACGCTGCTGCGCCCGCCCGCCATCGGCAGCCTGATGGCCTTCGATCCGCGCCTGCTCCTGCCGATCTGGCCCAAGATCGCCACCCTGGTCGTCGTGGCGGTCATCATCCAGATCCTCTACGTGGTCAGCGTCGAGCTGGAGATCCGGCGCGACCTCGACATCGACCGGATGTTCGTGGCCTCGGGCGCCACCAACCTGGTCGGCAGCGTGTTCGGCAGCTCCGCGATGGGCTTCGGCCGGACCTCGACGCTGCTGCTGCACAATATTGGCGGCGGCCACTGGCTCGGCTGGTGGCTGACCCTCGCGGTCATGGCGGCCCTGCTCATCGTCGGCGCGAGTCCCCTGGCGCTGCTGCCCCGCCCGCTGGCCGGCGGCGCGCTGATCGCCATCGGCATCGGGCTCCTGTTCAACCTCGGCCTCGCCAGCCGGACCCTGCCGGGGTGGGAGATCGCCATCGCGCTGGTCGTGTGCGCCGCCACCGCGTTCTTCGGGGCGACCACGGGCTTCCTCGTCGGCGTCCTGCTGGCGATCCTGATCTTCGGGGTTCAGTACGGGCAGATCGGCGCGATCCGCCGGTCGCTCTCCGGGGCGGAGCGGCGCAGCAGCGTCATCCGCGGTCCCGACGCCGCCGCGCGGCTCGCGGCGGCCGGCGGCCGGACCCGGATCTACACCCTGCAGGGCTACCTGTTCTTCCTCAACGCGCAGGCGATCCACCGCCGGGCCGCCGCGGAGGCCGGCGACCTGCGCGTCCTGATCCTGGATTTCCGCGAGACCGTGGGGCTCGACAGCTCGGCGCTGATCGCGTTCCGCAAGGTCGGCCAGCTCGCCGAGCAGCGGCGCTTCGACGTGCTGCTGGTCCACGTGGATCCGGCGGCGCGGCTGCTGATCACCCGCAACGGGCTCACCGCCGACCCGCGCGTCCGGATCCTCGACACGCTGGACGAGGCCCTGCGCGCCGCCGAGGCCACGCTCCTGGCCGAGGCCGGCGGCGCCGGCCCGGGGGAGGTCGCCCTGTTCGCCCGGCACATGGCCGACCGGCTGGGCAGCGCGTTCGGGCCGGACGACTTCGCGCCCTACCTGACGGTCCGCGAACTCGCGGCGGGCGCGGCGCTGATGCGCCAGGGGGAGGCGGCCGACGCCCTCTACTTCTTGGAGCAGGGCGTCGTCTCCGTCGAGATGGAGGTCCCCGGCCGCGGCAACCTGCGCCTGCGCACCACCACGGCCGGCACGGTGATCGGCGAGATCGCGCTGGTCCAGGGCGGGCGGCGCACCGCCACCGCCGTCGCCGAGAGCCCCTGCCGGGTGGTCGGCATCGACCGCGCCGCCCTCGCCCGGATGGAGCGGGAGCGCCCGGACCTCGCGCTCGCCTTCCAGCGCTTCCTGATCCTGGAACTGGCCGGCAAGGTCTCCGACACGAACCGGCTGCTCGAGGCGGAGATGCAGTGAGGCGCCCGGCGGCGCGCGCCGTCCCGATCGCGCGTCAGGCCGCCGCCAGCACCACGGCGAGCCCGAGATGGGTGACGTGGTGCAGGAACTGGTCGATGCCCATCAGCCACCAGAACCGGGCGTCGGTGGTCGGCAGGCGGGTCCGCTGGCCGACCAGCACCTTGCCGCGGTCGATCCCCGTGTGGATCGCGAAATCGACGAGCGCCAGCCACCACAGGGCCGGCTTCACCGCGAGCGCGATCGCCAGCGTGCCGAGGCCGTGCAGGCCGGTATGGGCGCAGAGGGGGCCGAGCCAGGCCGAGGACCGCTGCTTGCCCTGCGCCATCCAGTTGGTCTGAAGGAAGAAGTCCGCCGCGAGGTGCTTCACGGCGAACGCCAGGACCAGCAGCGCGAAGGCACCCACCGGGACGAGCGTATCGGCGGACGGCATCGCGGCCCTGGCTCTCCTGCCGCGATCCTGCGGGGAAGGGTTCGGCAGCGCACACCGCGCCCCGAATCGAGGAAGCGCCAGCATACACGCGCCGACCGAGCCTGGCGCGGGCCGAGATCCGGCACGTCACGCCGGCTCGTTCCGGGAAGTCCCGGCGTAGAATTCAGGATCCAGACCGATGTTTCGTCCTCCGGCGGGGCGATCGGCGAGACATTCCATCTATTCCCTTGAGAATCTCGTGGGACGGTAAGTTTTAATAATTCCAATCAACAAAGATAGACGTTGTTCCACAGAACAGCCGCGTGATACCCGTCCGACCCGCATGAGCCGTACCGATGGGACATCGTGAGCGGGACAGTGGCGACCTGGAACTGCGACGCCGGCTTCTCGGGCCAGGGGATCGCCGCGGCCCCGCCGGGCCGGCCCGGCCGGCCGCCGCCCGGCGGATCCTGGAACCTCGCGGCGTTCGAGCGCCATCGCGCCACCTATCTCGCGCGGGCACGCCGCATCCTCGGCTGCCCGGCCCAGGCGGAGGACGTAGTCCAGGACGTGCTGCTCCGGCTGATCGCCGATCCGCCCCCGGCCGAGACCGTGATCCAGGCCGCCTATATCGGGCGGATGGTGCGCAACCTCGCCCTCGACCGGGCCCGGCGGCAGGGCTTCGAGCGGCGCCTGTTCACCGATCTCGACGCCGCCCCGGACCCGGCCGATCCCGGCACGGGGACCCCCGAGGCGGCCGCGGCGTCGCGGGAATCCCTGCGGCAGGTGGAGGCCGCGGTGGCCGAGCTGCCGGAGCCGGTGCGCACGGCCTTCCAGCTCCACCGGGTCGAGGGCGTGCCGCAGGTCGAGATCGCGGCCCGGCTCGGGGTCTCACGCGCCCTGGTGTGCGGTCTCGTGCGCCGCGGCCACCTGCACTGCCTCGCGGCCCTCGACCGGCGCTGCGCCGCCTGCCCGGCGCGCGTCCAGGCCCCAGGCCAGCAGCAGCGCCAGGCCGAGCCCGTCGGCCAGGAACTCGGCCGCGACCCGGCTGGCGAGCACCCCCGCGTAGCCGAGGAGCGGCGGCAGGATCAGGAGCGGCGGGATCAGCGCCAGCCCCTGCGCCGCCAGCGACACGGCGGCGGCCCGGCGCGGCGCGCCGATCGCCTGGAACAGGGTCGCGGCCGTGAGCTGTAGGCCCACCGGCATGAAGGCGACGGCGAAGAGCGCGGTGGCGCGCGCGCCCGCGCGGGCGGTCGCGGGATCCTGCGCGAACAGGCCCGCGAGGGGCTCGGCGCAGGCGATCATCAGGCCGCCGACGACGAGGCCGTAGGCGAGGGCGGCGGCGAGCACGAAGGCGAGGGCGCGGTGCAGCCGGTCCCGGCGGCCGGCGCCGGCGGCGTGGCCGAGCACCGCCTGGGCGCCCGCCATCGTCCCGAGGAGCGGCAGCGCCGCCACCAGGGTCAGGCGCAGGGCGATGCCCTGCGCGGCGACCGCGGCGTCGCCGTAGGGCGCGGCCGCCTCCACGAACAGCGCCATCGCGACGGCCGCGAGCAGGCTGGAGCCGGTGGCGGGCAGCGCGAGCGTCAGGGCCTCGGCGAGGGCCCCGCGCCCGATCCGGCCGCCGGGCCACCGGAGCGACACCCGGTCCGCCCCCCGCGCCCGGGCGAAGTGCAGGCCGTAGGCGGCCGCGCCCGCGAGCTGCGCGCCGATCGCCGCCCAGCCGGCGCCGACGGTGCCGAGGCCGCAGACCCGGATCAGCACCGCGTCGAGCAGGATGTTGAGGCCGAAGCTGCCGACCATGACGGCGCCGCTGAGGCGCGCGTGGCCCTGGCCGCGCACGACGAAGCCGCCGACGATCATCACCAGCATCAGGGCCGTGCCGACCGTGGCGAGCGCCGTGTAGGGCGCGGCCTCCGCGGCGAGGGCGGCATCGGCGCCGAGGAGGCGGAGCCAGAACGGCGTGTCGGCCACGATCGCGGCCGTCACGGCGAGCCCCGCCGGCAGGCTCAGCCAGAAGCCCAGGCCGGCGGCGGCCGCGGCCCGGTCGCGGTCCCCCGACCCGAGGGCGCGGGAGACCTGCGAGGCCGCCGCGATCCCGGCCCCGTAGCCGAGCGCCGCGACCAGCAGCGTCACCGGGTACGCCAGGGCGATGGTGGCGATCGCGGCGGCGCCGAGATCGGCCACGAACCACGCGTTGACCAGCATCTGCAGCGCGTGCGCCGAGATGCCGAGGATCGCCGGCCCGGACAGCCGGAGGACCAGGCCGACGACCCGGTCCTGGTCGAGGTCGACCGGCCGCCTCACGGGATCGAGGCGGCCGAGCGGATCGCCGCGCGGGCGGCCCGCTCCTCGGCGAGGATGGTCTGCGCGATGGCGCCGGCCCGCACGGGCAGGATCGACAGCAGCGTCTCGGTCAGCCCGTGGGTCGGCTCGCTGAAGCCCTGGAGATGCAGGCTCACCCGGGGCTCGGCGCGCTCCAGCGGCAGGCGGTAATGCCGGTCCGCGGTGTCGCCGGCGAGGAACGGCCGCACGGGCTCGAGGATCGCCGGCAGGGCGGCGCGCTGGTAGCCGGTCGCGCAGATCACGGCCGCGTAGCTCTGCCGCTCCGTGGTGCCGTTGACGTCGTCGCGCAGGGTCGCGCGCAGGCCGTCCGCTGCCGGCTCCAGCGCCTCCACCCGGGTGCTGCGCCGCAGCCGGTAGCGGGTCACCCCGCTCACCGTCTGCTCGTAGAGCGTGGCGTAGAAGTCCTGGATCAGGTCGGCATCGACCACCGCGTAGTTGGTGGCGCGGTGGGCGGCGATCAGTTCCGCCCGCACCGGCGCCGCGGCGCCGTGGATCCGATCGACGGAGGCCGGGTCGAAGATCTCGTTCACGAAGGGGCTGTCGTCGGCGGGCTTCAGGGCGGGCCCGCGGATCGCGAGATCGACGAGCGCCCGCGGGTAGCGCGCGCCGAGATCGGTGACGATCTCCACGGCGCTCTGGCCGCCGCCCACCACCAGGATGCGGGGCTCCGGCCCATCCAGGCGCGGCGCCCCGAGGGCCTGCGCGATCCCCGGCAGGTACCAGGAGGAGTGGATCAGCCGCCGGTCCCGCGCGTGGGCCGCGAAGGGGGCGGGGATCGCCGGGTCGCCGCCCGCCGCGACGACGAGGTGACGGCAGCGGCGCAGGCGGCGCGACCCGGCCCCGTCCCGGGCCTCCACCACGAAGGCGGCGAGCCGGCCGTCGCGGGTCTCGGGCCGCACGGAGTCCACGATCTCGCCGTACGCGACCACGTCCGAGAACTGGTCCGCCGCCCAGGCGAGGTAGTCGTTGTACTCGACCCGCGACGGATTGAACGTCTTGAGGTTGAGGAAGGTGCTGAGCCGCCCCTTCACGTGCAGGTAGTTGAGGAAGCTGAACGGGCTGGTCGGGTCGCGCAGGGACACGAGGTCCTTCACGAAGCTGATCTGCATGTCGGCGCCGGGCAGCATCATCGCCCGGTGCCAGCCGAACCGCTCCTGCCGCTCGATGAACCGCAGGGACGGTCGCGGCGGCCCGTCGCCCATCGCGTCCCGGAGGGCGATGGCCAGCGACAGGTTGGCCGGGCCGAAGCCGATCCCGATGATGTCGTCGGTCGCGGGGTGATCCGTCATCGCTCGCATCTCGCTCGCTCGAAGGGCGGTCTAGGCCGGCACGGCGGGGGGCCGCGGCGCCGCGTCGGCGGCGGCCGCGCCCGGCACCCAGAGCCGGTCACGGACGAAGTGCTCGCGCGACAGGGCGACCAGGGCCGCGCGCTTGTGGGGGAAGTCGACGGTGGCGATCGTCGCGAAGCCGGAGGCGTGGAGGTTCCGGATCTGCTGGGCGTGATCGGCCCGCGGCTCGCCCACGACGCGCTGCGTGCGCGGCTCGTCGAGGAACAGGTAGTGCATCAGCGACGGCAGCCAGGCCGAGAGGGCGGGCCGCCCGCGCACGGACGCGTCGCCGATCGCCACGTGCCAGCCGCGGTCGTAGGGGCCGGATTCGTAGAGCGGCCCGAGCCGGCTCTCCCGCGCCCAGTACAGCTCGAAATAGCCGAAGGGCCTGCCGTCGAGGCAGCCGAACAGCGGCAGGGTGGCGGGGTCGGCCTGGAGCCCGGCGATGTAGGCGGCGTGCGCCTCCAGGGTGCCGGTCTCCTGCCAGACCGCGGCGACCCGGGGATCGTTCATCCAGGCCGAGAACAGGGCGACGTCGCCGGGCTCCGTCATCGTGCGGAAGCTCAGGCGCCGGTCGAGCCAGGGGATCGTCCGCGCGTAGACCGTGCCGGAGGGCGTCCCGGGCCGCAGCGGGTGGCGGCGGCCGGCCGTGGCGGTGAACAGCTCGGGGAAGGGCGGACGGGCCTTCGGGAGCCAGCGGGCGGCGCATTGCCAGAGGAGACCCGGCAGGATCTCGACCCCGTCGCCGACGGGCCGGGCCGCGCCGAGGTCGAGCAGCCGTCCGGACGTCGCCGGATCGGCCGCGACGACGATGCGCAGGACCTGCTTGTCCTGGGCGGTCAGAGCCTCGGCGCGCGCCAGGATCGCCTCCGCGGCCGCGGCCGGCGCGGCCGGCTCGGCGAGGCGGATGACCGGCGCCTCCCGGGTCCCGTCCAGGGTGAGGGGCACCGGCACGGTCGCCGGCGCGCTCACCGGCGCGCTCACCGGCGCCCCCTCATCGTGGATGCTCGCGGGGTGCGCCCCCGGGTCGCGCATCGCTGGGCTCGAAGCGTCCGTCATCCGTCCTCCGCACGTCGTCGGCACCTCCCTGACGGATGGGGCCGCCCGGCGTTCAGACGTTTCGCGCGGTCGCGTCCCGGCGGCCCCGAGGCGCGGCCGTGAACGGCCCCCCGCCTCAACCGTCACTCCGTCGAAGCCCGGAGCGGCGCAGGAGCGAGCGGATGGACCAGCAGGCCGGCCAGGAGGCGAGCGCAGAGGCGGGCGCGGGCGCTGTTGCGGGCGCGATGGTGGGCACCATCGCGGGCACGGCCGCGGAACCGGCCGCGGACTGGACCTTCGAGCCGGTGGTGGTGGCCTTCGACCGGGCCGGGCACGGCGCCTTCTGGCCGGCGGGCCGGGCGCTGCCCGCCGGCTGGACCCGGGCGTACGGCCCCTGCGGGATCGCGGCGGCCCGGGACTGGATCGCGGATCCGGCGCGGGCGACCGAAGCCGCCCCCGAAGCCGCCCCCGAAGCCACCCCCGCCTCGGCGCTCGCCCCCGACGCCGACCGCGAGAGCGTCCCGGCCCGGCTCGCCCGCCTCGCCGCCGCCGAGCCCGAACGGCCGGCGGTGCTGTTCGGGACCCGGACGCTGACCCGGGGCGAACTCGACACCCGGGCCGGCGCCCTCGCGGCCGGGCTCGCGGCGCGCGGGATCGGGCGCGGCCACCGGGTCGCGGTGGCGCTGGAGCGCGCGCCGGAAACCATCGTGGCGCTGCTCGGGGTGCTGCGGGCCGGCGCGGCCTTCCTGCCCGTCGACCCGGCCTACCCGGCCGCCCGCGTCCGCGCGATGCTGGCGGATGCCGGCATCGCGCAGTGTCTCACCACCGCCGCGATCGCCGCGCGCCTGGAACTGCCGGCGGGCGTCGCCCGGCTCGATCCCGCCGCGCTGGAGGTCGCCGCGCTGGAGGCCGCCGCGGACGGCCCCCGTCCCGCCCTGCCGGAGCCGGGGGATGCCGCCTACCTGATCTACACGTCGGGCTCGACCGGGACGCCGAAGGGCGTGCTCGTGGAGCACGGGCCGCTGGCCATGCACTGCCGCACCACGGCCGAGGCCTACGCGATGGACGCGGAGTCGCGCGAACTCCACGTCCTGTCCTTCGCGTTCGACGGCGCCCACGAGCGCTGGATGACGCCGCTCGTCGCCGGCGGCTGCATCGTGCTGCGCGGGCCCGAGCTCTGGACCGCCGCCGAGACCCTGGCGCAGATCCGCCGCCACCGGGTGACCCATGCCGGCTTCCCCACGAGCTTCATCGGCCAGCTCGCCGAATGGGCCGAGCGCCTGGGCGAGGCGCCCCCGGTCCAGGTCTACTCCTTCGGCGGCGAGGGGATGCCCCGGGAGACCTTCGCGCGGCTCGGCCGCGCCCTGAAGCCCCGGCTGCTGATCAACGGCTACGGCCCGACCGAGTGCGTGATCTCGCCCCTCGTCTGGGCGGTGCCGCCGGACGCGACCTTCGCCGAGCCCTACGCGCCGATCGGCGGTCCGGTCGGGGCGCGGGCGGCCTACGTGCTCGGGCCCGACCTCGAGCCGGTCGCGGACGGCGAGACGGGCGAGCTCTACATCGGCGGCGGCCTCGCCCGGGGCTACTGGGAGCGCCCGGCGCTCACCGCCGAGCGCTTCCTGCCCGACCCGTTCGCCGCGGGCGGCGGCCGGATGTACCGCACCGGCGACCGGGTCCGGCGGCGGCCCGATGGAACCCTCGCCTTCGCGGGGCGGGCGGACGATCAGGTCAAGATCCGCGGCCACCGGATCGAGATCGGCGAGGTCGAGGCGGCCCTGCGCGCCCTGCCGGGGGTCGCGGAGGCCGCGATCCTGCGCCGGGAGGGCCCGGCCGGCGCCTATCTCGCGGGCTACGTCGTGCCGTCACGCGGACGCCGACCGGAGCCCGGACGCCTGCGTGCCGGCCTCGCCCGCACCCTCCCGGAGCCGATGGTGCCGGCGAGCCTGACGATCCTCGACCGGCTGCCGGTCACCGCCAACGGCAAGGTCGACCGCAACGCCCTGCCGGATCCCGCCGCCGACGACCGGCGCGGGCGCCCGCCCGGGACCGCCACGGAGCGGCGCCTCGCCGGGATCTGGTCCGAGTGCCTGGGCTTCCCGGTCCGGGTGGCGAACCGGCGCTTCTTCGAGCTCGGCGGCGATTCCCTGTCGGCCCTGCGGCTGGTGGCGCGCCTGCGCCTCATCGCCCCGCGGGGCGGGATCGGCGTGGCGGATCTCCTGCGCGATCCGACCATCGCGGAGCTGGCGGCGCGGATCGACGCCGGATCGGAGGCCGCCGACGCGGAGGGCCTCGCGCCCCTGGTCCGGCTGTCCGCCGGCCGGCCGGAGAGCGGTCGGCCGCTGCTGGTGCTGTTCCCGGGGCTGCTCGTCAGCACCCGGGAATACGAGCCCCTGGTGGCCCATCTCGGCCCCGAGCAGGAGGCGCACGGCTTCCTCTGCGCCTCCCTGGTGGAGGCGGTCCGGCCCCTGCCGGCCGTGGCCGAGCTCGCGGACGCCTATGCCGAGCGGGTGCGCGACCTCATGCGCGGCCGCGCGGGGTCCTGCGTCTTCCTCGGCTGGTCCTGGGGCGGGGTGCTCGCCTACGAGACCGCCCGGCGGCTCGGCCCGGACTGTCCCCTGGACTGGGTCGGCATGCTCGACGCCTGCGCCTTGGAGGCCAACTTCGCCCCGGGCGCCGGCCGGCCGATCGAGCCCGCGGAGCGGGCGGCGCACGAGGCCCTGGTCGAGGCCTGGCTCGCGCGCGCGCCGATGCGCGCGCACTGGGAGGCCCTGCGCGCCCGCATGGACCCGGAGGCCACGGTGCAGTTCCTGCGCTTCCTCGCCGCCGAGCCGCAGCCCCTGCCGGCCGACGGTCCCGAGGTCGGCAGCCGGGAGCGGATGCTCTGGACGCTCGTCGACCACGCGATCCAGTTCCGGGCCCTCCGCCTGGAGCCCGGCACGGTGCCGATCCGCAGCTTCGCGGCGGCGGATTCGCGGGCCCGCGGCCTGCCGGTAATCGACTGGGCGCCGCTCACCGACCGGCTCCTCGGGGTGGAGACCGTCCCCGACACGGATCACCTCGACATCGTCCTGTCCCCGCACCTCCACGACCGGATCGCCGCGCTGACGGCGCCGGCCGCCGAGGCACCCGCGCTGTCCCCCGCGCTGTCCCCCGCGCGGGCCCCCGCCTGGACGGCCGCCTGACATGCAGGAGCGCGAACCGACCTTCGACGCCCTGCGCGACGCCCATGTGGCGGCGCTCACCGGCTCCCTGATCGACGGCCTCGAGCACGGCCCCGGCGGGGCCGGCTACGTCTGGTCGCGCAGCATCCCGGACCCGACCCTGAACTTCGCCTTCGGGGTCCGCCGTCCCGACCAGTTCGCCTGGGCGGGCGCGGCGGCCCTCGGACGCGCCCGGGCGCCGGCCTTCCTGGCCCGGGACGACGGGGAGATCGCGCTGCTGCGCGCCCTGTTCGAGCCCGCGATCCTCTACCCGGCGAGCTGGATGGTGGCGCGGGGGCTCCCGGCGCCGGCCCCGGCCGGCAGCGCCGTCACCGTGCAGGCGACGCCCGCGCCGGGCCCGGATTTCGAGGGGGTCTTCGCCCACCTGTCCGACGCGCCGGCCGTGCGGACCCATCTGCGCCGCTACTACATCCCGGCGCTGCGCGCGGCCCGGGGCCGGCCCGGCCTCGCGGCGCTGCACCTCGTCCTGCGCGACGCCGCCGGGCCGGCGGCCTGCGCCAGCCTCTACCTGCGCGGCGAGACCGCCGGGCTGTACAATGTCAGCACGCGGGCCGACCGGCAGCGCCGCGGCCTCGGCACCGCCGTGACGGTCGCAGCCCTGCGCGAGGCGCGGGCGCGCGGGGCCGCCCAGGTCTTCCTGCAGTGCCCGGCCGGCGGCAGGATCGAGGCGCTCTACGCCCGGGTGGGCTTCCGGACGGCCTGCGCGCCGACCCTGCTGTGCACGACCTCGCCCTGACCGGACCCCGCTCAGAACGGCTCCGCGCCGTACCCGTATGGCGTGACGCTGAGGACGAACCCGATCTCCGCCTCCGCGTCGCGCAGGACGAGCGCGCTGGCCGGACCGGTCACGACCTTGCCCCGGCCGGCGATCCGGGCCCCGTACCGGCCGCGGGATCCGAGGACGGCCAGCGCCGCGAGGGCGCGCCGCGCCGCCCGCGCGTGGCGGACGCCGTTCTCGTCGAGCCAGACCGACTCGTCGGCGGGCCAGACCCGCAGGGGAAGGGGCTTCCCGGCGCCGCGCGCGGGCGGCCGCAGGGCTGTGAGGCGCGCGCGGATCCTCACGGTCGTCCGATCCACGCCGCGCGCAGGACCCGGAGGGGCGCGGCCGGGGCGGGCCTGCGGACGGGCGCGGGCGGGACCGCGGCGCTCGCCCGCGCGTCGATCGTTCCGATATCGACCGCCACCGCGCGGGCGAGCGCCGCGGCCAGGGGCGCGTAATCGGCCAAGTGCACGCCGTCCCGGTGGAGGCCCGGTCCGGCGAGGCCGCCGGCGCCGGATCGCCACGGCGCGAACGGGTCGATGAAGGCGTACCCCCCCGCGGCGCAGAGCGCGGCCAGGCGAGCCGTGAAGACCGCGACGGCGGCGGGATCCCGGCCGGCCGCCCCGGCACCGATCGGCGGGATCGCGGCGACGAAGACCCGCGCGGCCCAGGGCTCCAGGCGGCGCAGGATGCCCCCGACATCGGCCTCGAACCGGTCGGCCACCCGGGCCCGCTCGGGATGCCGCCAGCGCTGGATATCGTTGGTGCCGATGATCAGCACCGCGGCCGCGCAGCGGACCGGGACGCGCAGCGCCGCGAGATGACGGCCGCAATCGGCCGCGGTGCTGCCGCCGACCGCGATGTTGATGCAGGGCCGGCCGCCGAGATCCGGCGCGCCGACGAACTCCGCGTGGGAATTGCCGGCGAGCAGCACGCTGTCGGGCGCGGCCGCCCGAAGCGCCGCGCGGATGCCGGGACGCCGCTCGGCGAAGCGACGCCCGACGATCCGCCCGTGCCGCCAATGCCGGGCCGCGGTCTCGATCCAGTGGGCGCCCATGGCGGTCCTGATCAGGCGTGGGGAATCGGCCGCTCCCGGACGGCCGGGAGCGGAGGGCAACGGGCGTCGACTGATCGCGCGCGGCCGCACGACTTGCCACTGCGCGATGGAGCGCCGGAAACACTTGAAGAGACGGTCCGATACATTGGACCGCCGCCGCAATCTATATGTGGGAAAAAATCACACGTCAATCGCCACACGGGTCCGGTCGGGCCCGGGTGGCGGGCCGGACGCCTTCCGGCGGCCGCGCCGCCGCGCTACCTCGGGGATCGCGGGGCGCCGTCGGCCGCCCGGGAGCGTCGGGGAGTCACGATGGCCAGCGAGATGATCAGGGACCGGGTCTTCGTCGTCACGGGCGCGGGCTCGGGCCTCGGGGAGGCGGCGGCGCGGGGCCTCGCGGCGGCGGGGGCCCGGGTGGTCGTGGCCGACATCGCCCGGGAGGCCGGCGCCCGGGTGGCGGCGGATCTCGGGGCGCGGGCCCGCTTCGTCGAGACGGACGTCACCCGCGAGGCGGACGGCGCGGCGGCGGTGCGGACGGCGCTGGACGCGTTCGGGCACCTCCACGGGCTCGTGAACTGCGCCGGCATCGCGCCGGGGGAGAAGGTGGTCGGCCGCGACGCGCCGCACCGGCTCGAGACCTTCGCGCGGGCGGTCTCGGTCAACCTCGTCGGCACGTTCAACATGATCCGGCTGGCCGCCGACGCCATCGCCCGGGAGGCGCCGGACGGGGCGGGCGCCCGGGGCGTGATCGTGAACACCGCCTCGATCGCGGCCTTCGACGGCCAGATCGGGCAGGCCGCCTACGCGGCCTCGAAGGGCGGGGTGGTGTCCATGACCCTGCCGATCGCCCGGGAACTCGCCCGGCACGGCATCCGGGTGGTCACCATCGCGCCGGGCATCTTCGAGACGCCGATGATGGCGGGCCTGCCCCAGGACGTGCAGGACACGCTCGGCCAGAGCGTGCCGTTCCCGCCGCGCCTCGGCCGCCCGTCGGAATACGCCGACCTCGTCCGCCACATCTGCGAGAACCCGATGCTGAACGGCGAGACCATCCGGCTCGACGGGGCGCTGCGGATGCCGCCGCGCTGACGGCTCAGCCGATCGACACGCTGGTCAGCACCTCGGCGGCGCGGCGGACCTCGGCGGCGATCATCTCCTCGCTCGAGCCGTCGATCGGCATGTCCGACAGGATCGCCGCCACGTCGCGCTTCACGTCCTCGCGGATCTCCGGGTTCTCCTCGGAGAGCCGCCCGATCAGGACGCCGAGCACGATCTCCAGGGCGGACAGCTTGGCGTGCAGGCGGGTGAACTCGTCCAGCGGCTCGGGCTCGTGCGCGGTCATGACCGGCTCCATCGGAGAAATGTCCGCCGTCGCCGAGCGGCGCGCCGGAACGTCCGCGTGTCATACAGGGGCGCCGGCCCTCCGTCTCGCCGGGGAGGCGGGAGCCGAATTTTTTCCCGATCGCGGGCAACCGAGTTTCCGGACCCGACGTTTCACGCATCCTTGAACGAACCCGCGAAGGGACACCCCGCCATGATCACCCGTCTCACCGCCGCAGCCGGCCTCCTGGCCCTCTCCACCGGCCTCGCCCTGGCCCAGACGCCCACCGCGACGCCGGCCGAGCCCGCCACGAAGGCGGACAGCAACATGAAGGAGTGGCAGGTCGCCAAGGTCGCCAAGGTCGGCCTCGCCCAGGCCCTCGCCACCGCCGAGTCGCAGGGCGACGAGAAGGGCGGCCGCGCCATCGACGCCGATTTCGAGAAGGCCGACAGCAAGGATCCGGCCCACTACGCGATCAAGGTCGTGTACCCGAGCGGCAAGCTCGTCGAGTACGGCATCAACGCCGACACCGGCGCCCTCTACAAGACCGAGAACCAGCCGATCGAGCGCTACTTCACCCGGCTGAAGGCCTCCGACTTCCAGAACGCGAAGACCTCCCTGAAGGACGCACTCGCCATCGCCGAGCAGAAGGCCGGCGGCGGCAAGGCCTACGAGGCCGAGGTCGAGAAGGACGGCTCCACGGTCCAGTACGAGATCAAGGTCGCCGGCGCCGACAAGGAGCAGGAGGTCAAGGTCGGACCGGACGGCAAGGTCCTGAACTGAGATCCCGGGCTGCGGCGGAAGCCCGTCGCAGCCCCGTCCTCGCGAGCGGCGCGAAGCCGTCCAGGCGGCGCCCCGCTGATCCAGGGCGCGCTGCCCTCGGTCGCTTCGCTCCGCTCGCGAGGACGGCCGGTTCGGTCCGGCCGCTGCATCCTGTCGCCCCGCCACCCAGGGAGCCGGAACGCCCTCGCGGCGCTTCCTTCCTTTGCGATGGGCCCGAGCGGCCGCGAACGGGGAGGGCGGCATGGACGCGCGCGCAGGGGAAACCGACGGCCGTCTCGGCCAGTCCCACGTCCGGGTCGAGGGCCCCGACAAGGTCACCGGCCGGGCCCGCTACAGCTCCGACCTCACGGGGCCGGAATCCGGCACGGCCCACGCGGCCCTGGTGACCAGCACGGTCGCCCGGGGCCGCATCACCGGGTTCGACCTCGCGGCGGCCGAGCGGGTGCCGGGCGTCCTGCGCATCTTCACCCACCGGGATTTCGCGGGCGCGGTGGCGCCGGTGAAGCACCTGATGGCCGGCGGCTACGCCAACAGCTCGCACCGGCCGCTGGATTCCGACGCCGTCGCCTATGCCGGCCAGATCGTGGCGCTGGTCGTCGCCGAGACTCTGGAGGCCGCCGAGGCGGCGGCCGGCGCGGTCACGGTCGCCTACGCGGCCGAGCCCGCCGCCGGCGGCTTCGACGCGCCCGGCGCCGAGACCGTGCGCCTCGCCGACCTGAAACCCCACCACAAGGACATCGCCCGGGGCGACGCCGAGGCCGGCTTGGCCGGCGCGGCCATCCGGGTCGAAGCGCGCTACGCGACGCCGGTCCAGCACCACAACCCGATCGAGCTGTTCACCACCCGGGCCGCCTGGGACGGCGACCGGCTCACCGTGCACGAGCCGACCCGCTACGTCGGCGCCGTCCAGCACGGGCTCGCGGCGCAGCTCGGGCTCGATCCCGCGCAGGTGCGGGTGGTGGCGGGCCTGATCGGCGGCCATTTCGGCTCGAAATTCGCCCTGTCGCAGCACACCGCGCTGGTCGCGCTCGCGGCCAAGCGCCTCGGCCGGCCGGTCTCCCTGGTGCCGAGCCGGCGACAGTGCTTCACCATCGCCAATTACCGGCCGGAATCGCGCCACACCATCCGCCTCGGCGCCGACCGGACGGGCCGCTTCACCGCCCTGGTGCACGAGGCCGAGACCGTGACGTCGCGCTTCGATCCCTTCGTGATGGAGGGTGCGGAGGTGACGGCGAGCCTCTACGCCTGCCCGAACATCCGCACCGCGGAGCGGGCCGTGCGGGTCGACCGCAACACGCCCGGGCCGATGCGGGCGCCCCCGGAGGTGCCGTTCCTGTTCGCCCTGGAGAGCGCCGTCGACGAGATGGCGGTCGCGCTCGGCATGGATCCGATCGCGCTGCGCCGGATCAACGACACGGCGGTCGATCCGGTCTCGGGAAAGCCGTTCTCGACCCGGCCGCTGATGGCCTGCTTCGCGGCGGGCGCGCGGGCCTTCGGCTGGTCGCGCCGGGTGCCGCGCCCGGGCTCGATGCGCGACGGACCCTGGCGGGTGGGGCTCGGCTGCGCCGCCTCGGTGCGGCCGGTGAAGATTGCCGCCGCGACCATGCGGGTTCGGCTCGGCCCGGACGGCTCCGCGGAGGTCGCCTGCGCGCACCACGAGATCGGCAACGGCATCACCACGCTGCTCGCCCTGGGCGCGGCGGACGGGCTCGGCGTGCCGGTGGAGCGGGTGACGGTCCGGCTCGGCGACACGGACCTGCCGGCGGCCGGTATCTCGGGCGGGTCGAGCACGACCACCAGCCTCATGAGCGCGCTGGCGCTCGGCTGCGGGCAGATCCGACAGGTTCTGGCGCAGGCCGCGACCGGGCAGGGGGGCCGCCTCGCCGGCCGGGATCCGGGCACCCTGCGCCTCGTGGGTGGCCGGCTCGTCGCCCCGGAGGGGACCGGGATCCCGCTCGCGGAGGCCGTCGGTTCAGAGGGCGTCGAGACCGTCGCGGCCTTCGTGCCGGAGGGCAGCGACCGGGAGACGGCGCTCAAGGGCCTGCGCGGCGGCCATATCGGGCTCAGCCTGGGCGGCGCGGGGAAGGTGGTGTCCTGGGGCTTCGGGGCGCAGTTCGCGGAGGTCCACGTCCACGCCGAAACCGGGGAGATCCGGGTCGCCCGGCTCACCGGCGCCTTCGCGGCGGGGCGGATCCTCAACCCGCTGACCGCGAAGAACCAGCTCACGGGCGGGATGATCTGGGGCCTCGGCTCGGCGCTGCTCGAGGAGACGGTGGTGGACGGCGCCGCCTACCGCAATCCGGATCTGGCCGAGTACCTCGTCCCCACCGCGGCGGACGCGCCGGAGGTCGAGGCGCTGCTGGTGCCCGATCCCGACGACCGGGTGGACGCGCTGGGGCTGAAGGGCCTGGGCGAGCTCGGCATCATCGGGGTGAACGCGGCCATCGCCAACGCCGTCCACCACGCCACCGGCCGCCGGATCCGCAGCCTGCCGATCCGGCTGGAAGACGTGGCGTGAGGGGGAGGCCGGGTGCGGACTTCCGGCGCGCCCTCGTCCTGAGGTGGAGGGTCGGACGTCGCCCGAGGGCCCGGACGTCCGCCCCCTACTCCATCGTCGGCGCGAGCTTCTTCACGCTCGCGACATCCTCGCCGAGCCACGCCGCGTTCTTGGCCGTGCCGTCGAAGGTGGCGCTCGTCTTGAACAGCTCGTACTTGCCCTCCAGCGCGTAGGGCTTCGAGCGCGACAGCAGCTCGGCCACCGCCGCCCTGTCCATCGGCTTGAAGGTCTTCACCGCCTCGAAGGCCTGGTCGAGGTCGCGCTGGTTCTGGATGCCGGTGATCACCACCGAGACCGGCAGGTTCAGCGAGAAGTGCAGGTACTCGAGCGGCTTGATCGGCGCGTCCGCCTTCAGGATCACGCCGTCGCCGAAGGTCTTCATGGCGAGCGGCGCGATGCCGTTCTGCACGAGATAGGGCAGGACGAGGTGGCTGAACGAGCGGAAATGCGCGTCCATCACGTTGACGGGCATCTGCACGGAATCGAAGTGGAAGCCGCGCTCGGCCGCCACCTCCAGCATCTGCAGGTGGATGCGCGGGTCCTTGTGGCCGGTGAAGCCGATGTAGCGCAGCTTGCCCTGCTTCTTCGCCTCCAGGAAGCCCTCCATGGCGCCCCCCTCGGCGAAGACCCGGTCGGGATCGTCGTAGCGCAGGATCTCGTGGTGCTGGACGAGGTCGATCCGGTCGGTGCGCAGGCGCAGGAGCGACTGGTCGATCTGCTTGAGCGCCTCCTCCTTGGTCCGCCCGTCCATCTTGGACATCAGGAAGACCTTGTCGCGGTAGCCGCCCTGGGCCAGGGCCGCGCCCATGCGGAGCTCGGAGCGCCCGTCGTTGTAGTCCCAGCAATTGTCCATGAAGGTGATGCCGCGGTCGATCCCGGCATGGATCAGCCGGGTCGCCTCGTCGTCCGTCACGGCGCTCTTGCCGAGATGGAACCCGCCCATGCCGATCGCCGAGATCTTCTCCGACGTCTTCCCGAACGACCGGTAGAGCATCTCGCCCCGGCGCTCGCCGGGATCGGTGACGAAGGGCAGGTCGGCCGGGTCCTGCGGGCGGTTGCCAGGGAGCGCGGGGGCGTTCACGGCCGCTCCTGCGCTGCCGGCGCCCGCAAGGCCCGCGCCGAGCACGGCGCCCTGTAGGAAGCTGCGGCGTTCCATCGGCTGTCTCCGTTCGCAAATGTCCGGGTGAGGGGAGGTAATGCGTCGGACCGGCTCATCGTTCGGTCTCCTCGGCGAGGCGTCCTGCCGCGTGGAGCAGGCGCAGGGCGGCGCAGGCGGCGCCGTAGCCGTTGTCGATGTTGACCACCGTGATGCCCGGCGCGCAGCTCGCCAGCACGGCGTCGAGGGCGGCGCGCCCGCCCGCCGCGACGCCGTAGCCCACGGAGGTCGGCACCGCGATCACCGCGCCCGCCACGAGGCCGCCGACGACGCTGGGCAACGCCGCGTCCATGCCGGCGGCGACGATCACCACCGGATGCGCCCGGATCTCCTCGATCCGCGAGGTCAGCCGCCACAGGCCGGCGACGCCGACATCGGCGAAGAGCGAGGCCGCCCGGCCGGCATAGGCCAGCACCCGCAGGGCCTCGCGGGCGACGGGCACGTCCGAGGTGCCGGCCGCTACCACGGCGACCCGGGCGGGACCGGTGATCCGCGGCGGCTCGCCGAACACCGCCGTGCGCGAGACCGGGCAGTAGTCGAGCCGGGCCGCCGCATCGAGCCGGTCGCGCTTCTCCGGGTCGAGGCGGGTGAGCAGGAGCGAGGCACCCCGCGCCCGGGCGGCCTCCAGGATCGCGTCGATCTGCTCCGGGCTCTTGCCGGCGCAGAAGATCGCCTCCTCCAGGCCGATCCGCTCGGACCGGGCGAAATCGAGGGTGAATTCTTCGGCGATGCTCACGCCCGGCCCTCCCCCTGCTGCACCAGGAAGGCGCTGCCGACCCGGTAGGGCGCGAACCGGACCGGGCCGGCGAGACGCGCCGGCGCGATGTCCCGGATGCCCGCCCCGAGCTTCTCACGATCCCGGGTGCCGAGGGCCGCCAAGCTCCCGGGATCGAGTTCCACCACCACGCCCTCGGCGCGCACCCGGCAGCGGACCGCGCGCTTGGCGCCGCTCTCCGCGTCGAGCGCCCCGCCGACCAGCCGCTCGACCGCGTGGATGAAGCGCAAGGTCTCCGGCTCGATCGCGATGCCGGTCTCGACCCGGCTCGACAGGCAGGGCGCCGCCGGCAATTCCGCCACCGCGCCGAGGCCGAGGTCGCGGGCGAGCGCCCGGACGGACGCCTTGTCGAACCCCGCCTCCACGTAGGGATGGCGCACCCCGTGCTCCCGGGCCGCGTCGAGGCCGGGGCGGTACTCGCCGAGGTCGTCGCGATTGGCCCCCGACAGGATCTGCCGGTCCGTGACCTGCCGGACCGCGCCGTAGAGATTGGTCTTGCAGAAGAAGCAGCGGTTGACCGGGTTCGCCCGGTAGGCCGGGTCGGCGAACTCGCCGGCCTCGATCACCCGCAGATCCCAGCCCTCGCGGGCGGCCTCGGCCCGGACGCGCGCGGTCGCCTCCCCGGGCACGGCCGGCGAGACCGCGTGGACCAAGAGCGTCGCCCCCGGCGCCAGCCGGTGGGCCAGGGTGGCGAGCGTCAGGCTGTCGACCCCGCCGCTCACCGCCACCGCCACGGGCCCGAGCCCGGCGAGGACCGATTCGAGATGCTGGCGCGTCACCGCTCCTCCTGCTCCTGTTCCAGCGCGCGCCGCTCGGCCTCGCGGCGCAGGGCGGCCCGCGCGGCGTGGCCCGCACGGCCGCGGGCGTCGTCGGCCTCGGCCTTGGCGGTGCGCCCGCCCGGCCGGGCCACGATCTTCACGCGGACGGAAAGACCGTCGTGCTCGACCGTGCGGGCAGCGCGCGCGAGCACCGCGCCCTCCACGGGGTGGTAACGCAGGCCGATGGTCGTGGTCTCCCGGAAGCAGGCCGCGATCGCCGCCTCCAGGCTCTCCGGGCGGACCAGGACCTGGATCCGGGCCATCATCCGGCCCTTCTTGCCGATCACCGGCATCTGCACGACGTCCACGATGCCGGGCTCCGCGCGCAGCCGGTCGAGGCCCGTGGCGAGGTCCTCGCCGGACTGGTCGTCGACCTCGAAGGCGATCACCGCCAGATCCCGCCGGCCCGGGCCGGGAGCGGCGTTCTCCTCCAGCACGAGGGCACGCAGGCAGTTGCTCAGACCCGGCAGGACCTTGGTGCCGAAGCCGATGCCGGTGCGCCCGAGGATGCCCCGGGGGCGGCCCCGCCCGGGATCGTCGCCGCAGAGATGGCGCAGGATCGCCGCCCCAGTGGGGGTGACGCGCTCGCCGGGGATCCCGTCGTCGAGGGTCGCGAAACCCGCCAGCAGCAGCGTCGTGGCGGGGGCCGGGACGGGGAGGGGACCGTGCTGGGTCCGCACCCGGCCCGAGCCCAGCGGCAGGGCCGAGACGCTCCAGCTGCGCGTCCCCAGGGCGGCGATCAGGTGGGCGGCGGCCACGATGTCGGCGATCGAGTCGGCGGCGCCGACCTCGTGGAACGCCACCGCCTCCACGGCGATGCCGTGGACCCGCGCCTCGGCGTCGGCCAGATGCCCGAAAATGCCGAGCGCGTGCGCCCGCACCGCCGGCGCGAGGTCCGCCGCCTCCAGCGCGGCGCGGATCTCCGACCAGGGCCGGTGGCCGTGGTCGTGCGCGCGGGCCCGATCGTGGCCGTGCTCGTGGCCGTGCTCTTGGCCGTGCTCTTGGCCGTGATCGTGGCCGTGATCGTGGGGATGCGGGTGAGGATGCGGGTGTTCGTGGGGCGCGGGGTGTTCGTGCCGGTGCGGCGCGGGCCCGGACACCGCACCGGACACCTCACCGGGCGCCGACACGGCGAAGCGCGCACCGCTGAGGATCCCGTCATTGTGGGCCCGGACCGCGCAGGCGATGCGCGCGTCGACCGCCCGGACGCTGGCGGACACGCCGGCCTGATGCTCGGGGAAGGCGTCCAGCAGGGCGGCGGCGAACATGTCGCCGGCGACGCCGCCGAGCGCGTCGAGGTGGATGTGCATCGTGTGTCGCGCGGGCGCCCGTGGCGGATGACAGGTCCGCCTCAGATCGGCCGCGGCCGCCCCGCGGCAAGGCGCGCGCGGCCTCCGATGCCGCGGCGTATCGCCCGCGCCGCTCAGGAGAGCTGCAGGTAGGCGGGATCGAACAGCCCGCGCTCCCGCAGCCCGTCGAGGTCGCGGATCGTCAGGCGCCGGCTGCGCAGGGCGATGAGGCCGCCGGTGCGCAGCTCCTTCAGGGTGCGGTTGATGTGCACGCTCGTCTGGCCGAGGGCGTCCGCGAGGTCGGGCTGGGTCACCGGCATCGGCAGCGTCGTCCCGTCCGCGAGGCCGACGCGCGTCAGACGGAGGTGGAGCTCGCAGAACAGGTGCGCCAGCCGCTCGATCGCCGAGCGACGGCCGACGCTGGCGATCCACTCGCGGTGGATCGCCGTGGCGGCGAGCAACTCCCGCCACAGGCATTCCTCGACCGCGGGCCGGCCACGGACCGCGTCGCCGATTTGCTCCGGGGCGATCCGCGCGACGGTGACGGGGGTCAGCGCGCCGATGGCGTGGTCCATCCGCGCCCGGCGGAACACGAACGGGTCGCACAGGTCGCCCGGCAGGAGCAGCGCGACGATCGCGCGCCGCCCGTCCGGGAACTGCTTGTACCGGCAGGCCCAGCCGTCGAGGATCAGGTGCGTGTGGTACGGGTCGCTCTGCTGCCCCTCGATATCCTGCCGGGCCGCGACGTGGCGGACATGCAGGCGCCCCAACCCGTCGAGCACCGCGCGGTCCTCCGGCGCGAGCCGGACATGCCGCTCCATCTTCCGTACGAACGGGTTCTCCACGTCCGCCTCCGGTCAGATCACCGCGGCGCCGGCGTGCCGGCGGCCGGACGGCGGAGCCCGGCCGGGCAGGCGCCGGGGCAGGCACCGGGGCGGGCGACCGCGGGGGATCGGGCGACGTGGCGCGCGTCCGAAGCGCCCCGCACGACGGCGCTGCCAAGGGTATCGGTGAAATAATGAGGCACGGATATTTCTATCGGCAGGGGGCCAAACCGTCGTCCGTACATTGAAGTCCGGATCTTCTTGGTCGGCTTGTGCCTGCGGCGGAAAAACGTGCGCCAACCTGTGTTAAGTCGGCGTTCTCCCCCGCGCCGCGCTCCCCCTGCGGCCCTGCGCCCAGAAGTCCCTGCCCGCGCGGATGGCCGGACGCCCCGCTACTCCGCGGCGGCGCCCACCGTGTCGGCCATGCGCGCCCGGCGCGTGCCGAGCGGCTGCGGCGCGCCGACGGTCGTGTCCTCGGCGGTCTGATGCTCCATCTCGGCGTTCACCTGGGCGCCGGTCAGGACAATCATGGTCGAGAGCCAGATCCAGGTCATGAAGCCGATCGCCGCGCCCAGCGAGCCGTAGGTCTTGTTGTAGCTGCCGAAATGGGCGACGTACCAGGAGAACAGCAGCGACGCGACGATCCACAGCAGGGCCGCGAGGGCGCCCCCGGGCGTGACCCAGCGCCAGCGCGGCGCGTCCCGGCTCGGCCCGTAGCGGTAGAGCAGGGCGAGGCCGAGCAGCACCGCCACGAGCAGGACCGGCCACCGCAGCAGCGCCAGCCACCACGCGTCCGCGCCGAGCCCGACGAATTCCAGCACCACCGGCACCACCACCACCGCGGCCAGCGCCAGGAGGAGGAACAGGAGCGCCCCCGCCGTGAAGGCGAGGGAGACGAGATTGAGCACGAGGAAGTTGCGCTTCTCGCGCTCGTTGTAGACGAGGTTGAGGGCGTCGAAGACGTGCTTCACGCCGCCATTGGCGCTCCAGACCGACAGGGCGATGCTGATGAGCAGGCTGAACCCGAGGGTGGTGTTGCCCTGCTCGTTCAGCCGCTTCACCTGATCGCCGACGATCTCCAGGGCGCCCTGGGGCAGGATGCCCTGGAGGCTGGCGAGCTGGTCGTTGATGGTCGAGGCATCGGCCACGAGGCCGTAGCAGGAGACCAGGGCCGCCACCGCCGGGAAGATCGCCAGGAGCGTGAAGAAGGTGACGCCGGCCGCGATCAGCGACAGGCGGTTCTCGCCGATGTCGTGATACGCGCGCAGCGCGATGTCCTTCCAGCCCTTGGCGGGGATCTCGGTCGGCGTCGAGGCCCGCCGCCCGCGATCGGCCTCGGCCCGGGCGACGGCGTGGGCCTCCCGTCCCGCGTGCGCGGGCGACGTCCGGCGCGCGTCGTCCCGGTCGGCGGACCGGCCGGGCGCACGGTCGGCCGAGGAACCGGCCGAGGAATCGACCGGGGAATCCGCCGCGGCACCGACCGCGCCCCGGGCCGGCCGGCGGGGGAGGGCGACGAGGCCGATCAGCGCGGTGGCGAGGGCGAGCGTCCAGACCGTCGAGGCGCCTCCCTCGGGAGCGGCGGCCCTGGCGGGGGCTGGATCGGGGGCAGGCATCGGCGACCTCGGCAGGGTTCGGGCAGACAGGGGCGGGGCCTTCGGGGCCGCGCGTCGCGGCGTCCGGATCGGCGCGTCCGGGACGGCGCGTCCGAATGGCCGCAGCTGCGAGGGGGAACGCCGCGGCGCGGGGAACGGTTCGCCGTGCAGTTGCAACTCGACGGCGAACGACGCGGAGAACCGGCATGGCGCGCCTGAACGGCGGGACGGTGGTCATCACCGGGGCCTCGAGCGGCATCGGCCGGGCGGCGGCCGAGGCCTTCGCGGCGCGGGGCACGCGGGTGGTCCTGGCGGCGCGGCGGGCCGACGTGCTCGACAGGATCGTCCGCGACCTGCGCGCGTCGGGCGCCGAGGCCGTCGCGGTGCCCACCGACGTCACCGAGCCCGAGGCGGTGGACGCCCTGGCCCGGGCGGCGCTCCGGGCCTTCGGCGGCATCGACGTCTGGATCAACAACGCCGGGGTAGGGGTGTTCGGCCCCCTGCTGGACGCCCCCCTGGACCTGCACCGGCAGACGATCGCGGTGAACCTGCTGGGCGCCGTGCACGGGGCCTACGCGGTGCTGCCCCACTTCCTCGACCGCGGCCGGGGGACGCTGATCAACACGGTCTCGATGGGCGGCTGGGCACCGACGCCCTTCGCCGCCGCCTACACGGCCAGCAAGTTCGGCCTGCGCGGCTTCTCGGCGAGCCTGCGCCAGGAACTCGCCCGGCACCGGCACATCCGCGTCTGCGCCGTGTTCCCCGCCATCGTCGACACGCCGGGCCTGGATCACGGCGCCAATGTCAGCGGCCGGCGGCTCAATCCCGGGCACCTGTACTACGCGCCCGAGGCCGTGGCCGAGACCTATCTCCGCCTCGTGCGCCACCCGCGCGACGAGGTCGCGGTCGGCTGGCCGGCCCGCCTCGCGCAGGTGGGCTACGCGCTCGCCCCGTACCCGACCGAGCACCTGATGGGCGCCGGGTTCCGGTGGGCCCTCGACCGGGCCGAGCCCGGGCCGCGCACGCACGGCGCCCTGCGCGCGCCGACGCCGGAGGGCACGCGCGCCGACGGCGGCTGGCGCGCCCGCAAGCACGTCCCCGATGCCGGCACGCTGAGCACCGCCCTCGGCACCGGGCTCGCCGCCGCGGGGGCCTGCGCGGCGCTCCTCGCCGGCCTCGCGGCGGCGCGGCGGTTCGGCGCCCGCGGCTGAGCCCCGTTCGGGCAAAGCGCTAACCCATGTTGCGGCATGGGCGGCCCGGGCACGCCACAACCGGTCCTCTGGGCTTGACCGGCCCGCCCGCCGACGACCGGACCGAATGCCCGACACCGAAGGCTCATCGCTCCTCGATCCCATCGCGGATGTCGCAGAGGAGGCCGGGGACGAGACTCGCTTCGGCCTGCCGGAGGCCGTGCGGGCCCATCTCGGCACCCTGCTCGGCCGCACCTACGACCGGATCGGCCAGGACGCGGACGGTGCCACGAACCCCTTCGCCGACCTGCTCGCGCGCCTGGAGATCGCCCTCGCGCAGGCCGAGGGCGAGCGGGACAAGACCTTCCGCGCGGGCCTGCTGGAGGTGGTGCCGGCGCTGCACCGGTTCGCGGTCTCGCTGACGCGCGACCCGGCCGCGGCGGACGATCTCGTGCAGGACACCCTGCTGCGCGGCTGGCGCGGCCGTGGCGGCTTCACCCCCGGGACCAACCTGGAGGCGTGGCTGTTCACGATCCTCCGCAACGTCTTCTACAGCCAGCACCGCAAGCAGGGCCGCGAGGTCGCCGACACCGACGGCAACTACGCCGAGCGGCTGACCAGCATTCCCGAGCAGGGGGGCCACCTCGACCTGCAGGACGTGCGCGCGGCCCTCGACCGCCTCGCGCCGGTGATGCGCGAGGCGCTGGTCCTCGTGGCGATCGAGAACCTGAGCTACGAGGAAGCCGCCGTCGTCATGAACTGCCGGATCGGCACCGTGAAGAGCCGGGTCTGGCGCGCCCGCGAGCAGCTCGCGCGCATGCTCGGCTACGGCGGCGACGAGATCGGCAGTGACGGGGTCATGCTGTCGGTGACCGGCACTTCGGCCTGATCGCGACGATTGTCACGATCGAATACGCCAATTCGACACTTCGACGGCCGTATTCGCCAGCAAATTGACTTAGGTGAAAGCGCCCGGGCCGTCGCCTGGGCGATATGGGGCGGGTTGGGTCGATCCGTCGACTCGGCCGGGCTCCCATCGGTGTGACATCCCCCCGATCCACCGATGGGAGCCTCTTCGCCGGCAGCCGCAGCGGATGCGCGGGCCGGACGCCCCCCGCCCGGATCTCAGGTCGAGCCGCTCCGGTCCGCGTCGAGCTGCTGCAGCAGCTCCGCCAGCCGGGGATCCAGCGCCTCGTCGATCACCGGATCGTACATCGCCCGCATCTGGTGGCCGAGCCGCACGCGCGTCTGCGCGTCGAGGATCGGGCCACCCGCGACGGGCACCACCCGCAGGGCGGACGGTGCCGCGCCGGCGGCGTAGCGCTCGGTCGGTCCGGGGGCGGCACGGCGGTGATCAGGCCGGTGTTCGGCCCGGTGTTCGGGATGAGGCATGCCTCCTACATCGGCCCGCACCCCCGCCGCGGCAACCACCGGCCCGCCCGATGTCACGTCCGGTGGCAAATCCGGTGGCAAATCCGGTGGCAAGTCCGACAGCGTGTCGTCGTCCGCCTCAGGCATCGTCCTCGGGGGCGAAGACCTCGCCCTTCTCGGCCAGGACGGTGTCGGCCGCGTCGCGGGCCAGCTCGTCCCGGTCGGCCGCGGGAGCGGGGCGGCCGAGCGCCCGCGCCAGGGCTCCGTCCCAGCCGGGCGCCGGCGCCTGGCCCTGCCCGGCGAGGATCGCGCCGGCCCGGCGGCAGACCCGGGCCCAGTCCGGCGCGCCGAGGGCGGCCCAGTCGGTCCCGAGGCCGAGTTCGGTCGCGGCCTGATCGGCGGCCCGGGTCGCCGCCTCGGTCGAGCCCGGCGGCGGGGCGGGGATGTCGGTCATGGCGATGCGGCCTCCTGCCGGGCTGTCGATGCTCCGGCGGACGATGTAACGCGCCGGTCCCCACCCATCAGCGCAGGCCGTGGGCCGCGAGTTCCTCCGGCGCGCCCGCGGCCGCGTCCTGGCGCAGCAGGATCGCGTCGAGGGTGACCGGGCGGTCGTCCCAGGCATCCACGCCGACATCGCAGGAGCGCGTGGTGTCGGCGAGCCAGCCGTGGCTGTGCCCGTAGAGGTGGCGCGTCTCCCGCCACAGGCCCGGCCAGGCCCGGTGCGCGTAGTGCGACAGGAACAGGCGGTGCGGCCGCCCGCGCGCGTCCGCGACGGAGAGGCGGGCGCTCTCCACCGGCGGCTCGGCCCAGGGCAGGTCCAGGACGCGGTTCGAATCGTGGTTGCCCCGGACGAGGCGCTTGGTGCCGTTCAGCCGCGCGAAGATCGCCGCGCAGTGCGCCCGGCTGGCATGGGCGGCGAAGTCGCCGAGGTGCCAGACGGCGTCCTCCGGGCCGACCACGGCGTTCCAGCCGGCGACCAGGGCCTCGTCGTGGGCCTCGACGCCGCCGAACCGCGCCCCCCGGTGGCGGAGGATGTGCGGGTCGCCGAAATGCGTGTCCGCGGTGAAGAAGATCGCCATGGTGTCGAGACCTGGGCCGCGGGCGCGTCCCGTCCAGACCGGCCGGCGCGAGGCGCGCGGCCGCATCGCCGCGTTTCCGGACCGCTCCGGGCGGCTCCAGGGCCGCTTCCGCGAAACCCCGCGGGCCGGTTAGGCTGCGGCGATGCTGGATCCCGCCATCTACGACCACCTCCTGGACGCGGCGCGCGCCCATCCGCCGCTGCGGGCCGCCCTGGTGCGGGCCGGTCCGATCCGGATCGAGCCGCCGGCGCATCCGTGCGTCGCCGACCGCCTGTTCGTCGAGGTGGTCAACCAGCAGCTCTCCGTCCGGGCGGCGGCGGCGATCTGGGCCCGGATCGAGGCCGCGGCCGCGGCGGCGGGCGCGCGCCCGCGGGACCTGTTCGAGGCCGGGGACGCGGCGCTGCTGCGGGCCTGCGGCATCTCGGGCAACAAGGTGCGGGCGCTCCAGGCGATCGTGGCGGCCGAGACGGCGGGCCTGCTCGGGCCCGGCCTCGCCGACCTGCCGCATCCCGAGCGGGCGGCGATCCTGTGCGGCATCCGCGGCGTCGGCCCCTGGACGGCCGACATGGTCGGCATCTTCCACTTCCACGACCCCGACATCTGGCCCGCGGGCGACGTGGCGGCGGTGGGGTGCCTCCGCCGCCTCACTGGGCGGGCCGATACCGCCGCGGTGGCGGCCGCCTTCGCGCCGTACCGCTCGATCCTGGCCCGCTACCTGTGGCGCATCAAGGACACGGCGCCCGCGCCGGTGGCCGCCCCCGTGGGCGCGCCGGCGGACGAACCGGTCGCACAGGATCCCGCGCCCCGGACCCGGCGCTCCCGCGGCGCGGCGAGATCCGGGTGACGGCCGGGGCTCGGCTATCCGTCGGCGCCGCCCGGGCCCGTAGCTCGATGGTCGGAGCCGGCCGCTCCTGACGGTCCGCCCGGACCATCGGTCCCCTGGGCTGGACGCAGCTTTTCTCGCTGGGGCACGTTTTCTCGCTGGGGCACGAGAAACGGCACGGGCGACGTCCCGATCAGACCCCGTTTCGCGCCGCCAGTCTCCCCTCAGAGCGCGGGCCGCGCCGTCCCTGCGGATCAGCTCGGCGCTTTCTCCACCCGGTCGCGGCGTCGGACCACGCCGCCCTCCGGCAGGAGGGTCTCGACGCCGAACGCCGCACCGAACGCCGCGCCGTGCGCATCCACGGAAGTGGCGAGGTCGCGACCGTCAGGGCCGGCGCACAGGCAGGTCCCCCGTCCCCGCGCGACGCGGCCACGTACGTGTCGGGAACCCCGTCCGGCAGCACGGTGACGGCATGGTCACCGGGGCGGCTGTCCTGCCCGTACTGGACCTTCCCGTACTGGACCTTCCCGTGCGGGTCGGTGGCGACCGCGAGGGCGCGGACCCCGCGCTTGCCCACGAACGGCTCACGCGGGGCGATGCCGGGGACCGCCACATGTCGCGGCTCGCCCGTCGACATCGCCTCCACAGTCACGCGCCCGAGCCTCCGGCCCGGCGCCCCGAACGTGGATGAGATCGCGTCGTGATCTTGCCGGGACCGGACCCCGTCCACGCCGGGACGGTGGAGCGGCTGGGATGTGGACGGACCGCGTGCGTTCAACCGCATCGACCTCAACCGGAGCGCGGCGCTGGCCGGGCTCGGTCTCGCCTACCGCCCGGAGGATCTCGTGCTGGCCGAGATCGCCGGACCTGCCCGCGCCGTCGCCAGGCCGCGCCGGCCTTCGCGGTCGAGGCTTCGCGCCACCGGGGCTGATCGACGTTCCGGAGCCCCGTCATCGATCCGACGCGCGAGGCGGCGTCCGCGGGCCGTACCCCTGTCGAAGACGGGCAACCACGAACGCGGCGAACCGAACAGCCGTCGCGGGCCGGTCTCCGCCGGTCCGCTTCCGCGCGGTACGCGCGTCGAGGCAGACGGCGACCGTTCCGTCTCAGACAGCCTTCTCCTTCGCGTCGTAGGCAGTCTGAGCCGCATCGATCTGCGCCATGTTGTCGAACGCCCACGCCCCGAGGGCCTGGATCGGCCCCGCCAGGGAGTGCCCGAGTTCCGTCAGTTCATAATCAACCCGCGGCGGGATGGAGGGCGTCACCGTTCGCGTCACGAGCCCATCCCGCTCCAGATTCCGCAGAGTGAGGGTCAGCATCCGCTGGGAAATCCCCTCGACACCGCGCTTCAACTCGCTGAACCGACGCGACCGGTCGCGCAGGAGCATGATGACGAGGACGGTCCACTTGTCGCCGATGCGGGAAAGGATCTTCGAGACCCGCATGCATCCCGCCGAATGCTCGGGGCGATGGACAGTCACATCCATGTAACCTCGGTACCCTTCCTGTGCCGTCTTGCAGGAGGAGACGGGGCTCGTATCATAACGCGGTCACTAAACGAAACCGAGGCCTGCTAAGGAACCCACGCGCGGCTCCGGGCGCTCCGGTCACATCCAGGGTCCCGGCATGTCGCAGAGTCTCGCCCGCGCCGCCCGACCTTCGCGCGGTCGCAACATCGCCGCGTGGGTCCTGTCGGTGGCTCTGTCCGCCGCCTATCTGGCGGCCGGCGGCGCCAAGCTGGCCGGCGTGCCGATGATGGTCCAGACCTTCGATCAGATCGGCCTCGGGCAGTGGTTCCGCATCGCGACGGGCCTCGTCGAGGTCGTCGGCGCCCTCGCGCTCCTGACACCCGGCTACGCCTTCCTCGGCGCCGTCTGGCTCGCCGCGACCATGGTGGGCGCGCTCCTCGCGCACCTCCTGGTGCTCCCGACCCCGGCGGCTCCCGCCTTCCTGCTGCTCAGCCTCGACGTCGTGCTCGCGTCGCTGCGCCGCGACCCGTCAGCCCGTCTCGTCCCACGCCCGCGGTAGGCCGCAGGGTCGGGCCGTCGCGCGCCAGCTGCCCACGACACCCGACCCCATCGCACAGGAAGTCCTACGATGACCGAGACACCGTTCGCGCCCGTCCTCTTCCTCAAGGCGGGCTGCCCCTTCTGCATGAAGGTGCGCCTGTTCCTCCTCGAGGCTGGACAACTCGACGGCGTCGTCCTGCGCGAGTTCGCGCCCGGCACCGAGGAGGAAACCGAGATCCGCGGCCTGCTCGGCCCGGTGGTCGAGAAGGTCACCTTCCCGGCGGCCGAACTCACGCCCGGCAGCTTCACGACGGAGTCCGACGCCATCGTCGCGCACTTCGCGGCACGTGCGGGTGTCGAGCCGGCCGCCTTGCCCACCTACCAGTCCTACCTGAACGGCGTGTTCAAGAACCTCGGGGCGCTCTACCGGGAGAACATGGACCTCAAGAAGCGCCTCCCGCCGGCCTGACGGAGAACGGCACATCCGATGGCCCCCGACACGCCCGAAGCCGCCGCGCCGCCTGTCGAGGCAAGGCTTGGCCGCGCCCTCGATGGCATTCCCTTCCTGGACGATGCCACGCGCCCGAAGGCGCCGCCCATCCCCGGCGTGACCCCGGCCCAGCGGGCGCGAGGGCGGCGCCTGGCCCTGTATCATCGCCACCACCTCGCGGAGCTCGCCGCCGTTCGCGGCGCGCTCGACCGCTTCCTGGCGGGCACCGGCACCGTCGAGGCGGTGACGGACGGCGTGGCGTCGATGACGCTGACCGAGAACTACCGTGCCTTCGGCACCCTCTGCGGGCGCCAGTGCCACCTCCTCCAGATGCACCACGACATCGAGGAGGGCGACATGTACCCCAGGCTGCGGCAATCCGACGGCCTGCGCCGGGTCCTCGACCGCCTCGGCGCGGAGCACCGCACCGTGCACGCCCTCCTCGAACGCATCCGCGCCATCGTGCGGTCCGTCGCATCGGCCCCCACGCGGGAACAGGTCCTCGACCTCAGGGAGGTCTACGGGGTCTTCGAACGCGTCGTGATCTCGCACTTCGGGTACGAGGAGCGGGAGCTCGAAGAGGCCATCGGGTACTACGACGCCCTGTGACCGCGCCCACGTGACCACGCCCACGCGCGATGGCCCACGCGCGATGGAACGTCGGGCCCGACCGCGTGCATCGGGAGTCCGTCCGGTCTGGACGGCCCGCGGAGGTCGCGGTCCCTCAGCGCGCTCAGCGCCGGCGTCGCCCGACAGCCCCGGCGCGCATCCCGGCTGCTCGATCCGTCGGGGGACGAACACCGCCCCCGGCGACGGACTGGAGAGCAGGCCCCCGGCACGCCGCGGCTGCGGGCCCCGGCACCAGTGAATGAACGTTCATTGACATGAGAATGAACGTTCACTAATGCTCCCGGCGTGGCGCGGGAGACGCGAATGATGCACGGTTTTTCAGAGGCGCGGCCCGTCCACGGACCGGCCCCCGAGGCATGGGCCTGCCTGCGCTCCGTCGCGTTTGCGGCGTCGCGCCCGGCCAACCTGCTCGCCGTCATCGTGGCGCTTCTGGGCTGGGCCGCACTGATCTCCTGGACCGGCAACGGCGCCGGGGGCTGGCAGGCCCGGACCTGCGCCGGTCTCGACGTGGTCTCGCGCGCCTGCGTCGAGATCCGCCCGATCCAGGACGCCGGCCGGGTCGTGCCCCATGCGGCGGAGCTGGCGTCGTGGGCGCGGTGACCGGCGCCGTCGTCGAGGTCCGCGACGTCCAGGCGGCGCGGCGCGAACAGATCCTCGACGCGGCCGAGGCCTGCTTCGTCCGGAACGGCTTCCACCGCACCACGATGTCGGACCTCGCCCGCGAGGCCGCGATGAGCCAGGGCAACTTCTACCGCTACTTCGCCTCGAAGGAGGACATCGTCCTGGCGATGGCGGAGCGCGACCGCGCCCGCGGCGCCGCCCTGGTCGCCGAGATGGAGCGGGACGGCGACCGCCGCGCGTCCCTGAACGGCATCCTCGAACGGTTCTTCACCGGCATCACCCGCGAGGCCGCGGTGCTGCGCCTCGACCTCTGGGCGGAAACCACGCGGAACCCCGCCATCGCCGCGCTGGTCGACCGCAGCGAGGCCGAGGCCCGCGCGTGGCTGTGCGGGATGTTCGCGGCGCTCGCCGCCTCGCCGGATTGCGACCCCGCGTCGATGTTCGAGGCGATCAACCCGCTGATGAAGGGCATCGTCGTCGGCCGCGCCATCCTGCCGGGCTACGACCCGGCCCCCGCCGTCGCCCACCTCCAGGCCCTGATCGAGGCGGGCCTGAACGGCGCGCTGCCGCGGGTCACCACCGCCGTTCCGGAGACCGGCCGATGACCCGCGCCGCCTTCCTCGTCGCCCCCGCGCTGCTGGCGCTCGGCCTGTCGGCCGCCTCCGCCCGCGACGAGGCCGCCGCCGCGCTCAAGCCGTTGCCCGCGCCCGCGGTCAGCGTCGTCGAGGCGACGCGGCGCGAGACCGTGGAGACCGTGACGGTGACCGGGACCCTGGTGCCCCGCGACGAGATCCTGGTGACGCCCGAGATCGACGGCTACCGGGTCACCGAGGTGCTGGTCGAGGAGGGCGCGCGCGTCACCAAGGGTCAGGTGCTCGCGCGCCTCGCCCGCGACCTCATCGACCGCCAGATCGCCCAGCAGGACGCGGTGGTGGCCAAGGCCGAGGCCGCCGTGCCCCAGTCCCAGAGCAGCATCGAGCAGGCCGAGGCCGCCGAGACCGAGGCCCGGCTCAGCCTGGATCGGGCCAAGACGCTCATATCCACGGGCAACACCACCGCCGTGGTGATGGAGACCCGGACTTCCGCCCTGCGCCAGGCCGAGGGCCGGCTCGCCTTCGCCCGCAACGGGCTGGCCATGGCTAGGGCCGACCTCGCCCAGGCCCGCGCCGTGCGCGACGAGCTGTCCCTGCGGCTGGCCCGCACGGAGATCCGCGCTCCCGTGGACGGCATCGTCAGCCGCCGCACCGCCCGGGTCGGCCTCGCCGCCTCGGCCGCGTCCGAGCCCCTGTTCCGCCTGATCGCCCGCGGCGAGATCGAGCTCGAGGGCGAGATCGTCGAGACCAAGCTGCCCCTGCTGCGCGAGGGCGCCCCGGCCTGGATCGATCTCGGCGAGAGCGGCCGCGTCGCGGGCCGCGTGCGGGCCGTCTACCCCGAGGTCGACAAGGCCACCCGCCTCGGCAAGGTGCGCGTGCGCCTCGATCCCGACCCGCGCCTGCGCATCGGGACCTTCGCCCGCGGCGGGGTCGAGCTCGGCCGCAGCCGCGGCGTGAGCGTCCCCCAGGCCTCCGTGCTCTACGGCGGCGGACGCCGCAGCGTGCTCGTTGTCGCCGGCGACCGGGTCGAGGACCGCACCGTGCGCACCGGCATCGCCGACGAGGACACCATCGAGATCCGCGCAGGCCTCAACGAGGGCGAGCGCGTCGTGGCCCGGGCCGGCTCGTTCCTGCGTGACGGCGACCGGGTCCGGCCGGTCCTCGAGGCCCCGCCCCCCGCACCCGCGGTCGCCGCGGTGCCCGCGCCGCGGGACACCGCCGAAGCCGGCGTGCCTTAAGCCGGCGTCCCCACACCCATCCCGACGTCACGAGAGCCAGGGCCGCCCGATGCGCCTGAACGTCTCCGCCTGGGCGATCCGCAATCCCATCGCGCCCCTCGTCCTGTTCCTGGTGCTGGTCGTGCTCGGCCTCGTCAGCTTCCGCGGGCTCGCGGTGACGAAGATGCCCAACGTCGACGTGCCCATCGTCTCGGTGGCGATCACCCAGTCGGGTGCGGCACCGTCCGAGTTGCAGACCCAGGTCACCAAGTGGGTCGAGGACTCGATCGCCGGCGTGCGGGGCGTCAAGCACATCACCTCGGCCATCACCGAGGGCTCCTCGGTGACCACGGTCGAGTTCCGGCTGGAGGTGAACACCGACCGCGCCGTCAACGACGTGAAGGACGCGGTCTCGAAGATCCGCATCAACCTGCCCCGCACCATCGACGAGCCGGTGATCAGCCGCGTCGAGATCGCCGGCCTGCCGATCCTCGTCTACGGCGTGAAGGCGCCCGCGATGACGCCCGCCGACCTCTCCTGGCTGGTCGAGGACAAGATCGCCCGCGCGCTCCAGGGCGTGAAGGGCGTGGGCGGCGTCGAGCGGGTCGGCGGCGTCGCGCGCGAGGTCCGGGTCGTGCTCCAGCCGGACCGGCTGCTGTCGCTCGGGATCACCGCCGCGGACGTGAACCGGCAGCTGCGCCTCACCTCCGCCGACATGGCGGGCGGGCGCGGCGAGGTCGGCGGGCGCGAGCAGTCGATCCGGACGCTCGCCGCGTCGCGCACCCTGCGCGATCTCAAGGCCACCGCCATCGTCCTGCCGGGCGGCCGCAAGGTCCGGCTCGACGACCTCGCACGCGTCGAGGACGGTATCGAGGAGCCGCGCACCTTCGCGCGCTTCAACGGCGAGCCGGTGGTCGCCTTCGCGGTCTCGCGCGGTGCGGGCGCCAGCGACGCCGAGGTCGCGGCCGGGGTGCAGAGGAAGATCGCCGAGTTCCAGGCGAGCTATCCCGATCTGCAGTTCGAGCTGATCGATTCGTCGGTCTCGTCGACCATCGGCTCCTACGATTCCGCCATGCACACCCTGATCGAGGGGGCGCTCCTCGCGGTCATCGTGGTGCTGCTGTTCCTGCGCGACTGGCGCGCCACGCTCATCGCGGCGGTGGCGCTGCCCCTCTCGGTCTTCCCGACCTTCTGGGCGATGGACGCGCTGGGCTTCACGCTGAACGGCATCAGCCTGCTCGCGATCACGCTGGTGACCGGCATCCTCGTGGACGACGCCATCGTCGAGATCGAGAACGTCGTCCGGCACATGCGGCTGGGCAAGTCGCCCTACCGAGCGGCCATCGAGGGCGCCGACGAGATCGGCCTCGCGGTCATCGCCATCACGGCGACCCTGATCGCCGTTTTCGCCCCGGTCTCGTTCATGCCGGGCATCGCCGGCCGCTACTTCATCCAGTTCGGCCTGACCATCGCGGTCTCGGTGTTCATGTCGCTGCTCGTGGCGCGCCTCATCACCCCGATGCTCGCCGCCTACTTCCTGCGCGACCGCGGCCACCACGACGAGCGCGAGGGACCGGTCATGCGGGCCTACACGCGCCTCGTCGGCTGGTCGGTACGCCACCGGGTCGTCACGCTGTTCGCCGGCCTCGCGCTGTTCGCCGCCTCCATCGCGTCGACGGGCCTGCTGCCCTCGGGCTTCATCCCGAAGCAGGACAATGCCCGCACGCTGTTCATGGTCGAGCTGGCGCCGGGCGCGAAGCTCGCCGACACGGTGGCGGTGTCCGACCGGGTGGTCTCGCGCATCCGGGCGCTGCCCGAGGTGACCTCGGTCTTCGTCGACGGCGGACGGCAGGTCGGCGGCAAGAAGGAGACCCGGCTCGCGACCCTGACCGTCAACCTCACGCCGAAGGCCGCGCGCGCCAAGCGCCAGTGGACGGTCGAGGCCGAGATCGCGGCCCTGCTCGCCGAGGAGCCCGACATCCGGTCCTGGACCCTGCGCGACAGCGGCCAGCGCGACCTCGCCCTGGTGGTGAGCGGTCCCGACGCCGACGTCGTCACGGAGGTCGCCGCGCGGCTGCAGCGCGACATGGCCGCCATCCCGCACCTCGTGGCGGTGATGTCGACGGCGCCGCTGAACCGGACGGAGGTCCGCATCCGGCCGAAGGAGGGCGTGGCGGCCGATCTCGGCGTCTCGACCGACGCCATCGCGGAGACCGTCCGGGTCGGGACCATCGGCGACATCGGCCTGAACCTCGCGAAGTTCAACGCCGCGGACCGCCAGGTGCCGATCCGGGTGCAACTGCCCGAGAGCGCCCGCGGCGCCGTCTCACGGCTGGAGAACCTGAAAGTGCCGGCCAAGAACGGGGCCGCCGTGCCGCTGGCGGTCGTGGCCGACATCGAGCTCGACCAGGGACCCGGCGCCATCGACCGCTACGACCGGGCGGTGCGCGTGGCCGTCGAGGCCAACATGGAGAACTCGGAGGCCCTCGGGACGCTCATCGCCGAGGCGCTGCGGACGCCGACGGCCAGGACTCTGCCGCCGGGGGTGACCATCAAGCAGACCGGCGACGCCGAGATCATGGGCGAGGTGTTCTCGGGCTTCCTGATGGCGATGGGCGCCGGCATCATGATGGTCTACGCGGTGCTCGTCCTGCTGTTCGGCTCGTTCCTGCAGCCGCTGACCATCCTGTTCTCGCTGCCTCTGTCCGTCGGCGGCGCCATCCTCGGCCTGCTCCTCTTCCAGATGCCGATCTCGATGCCGGTCGTCATCGGCATCCTGATGCTGATGGGACTGGTCACGAAGAACGCGATCATGCTGGTCGACTTTGCGGTCGAGGAGATGGGCCGCGGCGTCGACCGGGTCACCGCCATCGTCGAGGCCGGCCGCAAGCGGGCGCGGCCCATCGTGATGACGACCATCGCGATGGCGGCGGGCATGGTCCCGTCCGCAATGGCGCTCGGGGTCGGCGGCGAGTTCCGGGCGCCGATGGCGGTGGCGGTCATCGCCGGCCTCATCGTCTCGACTCTGCTCTCCCTCGTCTTCGTCCCGGCCGTGTTCCTGCTGATGGACAGCCTGGGCAGACTCCTCGGCCGACTGCTCGGCCGCTTCGTCGGCCCGCGGGACGAGGCGTCCGGCCACGCGGCGGCGACGCCGTGAGCCACCCCTTCCGCCCCACGTTACAACGGAATCCGATGACCGCTCCCGTCTAGCGGCCCCGTTCGCCTCGGTGACCGCCGCCGCGTCCGGCCGAGCCGTTCGGGACTTGGCTCACGGGAGACGGTCGCGCCCGAATCCGGACCGAGCGGTGCGGATCCGACGCGTCCCGCCTGTGTGGCTTCATCGTCTGGGGTAGAGACCCGTTCGACGGGAGCGGCAGGCCGAAGGTCGACCGATCCAACCCGAACCCGGCTTGGCAAGCCCGACCCAGCCCGGCCACCAGACGCGTGCGCCGCGCCCTTGTGCCGACGGTCGTCGAAGGGACAGCACCTCAGCAGCAGCGCGCGTCGTCTCGCCGCTTCGCCTCAAGCCATCGATCACGAGGCTTGCAGCTCGCCACGCGCGGCGCCAGGGCCACGCTCAGCACATCTCCTGACCGGACGGGGGCGTCAGCGCGATGGAGCTGCATCGGCGCGACTCCGTCGCTGACCTCGAAGGTGAGCCGGGCGCCCGGGTCGAGGCCGACGTGCTCCGACACCGTGCGGATGATCTCCGCGAACTTGCCGGCGGTCATGTGGGTGCGGTCGCCGTCGACCACGTCCCAGAGCTGGACGAAGATCTCCGACCAGGCTTCCGGGTTGGCCCCGCAGTCGAGGGCGGCGAACTGCCCGGCCTTCACCTCGGTGACATGATAGCCGCGCTCGATCGTCCGGCCGGCGTAGCTGAACACCAGGGGCGCGGCCGGCTGCGCGTCGCAAGCGGCGAGCAGGGCACCCAGCGGAATGTCCGTGGCGGCCGGCGCCATCCGGTCCGGGCGGTCAAGGGTCGGCATCGGCGCGCTCCACGGGTCGTTTCTCGGGAAAGGTCTCAGCGCTTCACAAAGCCGATATCGGCGGCCACCGCGCTCAGCCGCTCCGGCTCGCGCTCCTTCCGCTCGCTGTAGCGGTCCACCAGGTAGTCGGCCCGCTCGCGGGTCAGGAGCGTGAACTTCATCAACTCCTCGCACACGTCCACGACGCGCTCGTAGAGCGGCCCCGGCTTCATCCGGCCGGCGTCGTCGAACTCCTTGTAGGCCATCGGCACGGACGACTGGTTCGGGATGGTGATCATACGCATCCAGCGGCCGAGCAGGCGCAGGCTGTTCACGGCGTTGAAGCTCTGCGACCCGCCGGACACCTGCATGACGGCGAGGGTGCGCCCCTGGGTCGGTCGCACGCTGCCCTCGGAGAGGGGCAGCCAGTCGATCTGGCTCTTCATCACGCCGGTCAGGTTGCCGTGCCGCTCGGGCGACACCCACACCTGTCCCTCGGACCAGATCGACAGGGCGCGCAGCTCCTGCACCTTCGGGTGGTCGGCGGTCGTGTCGTCGGGCAGGGGCAGGCCGCGGGCGTCGTAGATCCGCACCTCGCCACCCATGGATTCGAGCAGCCGAGCGGCCTCGTAGGCAAGGAACCGACTGAACGAGCGCTCGCGCAGGGAGCCATAGAGGATCAGGAACCGGGGCGCATGGGTGAACGGCGCGGCCGAAACCGCGCTGGCGCGGGTCGGCACCACGAAGTGCGTCTGGCTCAAGTTCGGCAGGCCATCGGTGAAGGGCTGTGCAGGCTTGTCCAAGGATCGGCTTTCTTGTACTTTCAAACGGTAATTTGAAGATTGTAACGAAAATGGACGAGCCGCAAGCCCTCGCCGCGTTCGCGGCCCTCGCCCAGGAACATCGCCTGCGCCTGGTGCGGGCGCTCGTGACCGCCGGTCCGGGCGGCCTGGCCTCCGGCGCTCTGGCCGAGGCGGTCGGCGTCTCCGCCGCCACCGTCTCCCATCACCTCAAGGAGCTGAGCCACGCCGGGCTGGTCGCCTCGCGGCGCGAGGGCCGCTCGATCATCTACAGCGCCGCCTACCCGGCGCTGTCCGACCTGATCGCCTTCCTGATGAAAGACTGCTGCCAGGGCCGCCCGGAAGTCTGCGCTCCGGCGATGGCCGCGCTGGCAACCTGCTGCCCCCCCGGAGAAACCGCCCATGGCTGAGCCGTTCGATGTCGTGATCTACCACAACCCCGCGTGCGGCACGTCCCGCAACACCCTGGCGATGATCCGCAACGCCGGCATCGAGCCGCATGTGGTCGAGTACGTCAAAACCCCGCCCGCGCGGGCGCTGCTGGTGCAGCTCCTCGCCCGCGCCGGCCTGAGCGTCCGCGACGTGCTCCGGGAGAAGGGCACGCCGTTCGCCGAACTGAAGCTCGGTGATCCGACGCTGACCGAGGAGCAGCTGCTCGATGCCATCGAGGCGCACCCGATCCTCATCAACCGCCCGCTGGTGGTGACGCCCAAGGGCGTGCGCCTCTGCCGGCCCTCCGAAGCCGTGCTGGATCTCCTGCCGGTGCAGCGGGGCGAATTCGTCAAAGAGGACGGCGAGCGGGTGGTGGACGAGCACGGCCGCCGCGTCGCCACCGCCTGAGCCTCACGCCGAGCCATAAGAAGAAACCGCCCGGATGCTCGCGCTCGCCATCTTCCTTGCCACCCTCGTCTTCGTCATCTGGCAGCCCAGGGGTCTCGGGATCGGGTGGAGCGCCTTGGCCGGCGCGGGCGTCGCCCTCGCCACGGGGGTGATCCATCCGGGCGATGTTCCGGCGGTCTGGCACATCGTTTGGGACGCGACGTTCACCTTCGTGGCGCTGATCATCATCTCGCTGCTGCTCGATGAGGCCGGGTTCTTCCACTGGGCGGCCCTGCACGTCGCCCGTTGGGGCGGTGGCCGGGGCCGGCGGCTGTTTCCGCTGGTCGTGATCCTCGGCGCGGCCATCGCGGCGGTGTTCGCCAACGACGGCGCCGCGCTGCTGCTCACCCCGATCGTGCTGGCGATCCTGCTCCGGCTCGACTTCACGCCGGCGGCGGCCCTGGCGTTCATCGTCGCCTGCGGGTTCGTGGCGGACAGCACCTCCCTACCGCTGGTGATCTCCAACCTCGTCAACATCGTCTCCGCCAACTTCTTCGACGTGACCTTCGGCCGGTACGCGGCCGTGATGGTGCCGGTGAACCTGGTCTCCCTGACCGCGACGCTGGTGGTGCTCCGGGCCTACTTCCGGCGCGACGTGCCGGCGGCCTACCCGGTGGATGCGCTGGAGCGTCCGGCCGGCGCGATCCGCGACCCGCTGGTGTTCCGGGCGGCGTTCCCGCTGCTCGGCGCGCTCCTGCTCGCCTACTTCGTCACCGCGCCGTTCGGCGTGCCGGTCTCGGCCGTCACCTGCGCCGGCGCGGCCCTGCTCCTGCTGCTCGCCGGCCGGGGCCGGATCATCCCGATCCGCAAGGTGCTCACCGGCGCCCCCTGGCAGATCGTCCTGTTCAGCCTCGGCATGTACCTCGTGGTCTACGGCCTGCGGAACGCCGGCCTGACCGACGAGCTGGCGAAGGGCCTGGTCTGGCTCGCCGGGTACGGCCCGTGGGTCGCCACCATCGGCACCGGCTTTGCGGCGGCCGTTCTGTCGTCGGTGATGAACAACATGCCGAGTGTGCTGATCGGAGCGCTCTCGATCCAGCAGGCCCCGGACCTGTCTCCGCTGACCCGCGAGCTGATGGTCTACGCCAACGTGATCGGCTGCGACCTCGGCCCGAAATTCACGCCGATCGGCAGCCTCGCCACCTTGCTCTGGCTGCACGTCCTCGCCAGCAAGGGTCAGAGGATCACCTGGGGCCAGTACATGAAGGTCGGCCTGGTCATCACCCCGCCCGTGCTGCTGATCACGCTGCTGGCGCTGGCGGCCTGGCTACCGCTGCTCGGCACCTGGTAGGCGGCCCGTGTCCGAGGCTCGCCGCTGGCCGGTGATCTCCGCCCTCGGCGTGGTGCAGATCCTCACCTGGGGGTCGTCGTTCTACCTGCCGGCGGTGCTCGCCGGCCCGGTCGCGGACAGCACCGGCTGGCCGCTCGCCTGGGTGGTCGGTGGCCTGTCCCTCGGCCTGTTGGTCGCCGCGTTCGCCTCGCCGCATGTCGGCGCCGCGATCCACCGCCACGGCGGTCGCCCGGTGCTGGCGCTGGCAGCCCTGCTGCTTGCGGCCGGGCTGACCACGCTGGCGCTCGCGCCGGCGCTGCCGGTCTACTTGGCCGGCTGGCTGCTCCTGGGCCTCGGCATGGGCTGCGGGTTGTACGACCCAGCGTTCGCGACACTCGGCCGGCTCTACGGCGCGGCGGCGCGGCCGGCGATCACGAGCCTGACGCTGTGGGGCGGGTTCGCCAGCACCGTGTGCTGGCCGCTGTCGGCGTTCCTGGTCGCGCATGCCGGCTGGCGGGGGGCGTGCCTCGCCTACGCCGCCCTGCACCTCGCGGTGACGCTGCCGCTGGTGCTACGGCTGATCCCGAAGGCCCCGGCGCTGCCAGCGGCGGCACATCACCAAGCCGGCGCCGGCCCGCTGACGACTCCGGAGCGGCGGGCGTTCCTGCTGTTCGCCGGGGTCCTGGTGCTCGGCGGCGCGATCATGGCGCTGGTGTCGGTCCACCTGATTACCCTCTTGCAGGCGCGCGGCGTAGCGCTCGCTTCGGCGGTCACCTACGGGGCGCTGATCGGCCCGGCGCAGGTCGGTGCCCGCATCGTGGAGATGTCCTTCAAGGGGCGGCACCATCCGCTGTGGACGCTGACCGCCGCGTTCGCTCTGGTCGCCCTCGGCGTGGCCCTGCTCGCGTTCGGCCTGCCCGGCGTGGGGCTCTGGCTGGTGCTCTACGGCGGCGGCAACGGGATCTACTCGATCGCGCGGGGCACGGTGCCCTTGGCGCTGTTCGGCTCCGTGCGCTACCCGCTGGTGGTCGGCCGCTTGGCCCGGCCGGGCCTGATCGCGCAGGCTCTGGCTCCCCCAGCCGGCGCGGTGGTGCTCACCCATGCCGGCCCGGATGCGCTGTGGTGGTTGCTGCTCGCTCTCGCGCTCGCCAATCTCGGGCTGGTCGGCGCGCTCTGGCGGACACGGTAGTTGATCTCACCGCGCCATCCGCCTCCATCCCCGATCCGACCCCTCCACCGGCCGGCCTCGGTCGGAAGCGGAACCTTCCCTACGGGACGCCAGGGGTGCGTTCGGTCACCGCCCATCGCTGCCGTTCGAGTCCGCGGCCTGGGATCATCCCACCGTCTGGCCGCCGCCGGCTGCCCTGCCGCCAAGCCAGGACCGTCACGGCGACCGGCGACCCGCCGAGGACCATAGTGGCGATGCCGATGACCGCCGTCGCGACCGGTGTCGCGATGAGGAGGCCGTAGAGGCGCGACCCGGGGAGCAGGATGAGGCACAGGGCGGTGACGCCGACCTGCGTGACCGTCTCCAGGAGCGGCCGCAGGCAGGTGACAGGCAGGGGAGCACCGCGAACTGCCCGAGGAAGAACCGCCAGGGGCCGAGCATCCCGAGGGGACCGTCCGGCGGCGGGTGACCCGGAACACCGTTCCACTCTCGGCCGATCCGCGCTCGGACGGCATCGTGGCCGAGGACATGACCGCGGTCCGGATCGGGCCGGACATGCGCATGGCCGCCGCCCCCTCGTGTCTCGCCGGGCGAGCCAAGCCGCGGCGCCCGGAGGACCTCACCGCCCGCGCCTGCATCAACCCGCGCCTGCCGACACAAGGCGGATTCCACGCCCGGGAGTTCGGGAAGGACGGGCGCGAACCGAGGGTGCGGGTCGAGGGGCCGTTGGTGTTCAACACCGAGGCGCTGCGCTCCTCCAGGCCGCCCTGGACGGGTCCGAGATCGCCTACCTGCAGGACGGCGAGCGGGCGCACAGGGAGGCCGGGCCCCTCGTCCGGGTGCGGGAGGACTGGTGCGGCCCGTTCCCCGGCCGTCACCTCCACTTCCCGAGCCGGCGCGGGCCGGAGCCGGCGCTGGCCGTGCTGGTCGAGGCGCTGCGCGACCGCGACCGAGCTCGCTATCCGGCCGCCCGCGGCCCCGCGGCGGGGGCGACGCGCCGCCCGGAACGGGCCCGTTCCCGAAGCGCAACCAGGGCCTCGTCGGCGGCCCTCTGCCCGCTGTCGTGGGCCCCGTGGGCGGTCGTGAAGTCGAAGGGGTGGGTCGCCTCGCCGGCGAAGAACAGCCGGTCCTCGAAGGGCCGGGCCAGCCGTGCCCGCGCCTCGGATCGGCCCGGCACGGCGCAGCTATACGCGCCGCCGATGGACGCCATCCGGCTCCACGACGTCGCCGCCAGCGGCCGGATGGCCGACGCCACGTCGTTGCCGAACAGGGCGGCCAGTTCCGCCGCGACGTGGGCGAAGCCGGCGGAGGGGCCCTCCTCCTCCACGAGGCGGGCACCGTCGCCCCCGAGGAACGCCTCGATCACCGGCCAGCCGTTGGGTCGGATGGAATAGGCGGCAGACCTCGGGTCACGCAGGTTTCCGTAGGCGTGAGTGCCCGGTCCGAACGCGGTGTCGCGTCCGATCTCCAGAAAGATCTTCTCGTTGCGACCCAGCGGCAGGGCGGCGGCCGCCTCGCGCCAGGGGTCGACCTCGGCGGGAAGGCGGATCGCGTCGCCGGCCAGGATTGCGGTCGAGACCGTGAGGATGGCCGCCCCGGCGCGGACGGTGCCGGCGCGGGTGGCGACGGCGACGCCGTCCGCCGTCACGTCGATCCGCTCGGCGGGGGTGCCCAGCCGCAGCGTCGTCGAGGACGGCAGACTGGCGGCGACGAGCGTGCCGTAGCCGAGCGGCAGGTGCCAGTTCCGGCCGGTCGAGGCATCGTCGTAGGCGAGGTAATCGGTGGCCGAGATCTGCTCGGGCCCCACGCCGCTCATGAACCCGGCGATGGCCCGGACGTAGGCGTTCCAGGCGCCGCCGGGCGCGAGGGCATCGCTGGCCCGGTCGCTGCCCGCCGCGACCGTGCGGAGCCGCTCCTCCCACTCGCCGTACGCCTTCCGCGCCGCCGCCTGGTCGTCCTCGTCCTCGGCGATGCTCGGGTGTGCCTTCGCCCATGGCGGGTCGCCGCGATCGACCGGGAAGCCCGATGCCTCGGCGATGCCGACCCACGCGTTGCGGTCGCCCGAGTGGAGCCACTCGCAGCCGAGGTCGAGCGGGTAGCCCCCGAGATCCTGCGTGTACGCGCGGCCCCCGAGACGCGCGGATGCCTCGACCAGCAAGGCCGATGCGCCGCCGTCCGCGAGCCTCCGCGCGGCGCCGATGCCGGCGGCGCCGCCCCCTACGATGATGACGTCGAACCCGCTGGTCATGAGATCTGGAGACAGGGACAAAACCGTTCGGCCTGAGCGTGGCAGACGAGGGCGCAGGCGAGCATCGCCCGGTGCAGCGCGGCCCAGACCCTGGGCGCCTGCCATACGCCCGGTCGCCGCCCGCGCGTCTTGCCGCCGCGGCCAACCCCCGCGCGCGGCAGGTGCCTCCACGGCGGTCCCGCGCGCCGGACCAGGACGATACCGGCCGCCCCGGCTCGATCCGCCACGCGCGGCCGACCATCCATCAGCTTTCCAGGCTCCGGCGGCAGAAGCGGCTCCACGACGGCCCAAAGGTCGCCAGGCAGGAGAGCGTCCATGACCTCTCAACTCGACCAGACCGGTTTTGTCCCACGCCGCGAGGCTTCGACGTTGTAGCACCCGCCGAGGCTGGAGATCTCGGTCGGCTCCCCCCGCCGCCTCTCGGATGGCTTCGGAGGCCGGTAAAAGTTTTCGCCTTCTCGAAGCCGACGAGCGCCGGGAAGCGGCCGTCGCCGCGGCCGTCGATCCTCACGAACGGCTCCTCCCGATCCTCCTGTGGGCGGGCTCACCTGGAAGAGGGCAGCCCCCATAGGAGGATCGCCACCGCCGTGCTCGGTGGGCAGCCGTTCCGCGGACCGGCGATGCCGTGCTGTCCCATCGCCCGCCACGCGACGCTCGACCGGTCACGAGGTCGGGACTCGGTTACCGACCCGAGTGCTGCCGGAGCCGGGATGGTCCGCGCCTGTTCCAGCGCACGGGAATGGACCGGAATGAGGGGAAACCGGGGTGACGAGACGGGACGGTTCGGGTATCGCTTCTCTAGGCGTCTCCGCTCTGTCGGGCCTGTAGCTCAATGGTTAGAGCCGGCCGCTCATAACGGTCTGGTTGCAGGTTCGAGTCCTGCCGGGCCCACCAGCCTCCCGCGGTCGCGCGGGATCGCCGGGTGGCAGGCCCCGGAGCGGACGCGCGGCGCGCCGCCTGTGGCCGCGCGGCGACACAGGCCGACGACGTCCTGTGGACGGCGCGAAACGTTCCGGATCGGTCACGGTTGACCGGCCAGTCTGCGGCCCCGACCCACCCGTCGCGGCGCGCGTCCGCCCTCTCGCCTTCGCCCACCGCCATCGCGTAGGTCCAACCGTGCCCGCCGCCACGCTCGACCTCGCCGACAGCCCATGCTCCCACAGTACCGCTGGCTCTGGGCCCTGACTCTCCTCCTCGCCTCCGGCGGGGCGGGTCTCCTCTACAACCTGCTCTTCGTCGGCGGGGCCTCGATGCTCGCCGGCCTCGTCTACGCCCTGGCGGTGGGCGGGACGGTGCTGGCCTTCGTGCCGGGCCTGGCCCTGTCGGGGCTGCAGACGCGGCTGCGCCGCCTGCCGGCGCTGGTCTACATGCTCGCGGCCGAGCTGCTGTACGTGGTGCTGATCACGCTCGGCTGCGCCCTCGGCGGGCTGGTCGTCTGGGCCTTCGGCCTCACCGGCGACAGCCTGTCCACGGCGGTGCGGATCACGCCGCGCTTCCTCGCCTACTCGCTGGCCGTGTCGGCCCTGCTGGTCTTCGTCATGCGCATGCGCGACCTGATCGGCGGCGAGGTGTTCGTGAACTTCATGATCGGCCGCTACCACAAGCCGGTGCAGGAGGAGCGGATCTTCCTGTTCCTCGACGTCGTCGGCTCCACCGCCTTCGCCGAGACCCACGGCGACCTGCGCGCTCAGGACTATCTCAGCGCGGTGTTCGCGACCTTGGCCGAGCCGGTTCGGCGCAACGCCGGTTCCACGGACGACTTCGTCGGCGACCTCGCGATGATCACGTGGCCGATGAAGCGCGGCCTGAAGGACGCGCGCTGCGTGACCTGCGTGTTCGAGGTGCTCGACCGGATCGAGGCGGACGCCGCGGTTTGGCAAGCCCGGTTCGGCACGGTGCCGCGGCTGCGGGCGGCCCTGCACGGCGGCCCCGTGGTCACGGCCGAGGTCGGGGTCGACCGCCACAAGATCGCGTATTTCGGCGACGCCGTGAACGTGACGGCGCGCATCGAGGCCCTGTGCCGCCCCCTCGGCGTCGGCATCCTGATCTCGCAGGATCTCCTCGACCGGCTGGACCGGCTGCCCGACGGCGTCCGCGCCCGCGCGCTGGGAACGCACGCCCTGCGCGGCCGCGGCGCGCCCCTGGCGGTCGCCACCCTCGAGCGCGGGGCAGCGGTGCCGGACCGGCTGATCCCGGAGCGGAGGCCGGCGCCGCCGGTGCTGGACCGCGCCGAGGTCGTCGCGGAACCGCGCTAGGCTCCCCGTCTCGACCGCGTGTCGGTCGCGTCTCAGCCGCGGCAGACCCAGCGTTCCCACCAGCGCGCCCAGAGGCTCCGGCCCCGCGCTATCGCCGCGCGCCGCGGGGCCGCGGCCGGGCCGGCCCAGTCGGAGGTTGCCCCGAGCGCCGCCGGCAGGGTGGCGATGAGCGCCGCCGGCCCCTCGATGTCCCAGCCGATCACGCAGCAGCCGCAGCCGGTGCTGCGCACGCTGGTGAGCCGGCCGGCATGGGCCAGCATCCAGCGCTCGGCGGCGGCGACGTCGTCCCCGTCGCCCACGTCCACGCACAGGGAGGCGCGCGCGTGGCCCGGGGCCGGCGACCCCTCGGGCTCCGGGTCGACCCGCCCGTAGAGGGCCCGCAGGGCGTCGGAATCTGGTCCGGCGTCGCCGGCGCTCACAGAGCGCCCATCTCAGCCAGCTGCCGCTTGGCGAAGGTACAGGCCGCGAAGTCCGGGTTGATCGCGCAGGCCATGTCGAACGCCGCCCGGGCCCGGGACGCCTCGGCGGCGACGCCCTCGCCGAGGCGATAGGCCTGGCCGAGCATGGCGCAGCCCCAGGCGCCGCGCCGGTCGCAATCGAGGCGGAAGCTCCGGGCGAGGCAGGCCTCCGTGTCGGCGCGCGGCGCGTCGCGGACAGGACCCTCCGCGTAGCCGCCGTTCCGGATCCCGGCCGCCCGGTTGGTGCAGCCCGCCGGGAACCCGCCCGCGCAGGCGAGGGCGTAGAGCCGCTCCTTGTCGAGGATGTCGGCGACGTCGAGGGAGTGGTGCTCCAGGGCGAGGGCGAGGTCGAAGCAGGCTGGCGCGTTCGACCACCAGGTGCAGAGCGCGTAGCAGGAAGCGGGCTCGCGCGCGCAGCGGCGCTCGGTGGGCCGGCGGGGCGCGAACGCCCACCGCCAGAACGGGCGCTCCCGCGCGAAGGTGTCGGCCGGGCAGGTGCCGAAGCTGCGCAGCAGGGCCGGGTCCTGCCGCAGCGGCGCCGAGATCTCCGCGGCCTCGGCCTTGTTGAAGACGGGTGCGGCGGGCGCCTCGTCGGCCCGGGACGCCCCCGGTCCGAGCGAGAGGACCGGGGCCAGGGCGAAGAGCGCGGCGAGGCTGGTCCGGAGGTGCCCGGCCGGGAGGCGCCGGGCGAAGCTCATCGGCGCCGTCGCCAGCGGCGCAGCAGGCGTCGGAGGCCGAGCAGCAGGGCGACCGCGAGGACGAGCAGCCCGAGCGCCGGGTGCAGCAGGGCGGCGGCCTGGAACAGGACGAAGATCCCCAGGACGACCTTCCAGGGCTTCATCGGGGCGGCGTCGGGCTCCGCGCCCGTGTCCGGGGCGACCTCCGCGCGGGCGGTCGGTTCCGGCGCGCCGAGACGCGGGCGCCCGGAGACCGGGACGCCGCTGCGGCCCGGCACCGGCGCGGCCGCGCGGGCCGCAGCCCTGGCCGCGGCCTCCTCCGCCTCCCGCGCGGCGGCCGCCTCGGCCTCGGCCAGGATCGGGTCCGGCTCGGGCGCGGGGCGGGGGGCGGGCGCCCACCAGCGGGCGAGCGGCACCTCGCCCCGGGCGGACCGGGCGCGGAAATCCGGCAGCGGCCGGGCCCCCGGACGGGCCGAGGGGCGGTCCGCGTGGCGGTCCGCGAGGGCGCGGGCCCGCGCCAGCAGCGGCGCGCCGGTCTCCGGCGTGACCATCCGGACGAACTGCGCGAAGCCGACGGCGGCGCGGAGCACGCCCGCCTCGCCGGCCGCGCCCCAGCGGCGCCCGACCGGTCCGTCCCGCTCGAGCCCGTGCAGGAGGGCGCGGAAGCGGCGCAGGGTCTCGCGGGGCACGCCGACCCGCTCGTTGACGGTCAGCCCGGTCACCTCCTGGTGCCGGCCGCGGCGCATCACCCGGGTCTTGTCCGGATGGACGGTGAAGCCCTCTCCGGCGACGATGGCGTGGACGTACTTGAGCAGCGCGCCGACCTTCCCGGCAGCCTCGCCCGAGGCCGAGAAGGTCAGGTCGTCGGCGTAGCGCGTGTAGGTGAAGCCGAGGCTGCCGGCGAGCCCGGAGAGCCGGGCGTCGAGCCGGGTGCAGACGAGGTTGGTGAGCGCGGGGCTCGTCGGCGCGCCCTGCGGCAGCCGGCGGGGCCCCCGGGCGGCGTAGAGGCGGGCGCCGTCGATCTCGACCGCGTCCACGTCCGGCTCGGTGCAGAGCAGCGCCAGCACGGTCGCCACCGGCTCGGCGTAGCCCAGGCCCCGGAACTTCCCCTTGATCCGCCGGTAATCGAGGCTCGGGAAGAAGTCCTTGAGGTCGAGATTGACCACGACGTCCCGCCCGACATGGGCGGCGGCGTTGGTGACGATCGAGCGGCCCGGCACGAAGCCGTGGGCCGCCGCGTGCACGGGGGCGTGGGCGAGGAGCGCGTCGAGGATCCAGTACTGCGCCCGCTTCAGGCGCGGCATCGGCGCCGAGATGCGGCGCAGCCCGCCCGCCTTCTTGGGGATGGTGAAGCGCCGGTAATGGCTCACCGTGCTGAGCGCCCGGTCGTAGGCGAGGAAGCGCAGCTCGCCGAGGCCGATCCCCATGGCCTCGGCCAGCGCCTTCGGGCTCGCCAGGGGCGGGAGCCCGGGGGCGGGCCCGCGCGCGGGCGTGCCCGCGTCCGGAGCCGCGTGCGCGAGCCCGGCCGAGAGTCCGGCCGAGACGCCGTCCCCGAGATGGAGGATCTCGGCCTCCCGGCGCGCGTGCCACGCCTGCGCCCGGGCGTGGCGGTCGCGGGCGTTGCGCAGCCTCGTCTCGCGCCGCCGCTCCAGCGCCGCCGTCTTGCGGCGGCGATGCATCTCCTTGAGGGCGGCCTCGGGGTCGCGCCACGCCGCCTCCCGCCGGTGGAGGTCGGCGAGGGCGCGGGCGATCTCGCCGCGGCGGCGGATCAGGTCGTCCGGCGGGTTGGGCTGCGCTTCCCCGTCCGGCCAGAAGCCGAGCCGGATCATCTCCTCGAGGATGACCTCGTCCTTCGAGCTCTCGCGGATCCGGTCGTAGAGCTGCTGGCGGGTCAGGCTGCCGGGCTGCTGGCTCATCGGCGGCCTCCGGCGCGGGCAGGAGGCGTGACGGGGGACGTCGGCCGGGATGCCTTCGTCAAGTCTCGGGACTGGCCCGGTCCACTCGACGCCGGCACGACCACCGGTGCGCGTTTGGGTTCAGCGAACCCAAACCGCGAACGCGCACCGGTGGTCAGTGCCGGCCCAGTGAAGAGCGGGCCAGTGACGCTTTGCCGGGCAGGGTGCAGGGACGGCGAATCGCCGCCCGAAATGCAAGGTCCGCCCCGGCCGACGCCCCCTGTCGCGGTCAGGATAGGCCAGGCGCGCGGCCGCATCAATCGGGCCCGCCTCACGCCTGCCACCGCGCGGGCCTGCCCTCGACCTGGGCGTGGAAGAAGCGCCGCACGGCCAGCATGTGCTCGCAGGGGCCGCGGGTCAGCCGGTTGTGGGTGTAGAAGCCGCACTGGCAGGTGCCGCCGACCATGCGGTCGTCGGGATCGAGCTCCACCGCGGGCGTCAGGCTCCGGCCGTCGTCCAGCACGGTCCCGCTCAGGCGCCGCCTGTCGCCCGCCGGCTCGACGGGCCCGAGGGTGACCAGCCCGGCCGCCAGGAACCGGTCGGCCTTGGCCTCCTGCTCGGAGGCGAAGCGCAGGGCGCCCGGCGCCAGCGGCTCCCGGGTCAGCTCCCGCAGGCGGTAGACGCGCTTGTCGAGGTCGAACATGGCGCGGCCGGCCTGCACGTAGCCGCCGAGGGCCGCCTCCACGGTCGCCCGGTCGAGGCCGGTCTCGGCGGCGAGCGGCCCGGTCCCGGCGGCGTGGTGGCGCCGGAGCGCCGCGAAGACCCGGGCGGCGGTGCCGGCGTCGACCTCCGCCCGGGGCGCGAGCAGGTCGAACTGCCCGGCCCGGGACCAGTCGTTGGCGGTCCAGCCCGACAGGCCGAGGGTGAAGCGCAGGCCCCCGAAATCCACGACCGCGAAGCTCGGAAGCCCGGTGCCGAGGAGGTGCAGCCGCACCGACCGGGCGAGCGGCAGGGTCCGGGCCAGGATCGCGAGGCGCCGCCGCCCCCACAGGCGGATCTCCGCGGCCTCGCCCCCGCGGTAGATCGAGCGCCGGAAAGTCAGCCGCTCGTTCCAGGGCTCGATCAGCACGCTGACCGGCCGGTCGGGCTCGAGCAGGAACCGGAGGGAGCGCGGGCCGTGGCGCTCCCGGCGCGCGGCGAGGCGGGTCAGGATCGCGTGCATGTCGACCGGGTGCAGATCCACCACGTGGGCGGGCTGCGCCATGGCGCTCGACACCTGCAGGAAGCCCCGCATCCAGGAATCCGGCAGCTCGATCTTGTCCTCGCGGTAGGCGGCCTCGCCGGAGGTCTGGACCGCGAAGCCGGTCGGGTCGATCGCCAGCTCCGTGTCGCGGTAGCTGCGGATCTTCTGGAACTCGTCGTAGAGGGCGTGGCTGTAGTCGATGTTGGTCGTGCCGCAGGCCATGTCGCCGATCCGCGCGAACGTGTCGTGGTCGCAGGACAGGCGCCCGTAGCTCGATTCGTCGAGGCTGAACGCCTCGAAGAAGATCTCGTCCGGATGGACCGTGATGACCGGGTCGAGCACGATCCAGGCGTCGAGGTTCTCCCGGTAGAGGTGGTCGAAGTACCGCTTCCGCGCGTCGTAGAACGGCCGCATCACGGCGTCGGAGCGGGCCGCGATGTCCCGGCTCTCGGCGCGCAGCGCCTCGATCTCGGCGCGCAGGCTGTCCTTCTCGGCGAGGGCCTCGGCCAGGAGCTCCTGCTCGTGGGCCTGGAGCCACGCGAAGTAGGCGGTGCGGTCCTTCGGCGCGAAGCGCAGGTCCGACACGACGACGTGGTGCAGGGCCGAGATCGCCTCCCGGAACGGCAGGTGCCGCGCCACGGTCCCGGCGAAGTAGGTCGGCTCGCGCAAGGTGTCGGGGACGAAGCCGAGCCGGGTCGCGTCCGCGTCCGAGACGGCCCGGCTCTCGCCGAGGTAGCGATGGACGAAGTTCATCGAGCCCCTTCCGAGACGGAGACGGGTCCCCGCGGCTCCGGCGGGCACCGGACGAGGGGCACGGCGAGATCGGGATGCGCGTCGGCGACGTCGCGCAGGGTCAGGATCGCGGCGCTGCGGTCCCGGGCCGTGCCGCTCAGGGTGAGGTCGGCGAAGAGCGGCAGCAGCGCCTCGGCGCGGGCGCGGCTGCGCAGGGCCTCGGCCCGAAGGAAGGCGGCCATCCGGTCCTTGGCGACCCGGCCCCGCAGCACCTGCAGCATCACGATCCGGGCGAGGGGGATCAGCCGGGCGAAGGCCGCCTCGCTCGCCACGGCCTGCTCGGTCAGGAGTTCGGTGAGCAGGAGGTGCATCGACGGGGCGGGGTGCTCCAGGAGGCGCAGGACCTGCGCCTCCGCGTCCTCGGGCCGGAGCCGGCCGCGCAGGAGATGGCGGGCGAAGGCCAGGACCTCGGGCTTGACGCTGTCGGTGACGACGGCGAGCGCCTCCGGCGTCCAGGCGGCCTCCGGCCAGGACGCGAACAGGCCGCGGGCGAAGGCGAGGGTGTCGGGCCAGTCGCTCTCGACGAGGAGCACGGCCTCGGCCGCCGCGGCCTGGAACCGGGCCGGATCGGCCGCGAAGGCCGCCATCGCCCAGTCCCGCACCGCCCGGTAGGGGTGGCCGCCGAGCCGGGCGATCTGGCGGACGCTGAGGGCCTCGGCGCGCCGGTCGGGCAGGAGGGCGGCGCCGAGGCGGCGGGCGCCGTCGGCCCGCGCCTGCAGCAGGCGCCACAGGGTGCCGTCGTCGAGGGCGGCGCACTCCCCCGGCAGGGCCTCGCGCAGCAGCGCCACGACGTCGGCCGCGTAGGCGTCGTCGGGCGCCGCGCGGAACAGGCTGCCGATCAGCTCCCGGGCGAGACGTGGGGCGAGACCCGGATCCGCCGCCGCGAGGCGCGCCACCAGGGGCCGGGCGGCCTGCCGGACGGCGCTGCCGGGCCCGCTGGCGAAGGCGACGATCCGGTCCGCGCAGGGCCCGAGCCGCGCGTCGTCGAGGCGCGCCAGCAGGACCAGGGCGGCGACCCGGATGTCCTCGGATTCCGCGCCGATCAGCGCGTCCCAGCTCTCCGGCGGCAGGCCGGCGGCCCCGGCCTCGGACTGCGCCAGGAGCGCGAGGCCGGCGGATCTCACCGCGGCAGCCGGGTGGGCGATCAGGGCCGCGGCGTCCTCGGACGCGACCAGCAGGTCGCGGTCCGGCCACAGGAGGGGCAGGGCGGCGCGCAGGCCCCGGATCGCGGACGTCGCGGCCGCGCCGGGCTCCGGCGGCATGGCCCGCAGCCACGCCACCAGCCGGGCGACCAGCGGCGCCGCGAGCCCGGGGGACAGCGCCCGCGCCCGGGCGAGGCCGGGGAGGGCCGCCCGGACATCCGGCTCGGGGCTCGTGAGCAGCGCGGCGGCGAGGTCGGGATCCGACCAGACGGCCGGCGCCCCCGCCTCGAGGCGCCGCAGGGCCAGCGCCCGCGCCTCCGGCTCCGGGCTCGTGAGCAGCGCCGCCACCAGGGCGGCGAGGTCGGCGGGGTCGGCGATCCCGGCGGCGAGGCGCGCCTGGGCGGTCTGGAAGGCGAAGGTCCGCACGGCGTCGTGCGCCGCCGCCAGGAGGCGCCCGATCGCGGCGGCCGTCAGGGCCGCGCAGGCTGCCGGATCCGCGCGCAGCACCCGCAGGCCCAGCCGCGCCACCGCCTCGATCCGCCCCTCCGCGGCGAGGCGGAGCGCCAGGTCCGGGCGGGCGCTCCAGAGGTCCGGGAAGGCCTCGTCGCGCCGGTCGGGATCGACGGCGCCGGTCTCCAGGAAGGTCAGCGATCCCGCCCGCGGCCGGGCCTCCGGGGCGTGGCGGTACAGGAGCTGGCTCGCGGTCCAGTTGCGGGCGAGCGGCCCCCGCGCCCGCGCCTGCCGGCCCCAGGTCCCGTCCGGCTGCCGCCCCCAGGCGGTCCAGCGCGCCGGGGGGTCGAGATCCTCCGGCCCGAGGGCCAGCAGGAAGCCCGCCGCCAACGGGGCGAAGGCCGGGTCCCCGACGGCGCCGCGCTTGCGCAGGGCGCGCCAGATCCGCCGCTTCATGTAGGCGCGGGTGGCGGTGGACAGGCCGAGCCGCGCCTCCGGGCCCTGGCGCGCCGCGTCCACGGCGACGTAGCGCCGGAGGTCGGGGACGTAGGCGTGGCTCCGGCCGGCCCGGTACATCGCCTGCGCGGTCTCGAAGCGCTGGGCGGCGGCGCCGAACAGGGCGGCGTCGTCGGCCATCTCGGCGTGCTTGAACAGGCGCCGCAGGCCGATCAGGTAGGGCGGCCGCGCCGGCAGGCGGAGGAGGGCCGCGCAGAGCGTCGCGTGCAGGCCGGGCGCCGCCTGCGCCCGCCGGCCGAGCGCCACGAGGGCCGGCCCGACCCGGCCCGGATCGTGCCGGGCGAGGCCGTCCAGCGCCCCGCACAGGCCGTCGACGTCGCCCGCCTCGGCCGGCCGGGCGACCATGCCGGGCAGGTCCGGCTCGGCCTCCGGCCGGCAGGCCCCGGTGAGCGGGGCGGCCAGGGCGAAAAGGGCGAGGTCGCGGACCACGCTTCCGGGCGCGTCGGCGGCGATCGCCGCGAGCACCGGACCGGCCTCGGCGCCCGCCGCCCGGGCGAGCGCCCAGACCAGGGCGTAGCTCGCCCGCGCCGGGCCGAGCGCCCGCGCCAGGGCGATCAGGTCCGGAGCGGCCGCGGCCAGCCGCAACTCGCCGATCCGCCAGAGCAGGCGGTCGCGGTCGCGCTCGGTCCAGCTCCCGCGCAGGCAGGCGGAGAGCCGCGCCAGCAGCACGCCCGCGCGCCCGTCGGCCGTCGCCGCAGGTGCGGCGGACTCCGGGCCGTCGACCCGGCGGTAGCCGCCGTTGATCTTGGAGACCACCACGCTGTCGAACACCCGGGCCGCCGCCTCGGCGGTCACGGGCTGGGGCGTCTTGGAGCCCTCGCGCAGGGTCGCGCCGCGCCGGCCGTAGCGCGTGTTGACGAAGTAGCGCTCGGGCGTCCCGAGGGCCTCGTTCTCGATCAGATCGACGTCGTAGACCTTGTCGGAGGTGGCGTCCCGCAGATGGAGGCGCGCCGCGCGGACGACCCTCATGCCACCGTGCCGGCCCGCGCGGTCGGGCAGGGCTGCGTCGCGCGCGCGCGACGGTCGACGGGTCCACGCATCCGGGCTCCTCGCGAAACGACCGGGACGGGCCGGCCGGCGAATCGCGGCGCCCGATGGCGCGGCAACCTGCCCCAGCGGGGCCGCAGGGGCAACCGCATCCACACGGTTCCGTGATCAGCCCTCCGCCGGCCCGGGATCGTCGCGCATGGCGGCGACCCAGAGGGCGGCCCGGGCGAAGGGGCCGGGCTCCGCGGCCGGGGCGGCGAGGAAGGCCGAGAGCCGCGCGGCGGTGGCCGGATGGCCCGCCGCGGCGAGGCGTGCGACCAAGTCGGCGCCGCCGGCGCGGGCGCTGGCCGCGAAGGCCCGCCGCCCGGCATGGAGGGCGTTCGCCAGGAGCGCGGCCGCCTCGTCGAGGAGCGTGGCCGGCCCCAGGTCCGGCGCCGGCGGGATCGGGTGGCCGGCGCCGTCCGGGGCGGCGAGGTCGGGCACGACGAGCCGGTCGGCCGACACCGACCAGGGATCGCAGACCAGGGCGCCGTCCTCGATCCGCACCGGGCCGGCGACCTGCCGCACCGGTCCCCAGCGCCCCGAGCAGGCGCCCGCGAGGGCGTCCAGCGCGTGCGGCGCGGCGGGGTCGTAGGCGCGGGCGAGATGGAGCGTGCCGCCCGCCTCCGGCAGTTCGACGGCGGCCTGCCACGTCTGGGCGCCCGGCGCCCAGGCCTGTCCGAGGACCGCCTCGACGGCGAAGACGTGGAAGGCCTCCAGCCGGTCGCGCGGGCGCAGGAAGGCGGGCGGCCGGTCGGCGAGGCGGCGCAGGACCGACGAAACGTCCCGCGCCGCCAGGGGGGCCGGGAGCCGCACGCGGGCGTCCCGCGGCAGCAGCGCCGTCCGGCCCCGCGCGCCCTGGCCGAGGGCGAGGAGCCCGTCGGCCCGGCGCCGGGCGACGCTGGTCAGGATCTGGCCCTGGCCGGTGCCCGCGACGGACAGGCCGGGGCTCAGGAGGCGCCCGGGCAGGCCGGCCACGACGTCCGCCTCGGCCTCGCCCGGCGCGAACGCGCGCTCCAGCGCCAGGAGCGCGCCGGTGTCGGTGTCGGCCAGGGCCACCCGGGCGGCGGCGCCGCGCCCGCGGGCGAGGAGCCTCGCGCCCAGCGAGACGAGGCGGGTCTTGCCCATGGCGGTCTCGTAGGGCTGGCCGAGGCCGAGGGCGACCGCCCCGCCCCGGACGCGGCCGAGGAGTTCCGCGGCGAGCGCCAGGACGACGGCCGCGTCGTAGGCGGCGTGGCGCCCGGCATAGGCCGGGAGCTGATCGGTGAGTTCCGCCTCCGCCAGCAGAACCTGCGTGGCGCCCCGCCTCTCGGCCGCCCGCCGCAGCCGGACGAGGGCGGCGTCGTGGGCCTCCGGCCCGGAGACCACCCCGGCCTCCAGCAGGCCGGCGACCACCCGGTCGACGGCCTCCGCGAGTCCGTCCTCCGCGGGCGTCGCGGCCGTGGCGGTCCTGGCCGGCACCGCGCCGCCCAGGCGGATCTCGGGGGCGCCCGCGGCCTCCCGGAAGGCGCGGATCGCCAGGGCGACGTGGGCGCAGCCGCCCCCGGCCGCGCAGTCGCAGCGGGCGTAGCCGACGGCGTCGGGCACGAGGAAGCGCACGGTCGCGGTCGGGAGCCGCGCGGCGGGCACGGCGCCCCGCTCCAGCCCGACCGTGATCCCACCCGCCAGGAGGCGCCGCAGCTCCGCCGCCGCCGCGCCGCCGAGCCCCGCCTCGACGGTGGCGCCGTCGAGGGTGCCGGGATCCCAGGCGACCGCCGCCGCAGCCAGGACGGCAGTCCGCTCGGCAGTCTCCTCTGTGGGTCCCTCGGCGGCCCCCTCGACCGGCCCGTCCGCGACGGCCGCCGCCCGGTAGGCGACGACGAGGGCGACCCGGTGGCGGCACATCCCGCTCGCCGGGCAGGTGCAGGTGGCCGCGTCGGGGGGCCGGCCGGGGCCGAGCCGCGTGACCGTGCCGTCGGCGAAGCGCGCCTCGACGGTGCCGTCCCCGGCCTCCGCGAGGGCCGGCCCCGCGCCGGCGGCGACCTCGCGCAGCGCGCGCTTCACCAGCCCGGCATTGGCGAGCTGGATCAGGCCGTCATCCGTGAGGGCGCGGAGGTCGGGGCGGGCCATCGGCGCCGCTCAGGCCCGGATCGCGGCGGCGAGCCAGCCGGCGAGCTCGCCGGGCGTCATCGCGCCGATCTCGGCGCCGGCCGCCACGAGCCGCTGCGCCATCGCCCGGTCGTAGGCCGGCCGCGCCTCCGAATCGAGGGCCGCGAGCCCGAGCACGCGGGTCCGCTGGCCGGAGAGCGCCCGCACCTGCTCGACCAGCGCGGCCTCGCTCGCGCCCTCGTAGAAGTCGGAGACCAGCACCACGATCGCCCGCTCCGGCGCCGCGATCAGGCCGGCCGCGTAGCGCAGGGCGCCGCCGATGTCGGTGCCGCCGCCGAGCTGCACCTTCATGAGCAGCTCGCAGGCGTCGTCGCAGTCGCGGGTCAGGTCCACCACCGCGGTGTCGAAGGCGACGAGGTGTGTGCGGATGCCGGGAAGCTTCCACAGGCAGGCGGCCATCACCGAGGCGTGGATCACCGAATCGAGCATCGACCCGCTCTGGTCGACGAGCAGGATCACCTGCCACGGCCGCATCTGCCGCCGGTTCCGGGCGAAGAAGTGCAGCCGCTCGACGGTGATCCGCCGGCTCTCGGGATCGTAGTGGCGCAGGTTGTCGCGGATCGTCCGGTTCAGGTCGAGGTCGCGGGCGCCGGGCAGGCGCGTGTGCCGCCGCCGGTCGAGCACTCCCGAGAAGGCCACCGCGAGGTCCCGGGCCAGCCGCTCCATCAGCTGCCGCACCACCTCCTGGACGAGCTTGCGGGCCATCACCAGCACGTCGGGCGCCATCAGGTGCTTGGTGCGCAGGACCGCCTTCAGCAGCGTCTCGTTCGGCTCGACTCGGGCCAGCACCTCGGGATTCGTGACCACGTCGTCGATGGCGTAGAGCTCGATCGCGTCGCGCTCCAGCCGCTCGATCGTCTCGCGGGGGAAGAGCGTGTGGACCGCGTTGATCCAGCCCGGCACCGTCAGCCTCGAGCCCTCGCGGCCGCCCTGGCGCCGCTCTCCCCGCGCCGCGCCCTCGGCGTCGCGGCCGTAGAGCCAGTCGAGCGCCTGATCCATGGCGGCCGCCTCCCCCGAGAGGGCGCAGCCGGCCCCCGCACAGGCCGAGTCCGCCGCCTCGCCGAGGATGAGCCGCCAGCGCGTGACCGGGTCGAGGCTCACCGCAGCCGCGTCCCGGCGAGGAGGCTCGGCCCGCGCAGGAGCTCGCTCGCCGTCACGGGCGCGAGCTCCCCGAAGGTCCGCTGGCCCGGATCCGTCCGGCTGCTCCAGGGCGAGCCGAGGGTCAGTTCGCCGAGGGTCTGCTCCCGGTCTTCGAACTCCACCGCGCCGGTGAACAGGCCCTCCGAGAAGGTCAGCGACGCCTGGCCGACGGCGCCCCCGGGGAAGGTGACGGCGCGCTCGATCCACCACACCACCCCGGCATCCTGGGGCGCCCCGAGGGGCCAGCCCCTTGCGGCCATCCCGCGCAGGCGGTTGGCCTCCACCACGGTCCCGGCGAAGCGGTCGGTCGTGGCGGCGGCCGCCTCGGCCTCCGTGAAGGCGTAGGTCTCGCGGGCGAGCTGCGGGAAGGGCTGGACGATCTCGTAATCGCCGAACAGCGCCCCCCAGGCGGCCAGCGCCCCGGCTTCGAGCTGCAGGGGATGGGCGAGGCCGATCAGGCCGGGGGCCGCTCCGGTCAGGTCGAGGTCGAGCGGCGCGTCGTCGGCATCCGTGAAGGTCAGGTCCTCGGCCACCCGGAAGGTCAGGCCCGGGCCGGTCCGCGGGTCGGCATCCGCGAAGGTGGCCCAGACGAGGCGCTGGGCGAGGTGGCGCACGAGCGGGTGGGCGGCGAAGCAGGGGCCGAACACCGTCGGCTGGACCCGGCGGGCGCCGGCGAGCATCGCCTCCAGGCGGGCCACCTGCAGGCTCGCCACGGCCCGCGCGTCCTTCTTCAGGGCGCTCCAGCGGGCCACCGCCGCCGCGGCCTTGGCGGGCTCGTCGGCCTTGGCGGGCTTGGGCAGGTCCTTGAGCCTCTGGCCGGCGGCGTCGCGCACCCAGGGCTTCAGGGTCTCGTCGAACCCGACCCGGAACCCGCGGGGGCCGAAATCGAGGTCGAGGCCGCCGCGGGCGTCGAGGTCGAGGTCGGGGGCGAGCCGGTCGGCCAGCTCCTCGGGAGTGAGGCCGCGGGCCTCCGCGAGCTGGGCGATCTTCTGCCGGGCCTTCTCCTGGAGCCCCTTGAACTTCAGCTTCTCGGCGATGCCGTTGAGGTTCATCAGCGCCACGTCGGTGCCGATGTCGACCAGCACGTCGAGGCCGGTGACCGCGCGGGCATGGGCGGCCTCGCCGGGCCAGCGGCGGATCAGCCGGGTCAGGTCGCGGGCCGTGGCGTCGGTACCGAACCAGCCCAGCGCGCGCAGGGCCCAGCCGTCCTTGGACGGCGTCCCGGCGGCGATCCAGGCGGAGAACAGGTCCCACGCGAAGGCCGCGAGACTCTCCTCGGTGCAGGCCTCGCGCACCATCGGCACGCCGGCGTAGACGGCGTCCGGGTTGGTGAAGGACAGCATCTCGCAGAGGGTCAGGATCGCGGCGTCCGGCAGGGCGGTCCCGTCCCGCAGACGCGGCCGGGTCAGCATGGACGGCACGATCCAGGCGGGCGGCCTGCCGACCTTGGCGGGGACGCGGGCGAGGGGATCGCGGTCGAGCACCTGCGCGACCGCCTCGGTCACCTCCGGCGCCTGGTCGGCGTAGCGCGCCGCCACGGCCGCGACGGCGGCGCGGCCGTCCGGCCGATCCTGCGACAGGACCCGCAGGGCGTGCTCGGCGGCGTCGCGCAGCGCCCCGGACCGGCCGACGGCGTCGGGCAGCAGGCGGGTGAGGGCGGTCTCGCGGTGGCGGCGGAGCCACGCCAGGGCCGGCTCGCGGGCCTTCTTGAGCTTGGTGAGGGCGCGGGCGGCGGGCGCGGCGAGGCGGGCATCGTCCACCGCCGCGACCGCCGGCAGCAGCCCGACCGGATCGGCCTCGACCAGCCCGACGAGGCCCGGCACCGCCCCCGCGCCGAACCGCGCCAGCATCGCCCCCACGATCTCCGGCCATTGCGAGACGTGGAAGCATCCGGTCACGACGCGGGGCTGCGCCCACAGGGCGAGCGCCAGGGGCTCGGGCTGACGCTCCAGGCTGCCGACGAGCTGGTGATAGGGCGAGTTCGACCAGTAATGGCAGGCCCCGTCGATCTGGGCGACGCGGGCGGCGACCCAGGCGATCAGGGCCGGCGGGTCGTCGCGCGGCGGCTCGGAGAGCGGGGGCGGGATCCGGCTCCAGCCCTGCGTCGGGTGGGCGAGTTCCGCGGCCGCCACGAAGGCCCGCAGAGCCTCTGGGCCGTCGAGGGTGACGGCGTTCCGCGCGCGCCAGTAGCTCGGCGCGACCTCCGGCACCGCGTGCGCGAACGGCGTCGACAGCGGCGCGAGGGCGAGGACGAGGTCGTCCCGGGTCCGGGCCTTGGCCTGCCAGGGCGGCGCGCGCAGCACCCGCGGCCAGGCGGCGGGCTCCGCGAGGGGCACCGCGCGGGCCTCGGCCAGGGCATCGAGGATGCCGGCTCCGCGCCCGCCCGACGCCGCCAGCCAGCCGCGGACCCGGTCGATCCCGTGGGCCTCGAGCGCCCGGTTCACCCGGGCGCGCAGGGCGGGCTCGGACCGGCCGCCCGCGAGGGCCGCGAGGCAGCGGGGCAGGATCGCGGCGGGGTCGGCCGCCAGCGCCGCGTCGAGGGCCGCCGCGACGGGCTTCTCGTGGAGATGGGGCAAGAGGGCCGGGAGCGCCCCGGCCTCGCCCGTCGACAGGATCGCCAGGGCGACCGTGCGGCGCTCCTCGTCGAGGGCGTAGTGCAGCAGCCAGTCGAGGGCCGGCAGGGCCGGCTGCCCGGCGGCGCGGGCCACCGCCAGGAGGGTCGCGGCCGCCTCGGCCGCGTCGAGGGCGCAGTAGACGAAGTAGAGGTGGTAGCTGCGCTTGGCGCGCCAGGCCGCGACCGCTTCCGGCGGGGCGTCGGCCAGGAGCGGCAGGTAGACCGTGTCGGCCGTCACGTCGATCCCCGCCGACGCGGCGGCCTCGATCACCGCGACGGGCTGGAGCGGGTGCGGGGCGGCCCGGTCGTCGGCCAGGATGAACGCGAAGGCGCAGGCCGCCGGCCAGTCGTGGTCCTCGGCGATCCGCGCGTTCAGGAACGCCACCGCGGCGTCGTAATCGGACTCCGGCGCGTGCACGAGGGCCGCCCGCAGGGCGAGGTGGAGCGGCTCCGCCCAGGCCAGGCGCTGGTAGGCGCGCGGCGTCTTCGCGGTCGGGCGCCGCCGGTCGGCCAGCCGGGCGACGGCCTCCGTCCCGCCCTCGGACACGGCGTAGCGCAGGACCGCCTCCAGCGCCCGCCGCAGGACGGCGTCGCCGGTGGCGGCCCGGGACGGATTCCCCTGGCGGCGCGCCTCCGCGGCGTCGACGACCGCGTCGAGCCAAGCGGCGAGGCCGTCACGGTCGGGCGGCGCTCCGGCGAGGCGCGCGGCCTCGGCGTCGCCGAGCGCGGCCGCCAGCGGCGCCGCGACCGGCCGCCACGCCGCCGCCGCGTCCGGGCGCGGACCGGGGCGCAGGCGGGTCGGCAGCGGCACCGCCTCGAAGACCGCGGCCGGGGCGGGGGGCTGGACGGGCTCCGCCGGGGCGGCCGGGGCCGGCGGGGACTCGGCCGGCGGCGCGACGGCCGGCTCGACGGCTCCCTCCGCGGCTGTCTCGACAACCGTCCCGGCAACCGTCTCGGCGGCCGGTCCGGACGCCCGCGCCGCGCCGGGCTTCCGGGCCGCGGCCGGGGCGGGGGCCGGCGCGGGGGCCGCCCCGTCGGCGCGGACGTAACCCTTGGCGGTCTTCTCGCGGACGAGCTTGTCCTTCTCCTTCACGGCCGCGGCCGCGTCGGCGCAGGTCTTGTCCTTGCTCTGGCCCTGGGTGCCGAGGCGCCCGAAGCGGACGGTGAGCGTCGGGCCGGAGACGCCGACCTCCCAGAACTTGGCCGCGCTGCCCTCGACCAGCTCGTAGCGTTCCATGGGCTGTCTCCCTCTCACGCGTCGCCGGCGGCGGCGAGCAGGCTCGGCGTCCGCAGGACCTCGCTCGCGGTCACCGGGTCGAGGTCGCCGAACCGGTGCGTCGCCGCGGCGCGCCAGCCGGTGTCGGACAGGGTCAGGGTCCGCAGCGTCTGGATCCCGTCGCCCTCCGGTCCGGGCCGGTGCCAGAACCCGTCCTCGAAGCGCAGGACCGCGACGAGGCGGGTGCCGTCGGGCAGCGCGACCGGGCGCTGCACCGCCTGGACGTGCTCGCCCCCCGTGTCGGTCGACCAGCCCTGGGGCCGCAGACCCCGCAGGCGGCGGCCACCCACCCGAACCCCGTCGAAGCGCGGGGTCTCGGCGCCGTCCCGCTCGGCCGCGGTGAACGCGAAGGTCTCGCGGGCGAGCTGCGGGAAGGGCTGGGCGATCTCGTAGTCGGCGAACAGGCCGCTCCAGGCCGCCAGGGCGTCCGGGCCGAGGTGCAGGGGATGGACGAGGCCGACCACGCCCTCGGCCGCCGCGACGTCGAGGCCGCGGGCGTCGTCCGCGGCGTCGGTCGGCGAGAGATCCTCCGCGAGGCGGAAGACGCGCCCCGGCGGCGTCGCGGGCGCGCCGTCCGGGTAGAGGCCCCAGACGAGGCGCCCGGCGAGGTGGCGGATCAGCGGGTGGGCGGCGAAGAACGGCCAGAACACCCCGGGGGCGACGCGGCGCTGGGACGCCAGCATGGCCTCGAGCCGGGTGACCTGCAGGCCGGCCGCGGCCTCCGCGTCCTTGCGCAGGGCCGCCCAGTGCCGGGACGCTGCCTTCGCCGCCTCGGGATCGTCCGCCTTGGTCGGACGGGGCAGGGCAGCGAGTCGCCGGCCCTCGGCGTCGCGCAGGACGGGCTTTAGGGTCTCGTTGAAGCCGACCCGGAACCGGCGCGCCCCGAAGGACAGGTCGAGCCCGCCCCGGGCGTCGAGGCCGAGATCGGGGGAGAGCCGGTCGGCGAGGTCCACCTCGTCGAGGCCGCGCGCCTCGGCGGCCTCGACGATGGCGGCGCGGGCGGCCTCCCGCAGCTGCAGCAGCGGGCTCTTCTCGGCGATGGCGCTGAGGTTCATCAGCGCCACGTCGGTGCCGATCCCCGCGAGCACGGCGATGCCGGCCTTGCCGCGGGGCTTCAGGCCCGCCTGCCCCCAGGCGCGGATCTGCCGGGTGAGGTCGCGGGCGGCGTGGTCGCCGCCGATCAGGGCGAGCGCCTGCAGGGCCCACTCCCCCGTCGCCTTGGCGCCGGCCGCGATCCACGACTGGAACAGCGCGACCGCGAAGGCGTCGAGGCTCTCCGGCGTGCAGGCGGCGCGGACCTGCGCGACGCCGGCGTAGGGCGCGAGCGGGTCCGAGAAGGCGAGCATCTCGCACAGGGCGGTGACGGCGGCGTCGGGCAGGGCGCCGCCGCTGCGCAGGATCGGGCGGGGCAGGGCGGCCGGAACCACCCAGTCGGGGAGCTTCGGCGGCTTGGACGGCACCTGCTCCAGCGGGTCGCTGTCGACGCCGGCGGCCACCGCCTCGGGCACGCCGGGATCCCGCTCCGCGTAGGCCGCGACGGCGGCGTCGAGGGCGGCGCGACCCGCGGGCTCGGCGGCGAGGAAGCGCAGGGCCGCGTCGGCGGCGTCGCGGTCCGGGCCGGCGGGCCCGAGGGTCTCGGGCAGGAGCCGCAGCGCGGCGGTGCGGGGATGGGCGCGCAGCCACGCGGCCGCGGCCGGCCGGAGCTTGCGGGTGCGGTGGAAGGCCCGGGCGGAGACCGGGGCGAGGTCGGCGGCGTCCACGGGCTCGACCTCCGGCAGGAGCTGCGCCGGATCCGCCGCGACGAGGCGGACGAGGCCGGGCACGGCCCGCGCCCCGAAGCGGCACAGCATCATCGCGATGGTGCGCCGCCACGCCACGTAATGGGCGCGCTGCGGCCCGGTCTTCTCCCACAGCATCAGCGCCAGGGGCTCGGGCTGCCACCCGACCATCCGGAACCACGGCCCGTAGTTGAAGTAGAAGAAGCCGGTGAACGCGTCGCGGTCCAGGTCGAGCCGGCGGTCGAGCCAGGCCAGGGCCGCCCCGGGCTCCGCGTCGGCGGCCGGGACGGGCTCGGCCGGCGGCGGGATCGGCATGTCGTAGAGCGCCTCCGCCTCGGTGGCGCGGATCCGCGCCGCGAGGTCCGACATCGACTCCACCAGCGTTCCGGCCTCGAAGTAGAAGGTGCCGCGGTCGAGGGCCTGATCGGGGTCGAAACCGTGCGCGAAGGGCGTCGGGATCGGCGCCACCGCCCGTTCCGGCCGGGCGCGCGCGGCCCCGCGCCGCCGCCAGGGCGGGTCCCGGAGCACGGGCGGCAGGGCCTCCGGCGCCGCCTGCGGCGCGCTCCCGGCGGCGAGCAGCCGATCCAGGCGCCCCGCGCCCCGGCCGCCCTCGGCCGCCGCCCAGGCGCGGGCGGTCTCGTGCCCGTGGCGCTCGGCGAGCGTCACGGCCCTGGGGCCGTAGGCGAGCTCCCCCTTGCCGTGGAGGGCGCCCAGATAGGCCCGCAGCATCCAGTCGGGGAAGGCCGCGTCGGCGGCGTCGAGGGCGTCGCGGACCAGCTTGGTGCCGACGAAGGGCAGGAGCGCGTCGAGGGCGTCGGCGGCACGGGTCTCCAGCAGCGCCCGGGCGATGAGCGTGCGCTCGGGGCCGACCGCCCCTTCCAGGAGCCAGACGAGGGCCGGGGTGGCCGCCTCGCCGGCCGCCTCGGCGGCGGCGATCGCGGTCGCGGCGGCCTCGTCGGCCGCCACGTCGCAGGTCGCCAGCGTCGCCCGGTGATACGGCGCGGCGTACCAGGGCGCCGCCAGCGCGGGCGGCAGGTCGACGATCAGCGGCAGGGCCGCGTGGGACGTGCCGTAGGCCTTGGGATCCGGCGGGTCGCAGCGCGCCAGCACCGCGCGGGCCCAGAGGGCGTGGTCGGCGCCCGGCCGGTCGTCCGCGAAGACCGCCGCGAGCCAGCGGGCGAGGGTCGGCTCCGGCTCCGCCGCGGCGAGCCGGAGGGCGGCCTCCAGGGCCTCCGCGTACTCCGCCTCGGGGGCGGCGGTCAGGGCGGCCCGGACCCCGCAGGCGGTGGGCAGGTCCCAGGGCGAGACCGGCAGGGAGCCGTAGCGGCCGGAGGGGCGGGGCCGCAGCCGGTCGAACAGGGCCACGAGCGTCCCGGTGCCGGAGCGGGCCACGAGCCAGCGGGCGAAATGCGTGAACGCCGCCCGGGCCGCCGGCCCGTGCGGTCCGGGCTTGTCACCCCAGAGGCGCTGATGCAGCGCCGGGCAGGCCGCCTCGAGCTGCTCCAGCCAGCGCCGGGCCTCGGCCCGATCGGGGGCCGGCGGCGCGCCGTCGAGCCGCGCGGCGAGGGCCTCGGCCTGCGCGCGGGCCTCGTCCGGGGCGGCCGCCAGCAGCGGGCGGATCCGCGCCGCGAAGGCGGCCCAGTCGGCCGCGGCGTCGAGGGGCGCGCCGGGACGGCTGCGCGTGGGCAGGGGCGTGCCGGAGAAGATCGGGGCCGTGCCGGCGTCCGGGGCGCGGCGCGCCTCCGCCCGGGCGGCGGGGGCGGGCGGGACCTCGGCGGGCTCCGGATCGGCGACCCGGGTTCCGGCGGCCCGGGCCGTCGCCGCGCTGCCGACCCGGGAGGCCGGGTCCGGCCCGGCGGGCGCCGGGTCGCCGGCCGGGCGATAGCCCTTGCCGGTCTTCTCCCGCACCAGCCGGTCGCGCTCGGCCTGCGCCGCCTGCGCGCTCGGGAAGAGCTTGGTCTTGGACTGCCCCTGCGTGCCGATCCGCCCGAATCTCACGATGAGAACGCTGTCCTCGGTTCCGGCCTCCCAGAACTTCGCCGATGATCCCGCCGTCAGCTCGTAACGCTGCATGCAGTCCTCTCCCGGTGGCGCGGCGGTAAAATTTTCCTTGTCGGGTCTCAGGTCAACCCGTAGCGGGCGAGCCGCGCGGCCACCCGCGCCTCGCGGGCCAGGGCCTCGGCCTGATCGGCCGGGCGCGCGCGCTGGCGCATCCAGGCCAGGGCCTCGACCTCGGCCCGGGCGGCGCCGAGGCCGCTCCGGCGCAGGATCGCGACGGCGATGCGCTCGCGCTCCCGGGGCGGGAACCACGCGAACGCCATCCGCAGGGACGGCAGCGCCCGCAGGAAGTCGTCGTCGCCCCAGGCCGCCACCAGCCCCTCGACGGACGCCAGGGTGGCGTCGGCGGCGATCTCCTCGCGGGCGAGGGCGAACAGGCCGGCGAGGAAGTCGCCGAGCGTCGCGGGCAGGCCGAAGCGGCGCAGCCGGGCGAGGGCGGCCTCCGGGTCCGATCCGGCCGCGCCGCAGGCGACCCGGAAGCCGAGCGCCGCCCCCGCGAGGGCCGGGGGCGTCTCCGGGTCGGCGAGGCGCCGGCCGAGCATGGCGGCGAAGGGCGCGCGCAGGTCGTCGAGGCCCGGCACCTCCGCGCCGGCCTCGCGGAACAGGTCGCGGCAGGCGAGGACCAGGGGGATGGCGCCGAGCCCCGCGCGCGGCTCGCGGATGCCCTCGAGAACGAAGAGCGCCCGGGCCGCCAGGACGGCGCAGAGGCGGGCGAGGGCCGGCCGCGCCGGCGCGAAGGCGTCGCCGAACCGGTACAGCCGCACGATCCCGGCCCCGGCGGCGCCCAGGGCCGCGGCGTCGTGCGCCGCCGCGATGCCCGCACTGAGGCGGGCCAGCATCTCGCCCTCCAGGGTGAGGCCGGCGAACAGCGCGTCGGACAGGGCCCGGGTGAGGACACCGAGGGCGTCGGGCGCCGCCTCGACCCGGGCGGTGATCCGGGCGGAGGCGGCCATCTCCAGGGTCCCGCCCCAGAGCGAGGCCTCGATCAGGGCGCCCAGCCAGTGCGGGTGGCGCGCGAGCGTGAAGCGCTCCCGCGGCAGGCCGGGCTCGGCCCGGTCCGGCCCCTCGCGGGCGATCCCCGGCAGCCCGAGCAGCACCAGCCGGTGCAGCAGGTGCGCCCGCGCCCGGTCGGCCGGCTCGGCCCAGTCGAGGTCGACGTGGCGGCGCACAGGCCCCGGCTCCAGGTCGGCGGCGCGCAGGCGCTCGGCGACGTCCGCCACGAGGGGCGGCTGCCGGGTGCCGGGGGCGAGGCGTCCCTCGCGCCGGCCGGTGAGCGCCCGCAGCATCGCGGCGAGCGCGGGGTGGCCGGGCGCGGCGCCGCCGGCCGCCCAGGCGGGCGGGCGGTCGAGGGCGTCCTTCACCAGGGCGGCGAGGGCCGCGTCGATCAGGTCGGCGCGCAGGATCGCGGGATGGGCGCGCAGCCGGGCGAGGGCCTCGGCGTGGACCCGCCAGGCGACGCGGTCGGCGGTGGAGACGACCTGCCCGGCCTCGCGCAGGGCCGCGGTGATCGCCGTCATCGCCCAGTCGGCCGCGGGGGCGAGGCCGGCGGAGGCGACGCGCTCGTAGTAGCCCGGCGCCGGCATGCCGGCCGCGTAGCCCGAGAACCGGTCGAGCCGGGGATAGGCGTAGGGCACCAGGTAGCTGCCGGTGCGCAGGTCCGGCCCCGGCGGCGCCGGCTCGGGCCGGGTCCCGTCCGCCCGCGCGGCGTGGCGCCGGACGGCGTCCGCGTGCCAGCCGCCGCAGACGAGGACGACCGGCCGGTCGCCGGCCGCCCGCAGGGCGTGGGCCGCGTAGGCGCCCATGAAGCGCTCGCGGGCCTCCTCGGCGGGATCGTCCGTGCCCGGCGGGCGCAGCAGGGCGAAGTAGCGGTCGAGCCGGGCCGGCAGCTCCGCCTCGGGCGCCGCCTCGGCGAGGACGTCCCAGAGGGCGTCCTGGTCGGCGACGCCGAGGGCGGCGGCGAGCGCCCGCTCGGCCGCCTCCGCACGGGCCCCGTGCGGGTCGGCGTAGCGGTTGGCGCGGCGCCCGAAGGCCGGATCCCAGGCCGGCAGGTCGCAGAACAGCGTCCGCGCACCCACCGCCCGGCCCGCCTCCAGGGCCTGCCATTCCGGCGAGAAGGCGCAGAACGGCGTGTAGGAGGCGGCGCTGCCCGCCGCGTCGGCCCGGAACGAGAAGATCGCCACCGGCAGGTCGTGACCGAGGGCGAGGTCGGGCAGGTGCGGGTTGAAGTCGACCGGCCCCTCGATCAGCACGCAGGCAGGCCGCAGCGCCGCGATCGTGCGCCGGACGAGCCCGGCGCAGGCCGGGGAATGGTGGCGCACGCCGATGACGGTCAGGCGGCCGGGATCCGGCGCGGGACCGCTCATTGCGGAGTTCATTGCGGGGTGAGGAGGTGCCGCGCCGCGTAGAACTCCCGCCACGCCGCGCCGGAGCGGCGGCTGACGCGCTGGTCGAGGTAGCGGCGCAGGCGGGCGAGATCCTCGGCGTCGTCCTTGGCGGCGGTGCCGGCGAGGCAGGCGACGATGTCCTCCGGCTGGCCGGCGTCACCCCGCAGGAAATGGGCCTTCACGCCGATGGCGTGGGCGACGCTGACCGCCTCCGCGGTGCTCATCACGGACGAGAGCCGCTCCATGCCGGTGCCCTCCGTGTCCACGGCCTCGCGCAGCTCCCGGAAGCAGGTCACGAGCAGTTCGAGCACCTCCGGATCCGGGGCGCGGGGCACGCCGGAGCGGGCGAGCAGCGCGGTGGCCTCGCGCTGCACCAGGGCGAGCTCGGCCTCGAGATCGGCGATCGGGAACACGGTCTCGAAGCCGAACCGGCGCTTGAGGGCCGCCGACATCTCGTTGACGCCCCGGTCGCGGGTGTTGGCCGTGGCGATCAGGTTGAAGCCCTCCCGGGCGTAGACCATCCCGTCCGCGCCGGTGAGTTCGGGCACCGCGAGCACCCGGTCGGACAGGACCGAGAGCAGGCTGTCCTGCACCTCCAGCGGGCAACGGGTCAGCTCCTCGAAGCGGACGATCCGCCCCTCGCTGAGGCCGGTATGGAGGGCGCCCGGGACCAGGGCGCGCGGACTCGGCCCCTCGGCGACGAGCAGCGCGTAGTTCCAGCCGTAGCGAATCTGGTCCTCGGTCAGCGACGCGCCGCCCTGGATCGTCAGGGTCGAGCACCCGCTGATCGCGGCCGCGAGGAGCTCCGAGAGCAGGCTCTTGGCGGTCCCGGGCTCGCCGATCAGCAGGAGAGCGCGGGAGGTGGCGAGGGTGACCATGGCCCGCTCCACCAGGGCCGGGGCGCAGACCACCTTGGCGGGGGTCGCGCCGTCGCCGCAGATGAAGCGCCGGACGGCCTGGAGCGAGAGCTGCCAGCCGGGCGGCCGCGGCGCCGTATCCTCGGCGCGCAGGCGCGCGAGCTCCGCCGCGTGGACGTCCTCGGCCGGGGGTCTCTGACGCGCCTCGCGCCCGCCGCCCGCCCGCACCGCCTTCGCCATGCACCCGCCCCTGCCGTCGCGCCGACTCGGTCGACGTGTCCTGCGATCGGCAGATCATGCCCCGGCACGCGCGGGTCTCTCAAGCGGTTCCGCCTATCCGCGATCCCGTCGCCAAGCATTGGCGGCCCAGCCGCGGGCATTCACCGGTCCGGGCGATCCGGCGGACGATCAGGATCGGGCTAGTCCCGAAGACGGCCTACATCGACACCAAGCACAGCGTCAGGATCGCGACCTCGAAGACGATCCATCCGCCGAAGACGACGACCAGCTCCCAATCGGTTCTCTCTCCAGTCTTAGCCAAAGCGTACATGTTCGACCTCCTCGCGGAGCCCGATAGGCCGCAAGCGAATTCAGTCACCACGATGAAATGCAACGCGAATGAATATTTAAACAGGTTCTGCAACGGATTGCAATTGTCCGCGCCCGCGCGAGCGCGAACATAAATCAATACATTGCCATAGAAATGCGCTCCCGCCTGCTTCGACGCGGAATTATCGCATCGCAGCAAGTATTGTCCCGCAACGCGCCGCCCGCGCCGGACCGATCCCGGTGGCGTGAACGGGATCCGTCCGGCCGCGTTGCCCCGATACGCCCGAAGAGGCGGCCTGGGGAAACGTTCGAGGGTTCGCACATGAAGACGTTGATCAGCCTGACCGTCGCCGGCCTCCTGGCAACGGGCGCGGCCGCCACGGCCGCGGAGAATACCGGTCCCCGGATGCAGGGCTCGCCCAACGCGGCCGGCTACACGGGCAAGGGCGAGACGGGCAAGGGCGAGACGACGGGCACCACGACCGGATCTCCGGGCTCGGAGATGCCGAAGCAGGATGGCCGGATGAAGGGGCCGCCGAACGCGGCCGGCTTCCAGCCGGGCGGCAGCGACGCCGGCGCGGCCGGAGCCTCGGGCCGTCGCTGATCGGGTCCTGGCCCCGGCGTCGCGATCGATGCCGGGGCCCCGGCATCGATCGGCCTCGACGGCGGCCGAACGGGCTGCGCAACGCGGAAAGCCCCCGGAGACACGGCGCGCGCAACGACATCCCCGCCACGGTGACGGCGATCGAGCGCGGAGATGTGATGGCCCGGATCGAGGTGGAGCCGGTCGGCACCGCCCACCGCGTGGCCTCGGTCATGAGGGTCGACTCGCTGGAAGAGCCGGACCGCCCCAGGAGGGCGACACCGTCCACGCGCTCGCCGAGGCGGTGCGCGCTGCTGGTGAAGCCGCAGCCGCCGGGCGCGGGGCCGCGGTCATCCCGCCGTCATCCCGTCGTCATCGGGCTGGCCTAGGGCGGCGCCTCCCGCTCACCCGACCGGCTGCGCTCACCCGATGGATTGGTTCGACCTGCCCGAAGACACCCGCCCGTCATCGCCGGCCGACGAGAGCCGGATGCGGCTCTACATCGCCGTGGGGCTGATCGGCATCGGGGCCCTCGGGATGGTCGGCGGGATGCTGCACATCCTCCCCGCCTGACGAAGGGCGCGGCGGCGGCGCGGGCGCCGTCAGGCCGCACGGTCCGTCAGCGGCTCGGCCCCGACCGCGCTCCGGACGGCGGGTCCGGCGCGCCCGAACCGCGCGTAGAGCGCGGGCAGCACCACCAGGGTCAGGAGCGTCGCGCTGATCAGGCCGCCGATCACCACGGTGGCGAGCGGCCGCTGCACCTCGGCGCCGGTGCCGGTGGCGAGCGCCATCGGCACGAAGCCCAGGGAGGCGACCAGCGCGGTCATCGCCACCGGCCGCAGCCGGGTGAGGGCGCCCTCGCGGATCGCCGCCCGCAGCGGCCGCCCCTCGGCGACGAGCTGCTTGATGAAGGTCAGCATCACGAGGCCGTTCAGGACCGCGACGCCCGAGAGGGCGATGAAGCCCACCGCGGCCGGCACCGAGAGCGGCATCCCCCGCAGCCACAGGGCCGCGAGGCCGCCGGTGAGCGCCAGCGGCACCGCGCTGAACACCAGGAGCGCGTCCCGCGCGCTGCCCAGCGCCGAGGTGAGCAGCAGGAAGATCAGGAAGAAGCACACCGGCACCACCACGGTGAGCCGCGCCTGAGCCGAGGCGAGGTTCTCGAACTGGCCGCCCCAGGTCACGGAGGCGCCCGGCGGCAGGGTCACCTGCGCGGCGACCTTCCCCTGCGCCTCCGCCACCAGCGAGCCGATGTCGCGCCCGCGGACATTGGCGGTGACCACGACCCGGCGCCGGCCGTTCTCGCGGCTGATCTGGTTCGGGCCCTCGCTCACCGAGAACTGCGCCACCTGCCGCAGGAGCACAGAGGCGGCCCGGCCGTTCGCGCCCGGGGGGAGGGGGACGGGCAGGTTCTCCAGAGCCTCCCGGTCCTCGCGGACCTGGTCGGTCAGGCGCACGACGATCGGCACGCGCCGGTCGCCCTCGAACACGACCCCGGCGTCCCGGCCGCCCATGGCGGCGCCGATCACGTCCTGGATCGCCCCCGTGCTGAGGCCGAGCCGGGCCGCCTCGGTCCGGTCGATCCGGATCTCGAAGACCGGCAGGCCGGCGATCTGCTCGACCTTCACGTCGTCGGCCCCCGGGATCCCGCGCAGGATCGCGGCGATCCTGTTGGCGGTCTCCAGCATCGGCTCGAAGGCGTCGCCGAACACCTTCACGGCGAGGTCGCCCCGGGTCCCGGCGAGCAGCTCGTTGAAGCGCAGCTGGATCGGCTGGGAGAACTCGTAGACGTTGCCGGCGAGCTCGCTCAAGGACGCCTCGATCTGCTCCTGCAGTTCGGCCTTCGACAGGCCCGGGTCAGGCCACTCGGCCTGCGGCTTGAGCATCACGAAGGTGTCGGAGGAATTCGGCGGCATCGGGTCGGTGGCGACCTCGGCGGTGCCGGTCTTCGAGAACACGTAGGCGACCTGCGGGAACTTGGCGATCACCCGCTCCACCTTGAGCTGCATCGCCTGCGACTGGGTGAGGGAGGTGGACGGGATCCGGGTGGCGTTGAGGGCGATGCTCTTCTCGTCGAGCTGCGGGATGAACTCGGTCCCGAGCCGGGTGGCGAGCAGGCCGGCGCCCGCGAGGAGGAGCAGCGCCGCCCCGACGAACGGGGTGGGCGTCCGGATCGCCGCGGCGAGGACGGGCCGGTAGACCGCCTTCAGGCCCCGGACGAGGGGGTTCTCCGCCTCGGTGACCCGGCCGGTGAGGGCGACGGCGATCAGGGCCGGCACGAAGGTCAGCGACAGCACGAAGGCCGCCGCCAGGGCGAGGATGACGGTCAGCGCCATCGGCTGGAACATCTTGCCCTCGACCCCCGTCAAGGTCAGGAGCGGGACGTAGACCAGCATGATGATCGCCTGCCCGTAGAGGGACGGCTTGATCATCTCCTCGGCCGAGTCCCGCACCGTCTCCAGGCGCTCCTCCAGCACGAGCGGCCGCCCGATCGCGCGCTGCCGCTCGGCGAGGTGGCGGAGCGCGTTCTCCGTGATGATCACCGCCCCGTCGACGATGAGCCCGAAATCCAGCGCTCCGAGGCTCATCAGGTTGGCCGAGATCCTGCCCTCGACCATGCCGGTCACGGTCATCAGCATGGCGACCGGGATGACCAGCGCGGCGATCAGCGCCGCCCGGATGTTGCCGAGCAGCAGGAACAGGACGACGATCACGAGGGCCGCGCCCTCCGCGAGGTTCCGGCCCACCGTGCGGATCGTGGCCTCGACGAGCCGCGTCCGGTCGAGGACGGTCTGGACGACGATGCCGGGGGGCAGGGCCCGCCGGATCTGGTCCATGCGGGCGTCGACGGCGGCCGCCACCGTGCGGCTGTTCTCGCCGATCCGCATCAGGGCGGTGCCGATCACGGTCTCCTGCCCGTTCTCGCTCGCCGAGCCGGTGCGCAGGTCGCGCCCGATCCGCACCGTGGCGACGTCGCGGATCCGCACCGGCACGCCGCCGCGGCTCGCCACGACCACGTCGGCGATCGCCTCCGGGCTCTCCAGGCGGCCGGCGGCGCGGACCACGTAGCTCTCGCCGTTATCCTCCAGGTAGCGGGCGCCCTGGTTGGCGTTGTTGGCCTGGAGCGCCCGGGCGACGTCCGAGAAGGAGAGGTCGAGGGCGGTCAGCTTCGTGGGGTCCGGCTGGACGTGGTACTGCTTCTCGAAGCCGCCGATCCCGTCGACGCCGGCGACGCCCGGGACGGACTTGATCTGCGGCCGCACGATCCAGTCCTGCACCGTACGCAGGTAGGCGACCTGCTCCAGCTCCGTCCTGAGCGCCTGGCCCTCCGGGGTCCGGTAGCTCCCGTCCGGCTGCCAGCCCGGCCGGCCCGCCGGCACGGTCGCGCGCGCGGCCGGGGGCGCGTACTGGACGGACCACATGTAGATCTCGCCGAGGCCCGTGGAGATCGGGCCCATCCGCGGCTCGACCCCGGAGGGCAGGTCCTCCCGCACCTGGGCGATGCGCTCGGCGACCTGCTGGCGCGCGAAGTAGATGTCGAGGGACTCGGCGAAGACCGCGGTGATCTGCGAGAAGCCGTTGCGCGAGAGCGAGCGGGTGTACTCGAGGCCTTTGATGCCGGCGAGGGCCGTCTCGACCGGGTAGGTGACCTGCCGCTCGACGTCGGCCGGCGACAGGGACGGGGCCAGGGTGTTGATCTGGACCTGGTTGTTGGTGATGTCGGGCACCGCGTCGATGGGCAGCCGCGTGAGCGCGGCGGCGCCGAACCCCGAGGCCAGCAGCACGAGGAGCAGCACCAGCCAGCGCTGGCGGACCGAGACGGCGAGGATGCGGCTGATCATCGTCCGTCTCCTCAGTGGTCGTGGCCGGCGTCGGCCTTGCCGAGCTCGGCCTTCAGCAGGAACGCGTTGCCGACCGCGATCTCGGCGCCGGGCTGGAGCCCGGCGGTGACCTCGTAGGCCTCGTCGTCGGACCGGCCGAGGGTGACCGGCCGCTTCTCGAACCCCTCGGCCGTGCGCACGAAGACGGCGCTCCGGCCCTCGATGGTCTGGACGGCCGCCTTGGGGATCCGGACCGGGACCGCGTCCTGCGCGATCTCGACTTCGGCGGTCACGAAGGTGCCGGGCCGCCACGCGAGGTCGGGATTCGGCAGGGCGACCACCACGCGGGCCGAGCGCGTGTCGGGGTTGAGGAAGGGGCTGACGAAGATCACCCGGCCCTCGGCCCGGCGCTCGGCCTCGCCCGTCCGGCCGGGCGTGACCGTCACGCGGGCGCCCTCCCGCACCTGGGCGAGGTCGAGGGTCGGCACCGACAGCTCGATCCAGACCGTGGAGAGGTCGGCCACCGTGTAGAGGTCGGCCGGATCGCCCTCCTTGCCGACCGCCGTTCCGACATCGACCTTGCGCTCGACGATGCGCCCGGCGAGCGGCGCCCGCAGGGGGTAGCGGCGCAGGGTCGACTGGTTCGGCGTGGCCTCGTCGCGCTTCTGCGCGGCCGCCACCTCGGCGGCGTCGAGGCCGAGCGCCGACAGCTTCTGGCGGGCGAGGTCGACCCGGAGCCGGTTCTCCAGATAGGCGGCGCGGGCGGTCTCGAAGGCCGCCTCCGAGGCGCTGCGCGAGGCGAGCAGCTTCTGCTGGCGCTCGAAGTTGATCGTCTGCAGCTCGGCCTGGACCTGGGCGGTGAGGTACTCGCTCTTGGCGTCGGCGACCTCGCGGCTGTCGAGGATGGCGACGACCTCGTTCGTCTGCACGGCGTCGCCGAGGCGCTTGCGCATCTCGGCCACGGTCCCGACCACCCGGGCCGGGACCCGGGCGATCCGGTCGGTGTCGGGCGTGATCGTGCCGGGGACGAGGAGGTGGCGCGCCAGCGTGCCGCCCCCGACCGTCCGCGTGACGATGTCCTGGCCGGCGACTTGGTCGGGCCGCATCCGGATCGTGCCCCGCTCGTGGGCCTCGTCGGCGCCGTGCGCGTGGCCGTGCGCGTGGTCGTGCGCGTGGCCGTGGTCGGCGTGATCGTCGCCCGCGTGCGGATCGGGCGCGGCCTCCGGCCGGCCCGGTGCGGCGGCCGCGGCGCGATGATCGGGATCGTCGGCCGGAGGGCGGGCGAGCCCGGCGGCCGCGAGGGTCTGCCAGAGACGGTCGGGCAGGGTGGGGACGGCGGGAACGGCGGAGCCGAGGGCGAAGCCGGCGGCCAGAAGTGCCGCGGCGGCGGCCACGGACGGGACGATGCGCATGGGGAAGCTGCTCGGCCGGGACGGCGGGGTGCCGCGCGCGGCGGTCCCGGGAGGTCCCGTTCAGGTGACACGTGAGGGCGAACCCGGAGCCTGTTCGGAATCCGGGCGGAGCGCCGCCCGCGGGCGGCGTCAGCTCACGCGCGCGGGGGCCGCGGCAGCCGGTCGGGACTCACGGAGGGGCGGCCCTGGGCGAGCGCGCCCGGCCGCAACCGGCCCGGGGCGGCCGGGGGCGCGATCTCGGTCGCCTCCAGGCGGGCCGCCTGATGGCAGCCGCAATGGAGGTGCTCCGAGAGGCCGGGATCGACGGTCGCGGGGGCCGCCGGCGCGTCGAGGGCCGGGCCCTGGCTCCGATCGTGATGGCCGCCCGCGTGGAAGGCGAGATCCGCCGCGAGGCCGACGCCCGGGGCGGCGACGGTCAGCGCCAGGACGAGCGCGAGCGTGCGGGCGACGAGCGCCCACCAGCGCCGCGCCCCGGCCGGGCGCCTATGCCGAACCCCGAAGGTCATCGCGGCCCTTATGGTCCATCCGACGCCGGGGGCACAAGGTCCGGGTTCCGGCCCCGGACCCGCTCAGGCCGCCAGCTTGAGGACCCACTGGTAGAAGTCGGTCCAGGTCTCGGCCTGGGCCGGCGGCTCCGCGGCCGGGAACCGGGCGGGCTCGGCCGCGGCCTGGGCGCGGACATCCCGGGGGGCGCAGCCGAACTCGGCGCGGAAGGCCTGGGTGAAGTGCGCGGGGCTCTCGAAGCGCCAGCGATACGCCACCTCGGAGATGCGGGCGAAGCGCCCGTCGCCGGCGGCGAGGTCGCGATAGGCGCGGGCGAGCCGGCGCTGCCGGATGTAGCCGGACACGCCGCCGAGGGGGACGAACAGCCGGTAGAGGGCGCTGCGCGAGACGCCGAACCGCAGCCCGATCGTCTCGGCGGACAGGTCCGCGGAGGCGAGCTCGGCCTCGACGAAGCGCCGGATCGCGACGAGCAGCGGCGCCCGCTCGGGCGGCTGCGTGCCGCCCTCGTCCTGCGGCAGGCCCAGGGTCGCCGCCCCGAGCAGTGCGGCAGTGGCCTCGGCCGCCGCCGCGGCCTCCGGCTCCGAGAACCCCGTCGCGTGCGCGCTCAGGGAGCGCAGGTGGTCGTTGAGCATCCGGCCGAACGGGGTCGCGCCCCGGATCACCGACCCGTGCAGGGCGTCGAGGGCGCTCTGCCGGGCTCCGAAGAGCGGGCGCGGCAGCACCACCGTGATCGCCTCGTAATCCGTGGAGGCCGCGGAGAGCGGCTGCGACAGGTCGAACAGGCAGATGTCGCCGGGGGCGCAGTCCCGCTCCCGGCCGCCGATCGTGACCCTCGACTGCCCGGAGACGCGCATGTGGGCGACGATGTGATCGACGCCCATCCGGGCGGTCAGGGCCCGCGCGCGCACGAACTGGAGCCCGGAGGCGCGGGCGCTGCAGACGATCGCGGTGCCGAGGTGTCGGACCCGGGACTGCCCGCGGAAATCGGACAGGTCCTCCCGGCGGATCGTGAAATCCCAGAACGGCGCGACGGCGTCGCGCCAGTCGTCGGCCTGACGAGGGCCCGGGCTCTCGCCCGTGAGCTCCAGGATCGGTTTCGGTCGCATCGCCCGTGTCGGTCCCGACCGGGCGCGGCCCGGTCACGCCGACAGTATGGCGATTCTGCCTGCCCAGAAAAGTGGCACTCCGTTCCAATCACCGGACTCTGGGCCGCGCCCCGTCCCGGCGGGGTCGGCAAGGGCCCGGAAACAGAACGTCCCGCAGGCCGGGTGGCCGCGGGACGGAGAGTTGCACGGTTGTGAGGATCGGGGGCTTCGATCCTGACGGTTAACCGACCGTTACCGGCCGCTCGGGGCCGCGCCGCTGCCGGTGGCGCCGTTGCCGGTGCTGTTGTCGCCCGCGGGAGCGCCGGGGGACGAGGTGTTGCCATTGGGCGTGCTCTGCGCGGCGGCCATCCCGGCGCTCCCGGCGACGAGGGCGAGGGCGAGCAGGGCGGACTGGACGGTGCGGCTGGTCATGGCTCTCCTTGTATCCCGATCGGGTTCTCGACGTGGGTTCTCGCCGTGCCGGCCCGTGCCGGCGTTGGCTGGAGAACCGCCGCCCGGCGCCCCCGTTCCCGCCGGGGCAGAGCCGGCGCGAATCGGCCGCAGCCGCCCACGGCCGTTCGTCGGGAACACCCGCGACTCCCCCGAGCTTGTCCGAGAGTCGAGACTGGGGGCGTGGCGTGAAGGTGTTCCGGATCATGCAGGCGGCGACGGGCGCAGTTCTCTGGAGCGGCGCTGCGCTCGATCCCCTGGCGGCCCTCGACGCGATGGCGCGCGCCGCCGGCTTCCGCGACCGCACCCGGATCCCGGACCACCTGCGGGCCGGCGGCCTCCACGTCGAGGAACTGCGGGCCTGATCCCGCCGCGCCGGCGGACCCATCCGGAGGGAGACCATGACCAAGCTGTTCATCGCGCAGGTGCGCGACGGGGGCGGCGAGCGGCCGCTCGTGACGGTCCGGGCCGAGGCCGAGGGCGAGGCGCGCCTGTTCCTGTCGGCCGCCTATCCGGAGGCCGAGATCGCCCACGTCGCCGAGCCCGGCGACTGGACGAGCGACGCCGATACCGGATCCCGGGCCGGGGACATCCGCGAGCATCCCGGCGTCGCGTGGCAGGCCCCGTCCAGCCTGGCGGGCTGAGACGCGCCCCCCGGGCCGCCCAGCCCATCCCGGCCGCCTGAACCGGTGTGGACCGGGGAGAAGTGGCGAGAAGCGGGGAGAACCGGGCGGTGCGGACAATTGGAGCGACGCCGTTCACGGGTCCCTAGGGGCGCCGCACCGAAGGTGCCGCATGCGTTCCGCCGATCCGACCCCGCGCCTGTTCGCGGCCGCGGCCGCCCTCACCGGCACCGGGATCCTGATGTGCCGGACCGAGCCGTCCGGGGACGGGATCCTGATCGGCCTGTTCTGCCTCGGGCTCTGGGCCCTCGGGACCCTCGCGGCCCGGTCGGAGCGCCCGGTGCGGCCCGCGCCGGCGAGGCGGCCCATCGTGCTGGAGGCGGTCGTCGTCGAGACACCCCGGTCACCGCCGGAGCTTCTGCCCGCACCGCGTCCCGCGGCGGCCCGGGACCGCGCCCCGGCGGGATTCGCCCGGCTGCCGGAGGTTCCGACGCACCGGCAGCGCGTGGTCGAGCGCTACACGCGCAGGCGCGGCTAGCCGCAGTCGAACACGCCCCGCTTGGCTGTCGGCCACGGTCGCGAGCTTCTGCCGCACCGCCGATCCCGGTCTCCCCGCGTTGCCCGCAGCCACTCAGGAGATCAGCATGGCCGACAAGTCCGCCGACACGTCAAACGTGACGACCTACACGGTGAAGCAGGCCCTGGCCGCGAAGGTGGCCGACCAAATCGAGATCGCGGTCGAGGCGCAGGACGGCACGAAGCTCAAGCTCGTCGCGACCGCCGACCAGCTCGACGCCCTCGTGGGCGACCTGGAGACGATCCTGGACGCCGACGACGCGGAGGGCGAGGCGGCCTGAGCGGAGCGCGGGCGGCTCCGACCGCCGGACGACGGCCGCCCGCGCACGCCGCGCGGGCGGCCCACGGGGGCGCTCGGGGCAAACGCGTGAGGCGCCGCGCGCGAGGCGCCGCGCGAGATCGCCCCGGGCCGGACGAATCTGGTATGGATCGCGCTCGACGCGTCGAACCGAGGAGGGCCGGATGTTTCGCGGCGTGCCCGCCATCCGAACCGGCACAGGGCCGGCCCCGTGACCGGACGGGACAGCGCCATGGCTCCGCCCGAGACCACCGCGCCCTACCGGCTGCAATGCATGATCCACCGCGAGAGCGCTGGCGGCATCATCATCCACGACGAGCAGATTGCCGGCCCCCTCGAGGAGGCGGCGGTCGCCGCCGCGAAGGCCCGCTTCGCGGCGCTGCGTGCCGGCCGCGCGGGCTCGGCGGCCCTGCGGGATGCCGCCGGGCGCGTCGTCTGGTCGGCCCGGCAGGACGCCGCGACGCCCGGCACCGCGGGATCCGCCTCCCGGTAGGTTCCCGTCAGGTGAGGTGGCGCGGCTCCAGATCGATCACCGGGCCACCGAGGTCGAGGAACTCGTCCTCGTACGGGAGCGCCTCGTCCGGTTCCTCGGCCTCGCGCCGCCCGAACGGGATGAGCGCGGACAGGATTCCGAGGCAGAGTGCGCCGGCGACGAAGGCAATCAGGATCGCGATGCTCATGGCGGAACACTCGGGCGCGGCCGGCGGCGGAATCAGGCCACCGGCAGACTAAGGCCCGGTTCCCGGGCGCCGCAATCGAAATCGCCGCCGGTTCGGTCCCGATCGCCCCACCGGCACCGCGGGCGCGCCCGAGCGGGCGCCGCAGGATCGCCCCCGCGATCTCCGGGAGGACCGGGCGATTCGAGGGCTTCACCGCGGCGTCGCCACCTGGTCCTTCTGGCGGTCGACCGCGTCGCGGACGCCGCGGCCGGCCATGAGGATCTCGGTCATGAACGCCGCGATCGCCGCGACGGTGCAGACCAGCGCCGCCCCGAAGCAGGCGAACAGGACGGACGCGGTCGCCGCATCGCGCAGCGCGCCGACGAACAGCGTGAGCACGGCCAGACCGATCAGGCCGCCCGCCAGCGAGGCCAGGACCACCGCCACGTCCAGCACGAAGGAGCGCCGTCGCAGGAAGGTCAGGCGGCGGGCGAGGCGAGCGGCCTCGGCGTCCGTCGCCCGGGCGGCCTCCGCCGAGAGGCTGTCGACCTTGTCGGAGATCCGGCCGAGGCGGGTCGAGAACACGTTGAGCAGCGTCGCCAGCGCCGAGAGCAGGAAGGCGGGCGCGAGCGCCACCTGGATGATGTGGGCGATGCTGTCCGGTTCGGTGGCGCTGAGGGAGAAGCCGAACATCGGCGGGCTACGCGCGCGGACGCGTCAAGCGCCGCCCCCGCCGGTGACCGGGCCGGACGGCCGCGCGGCGGCGCGACCGATGCGGACCCGGGGCGTCACCACAGGAGGCCTTCCGCCTGCAGCCCGGCCACCAGCAGGAACAGCGCCGAGAGGAACGCCACCGCGAGATACGGGGCCGGCGTGTCGGTCATCGAGGCCTCCCGGCCGGCGCGGGGCCGACACCGTCCATCCGGACCCGGAGGGCCGGCATCGAAGGCAGCGCGACGGGGTGCATGCGCGTCTCCTGAGATCTCCACCGACGACGAGGCCGGCACATAGGGCCCGCGGCGCACCGGAAAAGCCGCGACGGCCGCGCCGCCCGGCCGTGGCGGCGTCTTCTCCACAGGCCGGGGGAACGGCGCCGCGCCGGCGCCGTTCCCCCGCGAGATCTGCCGCTCCCCAGGACATCGATCCGGCACGGGCCGGGCGACAAGACCCGGCGGCGCAGGATCAAGACTCGGACGGGACCGGACGCAGGATACATCTGCGCGGATCCGCGACCGGCATCGCGAATAGGCGCGGCGCAGGTGCGCGGACGCGTCCAGACCCTCTGCGATACGGGACCGGATCGCACGAGATCTGCGGCACAGCCCGCAGCCGCGGGCCGGGGCATCGGCGGGAACGGCCGTGAATTAATGTTAACCGCTCGCGGGATCGCGAGCGGGCTTGCGGGGCGCCGGCCGGTAGGATTTATTAAACCTCGAAGCTTCCTGGTTGGTCCTGGGAACGTTCACCGACAAACTGAAGCCCCGTCCGCCCCCCGCGCGACGGGGCATTTTGTTTCCGGAAACACTCGGATACAAATCCTCTTCTTGGCTTTGACCGGTCGATTTCGCGATGTGCTCCAGCGCACCCGGCCGTTTCGACGCCGAGGACCCGATTCCGGGCTGTTGCAGCGATGCACTATCGCCCCGGCGCATCCTGGCGTTCTGTCCGCCCCGCACACATCCCGTCCAACGGGAGACAGAGGACCAGATGATCAAGAAGCTTCTGCTCGCGAGCGCCGCCACGGCCCTCCTGACCGGCGCCGCCTCGGCCGCCGACCTGCCGCGCCGCGCCGCCCCGCCGCCGGTGTTCACCCCCGTCCCGGTCTTCACCTGGACCGGCGCCTACTTCGGTATCAACGCCGGCTACGCCTTCGACGCCAGCAGCAACAACACCAACAGCTTCGGCGTGCCCGCCCCCTACGGCAACGGCACCACCGCCTTCTTCAGCCAGCGCAACCAGGAAGGCTTCACCGGCGGTGGCCAGGTTGGCTACAACTTCCAGTTCACCCCCGGCTCCGGCATCGTCGTCGGTGTCGAGGCCGACGCCCAGTACCTCGACTTCGGCCGCAGCCGGAACAACGCCTTCCTCGTCGGCCCGCTCGCTCCCGGCTACTACGTGACCGACCCGCGCGGCCTCTCCAGCCTCGACTTCTTCGGCACCGTGCGCGGCCGCATCGGTTACGCCTTCGACCGCGTGCTGTTCTACGGCACCGGCGGCTTCGCCTACGGCTCGGGCAGCGCCGACCGCTCCTTCGGCGGCTTCGCCGGTAACGACAGCTTCCGCACCGGCTACGCCGTCGGCGGCGGCATCGAGTACGCCCTGCCCACCGACTCGTTCCTGAACTTCTTCCGTTCGAACGCCGTGACGCTCAAGGTCGAAGGCCTGTACGTCAACCTCGACCGCAACACCCGCAACCAGGGTGCGTTCGTCATCAACGCCGCCAACAACTTCCCGGTGGTGTACAACAACATCGGCCGCCGCGACGACGAGTTCGCCGTCATCCGCGCCGGCCTGAACTACAAGTTCGGCTCGTACTGAGAAGCCCGCGCGTCGACGCCCCCCGCGCCGCGGGGGGCTGCGTCCCGCTCACCGGGATGGCGCGCGAGCCTCTGGACAGGCCGCACCCTCTCTCGACCTGAGCATCCCCAGCCCGATCAAACTGGCCGCTTGAGCCGAGGAGCGTCCCGGGAGCCATTCCCGGGACGTCTTGCGTCGGGGCGACGGCCCGCCGCGCCACGCCTCAGGCGTGGACCGCGTGCTCCAGCTGCGCCTTCGACATCCGCGACCGGCCGGGCACGTTCTGCGCCCGGGCCTTGCGCATGAGTTCGGCCTTCGTCGTCTCCGACTTTCCGCCCCCCTTGCCGCCCCCCTTGCTGCCGCCCTTGCCGGACGCCTTGGCGGACTTGCCGTCGTCGCGCGCCGCGGCGGCCTTCTCGGCGGCCGCCTTCGGCTGCTTCGAGAACTGTTTGCCCTTCCGGGTATCGGCGCGCTTCTTGGCCGTGCTGGCGGCGTATTCCTCGTCGGTCAGGCTCTCGCGGGCCTTCTTGGGCAGGTAGCGCTCGCCGGTCTTGCCGCTCTCCTTGCCCGACTTCGTGCCCCATTCCTCGTCGGTCCACTGCTGGAGATGGTTGTCGGCCGCCTTCTTGCCGGCGTAGCCGCCACCTTCCTTCTTGTATTCGGCAGTCGCGATCTGCGCCTTGCGCGCCGACCACTGACCAGGCTTCCCGCCCTTCTCGGACTTCGTGACCCGCGTCTTCACCTTGTCCCAGAGTTTGGGGTCGGTCTTCTTGGCGGTTCCTGACATCGGCGCCTCGTGAAAAAGATTTGGCAGACAACACGAGCCCCGCGGCCGTGTTCCTGCGGCGCGTTCGCCCAATTCGCGCCGCCCCGCACGCGAGGCCCGCTGCCGCCGCGACTGGGGCCGCCGGATACGCCGGGCGCCTGACGGGTTGGCCCTCAGGGGATCGGCCGCGTGGTCCGATCCGCCGGGGGCTCCGTCGCGGCACGCGGCGGCGCCCGGAAACCAGGTCCATCGCGAGGGATGCAGCATGGCCGACGCGCCGGACGACACCCAGGCCGAGCGGATGCCGCGCGGCGAACCGGAGCGCGCGGGCTTAGCCGAGAGCCCCCGCGACACCGCCACCGGCACGGTCAGGCCGCAGGACGGCCCGATGGAGCGGGCCGGCACCGAGAAGGAGGAGGCGCGCCGGGGCGGGACCAGCCTCGGCGCGGAGCGCGACCGGCCGGGCGGCGGGCGCTGAGCGCCGCCGACGAGACAGCCCACGAGAGAGGAAGACGCAGCATGCGGATCCGGCACAAGCCCCTGCGCGAGCAGGTGATCGTCATCACCGGCGCCTCCAGCGGGATCGGCCTCGCCACGGCCCGGGCGGCCGCTCGCCGCGGCGCCCGCGTCGTGCTGGCGGCCCGGAACGGCGCCGCCCTCGAGGACATCGTCCGCGACATCCAGGAGCGCGGCGGCGAGGCCCGGGCCGTGGTGACCGACGTGTCCCGCCGCGAGGATGTCGAGGCGCTGGCCGCCGAGACCGTGCGCGCCTACGGCGGCTTCGACACCTGGGTCAACAACGCCGGTCTCTCGATCTTCGGCCGCCTCGAGGAGGTCTCGGACGCGGATCACCGCCGGCTGTTCGACGTCAATTTCTGGGGGATCGTCTACGGGTCGACCGTGGCGCTGCAGCACCTGAAGAAGGCCGGCGGCGCGCTGATCAACCTGGGCTCCGTCGCGTCCGACCTCGCCTTGCCGATCCAGGGCATGTACTCCGCCTCCAAGCACGCGATCAAAGGCTTCACGGACGCGCTCCGGATGGAGCTTCAGGAGGAGGGTGCCCCGGTCTCGGTGACGCTCATCAAGCCGGCCTCGATCGACACGCCGTTCCCCGAGCAAGCCCGGAACTACATGGCGCAGGCGCCCAAGCTGCCGCCACCGGTCTACGCCCCCGCGGACGTCGCGGAGGCCATCCTGTACGCCGCGGAGCACGGCCCCCGCGACCTCTATGTCGGCGGCGGCGGCAAGCTGATGAGCGCGATGCGCAAGCGGGTGCCCGCGGTGACCGACTGGATGGGCGCGCAGGTGATGTCGCGGAGCCAGACCGCGGGCGTGGCCGGCAGGCAGCGGGACGGCGCCCTCCACGCGGCCGGCCGTGACGGCGCCGTGCGGGGCGGCTCGCCCCACCACGTCATGCGCAGCGCCTACACCCGGGCCTCGATCAACCCGGCCCTGACCGGGATCCTGCTGGCGGGGGCCACGGCCGCCGCGGCCGCGCTCCTGGGCCGTGCCGACCGCCGCTAGGACGCCGCTGCGGCGCCCGCTCCCGCGCGGGCGCCGGCCGGACTGTTTGTTTCTAGACGATGATAGCGGAGGTCAGCCCACATTCAGGCCCGAAGACCATCCTAGCCGGGTCTTGCGCCGGGCCGAACCGGCGCGAAACCGAGCAGAAGGTCTGATGATGATGCACGTGAAGATGATCGCGGCCGCCGCGGCTGTCGTCGGCGGCCTCGGCCTGGCCTCCGCCGGCGCGGCGCCCCTGGCGCCCGCCGGCGCCGATACGATCACCGGCCCCGCCGCGGTCAGCACGGTCGCGTTCGGCTGCGGCCCGGGCTGGGCGCCCGGCCCGTACGGACGCTGCCGGCCGATGTACCGGCGGCCGCGCTTCTACGGCCCGCGCTGCTTCTTCCGTCCGACCCCGTGGGGTCCGCGGCGCATCTGCCGCTAGGGACGCGCAGGCACGCGTCCCGACGCGAGGGTCCGGCGCCGAACCGTGACACGGCCCGCGGGTTGATCCAGGGGCAGGCCCCGTCTCCGAGGAGGCGGCAGCCTGCCCCTTCCCGTTGGCGGCGCGGCGGGCGGGATCGGGCGGCGGGACGGCGCGTCCGCCCCCCATCCGTTCCGGCCTCCGGCGGTGCCGGGGACCCCACGCCCGGGACCGCGCACGGTCCCGCTCCGGTTGGACATGACCATGGCCCAGGATCAGAGCGGCGGCGCGAACCCCACGGCGGCGGAGCGGGCGACGGCCGAGCGCGTCGCCCGCAAACGCCTCGGCCCGGACGGCTGCCCGGAGCCGGGGCCCGACCCCCGATCGCCGACCGGACAGGCCAGCGGGATGAAGGCCGCGGGGCCGGACCGCCGGGCCGCCGTCCGGCCCCGCGGCGGCCGCTAGCGGCGCCCGACGGGCCGAGACGCGCGCGAACGTGCTCGTGCCCGGCTGCGGGAATAAAGCCCGCCGCCGCCCGGTTCCCGATTGTGTGGCACAAGGCTGCAGGCAGGAGCACCAGGGCGGGACCCCATGGCTTCGCAGGCTCTCGACGGGCCGGGCCCGGCCCGGCCGCCGGCATGACGACCCTGGCGCGGGCGCGCTTCAGCCAGCTCGTTCTCCCGCGCCTGGACGAGGGCTACCGGCTCGCGCACTGGCTCACCGGCAACGCCACCGACGCCGAGGACGTGATGCAGGAGGCGTGTCTGCGCGCCTACCGGGCGATCGAGGGGTTCGCCGAGGGCAATGCCCGGGCGTGGTTCCTGACCATCGTCCGCAACACCGGCTATTCCTGGCTGCAACGGCACCGGCCGCGGGCGGTGGTCTTCGCCGACGACCTCGCCCCCGAGGCCCGCGCCGAGCTGGAGATCGGGGGCGCCCTGACCGAGGCTCCGGAGACGCCCGAGGCGACCCTCATCGCCCGCGACGATGCGGGGCAGCTCGCCCGGGCCGTCGAGGCCCTGCCGGTGGCCTTCCGCGAGGCGCTGGTCCTGCGCGAGTACCACGGCCTCAGCTACCGGGAGATCGCCACGGTGACGGGGGTCCCGATCGGGACCGTGATGTCGCGCCTCGGCCGCGCGCGGCAGCACCTGCTTGCACGGCTCGCGAGGGACGGGCGATGACCGACGACGAGACCCTCCTGCTCCTCAGCGCCTACGCGGACGGCGAGCTGTCGCCCGGCGAGGTCCTGGCCATGGAGCGCCGTCTCGCGGCGGACCCCGATGCGCGGGCCCTGGCGGAGCGCCTCCACACCCTGTCCGGCACCCTGCGCGAGACCCTCGCGGGGCCGCCCGCCCCGGAATCCCTGCGGGCGCGCGTGGTCGAGCAGGTCGGCTTCTCCGACCCGCCCCCGTCCCGCGGCCGCTTCGGAGGCGCGCTCGGGTCCTGGCCCGAGACCTGGCTCGAATCCTGGCTCAAATCCTGGCGCGGATCCCGGCAGGCACTGGCCGCGACGCTGCTCGTCGGTCTCGTCGGCGGGGCCGCGCTCGGCGGCGGGGCCGTCTATCTCGACCGCCCCGGCGGCGCCCCGGATACCGGCGCGGCCGTGCTCGCCGGCCACCTCCGCGGCCTCGCGGCCCCCCAGCCCTTCGACATCGCCTCCTCGGACCGGCACGTGGTGAAGCCCTGGTTCAACGGCCGGACCACCCTCGCGCCCGAGGCGCCGGACCTGTCCGACAAGGGCTTCCCGCTGGTCGGCGGCCGGGTCGACATCGTCGGCGGCGCGCCCGTGCCGACGCTGGTCTATCGCCGCGACCGGCACGTCATCAGCGTCACGGTGATCCCGGCCGCCGACGGTCCCGGGGCCGGCGAGGAGCGGCGCGACGGCTCGACGATCGAGCGCTGGCGCCTCGGCGACCTCACCTACTGGGCGGTCTCGGATCTCAACCGGCGCGACCTGCGCGCTTTCGCCGACCTGTTCCAGTCCCGGACCGGGGCCCCGCCCGGATAAGGCGGGAATAACGGCCGTCAATGCCGGGTTATTACTGATATCGTGATGTCGATCCGGCGAGGATCCCAGCGTGATCAGTCAATCACACCTGAACACCCGCAGAGCCGAAGCACGATCCGAGATCGGCCCCGCGCCGGAGCGGCGGTCCCTGGCCGGCGCCGCCCCGGCCTTCCCGGACCTGTCCCTCGTGGAGGCGGCGCTCCATCTCCTGGCTGAGCATCTCGAGCAGGGGCTGGCGGTGACCGACCGGTACGGGCGGGCCCATTTCCTGAACCGCGCCGCGCAGGCCTTCGTCGCGCGCGGCCTGCTGTGCCTCGAGCAGGGCGGCCTGCGCGGCGCGGCGCCCGAGGACAGCGCGGCGCTGCGCCGGGTCATCGCCCGCTGCGCCGCCGGCCATCGCGGCGGCTCGGTGCGCCTGGAGGGCGCGGGCGGCACGCTCCTGGTCGCCGCCTCGGCGCTTCCCGGCACGGTCGCCGAGGGCGCGGTTCTCCTGCGTCTCACGGACCCCGGGACCCCGCGCCTGCCGGATCCCGGCGTTCTCCAGGACCAGTTCGGCTTCACGCCCGCGGAGGCGGCCCTGGCCGTCGACATCCTGGCCGGAAACGACCTCGCGGCGAGCGCGACGCGCCGCCGGATCACGCGGAACACGGCGCGCGTGCACCTGCGCCACCTGTTCGAGAAGACGGGGACGCGCCGCCAGGCCGAGCTCGTGCGGCTGCTCCTGCTGTGCCCGCAGCCGATCGCGGACGCTTAGGGTTTGGACTCGATCAGCACCAGAAGGCGATGACGGCGGCCAGAGCGAGGGCCGAGGCGTAGTTGCGTGCGAGCTTGTCGTAGCGGGTGGCGATCCGGCGAAAGTCCTTGAGGCGGTTGAAGGTCGCCTCGATCCGCCACCGCTCCCGATAGCGGCTCTTGTCGTGGCGGATCTTCCGCTTGCGGCCGCGCTTGCCCGGGATGACCGGCGTGATGCCGCTCTTGCGGAGGTCAGCGCGCAGCCAGTCGGCATTGTAGCCCTTGTCGGCTGCCAGACGTTGGATCCGGCCTGGCGCTTTGGCCAGCACCGCAGGCGCGGTGGTCACATCGCTGGCGTTGCCGGGCGTTAGCAGGAGGACGCCGGGGCGGCCGAGGACATCAGTGAGCGCGTGGATCTTGGTGGTCTGGCCGCCGCGCGATGGGCCAATGGCCTGCGCCGTCGCCCCCCTTTGCCGCCATGGGCAGAGCGGTGGGCGCGGACGTAGCTGCTGTCGAGGGCAGCCGCATCGCCCGTCCATCCGGCCTTGGCCAGCGCGGCGAGCATGGCTTTCCAGAAGCCGCGCCGCGACCATCGGTTGAAGCGGTTGTAGACCGTGGTCCGCGGGCCGTAGGCGGCCGGGCAATCGCGCCAGCGGCAGCCCGACGTCAGCACGTGCAGGATGCCAGAGATGATCTGCCGGTCGTCCTTGCGCTCGGGTCCGGGCTGATCCTTGGGCATGAACGGTCCGATCACCGCCCATTGCTCATCCGAGAGCCAGAACAGGTCCGCCATCACCGCCTCCAGGCCGCAAAACGGCCGCCTGGAATCACAAAACGACAGACCCCGCAACGGCTTGGTTCGGTTCACACCCTAGCGCGATCCGGCAAAAATATTCGCGCCGCGAGCCACGATTAATCCGAACGGAGGATGCGCACAGTCCACGACAAAGCGACGCTGATCCGGCCGATCGTGGACGAAACACGGATCTCTCGGCGCAACGGAGACTGGATCATGATCCTCTCGTTCCTGAAATCTGCCCGAAAGAGCCGCATCGCGGCGCGAAATCTTCGCATTTTGTCGGCCCTCGACGACGAGATGCTGAGCGACATCGGCCTCGACCGGCGCACGCTCCGCGCCTTCTGCGAGAACGGCTGCTCGCACGTGCCGCCGCCGCCGAGCCAGGCCGAGGCGCCCCGGGTCGTCGCGATGCCCGGAGCGCTCGGGATCGCCTTCCGCTGAACGCCCGCCGCACCGCCCGCCGCGACGCCCCAGGCCCGGCCCGAACGCTCAGATCTCGACGCAGATCTTGCCGAAGTGGCGGTTGCTCTCCTGGTGGCGGAACGCCGCGACGAGGTCGTCGAGGGGGAAGCGGCGGTCGATGACCGGCCGCAGCCCGCAGGCGTCGATGCCGCGGATCATCTCGATCTGGTGGCGCCGGCTGCCGACCAGCACGCCCTGCAGCCGGATCTGCTTCAGGAGCGCCGGCACCAGCGGCAGCTCGCCCGCGACGCCCGAGAGGATACCGATCACCGAGATGTGGCCGGCGACCCGCACGGCGGCCATGGACTGCTCCAGCGTCGCCGGCCCGCCGACGTCGAGGACGTGGTCGACGCCGCGCCCGTCGGTCAGGCGCCGGGCGGTCTCGCCCCAGGCCGGGTCGGCGCGGTAGTTGATGACGTGGTCGGCGCCGAGCCCGCGCAGGCGCTCCAGCTTGGCGTCGCTGGAGGAGGTGGCGATCACCGTGGCGCCCGCCGCCTTGGCGAATTGCAGGCCGAACAGCGACACGCCGCCGGTCCCCTGCACCAGCACCACGTCGCCGCTCTTCAGACCGGCATCGGCGTGCAGTGCCCGCCACGCGGTCAGCGCGGCGGTGGTGAGCGTCGCCGCCTCGGCGTGGTCCCAGCCCTTCGGGGCGCGGGTGAAGGCGGTGGCGGGCGCGGTGACGCGCGCGCGGGCGTAGCCGTCGACCCCGTCGCCCGGCACGGTGGCGAAGCCCTCGACGAGCGGGGTGCCCTCCAGCCAGGTCGGGAAGAACGTGCTGACCACCCGGTCGCCCACGGCGAATTCGGTCATGCCCGGCCCCACGGCCTCGACCTCGCCGGCGCCGTCGGACATCGGGATGCGCGGCTCGCTCGGCCCCCACATCCCGCTGACCACCGCGTAGTCGTGGTAGTTGAGGGAGTTCGCCCGCAGGCGGACGGTGATCGCGCCGGGCCCGGGCTCCGGCACGGGCCGCTCGCCGAAGGTCACCTTGTCGAAGCCGCCGCCGGGCTGGACGATGACGGCACGGGCTGTCGATCCGGTCATGACGCACCTGTCGCTCCGCGGCCTCGGCCGCCGGGGGCGGACACTGGCAGGCCCGGCGCGCCGCGTCGAGACGACGGAGCGGAGCAGTCCGCCGCGGGTGCGGGGGAGGGACCCGCGACAAGGGCCCGCGACAGGGGCCCGCCACCGGCGTCCGCAGCCCTTCCCGCCCTTGCCGCTGTGCCGCGCCGGCGCCAAGGTCACGGATCGCATCCCGTCCGTGGAAGGAGGACACACCGTGTCGACCGAGCGCGTCGTTCTGACCGAAAGCATAGCGCCAACGGCGTCCAAGATCTTCACCCAGGCCGGGATCGGCGCCATCCGGCAACTGCCGCGCGCGGTCAGCCCCGAGGATGCCCGCGATCTGGCCGACGTCACCGTCCTCGGCATCCGCTCGCGCACGCAGGTCACCGCCGCGCTTCTCGACGCCCTGCCCAATCTCGCCGCCATCGGCTGCTTCAGCGTCGGGACCAACCAGGTCGACCTCGAGACGGCGCGCGCCCGCGGCCTGCCGGTCTTCAACGCGCCGTTCTCGAACACGCGCAGCGTCGCCGAACTCACGATCGGCGAGATCGTGATGCTGCTCCGGCGCATCCTGCCGCGCTCGGAATCCGCCCATGCCGGCGGCTGGGACAAGTCGGCCACCGGCGCCTTCGAGGTGCGCGGCAAGACCCTCGGGATCGTCGGCTACGGCAATATCGGCGCGCAGCTCTCGAACCTCGCCGAGGCGATGGGCATGCGCGTCATCTTCTACGATCTCACCGACAAGCTGCGCCACGGGAACACCGAGCCGACCGAGAGCTTCGAGGCCCTGCTCGCCGCCAGCGACGTGGTCAGCCTGCACGTCCCGGAGACGCCGCTGACCCACGGGCTGATGGGCGCGGAGCGGATCCGCGCGATGAAGCCGGGCGCCTACCTGATCAACAACAGCCGCGGCACGGTCGTGGACCTGGACGCCCTCGCGGCGGCGCTGCGCGACGGGCATCTCGCCGGGGCCGCGATCGACGTCTTTCCCGTGGAGCCGACGTCCAACGCCGAGCGCTTCGTCTCGCCCCTGCAGGGCCTGCCGAACGTCATCCTCACCCCCCATGTCGGCGGCTCGACCGAGGAGGCCCAGGATCGCATCGGCGCGGAGGTGGCCCGCAAGCTGGTCGACTACATCCAGACCGGATCGACGCTCGGCGCGGTGAATTTCCCGCAGGTCCAGCTGCCGCCGCGCCTGTCCGGCGCGCGCTTCCTCCACGTGCACCGGAACGTGCCCGGCGTGCTCGGGCAGATCAACGCGATCTTCTCGGGCCGGTCGCTCAACATCGACGCGCAGTACCTGCAGACGGACGGCGAGTTCGGCTACGTCGTGGTGGACGCGTCGGTGCCGCCGGGCGAGGCGGACGGGGTCCTGCACGCGCTGCGGGCCATCGACGGCACCGTGAGGACCCGGCACCTGCGGCCGAAGGCGGGGTAGAGAGCCCGGCCCGCAACGGGGCGCCGGCGCGCGGCCGGCGCCCTCTGCTCAAGGCCGCGGCAGGGTGTGCAGCGCCCTCAGGAAGGCGTCGACATCCGCGCGGGTGTTGTAGAAGGCGAGCGAGGCCCGCACCGACTGGTCGACGCCGAACCGGCGCAGGGCCGGCAGGGCGCAGTGATGGCCCGAGCGCACCGCGATGCCGTGCGCGTCGAGGTGGTGCGCCACCGCCTCGTTCGTCTGCCCCTCGATCACGAAGGACATCACGCTCGCCTTCTCCCGGGCCGTGCCGATCAGGCGCAGGCCCTTCACGTCGGCGAGGCCGCCCTGCGCGTAGTCCAGGAGGTCGTGCTCGTAGGCGGCGATCGCCGGCATGCCGATGCCCGCGAGGTAGTCGAGCGCCGCCCCCAGACCGACCGCCCCGGCGATGTCGGGCGTGCCGGCCTCGAACTTCTCGGGCGCGCCCTTGTAGACGGTCTTCGCGAAGGTGACGTCCTCGATCATGTGGCCGCCGCCCTGCCAGGGCGGCATCGCCTCGAGCAGGTGCGTCTTGCCGTAGAGCGCGCCGATGCCCGTCGGCCCGAACACCTTGTGGCCGGAGAAGACCAGGAAGTCCGCGTCCAGGGACTGCACGTCCAGCGGCATGTGCGGCGAGGATTGCGCCGCGTCGACCAGCACCGGCACCCCGTAGGCGTGGGCGAGCTGGATGATCTCCCGCACCGGGTTCACGGTGCCGAGCGCGTTGGCCACCTGCGTCACCGAGACGATCTTGGTGCGGCCCGACAGGAGCGCCGCGTACTGCTCGAAGATGATCTCGCCGCGGTCGTTCACCGGGATCACCCGGAGCGTCGCCCCGGTCTGCTGCGCCAGCAGCTGCCAGGGCACGATGTTGGCGTGGTGCTCGATGGTCGAGACGATGATCTCGTCGCCCGGGCCGATCTGGGCCCGGCCGTAGGAATTGGCGACGAGGTTGATCGCCTCCGTGGTGCCGCGCAGGAAGACGATGTCGTCCTTCGACGGGGCGTTGAGGAAGCGGCGCACCGCCTCGCGGCCGCCCTCGAACAGGTCCGTGGCGCGCGCGGCCAGGGTGTGGGCGGCCCGGTGGATGTTCGAGTTGTGCCGGGCGTAGAACGCCGCGGTCGCGTCGATCACGGCCTGGGGCTTGTGGGTGGTGGCGGCGTTGTCGAGCCAGACCAGCGGGTGGCCGTTGACGCTCTGATGCAGGGCCGGGAAGTCCCGGCGGACCTGCTCCACATCGAAGGGCGCCGCCACCGGGCTCGATCCCTGGGCGGCGAGGCGCGGCGCCGGACCGGGATAGCGGGTCGGCTCGACCCGTGGGCTCGCCGCCGCCCCGCGGGCCGGCCCGGGGCCGAGAGGCAGGAAGTAGTAGTCGCCAGCCGGCGCTTCGGGCGCCCGGGACCGCCGACCGGTCCGGGCGAGGCTCTCCGGCGCCTCATCGCGGCCGGCCTTCGACGGGTCGGCGGGCACGAGGTCCGGGACGAGGGCGTGCGCGAAGGCGTTGGCGCGGGGGTGGTCGGCGGCGATCTGGCGGTGCAGCTCCGGACCGCCGGGGAGGGCGGCCGCCAGCGCCGGGGCGCCGGCGAGGGAGAAATCGGGCAGGACGGGGCGCGGGCTCGCGGGGTGGACAGGCGGGATCGCCGCCGCGTCGGGGAACGCCGGGCTCGCGGGTGCGCGGTTCGGCAGGGTCGGGCCGGAGAGGCCCGGCAGGCCGACCGGCGGCGCCCCGAAGGAGCGCGCCGGCAGCGCCGACGCGTCGGGCTGCAGCCCGGCGGGCTGGCCGCCCGCGGGAGCGGAGGGGACGCCCACGGGCGCGCCCGGCAGCGGCGCCCCGCCCGGGCCCTGGGGCAGGCCCTCGAGCGCCTGCGGGACCTGGGGGCCGGCGGGGATCTCCGGCGCGAACGGCTGGCTCGCGGCCTGCCCCTGCCGGTAGATCTCCCGGGCGAGGCGCCCGACGAGATCCGCGTGGGCCAGCTCGCCCGGGCTCGCCCCGGGCAGCCCGAGGGCGAAGGCCTCAGGCGTAGTCATGGTAGTTGCCCAGCAGCACGTTATCGAGGCGGGCGATCGCGTCCTCGACCAGCACGGCGGCCGAGAAGTAGCGGGTCACGAGGTGCGAGGCGATCGAGTGGTCGTTGGTGCCCATGTAGCGCACCGACAGGCCGGGCTCGATCTCGCCGGTCACGCCCGACTTCTGCAGGCCGACCACGCCCTGCTCGCCCTCGCCGACGCGCAGCAGCAGGATCGCGGTGGTCTCGGCCCCGGTCACCGGGTCGATGTCGATCGGCAGCTTGTCGCTCGGCACCAGCGGCACGCCGCGCCACGTGATGAACGGCGCGCCGAACAGGTGGACGACGACCGGCGGCACGCCGCGGCGGGTCGCCTCCCGGCCGAAGGCCGCGATGGCGCGGGGATGGGCCACGAAGAAGGCGGGCTTCTTCCAGACCAGGGTCAGCAGCTCGTCGAGGTCGTCCGGGGTGGGCGGGCCGCCGCGGGTGGGGATGCGCTGGCGCGGGCCGACCTCGTGGAGCAGGCCGAACTGCGCGTTGTTCAGGAGCTCCCACTCCTCGCGCTCCTTCACGGCGTCGACCGTGAGGCGGATCTGCTCGCGGAGCTGGTCGATCTCGTTGGAGTAGAGGTCGGTGACCCGCGTGTGGGTGTTGAGGATCGTCTGGATGGTCGAGAGGTGGTACTCGCGCGGATCGACCTCGTAGTCGACGAAGGTCGTCGGCAGGCGCGGCTCGCCGGTATGGACCGCCAGCAGCTCGATGCCCTGCTCGCCGTAGGAATTGGTGTGCCCTTTGAGGCGGTCGCGCTCCTCGCGGTACTGCGCGATCTTGGCGCGGATCTCCTCGCTCTCCACCGCGGCGGCATCGAGGGTCAGGAGGGTCACGGCCGACAGGGCCTTCACGGCCGGGGCGGGCGCGCTCTCGCCGGCGAGACCGGCATCGCCGAAATAGTCGCCCTTCGTGGCGAGCCCCTGGCGCAGGCGGCCCTTGTAGGGACCCGAGAGGGTCAGCTCGACCGTGCCGTCGGCCACGACCGTGAGGCTGCGGCCCGCGGACCCCTCCTCGTGGATCACCGCGCCGGCCTGGTGCCGGCTCTCGGTGAACTTGGCCGCCAGCGTGGCCAATTCGGCATCGCCCAGCCGGCTGAACAGCGGCACGGCGCGCAGGGAGGACGGGCGGATCACCCGGCCCTTGCCATCTCCCTTGCCATCCCCCTTGCCATCCCCCTTGCCATCCCCCTTGTCCTCGGCGACGAGATCGATCCGGCCGGGCTTGGCCAGCACGACGGCGCGGCGGTTGACGCGGTAGACCCCGCCCGCAACGTCCACGAAGGGCAGGAGCCGGAGCAGCCAGCGCGGCGTGTTGGCCGCGTTCTGGACCGAGGTGACGGTCGCCGTCGCAAGATTGCGTGCCGCCGTGGCGCTCACGCTCAGACCCGGTCCGCTCATCGTTCGTCCTCACTCCATCCAAGATTGCAGGCGCGCCGCATCGTTCCGCGCGGCGGCGGTGCGCCCCGCAGGTTGTGCGAGGCGGGCGCAAGACGTTTCGATCAAGATCTGACGACGACCGCGACCTGAGCGACCGAGTCGTCAATCAAAGCACGCATTCTCCGCGGCCAGACAGCCATCGTCAGGCCGCTCAACCGGTCTCGCGTCATCGCTTCTCCGGCGAGGTCTGGATAAGGTCTGATTCGCCCGATGGTCAACGAAAGGATATCCCTATTTTCCGCGCCTTCTTGGAAGCGGGCACCCTGGCATGCACGGCACATAGGACATGATCATCCTCAGACCGTCCGGTCAGAGAATTTCATTTTACTACGCCGCGCGCCGCGGCGGCGGCCGGACGACTTTGTTGTCAGGAATAATCTTTCGCGCGTCTCAGATGCCATCCCCGTAGCCGAAGGACTGGTCCATGCTGAGCGCCGGCTCCTCGCCGACGGGCAGGCGCGAGACGACCCGGGCCGGCACGCCCGCCACGGTCGTGTGGGGCGGCACGTCCTGCAGCACCACCGCGGCGGCCGCGACCTTGGCGCCCGCCCCGACGCGGATGTTGCCCAGCACCTTGGCGCCGACGCTGAGCAGCACCCCGCGCTCGATCTTGGGGTGCCGGTCGCCGCTCTCCTTGCCGTTGCCCCCGAGCGTCACCGACTGGAGGATCGAGACGTCGTCGGCGATCGCCGTGGTCTCGCCGATCACCACGCCGGTGGCGTGGTCGATGAACACCCCCGAGCCGATCCGGGCCGCCGGGTGGATGTCGCAGCCGAACACCTCGGAGATCCGGCTCTGGACGTGCAGCGCCAGGGTCGCCCGGCCCCGGTGCCAGAGCCAGTGGCCGACCCGGTAGGCCTCGAGCGCCGCCAGCCCCTTGTAGAACAGGAACGGGTCGAGGTAGCGGCGGCAGGTCGGGTCGCGCTCGCGGATCGCCACGAGGTCGCGCACCGCGTGGGCGCCGGCCTGCGGGTCGGCCTCGAAGGCCGAGAGGCACAGGTCGCGCATCGACAGACGGGCGAGGTCGCCGTCCCCGAGGCGGTGGGCGAGCCGGTAGGCGAAGGCCTGGGCCAGCGAGCGCTGGTCGAGGATCGTCGCCTGGATGATCCCGGCATAGAGCGGCTCCTCGATCAGGGCCGCCTCGGCCTCGGCGCGCAGGGCCGCCCAGACCTCGGCCTCCCCCGTGCCGCGGCTCGTGATGCGCAGGGGCGGCTGGACCACGGCCATCGTGGCACCCGCGGCGGGCAGGGCGGCGTGATGCATCGGTCGCCGCCGATCACGGCACGGGGCGGAACAGGTTGGGCAGGTAGCGCTCCAGGGTGCCGTGCCCCTGGAACGTCACGTCCACAATCGCCGGGGCGTCGCCCGCGCGGTGGACGCCCACCACCCGGCCCCGGGCGTGCCGCCAGATTCCCAGGATCTCGGCGAGGTCGGGGCGCGCGAACACGACCGCGTCGCCCTGCATCATCGTCCCTGAGGCCATGGTGTCGTTCCCCTTGGATCGGCCGTCTGTGGCGGGCTGATTCTGCCGCCGGGGGGCGCCTGTGCCGGGGCCTGCGCCGCCGGCGAGAAGCCTTTTCCGGACACCCCGGCTTGCCGGAGAAGGTTTCGGCCGCGCGGGCCCGAAACCGGAGCATCGTCTTCGCTAAGCCTCTGTCACAGAACGATATTTAAGCATCGCCCCGTCTTTGGCAAGCCCGGTCTCCGGCATGCTCCGGGCGCGGCCAGACCCCGGCCGGCACGGGCCGTCGATCGCGGCCGCGACGCCGGCGCGCCCCCGCCGGCCCCGTGCTTCTGCTCCGCGACGCGGCTTCGACGAACAACCTGCGCTGCAAGTCCTCGCCAATTTGGCAGCACATTCTCGGGACCGCCCCCTACATTGACGGTGTCGACGCGCAGTCGTGTCCCAGTCGTGGCCCAGTCGTGGCCCCGCCGACACGCAGTCGAAGCGGAGCCGAACGGAGGTTTGCCGTGATCGCCAGCAAGGAACGGATCGCCCGGATGATTGCGCCGTGTCTGCCGTGTTGCCGCGTCCAGGAGGAGGAGAGCGCACGATATCAGACACGAGAGGCGACCATCGATGCTGACCTATGACACGACCCGGAACACCCGTCCCGACCTGAGCCCCGAACCGGCCGCCCTCGGCCGAGCCCTGTCCCGGAGCATCCGCTCCCATCCCTCCCACGAACGCGCCGCCCTCGCGAGCGCCCTCGACGACGGCCTGATGCCCGACGAGGTCGCCCGCATCCTCGCCGGCCGCCGGGTGGCGGAGGCTTTCCCGATCCGCTGGGGCGAGAGCCCGGAAGCCTACGCGTCCCGGGCCGTGTCCGAGATGTTCGTCGCCTACCTCCAGTAGGCGCGCCGCTGCCGGCCGCGCCGGCCTCTCCGACCACGAACGATGGGAACCTGTCATGTCGGTCTTCCCCCGCGGGTGGAGGCGCCGGACGGGGACGGCTGCCTGCGCGCTCACCCTGGCGCTCGGTGCCGCCGGCCCGGCCGCGGCCGGACACACGCCGAAGGGCCGCGCCGCGGCCGCCACCGCGGCCGGCGGACCGGACGTCCCGGCCCGGCTCACGGTCGGGCCGGGCGGCCGGGACCTGCGGCTCGCGGGCGATCTCACGGCGGGCGTCGCCGCGCGGGCCGCCGCCATCCTCGCCGCGCACCCGCGGATCGCGCGCATCCATCTCACGAGCGACGGCGGCCTCGTGGAGGAGGGGGCGGCGATCGGGGCGCTCGTGGCGGCGCGGGGGCTCGCCACCTACGTCCCCGACGCCTGCGCCTCGGCCTGCACGCTGATCTTCGTCCGCGGCCGGACGCGCTACCTCGCGACCGGCGCGCGGCTCGGCTTCCACGCGCCCTACGAGATCGGGGCGCGGGGGCGGATGCGCCCGGTGGATTCCGCGCCGGAGCGGGCGGCCTACCGGGCCGCTGGCCTGCCGGCGGCCTTCGTGACGCGGGCGCTGGCGGTGCCCCCGGCCGGGATCTGGATCCCGACGGACGGCGAGCTGCGCGCGGCCGGCATCGTCACCGAGGTCGTCGGAACGGACCGCTTCCCCGACTCGACCCTGGACGCGGATCCGAGCGCGGCCGGGGCGCGGGCCGCGATCCTGCGGAGCCTGCCGATCCTGCGCCGGGCCGAGGCGGCGGGGCTCGCCCCGATCACCCGGTGGTACCGGGACGGCTACGCCGCCGGCCGGCCCGAGGCGGAGGCCGCCGCGGGCCTGAGGCGGATGGCCGCCGGCTACCTGCAGCGGCGCTTCCGGGCGGCCGATGACGGCGTCGTCCGCGCCCTGGGCCAGCGGATCCTGGCGACGCTGGAGCGGGGGGACGCGGCGGCCTGCGGCCTCCTCGCGGCCGGCGACCTCGTGGCGCTCGACGCGCGCCTGCGGGCCGAGCAGCCCGCGTCCCACGGGCTCGCCCCGCTCCTCGCCCGGGCACGGGCCGCGCGGCCGGACGGAGCGGTCTGGGCGGACCCGCCCGCCACGGGCCCGGGCGCCGCGCGGTCGACGGCCGAAGCGGCTTTCCCGTCGGGCGATTGCGCCGCCCGGATCGCCGCGACGCGGCACGCCCTCGACCTGCCGCCCCGCGCGTCGGCTGCCGCGCTGCGGGCGCTGTTCCTCGCGGAGCCGCAGCAGATCCTGGCGAGCCGCGCCGGACCGTAGCGACGCCGCCGACCCTCGACACGCCGCGCCGGCGCCTATCTTCGCACCCGCGGCACGCCCCGGACGGGCGCCGGCCGCGGGGAGACGGGGGTTCGACGGATGCCGGATTATCGCCTGCGCGGGGCGGTCCGCGGCGAGGATGGCGAGATCGGCGCGCCCCGCGTCGACGAGGTGCTCACGGCCGCGGACGCGAAGGAGGCGGTCCGCCTCGCCAACGGCCGCTCGCTGACGATCGAGGACGACGCGGTGAACGCCCTGTGGCTGGTCGACGCCCACGGCACCCTGCTCTGGTCCCTGCGCCGCGCCGACCGGGAGTCCTGACGCAGGCCGGCGCCGTCAGGCGGGCGCGCGGCGGCGCGTCTCCGGCAGCGCCGCGTCGGGCTCATCGGCGCCGCCGAGATACAGGGACCGGACGTCGTCCCGCCCTCGCAGGGACGCGGCGGTGCCGGCGAGCGCGCTGCGGCCGTTCTCCAGCACGACGGCGTGGTGGGCGTGGCGCAGGGCGAGGCGGAGATTCTGCTCGGCCACCAGCAGGGTCAGACCCTCGGCGCGGTTCAGGCCGGCGAGCACCCGGTAGATCTCCTCCACCACGCGGGGGGCGAGTCCCATGGACGGCTCGTCGAGGACGAGCAGCCGCGGCCGCCCCATCAGCGCCCGACCGATCGCCGCCATCTGCTGCTCGCCGCCCGAGAGCAGGCCGGCGGCGACGCCCCGCTTCGCGGCGAGCCGCGGGAACAGGCCGTAGACCCGCTCCAGATCGGCGCGCAGGCCGCCGCGGCCCGAGCCGCGCCCGAGGCCGCCCGCGACGAGGTTCTCCTGGACGCTCAGGCCCCGGAAGCAGTGGCGCCCCTCCAGCACGCCCACGAGACCGGCGCGGACGAGGGCGTCGGTCCGGGTCCGCGTCGCGTCGCGCCCGTCATAGGCGAGGCGCCCGGCCGTGACCCGGCCGCGCAGGGCCGGCAGCAGGTTCGACACCGCCCGCAGCAGGGTCGTCTTGCCGGCGCCGTTGGCGCCGACCAGGGCGACGATCTCCCCCGCCCGGACCGCGAGGTCGACGCCGTGCAGGGCGTGCACCGCCCCGCCGTAGACGACCTCCAGGGCCTCGACCTCCAGGAGGGTCGGCGCGGCGCTCATCGGGCGCTCACCGGGCGCTCACCGGGCCGCCGCGGCGGCGTGCTTGCCGCCCGCGTCCGCGGCCTCCTCCGCCGCGCAGTCGCGCGGGGTGATGCCGTGCTCCTTGGCGTAGGCGGTCGCGGACGCCTCGATGATCGGGCGCAGGCTCGCCCAGTCGGGGGCGATCCAGTCGGACACCACGGTCCACTTCGCCCCGTCCCATTGCTGGAAGGTGACGCGGCCCTCGCCCTCGTGGTTGGCGCAGGTGACGTTGATCGAGTGGAACAGGCCCTTGGCGCCGAGCGCCGCCACCCGGGCCTCGTCGAGGCGCAGGTGCTCGAAGCCCCAGCGCACCTCGTCGCCGGTGAGCGTGCGCTGGCCGAACTTGCCTTGCGCGATCCGCACCGCCTCGACGTTGAGGATGCCGTTCAGCACCCCGAGATTGTGGTAGACGCTGCCGATGCGTCTCCGGTCGGCGAGGTTGCCGTTGCCGGCCCCGTAGACCTTGCCGACGACCTCCTGGATCACCGGGTAGGCCGTGCCCGAGGCCTGGGTCGTGATGGCGACGTAGCCCTTGGCGGCGTCGCCCGCCGGGATGACGTCCTCCTCCGAGTTCGACCAGACATTGCCGACGATCCGGTCGGCCGGGAAGCCGGTCTTCTGGGCGGTCTTGAGGGCCACCGGATTCATCACGCCCCAGCCGCGCAGCACCACGAAGTCGGGCCGCAGGCGCCGGATCGTGAGCCACTGCGACTGCTGCTCGTTGCCGGGATGGGGCACCTCGATCTGCGCGACGGTGAAGCCGTAGCGCGCGGCGAGCTGCGCGTAGATCGGGATCGTCTCCTTGCCGTAGGGCGAGCCGTGATAGAGCACCGCGACGGTCTTGCCCCTCAGCTTGTCGAGGCCGCCCGCGCGGGTGCCGAGATACTGGATGATGCCGCTCGTCTCGCTGTAGGGGTTGAGCAGCAGCGGGAACACGTAGGGGAAGACGCGCCCGTCGGTGGAATCGGTGCGGCCGTGGTTGATCGTGATCAGCGGCACCTTGTCGGCGGTGATGCGGTCGATCATCGCGTAGGCGATGCCCACCGAGAGCGGGTTCCAGGCAGCGATGCCGGGCCGGGACTTGAGCCGCTCGTAGACCTCGACGCCGCGCTCGACCTCGTACTGGGTCTCGCCCTCGCTCCAAGTGAGCTTGACGCCGTTCACCCCGCCGTCCCGGGCGTTGATCAGGTTGAGATAGTCGATGAAGCCGCCGAAGAAGCCGGTCCCGCCGGCCGCGTAGGGGCCGACCCGGTAGCTCTGGAGCGGGAAATACTGCTCGTCGGCCCGTCCGGCCCGGGGGGCCGCGCCGGCGAGCACGACGGTGCCGGCGAGGAGCGCGGCGCGGAGACGGGTCGTCAGGGGCATGGTCGTCCTGGGGTTGGTCAGACGGGAAGGGGGATCAGGCGGCGCGGCGGCCGAGGCGGCGGCCCGCCCGGTCGAGGAGGGCGGCGAGGCCGGCGGGCTCGCGGATCAGCACGGCGACGATCAGGGCGCCGAGCACGATGCGCTGGACCATCTCCAGGGTGCCGGAATCGAACCCGTCGCCCAGGAGCGCCGCGCCGAGGCGCGCGAGGAGCAGGGGCAGCACCACGATGAAGCCCGCGCCCAGGAAGGCGCCGCGCAGGGTGCCCAGGCCGCCGATGATGACGATGAAGAGGATCTGGAAGGAGCGGTCGAGGTTGAACCCCGCCGGCTCGACGGTGCGCAGATACGCGAAGGCCCACAGCGCCCCGGCGATCCCGATCACGAAGGACGAGACCGCGAAGGCCAGGAGCTTGGTCCGGGCAACCTTCACGCCGACGAGGCGGGCGGCGGTCTCGTTGTCGCGGATCGCCACGAGGTCGCGGCCCGTGGGGGAGGCCACGAGGCGCCACGCCAGGACGGTCAGCAGCGTGACCACGCTCAGCGAGAACAGGTAGCGCCCGCGCGGATCGTCGAAGGACAGGCCGGCCACCACCAGCCGGGGGGCGGTGATGACGCCGGAGGGGCTGTCGTCGGAGATCCAGCCGATCCGGTTCAGCGCCCAGGCGACGAAGAACTGCGCGGCGAGCGTCGAGACCGCGAGGTAGAAGCCGCGCAGCCGCAGGGCCGGCAGCCCCGCCACCAGCCCGGCGAGCGCCGCCACGAGGCCGGCGAGCAGGAGCGACACCGGCAGGGGCAGGCCGGGCAGGCGCAGCGACAGGTTGAAGGCCGCGTAGGCTCCGACCGCCATGAAGGCGGCCGAGCCCAGGGAGAGCAGCCCGGCATAGCCGGTGAGCAGGTTGAGCCCGAGGCCGGCCAGCGCCAGGGCCAGGAACGGCGTCAGCAGCGCCTCGAACACGTAGCTCGTGCCGGTGAGCGGCACGATCCCGTAGGCCAGGACCAGCAGGGCGCCGAGACCGAGGGTGCGGGCGGACAGGCCGAGGCGCGGTGCGGCGAGGGGGAGGGCGTCCATGGTGTCCTCAGACCCGCTCGACGGCGCGCAGGCCGAACAGGCCCGACGGCCGGACCAGCAGGAAGCCCAGGGCCGCCACGTAGGCGATCCAGCCCTCGATCCCGCCGCCGATGACCGGCCCGAGATAGACCTCGGACAGCTTCTCCGCCGCGCCGACGATCAGCCCGGCCACGATCGCCCCGGCGATGGAGTCGAAGCCGCCGAGCACGAGGACCGGCAGGGCCTTCAGCACCACCAGCGACAGGGAGAACTGCACGCCGAGCCGCGCGCCCCAGAGCAGCCCCGCCACCAGGGCGACGATCCCGGCGGCGATCCAGACCGCCGACCAGATCCGGGGCAGGCGCAGGCCGGTGTTGAGGGCGGCGAGCGGATCGTCCGCCACCGCCCGGAAGGCGAGGCCGGTGCGGGTGTAGCGGAAGAAGGCGGAGAGGAGCGCCACCATCAGGCCCGCGACCGCGGCGGCGAACAGGTCGAACCGGCTGACCAGCACGCCGCCGAGGTCGATCGGCGTGTCGTCGATGCCGAGGTCCAGCCCATGGACCTGGGTGCCCCAGGCGAGCTGGGCCGCGCCCTCGATCACGTAGGCGACGCCCAGCGTCGCCATGAACAGGGTGATCGGCGGCTGGTTGACCAGCGGCCGCAGCACCGCCCGCTCCACCGCGAGGCCGACCACCACCATCGCGGCGAGCGTCGCCGCCAGGGCCGCCGGGAAGGGCAGCCCGCGCTCGGTCAGGCTCACGAAGGTGAGGGCGGCGAGCAGCACCATCGCGCCCTGCGCGAAGTTGAGCACGCCCGAGGTCTTGTAGATCAGCACGAAGCCGATCGCCACGAGGGCGTACATGACGCCCGAGAGGAGGCCGCCGACCACGACCTCGATCAGGAAGGCGAGGTCCGGGCTCATGCGGCGGCCGCGTCCGCGTCGATATCCGCGTCCGCATCTCCCTCCGCATCCCCGTCCGCGAGCCCCAGATAGGCCGCGATGACCGCCGGGTCCGCCCGAACCTCCGCCGGCGTGCCGGTGGCGATGCGGCGGCCGTGGTCGAGCACGGTCACCCGGTCGGAGAGGCGCATGACGACGCCGATATCGTGCTCGATCAGCACGATCGCGGCCCCGGACCGCTCCCGCGCCGCACGGATGGAGCCGGTCATCTCGGCCTTCTCGGTCGCCGTCATGCCGGCCATCGGCTCGTCGAGGAGCAGGAGTCGCGGCTCGGCCACCAGGGCTCGGCCGAGCTCGACCCGCTTCTGGAGCCCGTAGGGGAGGCTGCCGGCCGGGCGGTCGGCCACTGCCCCGAGGCCCAGGCGCCCGATCACCGCCTCGGCGGCGGCGCGGTGCGCGCGCGCCTCCCGCCGGGCGGAGGGCAGGCCCAGGATCTGGGCCCCGAGCCCGGCGCGCCGCGCGGCCGAGAGCCCCGCGAGGACGTTGTCGCGCACGCTCAGGCCCGCGAACAGGGCGAGGTTCTGGAAGGTCCGGGCGACGCCCAGCGCGGCGAGCCGTCCGGCCGGCACTCGGGCGAAGGTCTCCGCGCCGAGCCGCACCCGCCCGGCCCGCGGCGCGTAGAGGCCGGTGATCGCGTTGATGAGCGAGGATTTCCCGGCGCCGTTCGGCCCGATCACGGCGTGGATCTCGCCGGCCCCGACAGCGAGGTCGATCTCCGCGAAGGCCACCGTGCCGCCGAAGGCGAGGGACAGTCCCTCGACCGACAGGATCGCGTCCGCCCCATCCCGGTGCGGGCTGCCGCCGGGCCCTGCCGCCGGGCGAGCGGCGGGGCGGGGGATGGGGGTCCGCCCGTCCAGAACGGGGCGGACGAGGCGCAGCGCAGGCTGCATGGGCAAGGATCCGTCCACGATAGGTCGTCCGCTGCGGCGCGAACCGGCGGCACCCGTTGAGAGAAGGCGAGAGACAGGACGACGACACGTCCCCGGCGAACATTCCGATGTTCCCGCCGGTCAAATCCTGCTGTGCGGCGCACACGAAGTCAAAGGCACAGTCTTTTCAATTTCGATATGGCGCGCGAACATTCTCCTTCCGGGACGCGCCGGCGCGGGATCACTTCCCTAGTCGTGCCGAGGGTCCGCGCACACCACCCAGATCTTGCCGCCCCGGGACGGTGACGGGCCCGGATCCGGGCGGATCGGCCCGGCGCGGCGGGCGGAAAGACACCTTACGGTAGCATAAACTAATCTGCATAAGTATTCATGGCTTGAAACAAAATGTAGGTTCGCGCCCCCACGCCGTCGTGGAGTCGCCGCCATGCCAAACCCGCTCGCGCACAAGCTAAATTGCTATGTCCGGCTCTCCGAAGACGACCGGATGTGCTTGGCCGACGCCATGAGCCCGAGCCGCATGGTCGCCGCCCGCACCGACATCATCCACGTGGGCGACGATCCGCGCGCGATCAACGTGATCCTCGAGGGCTGGGCCTGCCGGTACCGGCAGTTCGCCAACGGGCGCCGCCAGATCGTCTCGCTCCTGCTCCCGGGCGACCCGTGCGACCCACACGTCTTCCTCCTCGACGAGATGGATCACGCGATCGGCGCGATCACGCCCGTGCTCCTCGGCCAGATCTCCGGCCCCGCGATGCGGGATCTGACCGCCCGCAGCCCGCGGCTCGACATGGCCTTCCACCGCGAGGCCCTGGCCAATGCGGCGATCCAGCGCGAGTGGACGGTCAGCCTCGGCAGCCGAACCGGGATCGAGCGCCTCGCCCACCTGTTCTGCGAGTTGCACGCGCGCCTCGCGGCCGTCGGCCTGACGGACGGGAATACCTGCGCGATGCCGATGACGCAGAACGATCTCGGCGACGCGATGGGGCAGACCAGCGTGCACATCAACCGCACGCTCCAGGAACTGCGCGGCATGGGGCTGATCACCCTGCGCAGCCGGCGCCTGACGATCCACGATCCGGCCGCGCTCGCGCGGCTCGCGCATTTCGACACCGCGTATCTCCATCTCATCGAGGCCGACCACGCTGCCGCGCGCTGAACCCTGCCGGTCCCGAGGCGATTGAGCCAGGTTGAACGACATCCGGAGTGGCCCGGCATGACAGACCCTCGCGATCCGGCGGAGCGTCTCGCACTCCTGGAGGCCGACAACGCGCGCCTGCGCCGGCTGCTCGACGGGGCGGGGCTCCCGGACAGCCTGCGTCACGGGATGCGCAACACGATGGCGATGTTGCGCACCGTCATGCACCGGTCCGCCGACAGTGCCGCCGATGTCGAGAGCTACGTGGCGCATCTCGACGGCCGGTTCGGGGCGATCATGCGGGTGCAGGCCGCCACGGACGCGTTCGGCGACGCCGACCTGCACACGCTGATCTCGGACGAGCTGATGTTCCACCTCGCCCGCGAGGGCGAGCAGGCCAGCCTCGCCGGCCCGCGGGTGCGCCTCCGCCCCAAGGCCGCCCAGGTCGTCGCGCTGGCCCTGCACGAACTGACCAGCAACGCGGTGGAGCACGGGTCCCTGGCGCTCCCCCAGGGCCGGATCCGCGCCGCGTGGCGGGTGGCGGACACGGAGGCCGGACCGCCCGTCCTCAGCCTCGACTGGGCCGAGACCGGCGGCCGCGGGGTCGTGCCCTCCGGCCGGCGCGGCTTCGGCACGGACGTGCTGACGGAGATGCTGGCCTACGATCTCGGCGCGGCGGTCGACCTGCGCTACGAGCCGGACGGGCTGCGCTGCACGATCCGCGTGCCGCTCACGGCCCAGGTCGGGCGCCGCGTGGCCGAGGATCCCGAGACGGGCTGCGAGAGCGACGGCCGGTGAGGCTCACGAGCTCGACGCCGCCCGCACCTGCCCGGTCATCTGCGGCAGCGCGCCGAGCGCCTCCACGGCCGGGTTCGGGCCGGGCAGGAGCAGGTAGTCGGGCGTGAACCCGGAAAACTCCCGCAGACGTTCGAGATTCGGCACGCGCACGCTCTTGCGCCCGCTCTCGATCAGCCCGGCCCTGCGCAGGTCGGAGAGGACGCGCGAGAGGTGGACGTTCGAGAGCCCCGCCGTGTCGGCCAGTTCGGACTGCGCCAGCGGAAGGCGGTACTCGGGCTCCAGGCCGAGGCCGACGGCGTTCAGGCGCGCGAAGAGCTCGCAGATGATGTGGGCGACCTGCTTGTCGGCGGACCGGCGCCCCACCCCGACGAGCCATTCCTGCAGGACGGCCTCGTCGACTAGGACCGACCACCACAGGGCGCGGTAGATGTTGGGCCGGAGGGCGGCGAGTTCCTTGATCGTCCGGTAGGGGACCGAGGCGACGGTGCAGGGCGTCAGCGTCGCCACGGAGTGGATCGCCCGGTTGAGCAGCGACGCGTGCAGATCGCAGCCGTCGCCGGGAACGAGGTAGGCGAGGATCGAGCGCCCCCCGTCGGGCACCAGCTTGTAGCGGCAGGCGAACCCGTCGAGGATCACGTAGGCGGCGTCGGGCCGCACGCCTTCCGAGACCAGGTCGCGGCCCGCCTCGACCTGCGCGACATCGCTGGTCGCCGCGCCCAGCGCGGCCACGTCGCCGTCGTCCAGGTTCGCGCGCAGCGCCAGCTTGCGAAGGAAGGGGTTCAAGGGATCTCCCGGACGTCCTGCCCCGCGCGCGGAGGCGCCTCTGCGTGAACGCGCGACGGCTTATCCTTACTCCGCGAGGTCATCAAATGATCTCCACGCCTCTGATCCGGATCCCGACGGCGCCGATCCGCGAGGAACCTTCGACGCCGGGGTGCGCCGGCGCCCGAATGCGGCCCTCGGCGCGACCGGACCGGCGCCGCCTCCCGGGATCGGCCGCGGAGGGCGCGCCGGGCCATGCGGGCCGGATCGGCGTGTCAGGAGAGCCGAAGCGTGCGCAGGACGGTGCCGTTCCCGTCATGGATCTCCATCCGCCAGCCCGCCGCGGCGTCCGGCAGCTCGCCGGCCTTCCGGAACTCCTCGATCAGCACCAGCGCTTCCGATTCCGCGTGCGCGACCGTCGCGGCGAGGACGCCCGTCTCGTCCTCGATCGTCTCGCCGTCGCTCCTCAGGCGGAAATAGTAGCGCTCTGCCATGACATCCTTCAGCTCAGGTCCGGACCCGCTCCCGCCCCGGCGCGCGGGCGCCGCGCGCCGGGGGCTGAGGTAAGTGGCATCGATCCGCGTCCGATCAACGTGCGCGCGAAAGTCCCGGCGCGGATGCCTATCGCTTGGTCCGCCCGCTCGCGGACGCCGCAGGACGCGGCACGGCGCTGCCGGTCTGGCGGGCGAAACGCCGCCCTTCTGGGCGCCGCCGGACCCGGAACAGCCTCCCGACGCGGCATGCCTAAATAATTGGCACACGATTTGCGAAGGTCGGCCCGTCGCGAGGAAGACGACGCAGGGGACCGCCATGAAGGCATTTGGAACTTGGGCCTCGGCCGCCGCGCTGGCCGCCGGGCTGGCGATGGGCACGCTGGGAGCGGGCGCCGCGCGGGCGCAGGAGACCATCAAGGTCGGCATCCTGCACTCGCTGTCGGGCACGATGGCGATCTCGGAGACCACCCTGAAGGACGTGATGCTCATGCTCATCGCCGAGCAGAACGCCAAGGGCGGCGTGCTCGGCAAGAAGCTGGAGCCGGTGGTGGTCGATCCGGCCTCGAACTGGCCGCTCTTCGCCGAGAAGGCCCGCGAGCTGATCAGCAAGGACAAGGTCGCGGCCGTGTTCGGCTGCTGGACCAGCGTGTCGCGCAAGTCCGTGCTGCCGGTGTTCAAGGAGCTCGACAACATCCTGTTCTACCCCGTCCAGTACGAGGGCGAGGAGAGCGAGCGCAACGTGTTCTACACCGGCGCCGCCCCGAACCAGCAGGCGATCCCGGCGGTCGACTACCTGATGTCGGAGGATGGCGGCGGCGCCAAGCGCTGGGTGCTGGAGGGGACCGACTACGTCTACCCGCGCACCACCAACAAGATCCTCGAAGCCTACCTGAAGTCCAAGGGCGTCAAGGACGAGGACATCCTGATCAACTACACGCCGTTCGGCTTCTCGGACTGGCAGACCGAGGTGTCGAAGATCAAGGCGTTCGGCTCGGCCGGGAAGAAGACCGCCGTGGTCTCGACCATCAACGGCGACGCCAACGTGCCGTTCTACAAGGAGCTCGGCAACCAGGGCATCAAGGCCACCGACATCCCGGTCGTCGCCTTCTCGGTGGGCGAGGAGGAGCTCGCCGGCATCGACGCCAAGCCGCTGGTCGGGCACCTCGCCGCCTGGAACTACTTCGAGTCGATCAAGACGCCGGAGAACGAGGCGTTCATCAAGAAGTGGCAGGCGTTCAAGAAGAACCCCAAGGCCGTCACCAACGACCCGATGGAGGCCAGCTACATCGGCTTCAACATGTGGGTGAAGGCGGTCGAGAAGGCCGGCACCACGGACCCCGACAAGGTGATCGACGCGCTGCCGGGCATCGAGCAGAAGAACCTCACCGGCGGCACCGCGACGATGCTGCCGAACCACCACATCACCAAGCCGGTCTTCATCGGCGAGATCGAGGCGAACGGCCAGTTCGACGTGGTGTGGAAGACCGAGGGCCTGATCCCCGGCGAGGCGTGGTCGAAGCAGCTCGAGGGCTCGAAGGACCTCGAGGCCGACTGGGTCAAGCTCAAGTGCGGCAACTACAACACCAAGACCAAGTCCTGCGGCGGCGCCTGAGGCGTCTCCATCCCTTCCCCGGGCGATCCCGGGCCTGCCCGGGATCCGCTCAAGCCTGCGGGGAGGGGGAGGGGTGGGGGTGGTGCAGAAGGCACCGCCCCGCTCGATCCTGCACCACCCCCAACTCCGGCTCCTCCCTGCAAGGGGGAGGAGAGTCAGCCGTCGTGCCGAAAGTCTCGATGCTCCGTCTCCTCTGCCTCCTCCTCCTGCTCCTCGCCGTCCCGGCGCTGGCGCAGACCGCCGATCCCTACGGCCAGCTCGCCGGGGACGGCTACGCCGAGATCGAGGCCGGCGTCTCCGGCCTCGCGGCGAGCGGCGACCCGCGCGCCGACGCGATCCTCGCGGCCCTGTCGGACGGCCGCCTGCTGGTGCGCCCGGACAAGACGCTGCTGATCCGGCAGGGTGGCGCCGTCGTGGACGCGAGGACCGGCGCCCCGGCCGCCGACAGCCCCGACCTCAGGCCCGTGCGGGCCAACAATCGGGTCCGCCGGGCGATCGAGGCGGCCCGCGGCCAGCTCGACCTCGCCAGCCCCGATCCGGCCAAGCGCCGCGCCGCCGCCGACGCGGTGTTCAAGGCCCGGGACGCGGCGGCGCTGCCGGCCCTCGACGCGGCGCTGACCCGCGAGACCAACGCGGGCGTCCGGCAGGCGCTCACCGAGGCCCGCGCCGCCGTGCTGCTCGCCAGGCCCGGCACCGCGGACGCCGACCGGCTGGCCGCGATTCCCGCCATCCAGGCCCGGGGCGATGGCGACGCGATGGGCATCCTGCGCGGTCTCGCGGCGGATCCGAACGAGGCCGTGCGGGCCGCCGCCGGCCGCGGCATCGCGGCGATCGAGACGCGGCTCGCGATCCTCGGGGCCCTCCAGAACGTCTGGTACGGCATCTCGCTCGGCTCGGTCCTGCTGCTCGCCGCCATCGGGCTCGCCATCACCTTCGGGGTGATGGGCGTGATCAACATGGCCCACGGCGAGATGGTCATGCTCGGCGCCTACACGACCTATCTCGTGCAGGAGCTGATCCGCACCAAGGCGCCGTCCCTGTTCGGCTGGTCGCTGGCGATCAGCATCCCGTGCGCGTTCCTGGTCGCCGGCCTCGTCGGCGTGCTGATCGAGCGGTTCATCATCCGCTTCCTGTACGGGCGTCCCCTGGAGACGCTGCTCGCCACCTTCGGGGTCAGCCTCGCGCTGCAGCAGGGCGTGCGCACGATCTTCGGACCGACCAACCGCGAGGTCGGCGCCCCCGCCTTCATGAGCGGCGCCTTCGACCTCTACGGCCTGTCGATCACCTGGGGCCGGATGTGGATCATCGTGTTCGCGCTGGCGGTGTTCCTGGGCCTCCTGTTCGTGCTGCGGAGGACGTCGTTCGGCCTGAAGACCCGGGCGGTCACCCAGAACCGCCGCATGGCCGCCGCGATGGGCATCCGCACGCCCTACGTCGACGCCCTGACCTTCGGGCTCGGCTCCGGCATCGCGGGGATGGCGGGCGTCGCCCTCTCGCAGATCGACAACGTCTCGCCGAACCTCGGCCAGGGCTACATCATCGACTCGTTCCTCGTGGTGGTGTTCGGCGGCGTCGGCAACCTCTGGGGGACGCTGGTGGCGGCGCTGACGCTCGGCGTCGTGAACAAGCTCGCCGAGCCGTATATCGGCGCGGTGCTGGCCAAGATCGGCCTCCTGATCTTCATCATCCTGTTCATCCAGAAGCGCCCGCGCGGCCTGTTCGCGCTCAAGGGCCGGGCGGTGGAATCGTGAGCCCCATGCCGTCCCGCACCCCCCTCATCGACCGGAAGGGCTGGATCTTCCTCGCCGTCCTGGCCGCCTTCTGCCTCGCCGTGCCGGTGCTGAACCTCGCGGTGCCGGAGGGCTCCGGCCTGCACCTGCCGACCTACCTCGTGGCGCTGTTCGGCAAGTACCTCGCCTACGCGCTGCTCGCGGTCAGCCTCGACCTCGTCTGGGGTTATTGCGGCATCCTCTCGCTCGGCCACGGGGCGTTCTTCGCCCTCGGCGGCTACGCGATGGGCATGTACCTGATGCGGCAGATCGGATCCCGGGGCGTCTACGGCAACCCGGTCCTGCCCGACTTCATGGTGTTCCTGAACTACAAGGCGCTGCCCTGGTACTGGTACGGCTTCGACCACTTCGCCTTCGCGGCCCTGATGGTGCTGCTGGTGCCGGGCCTGCTCGCCTTCCTGTTCGGCTGGCTCGCCTTCCGGTCGCGGGTGACGGGCGTCTACCTGTCGATCATCACGCAGGCGCTGACCTACGCGCTGATGCTCGCCTTCTTCCGCAACGACATGGGCCTCGGCGGCAACAACGGGCTGACCGACTTCAAGGATTTTCTGGGACTCCCGGTTCAGTCCCAGAACTTCCGCGTCGGCATCTTCGTCGCCACCGGAATCGCGCTGGCGCTGGGCTACCTGATCGCCCGGGTCATGACGGTCTCGGCGTACGGAAAGATCCTGATCGCCGTGCGCGATGCCGAGAGCCGCACCCGCTTCCTCGGCTACCGGCCGGAGCACTTCAAGACGCTGGCCTTCACGGTCTCGGCCATGATGGCCGGCGTCGCCGGCGCCCTCTACGTGCCGCAGGTCGGCATCATCAACCCGGGGGAGTTCGCGCCCACCAACTCCATCGAGACGGTGATCTGGGTGGCGGTGGGCGGCCGCGGCACGCTGGTCGGCGCGGCGCTCGGCGCCGTGCTGGTCAACTACGCCAAGACCGTGCTCACCGGGGCGATGCCCGACGCGTGGCTGTTCGCGCTGGGCGCCCTGTTCGTGGTCGTGACGCTGTTCCTGCCGCGCGGCCTCGTCGGCACCGCGATCGAGCGCCTCGGCTCCCGGCGTGCGGCCGCCAAGCTGCCGCCGGAGCCCGACATCGCCCCGGACCGCGTCGAACAAGGGCAGGGCGCATGAGCACCGACCTCCTCGAACGCCCGGACACCCGCGGCCCCGCCAACCGGAAGCGGGAGACGGACGCGCTCCTCTACCTCGACGACCTGCGGGTGACCTTCGACGGCTACAAGGCCCTGCGCGGCCTGTCGCTGACGCTGGCCCGCGGCGAGCTGCGGGCGATCATCGGCCCGAACGGCGCCGGCAAGACCACCATGATGGACTGCATCACCGGCAAGACCCGGCCGGACAGCGGCATCGCCCTGTTCGACGGCAGCCACGACCTGCTCAGGAGCGACGAGCCGGCGATCGCCGACCTCGGCATCGGCCGCAAGTTCCAGAAGCCCACGGTGTTCGAGAGCCACACGGTCGCCGACAACATCCTGCTCGCCCTCAAAGGGCCGCGCGCGGCCTTCGCGTCCCTGTTCGGCTGGCGCAACCGGGTGGCGCGGGAGCGGATCGACGCCCTTCTGGAGACCGTCGGCCTGCTCGCCCACCGGGGCCGGCCGGCGGCCGATCTCAGCCACGGCCAGAAGCAGTGGCTGGAGATCGGCATGCTGCTCGCGCAGGACCCGAAGCTGCTGCTGGTCGACGAGCCCGTGGCCGGCATGACCGACGCCGAGACCGCCGAGACCGCCCGCCTGCTCCGGCGCATCGCCGGCGAGCACGCCGTCCTCGTGGTCGAGCACGACATGCACTTCGTCCGCGATCTGGGGTGCCGGGTCACCTGCCTGCACGAGGGCGCCGTGCTGGCCGAGGGCTCGATCGACGCGGTCTCGGCCGACCCGCGGGTCGTCGAGGTGTATCTGGGGCGATGACCATGCTCTCCGTCGACGGCATCGACCTCTACTACGGCGCCGCGCAGGCGCTCCGCGGCGTCTCCCTCACGGCCGAGGCCGGGCAGGTCACGACGGTGCTCGGCCGCAACGGCGTCGGCAAGACCTCGCTGATGCGGGCGATCGTCGGCCAGCAGCCGGTGCGCTCCGGCGCGATCCGCCTCGCCGGCCGCCCGATCCAGGATCTCGCCCCCTACGACCGGGCCCGGGCCGGGATCGCCTTCGTGCCCCAGGGCCGCGAGATCTTCCCGCTGCTGACCGTGAAGGAGAACCTCGAGACCGGCTTCGCGCCGCTGAAGCGCCGCGACCGCCACGTCCCCGGGGAGATCTACGACCTGTTCCCGGTGCTCAAGGACATGCTGCACCGGCGCGGCGGCGACCTCTCGGGCGGGCAGCAGCAGCAGCTCGCCATCGCCCGGGCGCTGGTGACCCGGCCGAAGCTCCTCGTGCTCGACGAGCCCACCGAGGGCATCCAGCCCTCGATCATCAAGGATATCGGCCGGGCGATCACCTACCTGCGCGGCAAGGGCGAGATGGCGATCGTGCTGGTGGAGCAGTATTTCGAGTGGGCCCGCGACCTCTGCGATTCCTACGCGGTGATGGATCGCGGGCAGGTGGTGCTGGCCGGCCCCCGGGCCGGGATGGTCGAGGCCGACGTCCTCCGGTGGATGTCCGTCTAGCACTACCTGGGCACTTTGATGCGCCTTGGTGAGTTGTTTCCTGGCGATGGTTCAGGAGGCAGCGATGGCTGAGGATCGCGACCAGACAGATGGGCTTGCTGCGTGGCTGACGCCGTTTCTCGCTGTG